>Ga0210378_10001260_pt1 | contig 13233 bp, 10 predicted proteins | sample PLM1_60_b1redo_FD_155465 | JGI IMG/M metagenome (GOLD analysis project Ga0210378, IMG submission 155465) | Groundwater sediment microbial communities from an aquifer in East River, Colorado, USA - PLM1_60_b1 redo | ecosystem: Environmental > Terrestrial > Soil > Riparian zone | place: USA: East...
CCGCCCGCCAGCCGATCCCCACGCCCAGCGCGGCTGTCGCCTGATCGAGTCCCGGTGCGGCCATGTCACCCGCCCCCACCGCAGCCACCCCCGCCGCCGCAGCCGCCGCCCCCACCGCAGCCGCCGCTACCGCCACTACTACCGCAGCCGCCGCTACCGCCACCACCGCAGCTGTAGCCGCGGTAACTGGAGAGGCCGTCCGACGCGGCGTAGCCGCCGCCGGCCGCCGCGCCGGCGCCGTACCATGCCGTCCGATGGCGCCGGTTGCGCCCGGGGCCGGGCTGCCGGAACACGGCGCGGCGCAGCGCCGGGTCGGTCATCCGCGCGGTGCCGCCCAACGCGACCCGCGCCGCGCTGGTGCCCGCTGCCGCTCCGAGTACGGGCGGGTTGGCGCGGAGCCCGCGCAGCAACCGGCGGCCTTCGGCGGTCAGCGACAGCGGGCGGGCGAGCCGTCCCAGCGTCCGGGCCAGCGGGTGGGCGGCCAGCAGGCGGTCCTGCCGCAGCCGGCCGGCCAGCTCGGTGACCCGATCGTCCAGCCCGGCGTGCCAGCGGACGAGGTCGATCGACCGCCAGCCGCCGGGGCCGATCGCGTGCAGCACCGCCGCCTCGATCTCGTGCCGCGGCGTGTCGTCGACCACGCTCAGCTCGCCGGTGCGCTGCACGCGCGCCCGGCCGGTCTCGACCAGCGCGACCACCGCGGTGTCCACCACCCGGTGGACCCCACCGGCCAGGTAGGCAGCTGCATAGATGTCCAGCAGGCGCGGTTCGATCATTGTGGACCCCCGATCGTGAACGACACAGCGACATAGGTGGACGGATGCCGACCGCGGCGCTGCGGGGGCGTTGCCGGGGAGGGAGAAGCCTCCAGGTCTGACTGTGCGCCGGCCGACCGGCGGACCGCCTGAGGTCAGAGTCCCGACCGTCCGGGCACACTGCCCGGATGCGTCGGGACACCGCTGGTAGCCAACGGGACGTGGTGGGGCCCAGACTGCCTGCATGATGGCCCGGGTCTGCGCCGTGGGGGCGGTGCTGTCCGCCGTCGCGGCGGTGGCCTTCGCCGGGTGGATGATGACGGTGCCGCGAACGGAGACCCTGACGTTTGCCCCCTCTCCGTTCAGCGCCGGCAGCTTCGTCGTCGCCTGGGGCTGCCTGGGCCTGGTCTGGGCGGTCACGGGTGCGGTCCTGATCGGTCTGCGGTCGCGGAACGCGCTGGGCTGGCTGGTTCTGGCGGTCGGCGTCTCCCAGGCATGGGCCGTCGCGTTGACCGCCTACGGCGGGCACGGCCTGCTGGCGGCGGCGCCGTCCTGGCCGGCCTATGTCGGACCTGCCCTCTACATTCCGGGCTGGCTGATCCCGTCCACGCTGCTGCTCGCGCTCTACCCGGACGGTCGGCTGCCCACCCCGGTGTGGCGCTGGCCGGTCATTGCGGCCGGCGTCGCGATCGTGCTGCTCACCACGTGCATCCCGTTCCCGGTGGTCGGGCACGAGCAAGCCCACGGCTGGGCGATGGTCCCCACGTTCCCCGGACGGCTGGGCGACGTTCTGCTGCCGAACACGCCGATGTACGACACGCACCAGTTCGTGCTGTCCGACCCGCAGGCCACCACCCCGGTCGCCCCGCCGTGGTGGTGGGTCTGGACGAGCCTCGGCGGCTGGGTGTTCAAGCCGTTGCTGGCGCTGTCGCTGCTGGCGATCTGGGTGGGCACGGTGCTGCGGATGCTGCGCGCCCGGCCGCCGCGGCGGCAGCAGCTGGCCTGGCTGGTGTGCGTGGTGATGCCGTTCCTGGCCGCAGCCCTGGTCGCTCCGGTGAAGCTCGCCAACACGCTCGTCTTCTTGTCGCTGCTGCTCGTCCCGTTGGCGGTGGCGGTGGGCGTGCTGCGGTACCGGCTGCTCGGGATCGAGGCCGTGCTGCGGCGCGGGCTGGTCTACGGCACGTTCACGGCCGCCGTCGTGGCGGTCTACCTGCTGGTGGCGGCGGTGGCCGGAGCGGCGTTGGACCGCCGTTCGCTGCCCTCGGCCGGGGTGGTGGCGGCGGCGCTGGTGGCGGTGGGGCTGGCGCCGGCCCGGGACCGGCTGCAGCGGGCAGTGGACCGGCTGGTCTACGGGGAACGCCGGGACCCGCTCCGCGCGGTGACCCTGCTCGGGCAGCGGGTCGCGGTCACCGGCGAGCTGGACCTGCTGCCCGGGGCGCTGGCCAGCGTGATGGCGGCGGTGCACGCCCCGGGGGCGGCGGTGGCGGCGCCGGACGGCCGGATCGTGGAGAGCGTGGGCGCGACCGCGGCCGGCGCGGGGACCGCGGTGCTGCCGCTGTGGTACGGCGGGGCGCAGGTCGGCGAGCTGCGGGTGGCCGCCCGCCGCCCGGGCGAGACCTACTCGGGCACCGAGGCGCGGCTGCTCGCCGCGTTGGCGCTGCAGGTCGCGGTCGTGGTCCGGGCGTTCGAGCTCACCGAGGCGCTGGAGACCGAACGCGACCGGGTGCTGGCCGCCGTCACCACCGAGCGGGGTCGGCTGCGCGCGGACCTGCACGATGGGCTCGGACCGTCGCTGTCCGGGGTCGGTCTGGGCCTGCAGGCCCTCGCCGACCGGCTTTCCGAGCAGGACAGCGCCGCCTGCCGAGCGCTGCTGTGCCGGATCCGGGAAGAGGTAACCCTGGCCCTGGCCGAGGTCCGGCGCATCATCGACGGGCTGCGGCCGACCGCGCTGGACACGATGGCCCTGCCCGACGCGATCCGCCGGCACGCCGAGACGATCTCGGCCACGCTGCCGATCCTGGTGTCCGCCGCGGACCTTCCCCCGCTGCCCCCGCAGGTCGAAAACGCTGCCTACCGCATCACCACCGAAGCGATCAGCAACGCCGCCCGGCATGCTCACGCGGGCCGGGTCCAAGTCACCCTGACCGCACCGAACGGCTCGCTGCAGGTCGCCGTCGCCGACGACGGCCATGGTGTCGGCAACGCAGCCGCCGGCGTCGGACTGACCTCGATGCGCCGCCGCGCCGAGACCCTCGGCGGCACCCTCTGCATCGCGTCCGGACCGACCGGCACGACCGTCGCCGCCACCCTCCCGCTGGAGCAGCCGTGACCGCCAAGCCCGTGACTGGCAAACCCGTGACTGGCAAGCCGGTCCGGGTCGTCATCGCCGACGACCACCCGATGTTCCGCTACGGCCTGAAAGCCGCGGTGGCCACGGCCGGCGAGGTGGAGATCGTGGGCGAAGCAGCCGACGGCCAGGAACTGCTTGCGGTCGTGGACCACAAGGAGCCCGACGTCGTGCTCACCGACCTCGCCATGCCCGGCCTGGACGGTGCCGCCGCTGCCGCTGCCATCCTGGCCCGCCACCCGAACATCGCCGTCCTCGTGCTCACCATGCACGAGGACAACCAGGCGCTGCTCGGCGCGCTGCGCGCCGGCGCCCGCGGGTACCTGCTCAAGGGCGCCGACCGCGCCGAGATCGTCCGTGCCGTGCTCGCCGTGGCCGCCGGTGAGGCCGTCTACGGCGCCGCGGTCGCCCGGCGCATCACCGACTTCTTCACCGGCGGGCTGCGCGATTACACCGCCAACGCCTTTCCCCAGCTCACCGACCGCGAACGAGAAGTGCTCGACCTGGTCGCCGCCGGCTGCGGCAACCACGACATCGCCCGCCGACTCGCGCTGTCCGAGAAGACGGTGCGCAACCACGTCTCCGCGATCCTCTTCAAACTGCAGGTCCGGGACCGGGGCGCCGTCATCGCGAAAGCCCGGGACGCCGGCCTCGGGAAGAACCACGCCCAGATCGACAGGACCGAGGGGTCCAGCTGACACACACTGCTTCGGCGCAGTCGCCGGGAAGGCAGCCAGGGCAGCAGCCAATGCGGCCGCGGAGGGGAGGGACGATGAACCGGACCGCGATCGCGGCCGCCATGGCCGCCGCGGCTCTGGCCCTCGGCGTGCCGGCGTGCACCGGGCCGAAACACGTGTCCTTCCCGGCCGGCAGCACCATGGACAGGCTCCAGCAGGCCGGCAAGATCACGGTCGGCGTCAAGTACGACCAGCCGGGCCTGGGCTTCCGGAACCTGGCGACCGGCAAGCCCGAGGGCTTCGACATCAAGCTGGCGCAGATCGTCGCCGCCGAGCTCGGCCTCGGCCGCGACGACATCGACTACGTCGAGACCGTCTCGCGAAACCGTGAGGCGTACCTGGAAAGCGGCCGGGTGGACATCGTCATCGCGTCGTACTCCATCACGCCCGAGCGGCGCCGGAAGGTCGGCCAGGCGGGTCCCTACTATGTGACCCATCAGCAGCTCCTGGTCCGCAAGGGTGAAAAGGACAGGATCAGCGGGCCGGAGCAACTCCCCGGCGTGCGGGTGTGCTCCGTCGCCGGGTCCACCTCGCTCGCCACGGTGCAGAAGAAATACCGGGCCCGGCCGGTCCCCGTCGCCACCTACACCGAATGCGTCCAGCGGCTGCTGAACAAGTCGGTGGACGCGGTCACCACCGACGACGCGATCCTGCTCGGCTATGCCGCACTCCAGCCGGACAAGCTGGAGATCGCTGGCAGGCCGTTCACCGAGGAGCGCTACGGCATCGGCTACCGGAAGGGCGACCAGACCTTCTGCCAGTTCCTCACCGACGCCATCAGGAAGGCAGAGGACAACGGCGAGTGGGAGAAGGCGTTCAAGGACACCCTGGGCAAAGCCCGAGTGCCGACGCCCGAGAAGCCCACCCTCGAACCGTGCCAGCCTTAGTCGATTTGCCCAACTCCGGTGCTCGCCCGGGCCGGCCGGAAGCCCACGACGCGGAACGAATCAGCAGATCGTTCGGCGGGCCCGCCAGGCAGGGCGGGATTCATAGCCGGCGGCCCGTATGTCAGTTGGCGCGCAGCTCGCGGCTCCAATGGGCGGCAAGGTTCTGGATGCGGATGGCACCGTCGGGGTCGATACCGGCGGCGGTCCAGTCTTCGGGATCGAAGCGTCGGATGGCGTCGAGTGCATCGGCGAAGCGAGCCGGGGTGAAGCCCATGTCCTTTGCTGCGGCGAGTTGGAGCAGGGCGACCGGCTCGTAGCGATCCAGCAACGCGGCAACGTCGGCGTAGTCGCGTATCTCGGCGCGGCCCCACAACGCCAGCATCTTGTCGGCGGCGAGGTCGTCCGGGTGCAATACCGGACCGATGTCGAGGCGGACCGTCGGACGGAGCCGGCCGCCGTCGGGAAAGACTTCGACTTGGCAGGCTGATCCGCTGGTTGGGTCGGCGACGACGAAGCGGTTGTTGTGCGGCGGCCGGTCAGCTTGTAAAACCTGCAGGCCTCGCCCTGGAGTCGGCTGCGCAAAGCCGCGGCGACCCGGCTGGCCTCGTCGGGGTCGACCTCGGTGAAGAGGTCCACATCTCGGGTCGGCCGGTCGGTGAAGCCGTGCGCGATCATGGCGCCGCCGCCGGCGAGGGCCAGGGTGTGTGCCTGTGGCAGGCTCAATGCGGTACGGGCGACGCGGTGCTGCAGCGGATCGAGGGGCATTAGGCGGCATGCCGAGCGGCGTCGATCAGCGGCTGCCAGGCGGCGCGCACATGTACCGGTAGCCAAAGGGTGTCCCAAAGCCGCAGCAACTCGGCGCCGTTGACCAATTCGTGGATATCGCCGATGGTGCCTTCCCGGAGCACCAGCTCATACAGACGGGCCCGACGAGACTGGCGGGACAGATCCCACTCGGTCTGCTGGGGCGCCGGCCCGGACCAGTACAGCCGCAGCGGGAGGCGAGCCACACCCGTCGTCGGGCCACGCAACTCACTGAGGCCACGCGGTAGTGCAACGTCCCGGACCCAGCCGGGCCGTGCATGCCGCACCGGTTCACTGCTCACGGTCACAGCATGCCCTCTGTTCGGGTGCGCCGCCATCACAGCGGCGTCAGCGCCGGGCCCGATGGCCGGATGCTGGGGCTGCTCGACGTGGCGGACGGTGATGCGACTCGTCGTTCGCCACGTTGTGGGGTCCGCCCGGATGGACCGCTACTGCGCCGGCCACACCGCGGCCTGGTCGGTCTCATCCGCCTGCGTCAACATCCAGCAGCCACCGCCGAAGACGCGGCGGTGACGGCGCGGGGTCAGCCACGCCTCCGCGCCGGCACGGCCAGGGGGTGGGCTGCACGCGACGCACGGGCCGTGGAGCGGGCATCGCCGGTTACCTATAGTACACGCTGCTCACGTAGTGTAGTCTGTCGGGTTGGGTCGGCGCGCGGCCCGGACGGACGGGGCAGCGATGGCCGAACCCAGCAGGCAACAGTCGGGCGGGCTGCTGGAGGCCGCCCCGGACGCGATCGTGGCGGTGCGGGTGGACGGGCTGATCGCGCTGGTGAACGCGCAGGCGGAGCGGCTGTTCGGGTACGGGCGGGAGGAGATGGTCGGGCAGCCGGTGGAGATCCTGGTCCCGGCCGCGGCGCGGGACCTGCATCCGCGACACCGCGGCGGCTACCTGTCCGACCCCCGGCCGCGGCCGATGGGGGCGGGGATGGAGCTGGCCGCCCGCCGCCGGGACGGCACCGAGTTCCCGGCCGAGATCTCGCTGTCCGCGATCGACACCGACGAGGGGCTGCTGGTCACGGCCGCGGTCCGGGACGTGACCGACCGGAGGAAGGCGGCGGAGGCGGCGAGCCGGCTGGCGTCGATCGTGCAGTCCTCGCATGACGCGATCATCGGCAAGACCCTCGGCGGGGTGGTCACCAGCTGGAACCCGGGGGCGTGCCGGCTGTACGGCTACACCGCGGCGGAGATGCTCGGCCGCAACGCCGAGGTGCTCTTCCCCCCGGGCCGGCAGGGGGAGGAGACGCAGCTGCTGGCCCGGATCGCCGCGGGCGACCGGGTGGACCAGTACCTGACCGAGCGGGCCCGCGCCGACGGCACCGCCGTGGTTGTCTCGCTGACGCTGTCGCCGATCCTGGACGCGGCCGGGCGGATCGCGGGTGTCGCGTCGGTGTCTCGGGACGTCGGCGAGCGGCAGCGGGCCGGGGCGAGGTTCCGGGGGCTGCTGGAGGCGGCGCCGGACGCGATCGTCGGGGTCGACTCGGACGGGCGGGTCGCGCTGGTCAACAGGCAGGCCGAGCGGCTGTTCGGGTACCCGCGGGAGGAGCTGGTCGGGCAGCCGGTGGAGGTGCTGGTCCCGGACGCGGTGCGCCCGGTGCACCCCGGGCACCGCGGCCGGTACCTGTCCGACCCCCGGCCCCGGCCGATGGGCGCCGGGATGGCGCTGGCCGGGCGGCGGCGGGACGGCACCGAGTTCCCGGCCGAGATCTCCCTGTCCGCGCTGGACACCGAGGAGGGCGTGCTGGTCGCGGCGGCGGTCCGGGACGTCAGCGACCGGCAGAAGGCGGAGGCGAAGTTCCGGGGGCTGCTAGAGGCGGCGCCGGACGCGATCGTCGGGGTCGGCCCCGACGGGCGGGTCGCGCTGGCCAACGCGCAGGCCGAGCGGCTGTTCGGGTACCCGCGGGAAGAGCTGGTGGGGCAGCCGGTGGAGATCCTGGTCCCGCACGGGGTGCGCGGGATCCACCCGGCGCACCGCAGCCGGTACTTCGCCGACCCGCAGCAGCGGCCGATGGGCGCCGGGATGCAGCTGGCGGCCCGGCGCAAGGACGGCACGGAGTTCCCGGCCGAGATCAGCCTGTCCGCGCTGGACACCGAGGACGGGCTGCTGGTCTCCGCCGCGGTCCGGGACGTTACCGAGCGGATCGAGGCCCAGGCCGAGCGGGAGCGGCTGAAGGCGCAGGCCGAGCGGGAGCGGCTGGAGGGCCAGCTGCACCAGTCGCAGCGGCTGGAAAGCCTCGGCCAGCTCGCCGGCGGTGTCGCGCACGACTTCAACAACCTGCTCGGCGCGATCCTGAACTACGCCGCGTTTGTGGAGGAGGAGCTGACGGCGGCGGCTGCCCGTCCCGGCGGCGAGATCTGGCTGCCGGTCGGCCGGGACGTCGAGCAGATCCGCCGGGCCGCCGAACGGGCCACCAACCTCACCCACCAGCTGCTCGCCTTCGGCCGGCGCGAGGTCGTCCAACCCCGCGTGCTCAACCTGAACGACGTCGTCGCTGAGGTCGAGCAGTTGCTGCGCCGCAGCATCGGCGAACACATCGAGCTGGCCACCGCGCTGGCCGGCGAGCTGTGGCCGGTGCTGGCCGACCCCGGCCAGCTCGAACAGGTCCTGGTCAACCTCGCCGTCAACGCCCGCGACGCCATGCCCGGCGGCGGCACCCTGACCATCGACACCGCCAACCTGCTCGTCGACGACGACTATGCCGCCCAGCGGCATGGCCTGAAGACCGGCCGGCACGTCCGGCTGCGGGTCTCTGACACCGGCGCCGGCATGCCCAGACACGTCCTGGACCGGGTGTTCGAACCGTTCTTCACCACCAAGCCCAAGGGCGAAGGCACCGGCCTGGGGCTGGCCACCATCTACGGCATCATCACCCAAGCCGACGGGCACGCCCAGATCTACTCCGAGCCCGGGCTGGGCACCACCTTCACGGCGCTGCTGCCGGCCACCAACCAGGCACCCGCCCCGGCCGAGCCACCCATCCCCGACACCACCCGCGCCCGCGGCGGCGAGACCGTGCTGGTCGTCGAGGACGAAGACGCCATGCGCGAGGTGACCCGCCGCATCCTGGCCCGCAACGGCTACCAGGTCATCACCGCCGCCACCGGCGCCGACGCCGTCGAACTCGCCGCCCGCCTGGAACGGGAGATCCACCTGCTCATCACCGACGTGATCATGCCGCAGATGCTCGGCAGGGAAGTCGCCGACCGCATCCGCGCCACCCGCCCCGCCATCCGCACCCTCTACATGTCCGGCTATGCCCACCCGGTCCTGGCCTCCCAGGGCACCCTCGACCCCGGCGTCATCCTCCTCGAAAAACCCTTCACCGAACCCGCCCTCCTCGACAAGATCAAAGAAGTATTCGCCATTCACCATTAGGGGGTGTCACCAGAGACACCGGGCCACCGCGGCTGGGTCCATCCGCCCGGCCGACGCTGTCCAGATCGTCGCCGCGGCACCGGCATCCGCTGCCGGCGGGATCGGTCCCGGCCGGCGGCCAACTTTGGGCTAACCCTCGACGGGCGGGGCGGCACTATAGGGCGTGGCCAGGGTCGATCCAGCGGAACGGGCTGACGGCGAGCTGGTCGCCGCGGCCCGCGCCGGCGACAAGGACACCTTCGCGCTGCTCGTCGGCCGGCACCGGGCGATGGTCCTCACCCTGGTCCGGCGCATTCTGGACCGCGACGACCTGGCCGCGGACGCCGTCTCCGAGGCCACCGTGGCGGCCCTGGTCGGCCTGGCACACCTGCGCTCACCGGAGCGGTTCGGCGCCTGGTACGCCGGCATCGCGCTGAACGTGGCGCGCCGGTGGCTGCGAGAGCTGGCGGCCTGCGCCCCGCTGCCCGAGGAGCGTCCCGACGGCCGGCCCGGTCCGGCGGAGCAGGCGGAGACGGCCGACCTGGCCGGCCGGGTCCGGCGGGCGGTGGCGGCCCTGGCACCCGGCCACCGCGACGCCGTGCTCGCCTTCTACTGGCAGGGGCTGACCCATGCCGAGGCGGCCGCCGAGCTCGGCATCAGCCGCGCCGCGGTGAAAGCCCGCCTGCACCAGGCCCGAGCCGCGCTCGTCCCCCGGCTCATCCCACATGTCGAGGTCCAGAAGGAGGTGACCCCGATGGCAGCGACCGACGAGACCACCTGGGTCGAGGTATCGGTAACCGAGGTCCGCCGGGCCGGGGGAGAGGACCCCACCCGCCGCCGGCACGTGGTCGTCCTGCAGGAACGCGGCGGCCTGCGCCGCCTTCCGATCTGGACCGGGGGGCCCGAGGCCGTCGCCCTGGCGTGCACCCTCGAGGCGGTCGAGACGCCCCGGCCGATGACGTACCAGCTGGCGGTCAACCTCCTGCAGGCCGCCGGCTCGCCGGTGGCCGAGGTCCGGGTCACCCGGCTGGCCGAGTCCGTCTTCTATGCCACGGTCGTACTGCAAGGTCCGGGTGGCCCCGTCGAGGTGGACGCCCGCCCCAGCGACGCGCTGAACCTGGCGCTGGTCAGCGGCAGCCCGATCCGGGTCGACGCCGCCATCCTCGACGACCCGGACGCGGCGGGCCGCACCGGCTGGGAGCCGTACCCGGCTGGGACTGCCGAACTGGCCGCCGAGGTCCGGGCGGAGCAAGCCGAAATGATGGCCGCTCTCGCGGCCGAGCGCGAAGCCGGACAGCCCGGGCGCTGACCGCAGCGCGGCCGAGGGCGTCGACGTCGAACGGCACCGACTCGGCGTCCGGCGGGGCGTCCGGCCCGGCGTCCGGCCCGGCGTCCGGCCCGGCGTCCGACCGGCGTCAGGCCCAGCGTCCGGCGGGCACCAGGCCCGGCACCAGGCCCGGCGCCAGGCCCGGCGCCAGGCCCGGCGTCCGACCGGCGTCATGCCCAGCGTCCGGCGGGGCGTCAGGCCCGGCGTCCGACCGGCGTCAGGGCCGTGGGCTGGCCCGCCGGACGAGCTCCATGGCGGTGCGGTTGTCCACGATCAGGTCGGAGACATAGCCGGCGGACAGCGCCGCGACCAGGCCGGGGACCTTGCCGACGCCGGACGCGACGCACACCGAGCGCCGCGAGCGGGCGTACAGCGAGAGCGGTGGACCGCTGGCCCGCCGGTTGATCGGCAGGTCGCCCGAGCCGGTGACGTCGAAGAACACCGTCCCGATGTCGCCGACGACCCCGGCGGCCCGCAGTTCGGCCACCTCCCGCTCACTGAGGTAGCCGGCGGTGTAGAGGTGGCTGGACGGGTCGCCGACGAGCGCACCGGTGCTGAACAGCAGCAGGTCGGCGCTCTCCTGCAGGGCGAGGATCTGCCGGATGCTGCGCTCCTTCCACAGCGCCTCCTTCGTCTCGGCGTGGTCGAAGAACGCCGGCACGGGGAACAGGAAGTGGCTGCCGGCGAAGTTCTCGGCGAACCGCACGATGATGTCCGAGGCGTACGCCAGGCCGAGGCTGACGCTGTTACCCGCGCCGTTGAGCTGGACGACCCGCAGGTCGTTGACCGGCCGCGGGTGCAGGTGGTCGATGAGGCTGCTGATCGTGTTGCCCCAGGCAACGCCGATCGTCATGCCCGGCTCCACCATCGCGGCGACGGCGTGGGCACCGTACTGTGCCACGGCCGTTCTGATCCGCCCGCCGGTGGCGGTCGGGGGCACGCCGATGACCTGGAACCTGACCCGAGGGTAGCGGGCAGCGAGATCGGCGCCGAGGCCGGAGATGTGGTCGGCGGTCTCATGCACGCGGACCTCGACCACCCCGGCCTTTCGGGCGTAGGCGAGCAGCCGGGACACCGTCGAGCGCGAGACCTTGAGGTAGGCGGCGATCTCCTGGGCGGACTGCCCGGCGCCGTAGTACATCCGGGCCGCGGTCACGGCCGCGGCCCGGCGCGAACGGTCGCGCAGCCCTCCCAGCGTGGGGTCGGGTGAGTTCCCCGACATGAGGCTCCTTGGTCGTGACGACGCGGCGCCGCCGTCGAGTCGATCAAGGAGTTATCTCGGCGTGTCGCCCGGCATGTCGCGCAATAGCTCCTTGATCGACTCTATACCGGGACACTGGCGACCGGCGCGGCGGGCGGCCGAGGTGCCGCCGGCCGAGGTGCCGCCGGCCGAGGTGCCGCCGGCCGAGGTGCCGGCGGGGGTCACGCTTGGCCGGCTCAGTTGGGGCCGATCGCTTTCCACTGGGCGATCAGCTTGTCGTAGTCGAGCGTCTGCGGCCTGCCCCGCTCGTCGGCCAGTTTCGGCACCGGGGCACCCGGCTGCTCGAGCCAGAACTGGGGGTCCTTCTCCTCGTTCAGCTTCGGCGCGCAGTCGCCGCCGCCTCGGCGTTCGAGCCGGCCGAGCACCTCGTCCTGCTGCCGGGCGAGGTTGTTCATCGACTCCTGCGGTGTGGTCTCACCGGTGACCGCGGTGGCTACGCTCTGCCACCACAGCTGGGCCAGCCGCGGGTAGTCGGGCACGTTGGTGCCGGTCGGGGTCCACTGCTTGCGTGCCGGCGAGCGGTAGAACTCGACCAGGCCGCCGTACTTCCTGGCGTTCTTGGTGAAGTAGTCGCTGTTGACGTCCGACTTCCGGATGAAGGTCAGACCGGTGGCGCTCTTCTTCAGCGAGACGGTCTTGGACGTGACGAACTGCGCGTACAGCCAGGCCGCCGCCCGCCGCTCCTTGGGCGTGCTCTTCAGCAGGGTCCAGGAGCCGGCGTCCTGGTAGCCCAGCTTCTGCCCGTTGTGCCAGTACACCCCGTGCGGGCTCGGCGCCATGCGCCACTTCGGCGTCCCGTCGGGGTTGACGACCGGCAGGCCAGGCTTGGTCATGTCGGCGGTGAACGCGGTGTACCAGAAGACCTGCTGCGCGATGTTGCCCTGGGCCGGCACCGGGCCGGACTCGCTGAAGTTCATGCCCGCCGCCTGCTTGGGCGCGTACTTCTTCAGCCACTCGACGTACTTCGTCAGCGCGTAGACCGAGGCCGGGCCGTTCGTGTCGCCGCCGCGGCTGACCGACGAGCCGACCGGGCGGCAGTTCTCCACTCGAATGCCCCAGTCGTCCACCGGCAGGCCGTTGGGGATGCCGGGGTCGCCGTTGCCGGCCATCGACAGCCACGCGTCGGTGAAGCGCCAGCCCAGCGAGGGATCCTTCTTGCCGTAGTCCATGTGGCCGTAGACCTTCTTGCCGCCGACGGTCCCGTTGCCGTTCACCTTGTTGGTGAAGAAGTCGGCGATGTCTTCATAGGCCGCCCAGTTGACCGGCACGCCCAGGTCGTATCCGTAGGCATCCCTGAACTGCTTCTTGATCGCCGGGTCGGTGAACCAGTCGTAGCGGAACCAGTACAGGTTCGCGAACTGCTGGTCGGGAAGCTGGTAGAGCTTCTTGTCCGGCCCGGTCGTGAAGCTCGTGCCGATGAAGTCGTCGACGTCGAGCGTCGGTGACGTGACGTCCTTCCCCTCTCCGCTCATGTAGTCCGACAGCGGGAACACGTAGTCGCCGCGCGAGTGTGTGCCGATGAGGTCGGAGTCGTTGACGTAGGCGTCGTAGATGTTCTTGTTCGACTGGATCTGGGTCTGCAGCTTCTCGATGACGTCGCCTTCCTGGATCAGGTCATGCTTGACCTTGATCCCGGTGATCTCGGCGAACGCCCGGGCCAGCTGCCGCGACTCGTACTCGTGGGTGGTGATCGTCTCCGAGACGACGTTGATCTCCATGCCCCGGTAGGGTTCGGCGGCCTTG
>Ga0210378_10001261_pt1 | contig 13228 bp, 10 predicted proteins | sample PLM1_60_b1redo_FD_155465 | JGI IMG/M metagenome (GOLD analysis project Ga0210378, IMG submission 155465) | Groundwater sediment microbial communities from an aquifer in East River, Colorado, USA - PLM1_60_b1 redo | ecosystem: Environmental > Terrestrial > Soil > Riparian zone | place: USA: East...
GGGCAACCCGCCCGAAACTGTCACCTGACGGCGTCGGCTGCCTCCAGCGTCTCCGCTCCGTACCCTGTCTCGCAGGGATACGAAAGGAGCGACCATGCGAGCGATCCGTTCGAACCCCGACGGCGTTGCCAAGCCCGTGGGGACCTACTCCCATGCCGTGCGTGTCGAGACCACCGACGCCATCTGGATCTACATCTCGGGCCAGATCGCGAACGATCTCGAGGGCAACCTCGTCGGGCCGGGCGACCTGAGGGCTCAGACCCGGCAGGTCTTCGAGAACCTGAAGGCGATCCTGGAGGCGAACGGGGCCACGTTCGCCGACGTCGTGAAGATCGGCACCTATGCCACCACCTTGGACGACTTCGCCGGCGTGCGCGAGGTCCGCGGTGAGTACCTGAAGGCGAAGCCGCCGGCGAGCACGGCGGTGCAGGTGGTGGCGCTCGTAGTCCCCGACGCGTTGATCGAGATCGACCTCGTCGCGGTGGTGCCGGCGTGACCGCGGTCGGGGTCCTCGGGCTCGGCGCGATGGGACACGCGATCGCGGCTCGGCTGCTCGGCGCCGGTCATGACGTCCGCGTTTGGAACCGGACGCCCGGCAAGGACGACGACCTCGTCACCTCCGGCGCGCTCCGAGCCGAGACGCCAGCGGACGCCGTTCGGGACGGCGAGGTCGTCGTCACGATGGTGACCGACCCACCGGCGCTGGAGGACGTCCTGTTCGGGCCGGACGGCGCGGCAACGGCGATCCCCGACACCGCCACGCTCATCGAGATGTCGACCGTGGGTCCGACCGCGATCGCATCGGCGGCCGAACGGCTCTCCGTCCCCGTGCTGGACGCACCGGTGCTCGGCAGCGTCCCGTCGGTCGAGACCGGCAAGCTCGTGATCCTCGCGGGCGGGGATCGAGCGGTGTTCGACCGTCACACGGAGCTTCTGTCGATCCTCGGGACGCCGATCTACCTCGGACCGTCTGGCTCGGGCGCGTGGTTGAAGCTCGTCAACAACGCGGCGTCGACCGCGACGCTGGTGGCCCTCGGCGAACTGCTGGCGCTCACCGACCGCGCGGGTCTGGAGATCGATTCCGTCCTTCAGGGCCTGGAGGCCGGACCGCTCGCCTCGCTGATCGAACGGTGGCGGCCGCGTCTCAAGGGCGAGGACCAGGCGTCCTACTTCCGCCTTGCGCTCGCGCGCAAGGACCTCGCGCTCGTGTTCGACGAGGCCGAGCGCGAGGGCGTCGACCTCAGCGTCGCCGAGACGGCCGCGGCCAGGTGCGACGAGGCGATCGAAGCGGGGCTCGGGGACGAGGACTTCGGGGCGATCGTCCCGTTCCTGCGGGGGTAGCGCCCAGCGGGAGGCCCTGCGCCTACCATCCTCGGCGTGAAGTCGACCAGGCAGCGCGCCCGCGAGGCGCTTCGCAGTGACGACTTCCGCCGCCTGTTCGCGATCCGGCTGATCACGCAATCGGGAGACGGTCTGTTCCAGGCCGCACTCGTCTCCTCGATCGTGTTCAACCCCGAGGAACAGAACACCATCCTCGGCTTCGCCATCGCGACGCTCGTGGTGTCGCTACCCTTCTCGATCCTCGGACCGTTCACCGGCGTGTTCATCGACCGGTGGTCCCGACGGAAGATCCTGGTGGTCGCACCCTGGCTCCGAGCCGCCGCCGTGTGGTTGGTGCTGTTCGACCCCAAGACGGCGCCGGTGCTGTTCTTCGGCGGGGCGCTCTGGGTGCTGTCGGTGAACCGCTTCTACCTCGCGACGGCCCAGGCGGTGGTCCCGCGCCTCGTCCCGACCGAGGACCTGCTGATGGCCAACTCGATGGCTACGGTCGGCGGAACGGTGGCCCTCCTCCTCGGCGTGTTCGTCGGTGGGTGGATCGCCGATCTGATGGACCCTGACGCGCCCGTGATCGCGATCGCGGGCGCCGAATGGCTCGTCGCGTCGCTGGTCGCGACGAGGATCCGGAGCCCGCTCCTACCCCACCACGTGCCCGAGGCGCCGGTCCGGGACGAGCTCGGGCGCGTCGCCCGGGAGTTCGCCGATGGCATCACCCGCCTGGCACGGACGCCGCGTGCCCTCGGACCGATCACGTCGATCACGCTCGATCAGGTGGGACAGGGCATGGTGCTCGTGCTCTCGCTGTTCGTGTTCCGCGACCGGTTCGAGGAGGGCGTGGGGTCGTTCTCGAACCTGATCGGCGCGGGCGGACTCGGGGTGCTCCTCGGCATCCTGACGGTCGGCAAGCTCGAGGAGCGCCTCCCGAAGGAGCGCATCGTCGCTCGCGCCTTCTTCATCGGCGGGCTGGTGCTGATCGCGGTCTCGACGTACGTCACCGGGTGGAGCGTGCTCGTGGCGAGCTTCGCCGTCGGGCTCACGTTCGCGTGGAAGAAGATCCCGATCGACACGATGGTCCAGGAGGCGATCCCCGACGGGTACCGAGGCCGGGTGTTCGCGGTGTACGACGTCGCGTACAACCTCTCGAGGGTGGCCGCGGCGTTCCTCGCGATCCCGCTGCTGAACGCGTTCGGCGAGGCGTGGGCCGTGGCGATCGTGGGTGTCCTGTTCATCCTGTGGAGCCCGGTCCTGCCTCGGTGGATCGGGCGCATCCCGGAGCTCTCGCTCCGCTTCTATGAGGGCGCTCGAGCCGAGGAGGATCCACGAGCGGTCGTATGGGGAGGCGTCGAGGAGACGGTCGAGGTCGAGCGCCGCTCGCTGGAGGAGACCGACGGGGTGCGCAGGACGCGCTTCCGCCTGCGGATGCTGGACGGGACGACGATCGAGGTCTCGAAGGTCGAGCCCGACGGCGCCTGGACGCTCGAGCGCGAGCTCAGCTGAACGAGGACGGCCGGCAGGATCCGATGCTGTCGAACCCAACGCTCAACAAGCCCGGTGGTAGAACAGTCGTCTCGTGTCCAACGACCCCATCCAGCCGCCGGTCCCGCCCCCGCCGCCCGACCCGACGGCCCCGATCCCCGCGCGACCCCCGGGCGAACCGCCGCCGAGCCAGAGCGGCAGCCGCCGAATCTGGATCGTCGTCGCCGGGATCGTCGCCGTGGTGGCCGTCGTAGGCACGATCGCCGCGATCGCGCTCAGCGGAGACGACGACACCCGAGCCGGGCAAGGCCCGAGCGTCACGCTCCCGTCATCGCCGACCGGGGCTCGCCCGTTTGAGACCACGGGTCTCTCGCCCCAGCCGACGGGTTCGACGGGCACGACGGGCTCGGCGAACCCCGGCTGCTTGGGTGCGCCCGCGCCCGCGACGCTCGCGGACGGCAGGTACTTCGGGTTCGTCGAGAGCGTCGACCTCGACTCGGGCACGATGGGGTTCGACCTCGCCTGCTTCTATACCGGGGAGGAAGCGAACGAACAGGCCGCCCAGCGCGGTGACGAGGTCCCCGTCCCCAACGACGTCTACATCGTGAACGACAACACGACGATCCGAGACGTTCCTGTCGACCCATCGACGGAGTTGCTGCTGATCGACTGGAACGAGTGCTGCGAGACATCGCCGGGGGCCGAGCTCGACGCGTTCGCCTCCGCGATCGGTGAACAGGACTTCGTCGAGATCGGCGGCCGACGGTACGCGGGGAGCCTCTCGCCGTACTGGGTGACGATCGAGAACGGTCAGGTCATTCTGATCGAGGAGCAGTTCCTGCCGTGAGGTGGCCGCGAGGCCTGGTCCTCGCCGTCGTGCTCGCCACGGCGTCGGCCGGGTGTGCGTCCTCCGGCGACGACCGTCCGGAGACGCCTGCGAAGCCCGCGCAGGGTTCGCCCGCTGCGCCAACCCAAGCCTCGCCGAGCCCGGCGACCGAACCGGACGAGTCCGAGCCCGTCGAGGAGCCCGCCGAGCGATCGGGGTTCCACGGCAAGATCGACGCGCTCCCAGCAGCCCTCGCCGCCGAGATGCGCGGGACGACCTGGAAACCCGGATGCCCGGTGCCCCTGGACGGCCTGCGGATCCTCCACTTCAACTATCGGGGGTTCGGCGCCGCGGTGCAGCGGGGCCCGATGGTCGTGAACGCCGCGGTCGCGGACGATGTGCTCTGGGTGTTCGAGCAGCTGTTCGACGCCCGGTTCCCCATCAAACGGGTCGCGCTCGCGACCGAGTTCCACCCCGCTCGGTTCGAGCAGCATCGGCGGATCACCAGCCATCGGAGCGTGACCGCGTCGTTCAACTGCCGTCCGGTCGTGACCCCGCTCGGCCCGGGCGACGACTACTCGCAGCATGCGTACGGTCTCGCGGTCGACGTCAACCCGCTCCAGAACCCGTACGTGACCACCGGCGGCTTCGTGCGCAACCGAGCGGCCGAGCCCTACACGGTCCGGAGCGGGTCTCTCGAGGGGATGATCCACGAGGGCGACGTCGTCGTCGACTCGTTCGCCGCGATCGGCTGGGAATGGGGCGGCAACTGGAGCGGCGACAAGGACTACATGCACTTCAGCCAATCGGGAACGTAGCAGGTCAGAGGCCGTATTTCCATCCGGAATGGGCACACTGTGTGCCCATTCTGCCCAGCAAGGGACCACCGTCAGGAGGAGGAACGCGGGAGCACGAGGAACACCATGATTCAGTTCCTGGTACCGGCCCACGCGAGGGAGAGGTATCGACGAGAACTTCCGCACGTTCAGGACGGGACCGCAGAGCGAAAGAGGCGGCATGATCGCGTGCACCCATGACGCCCGTTTTCAGTCCGCTGGCCCGAATCGTCCATCCCAAACACGCAGGCCCGGCCTTCGGTGGTACCTCCGGCGTGCGGGGCTAGAGAACGAGTCTCCGTGGCCGACCCTAGAGGTTCTTGAGGAAGGACGCAGAGGCCCGAAATAATCGGACGCGTGCGGCCTCGGGTGCAGTACGCAACGAGCGGGTCCGTCCAGGTCGCCTACCAGGTCACCGGGGAGGGGCCGGTTGACGTGGTTTGGGCTCCGGGTACGGCCTCCCACCTCGACCTAGATTGGGACTGGCCGCCCAGGGCTCGCTTCATCGAGGCCCTGAGTTCGTTCTGCCGCCTGATCCGGTTCGACAAGCGAGGGACCGGCCTCTCGGATCGACCGACGTCTGCCGCCACCCTCGAGGAGCGGACGGACGACATCCGGGCGGTCATGGATGCGGCCGGGAGCGACCGGGCGGCCATCTTCGGGGTCTCTGAGGGCGGATCCATCGCCGTGCTGTTCGCGGCCACTCACCCGGAAAGAACCCGCTGCCTCATGACATGGGGATGTCAGGCTACGTGGGTCCAGACGGAGGACTACCCGTGGGGGGAGACTCCCGAAGAGTTTGAGCGAACGCTCGAGATGCTGCGGCGCGACTGGCCCTCGCGCGAATATCTGCTCGGACCGGGCGCCGGCTTGGGCAAGGATGCCGATCCGGCGTTCGTCGAATGGTACATGCACTATGTCCAATCTGCTGCGAGCCCCGCGGCCATCGTGGCGCTCGAGGAATTGAATGGCCAGATCGACGTCCGCGACATCCTGCCGAGCGTCCGTGTCCCGGCACTCGTCATGAACCGGACGGGGGATCCGGTGGCGAATGTTGAGGCAGCCAAGGATCTTGCCTCGCGGATTCCCGGGGCCCGGTTCGTAGAGTTCCCCGGCGAGTCTCACATGATGCTCGACATCGCCGACCTGATCCTTCCCGAGATCCGGGAATTCGTCACCGGCTCGCGAGCCCCCTTGCCCACCGGACGGGTTCTGGCCACCATCCTGTTCGTCGACTTGGTCGGTTCAACGCACAGGGCTGCGGAGATCGGGGATGCGGCGTGGCGCGATCTCCTGCAGGGCTTCTACCGGATGGCCAATGCCGAGCTACTGAGATTCGAGGGGCGCGAGGTGGACAGGGCCGGCGACGGTCTGGTTGCCACCTTCGACGGTCCCACCCGCGCCATTCGATGTGCACGTGCTCTGCAGCGGGGAGCCGCCGACCTCGGTGTTGGCCTGCGCGCCGGCGTCCACACCGGCGAGGTGGAGACGATCGACCGGAAGGTCGGCGGCCTCGCGGTGGTCATCGGCGCGAGGATCGGTGCGCTGGCCGGGGCATCCGAGATCCTCTCCAGCTCGACCGTGAAGGATCTGACCGCCGGATCCGGCCTCACCTTCGAGGATGCCGGCGAGCACGAACTGAAGGGCGTTCCCGACCGCTGGCGTCTCTACCGGGTCGTTACCGAATCGCCCTGAGATGCAGCTCCCGCTTTAGCGCCCGCAGTTGCGGAAACGGGCGCGAAGAAATCTGGTCTGCACCGGGGTTCGGCGTTACTCGGTTGCGGCTGCGGGTGGTCCGTTGAAGGATGCCAGGTGTGAACGTGCCTGAGACCCGCTACGCGAAGACCCTCGACGGCGTCTACATCGCCTATCAGACCGTCGGTGATGGCCCAGGCGACTTGGTGTTCGTGCCCGGATTCGTCTCCAACGTTGAGCAGACGTGGCTATGGCCGCAGATGGCTAGATTCGCGAGCCGCCTCGGCAGCTTCTCTCGCCTGATCCTTTTCGACCGCCGGGGCACGGGTCTCTCAGACCACATCGTTCCCCAGGAAGCGCAGCTCACCCTTGAGGCCAGGATGGACGACATCCGGGCCGTGATGGATGAGGCCGGATCGGAGCGGGCGGCCCTGTTCGGGTTCGAAGAGGGCTTCGCGCTCTGCGCGATGTTTGCCGCCACCTACCCCGACCGGGTCAGCGCACTGGTGGCGCAAGCGCCGACCGGTCTCGGCCTGAGGGACGCTGAACGACCGTGGGCCTTCAGCCAGCAGGTGTGGGATGACTATCTGGAGGATGTCCGGCTTGGGTGGGGAACGCTCGCATTCGCCGAATCAGAGGGGAAGTACGTATGGCCGGACATCGGCGACGACACCGAGTGGTTCCGGCAGTACGCGACCGCGATGCGCCGTTCGGTCAGCCCCGGGGACGCTGTTGCGTTCCTCAAGATCGATTCGGAACTGGACGTTCGGGACCTCCTGCCCTCGGTGAGGACGCCGACGCTTGTCATCCAGCGGATCGGTGATAGGGCGCTTCCGATCGAGTACGGGAGGTACGTCGCCCAACAGATCCCTGGCGCGATCCTGGTCGAGCTTCCCGGGTCCAACCACGCGTACGTGGCGCCGGATCAGGACGAGGTGCTTGACGAGGTCGAGCGATTCACCAAGAGCCTGCGCGACGAGGAAGCAGAGCTGGACCGAGTCCTTGCCACGGTCCTGTTCACCGACATCGTTGGCTCAACGGACAAGGCAGCCGGCCTCGGGGACCGAGCGTGGAAAGACCTGCTGGAGCATCATCACCGTGCGGTCCGTGGCCTGCTTGCGCGCTATCGTGGGCGCGAGGTCGATACCGCCGGTGACGGGTTCTTCGCGACCTTTGACGGGCCGGCTCGAGCGGTCCGATGCGCGCAGAGGATCGTTGATGTGGTCCGTCCGCTCGATCTCCAGATCCGCGCCGGTCTCCATACCGGGGAGTGCCAAACGATCGAGGGAAAGGCGGGCGGGCTCGGGGTCGTCATCGGTGCGCGAGTCGGAGCACTGGCTGGTCCGAGCGAGGTGCTGGTCTCTTCGACCGTGAAGGACCTAACGGCTGGCAGCGGTCTTACGTTCGAGGACCGCGGTGAGCACGAGCTGAAGGGGGTCCCGGACCGATGGCGCCTCTACCGGGTTCTGGAGTAAGTCACCCGCCAACAAGCACTTCCAGTACTGAAAGAAAAGAAATCGGGTCTGCACCCGAGAGCCGTCCGGAAGTCGCGCGGGAACTTGCCGAAGGCGACCCCCGTCCACCCAAGGTGACGTTGCGTCGACCCGAAGACCCAGGGGCGCCACGATGCGCTCGATCACGTGGAGCCTCCTCCCCCTCAAACAGACGGTCCGCCACCCTCTCGATCCGCCTACAACAGCCCTTTTTCGTACACCGGGTGGTCGGGACTTTCTTGACCCGAGGCGTCCGGCGGCCGTAGCCTCGAGAAACGGGACTCTCGTTCTTCACGGTCGTCTTCGATGCCGACGACCCACAGAAGGTCGGCAGATTCTGGGCGGCTGCTCTGGAACGCCGGCGAGTGGGCCACGCTGCCGGGGTACCCCCGGATCGACTTCATGAAGGTCCCGGAGGGCAAGACCACGAAGAACCGGATGCACATCGACTGGCACGCGCCCGATCGAGAGGCCGAGGTCGCGCGCCTGATCGCGCTTGGCGCGACGCGCCTGTGGGACATCAAGAACGAAAGCTTCAGTGGACCACGATGGCCGACGTCGAGGGCAACGAGTTCTGCATTGTGCAGGCCGAACCAAGCTGACGGGCTATCTTCCGCCCACCCTCGATCGCCGACAAGACTCCTTATGCGTACACCGAACAGGGACCCAAGGAAGCCTCGCGCGTCGCACGCTTGACCAGTTAGACCACTCTCCGGTCATGCGCGTCAGAGACCTCAGGCCAAGTCTCGTCGAACGTGTCGGTCTCGCTGGGAGCGACTGCCCGGGCGAGTGACGGTCCTTGGGCTAGTGACCTACTCGAGCAAGTCACGCACGAACTCAGCGAACACGCTCAGGTAGAAGTCGATGTCGTCACGTGTGGCTTGCGCGGACACCACGGGGCCGCACCACCAGCCGAACTCCCAGACACCTCGGTTCGCCATAAACACACGCTGAAGGTGGCGCACCGCAGGGACGTCTCGCTCCCCCGCCTCCACGTTGTTCGTAGGCGGCGTGGGCGAGAAGCGGAAACCGGCACGGTTCCCGAGCTGATACACGTCCCAGTCGACGCTCGCGTCATCGAAGGCCTCTCGCATCCCCGCGACCAGGAGAGCTGCGAGTCGCTGGGTGCGCGCGTGGTTCTCGGGTGTCCACACCTCGGCGAGAGCGGCTCGAGTCGCGGCCATCGACAGCGCATTGCCGAACATCGTGCCCCCGATCGCTGGCTCGTCGACCGCGCTGCCCGCTACCTCGTACGGTTCGCCCTGCCGTTCGATGAACGCCGCGATGTCGTCGGTCATCCCGTAGGCAGATGTGGGCACGCCGCCGCCGAGGCTCTTCCCGAGTACGACGAAGTCCGGATCGAGCCCCCACTGGCGCACGAGGCCTCCGTAGGCGCACGGGAGGGTCTGGGTCTCGTCAACGAGCAGCAAGGTGCCCACCTGGCGCGTAAGGCGGCGCAACTCCGCGTGAAACGTCGACGAGGGGAAGACGATTCCTGAGTTCGTCAGCGCGGGCTCCGCGATCAGGAGCGCGATGTCGCCCGCCCGGAGCGCCCGCTCAACCCCGTCGAGGTCGTTCCAGTCAACGACCTCGGTCCGCGCGATGTCGGCCGCGTCGATCCCGACGTACTCCGGGACAGTCCTGCCGTCCTCCTCGATCGCCAGGAGCTCCCCCAGATGCCCGTGATACTTCCCCTCGAACGTGAGGAGCCGTTCGCGGCCCGTCGCGATCCGCGCGAGACGGATCACGTCGGTGACCGATTGCGTCGAGGACAGCGCGAACTGCCACTTCGGCAGACCCCATCGCTCGGTCAGTGCCTCCGACACGGCGATCGCGTCTTCCGTCGGAAGCCCGAACTGCACACCGCACTGGAGCCGGTCGATCGCCGCCGCGACGACCGCTGGATGTGTGTGGCCCGCGGAGGAGACCGTGATGTTCATGTACATGTCGAGATAGCGATGCCCATCGACGTCGGTGAAGTACGCGCCATCGGCGCTGTCGACGAAAATCGGGGGGTTATCGAAGAGCCAATCCATCCACGACATCGGGACGCCCAGCGGCATCGAGCGGCGCGCTCGGTCGAGCAGTGCCAGCGACCGGGGGCGCGCATCAAGGAAGGCTGCATCCTCCCGATGTTTCAGGTGTGCGACACGGTCGAGATCGACGCGCGGGTCGGAGGCCTGAGGATGGTCCTCGGTCGTGCGCGGCATCGCCGAATCATGACCCGAAGGATGTCCCACGTCGAAACGGCTCCGGGGTCGGTTGTACCCATCGGTATACCCCCGACCTCGAGGAGCTGCAGTCCTGAGGCCTTAGCCCGCCCTCAACCGTGAGCGTTCGGCTGTCCGCGTCTTCCGCTCGTTCTAGGCTTCGGAGTGACCGAGCCTGCGTCGATCCGATGGAGAGGAGGGCAACCATGGTGATCCGCGTGTTCGGCGGTATCCGAGTTCGCCCGGGCATGGAGGACCGCGAGCGACAATTCGCGGAGCAGCTGTCCTCAGCGGTGGAGGCGATGCCGGGCTTCATCTCGCGAACGACCTACCCGGCTGCGGACGGTGAAGAGGTCGGGGTGACCCGGTTCGATTCCCGCGAGTCGTTGGACAACTGGGTCCAGGAAGGAGAGCAACTTGCTGCTCAGGCGGGGGCTTCAGACTTCTACGAGTCATTCTGGGTGGTTGACGCCGAGGCGTACCGCGAGTACGCGTGGAAGGACGGCGGCCACGCCGACGATGCTGATGTCACGAGCCTCTTCAGCTAACCCCTTCGGGCCTCGTTGAGATCGCTTCGGCGTCCGCATCAGACTCGGCTCGCGGACGAGTGGATGACGGCGCCAACAGGCATCCCGCCGGCGGTCTCGCGCTCCCCGGCGACGCCGCGGTCTCCGGTTCACATGCGTCCGGATGAGCTTGAGAAGCAATGGCGGGAGCGCCTGGACGCGCGGTCCCGCTCCCCGCGCCGAACTCCTCCACGTCCTCATGCTCCCCGACTCGAGCGAGCCGACCGGATCGGCGAGTTCTGGGCGCCCGCAGAGCCGCGCCTGCGCCGAGCTCTTGATCGACTGCGAGGAGGACCGGACGCTCCGAGCGTGCTGGTCGGGATGCTGCGGGACGTCGACAGGCAGGCGGAGACGCTCGTACCTCAGGCGTCTGCTTTCGCTTCCTCCTCGAGCTCAGCAAGATCGAGCGCCAATCCGAGTGCACGGGCGATATTGCCCGCGGCTGATGCTACGCGCGCCGTCCCCACGATCGGGGCGACCGCGGCGAGGACCGCTCGGATCCGTCTATCAGGATGGGAGATCCACCCAGACTCGCTATGGGGGCTCCTTACGAGGACAGCTCGGCCCTCGCGGAGCCCGGTGACCGGACACGCCGGGCAGCGCCTGGTCGCCGACGTTCACGACGTCGTCGAGGTCGAGGAAGAAGCGTCGAACCGGTCGGCGAGTCTCACGACGGCGGAAGCGTATCCCCCCCGGTTGCGGTCGCGCCGACCGGGCGGAACACTGGCCGGATGCAGCCGCCCGAGACCCGGTACACGAAGAGCGGTGACGCACACATCGCGTACCAGGTCGTGGGCGACGGGCCAATCGATCTCCTGTTCGTCAACGAGTGGCTGAATCACATCGACGAGCAGTGGGGGGAGCCGAGGATTGCGACGTTCCTCGACGGGCTCACGCAGTCCAGCCGGCTGATCCTGTTCAACCCCCGTGGCGTCGGCGCGTCGGACCCGCTCCCGACCACGCAGTCGCCGACCGCGGAGGAGTGGATGGACGACGGGCTCGCCGCGCTCGACGCCGTCGGCGTCGAGCAGGCGGCGGTGCTGGGCGTGGGTGCGGGCGGGTCGATCGCGCTCCTGCTCGCCGCGTCGCATCCCGGACGCGTCTCCTCGCTGGTCGTCTTCAACGCGACGGCGCGGACGGCGTGGGCCGACGACTACCCGATCGGCTCCCGGCCTGAGCACTTCGCCCGGCTTGCGGAATGGATGCGTGCCGGCTACCCGAGCGCGGAGATCCTGCGTCTCTGGGCGCCGGACCTCGTCGGCGACGAGCGGTTCGAGCGGTGGCTCGTCCGGTTCGAGCGGATGTCGGCGAGCCCGGGGACGGCGCTGGCGATTCAACGGATGCTGTTCGGGCTCGATGTCCGCGCCGCCCTCCCGGCGATCACGGCGCCGACGCTCGTGCTCCATCGCGCCGACAACGTCCAGGTCGGGACGAACATGGGGCGCTACGTGGCGGACCACGTGGTCGGCTCGATCTACCGCGAGCTTCCGCCGGGCGGGCAGGCCTATTGGGCGGGCGACCCGATCGAGATCGTCGAGGAGGTGCAGGAGTTCCTGACCGGCTGGCGCGGTCGTCGGCCGGTCGATCGCGTGCTCGCGACCGTCCTGTTCACCGACATCGTTGGGTCGACCGAACGCGCGGCTCAACTTGGTGACGGTGCCTGGCGGGGCCTGCTCGATCGCCACAACGATGTCGTCCGACGCGAGCTCGTCCGTTACCGCGGCCGCGAGATATCGACGACCGGCGACGGCTTCCTCGCCACGTTCGACGGCCCCGCGCGAGCGATCGCGTGCTCGCTCCCGATCCGTGACGCCGTCCGGAAGCTGGGCATCGACATACGCGCGGGCATCCACTCGGGCGAGATCGAGATCGACAGGGACGACATCGCCGGTATCGCCGTGCACATCGGCGCGCGCGTCGCGTCGGAGGCCGGTGCGGGTCAGATCTTTTGTGTCGCGAACGGTCGTCGACCTCGTCGCGGGCAGCCGGCTCACCTTCGAGGACGCCGGGGAGCACGTACTGAAAGGCGTCCCCGATCGCTGGCACCTCTACCGGGTCATGGAGTAGGCACCAGTAAAGAGGCACCTTGGCCGTCCCTCCGGCCGGAACCGGGCCCGGCGGAAGTGACCTCATAGAAGGCTGGGTTTCACGGCCGCGACAAGCGTTTTGGAGTCACCTCCGGCCGGTTCCGGACACTCTCGCCCAGAGCGCGAACCCACCGGGGGATTTCCTACGCCAGCGGCTTTGCCCCTTCCGCAGGTCATGGGCATGACTCGGGGGAAGTCGAGAGACGCAAAGTCCGCCACTGGAAGTCTGACCCGGTACACATTCGGTACACCTCAGACTCGGCGGGAAGTTAGTTGCCTCGGTGAGCTGGGCTCGCGAACCGCGGTCGCGTCCGCTCAGACGGTTCACGCCGGATCGCGCTGACGCCGCTCAGCGCACCCACATCAGCTCGTACAGCTGCCCCCAATAGGGGTGGTACTGGTAATTGCCGAGCCGCTCGGACGCCAGGCTCGTGTGTACCGTGTTCCCCAACGGGACCCAGGGGGCAAGGTCGACGAGATCATGCTCGAGGTCGGACCACAGGTCGTGGCTGGCCGCCGGATCCGTGGCCTGCATGCTCGTGGCCTGCTCGATCCTTCGTTCGATGGTCGGGTCGCAGAACCTGGGTCCTGTTCCCGACGGGGGGCAGGTCAACGCTGGGATGAACCCCGACTCCGCCAGATAATCGGGGGCAAACGCGACATAGCCGATCTGCACGTGCTGCGATGGGTTACTGGTGGCC
>Ga0210378_10001262_pt1 | contig 13224 bp, 9 predicted proteins | sample PLM1_60_b1redo_FD_155465 | JGI IMG/M metagenome (GOLD analysis project Ga0210378, IMG submission 155465) | Groundwater sediment microbial communities from an aquifer in East River, Colorado, USA - PLM1_60_b1 redo | ecosystem: Environmental > Terrestrial > Soil > Riparian zone | place: USA: East...
CGAGCTGCGCTACTACACGATCAAGCCGGGCACGCTCCCGGATCTGGCGAAGGGCTGGGAGTCCAAGGCCGCCGAGCGCTCGAAGCTTTCACCGATCGTGTTCGCCGGCGGCGTCGAGTTCGGCCGCGCCAACGGCTTCGTCCACATCTGGGCCTACTCGAGCATGGACAACCGCATGCAGGTCCGTGAGGACGCGAGGAAGAAGGGCGTGTGGCCACCGCCGGGCGGAGGCGATCGGCTCATCACGCAGGAAAACAAGATCCTCCTGCCCGCCGCTTTCTCACCGCTCCAGTAGACGAAACTCCGCGCGGTGCTTTCGCCGCGAGGGCGCCGTACGGGCCCTCGCGGCGACCGGCCCGCCCAAGGTGGACGTTCGCTGGAGAGGCGGGAGGTGTGGCCATGTTCGACAGGGAGAGGATCGACGAGACCCGTCGGGCTCAGCACGCCTGGGAGGCCGGGGGGCCTGCCCGTTCGACCAGCGTCTACACCCCGGCCGACCTCGCCGATCGGGGATTCGATTACCTGCGTGACCTCGGGTTTCCCGGCGAGTATCCGTTCACGCGGGGCGTCTATCCCTCGATGTACCGGGGCCAGCTCTGGACGATGCGCCAGTATGCGGGCTTCGGCACGGCCCAGGAGACCAACCGGCGGTTCCGCTACATGATCGAGCAAGGCTTGGCCGGCATCAACATTGCCTTCGACCTGCCGACGCAGCACGGGTACAACTCGGATCATCCGCGGGCAAGGGGCGAAGTGGGGAAGGTCGGCGTCCCGATCAACTCGCTGCGGGACATGGAAATCCTGTTCAACGGGATCCCGCTCGAGCAGGCGAGCCCGGCCAACGCCATCAACGCGCCGGCGGCGGTGATCCTCGCGATGTATGTGGCGCTGGCCGAGCGGCAGGGCCTCCCGCTGGAGCGCCTCTCGGGCAGTACGCAGAATGACATCCTGAAGGAGTTCATCGCCCGGGGTACATACATCTTCCCGCCGGCGCCTTCGCTCCGGCTCGTCACCGACGTGATCGAGTTCTGCGCCGACCGTTTGCCGCGATGGAACTTCATCAACGTCTGCGGCTACCACATGCGCGAGGCCGGGTCCTCGCTCGAGCAGGAGGTGGCGTTCGCGCTGGCGGATGGCATGACATATGTGGAGGCCGCGCTCGAGCGCGGCCTCCCCGTGGACCGGTTCGCGCCGAGGTTCGCCTTCAACTTCACCGCTGGCACGGACATTCTCCAGGAGGCGGCGAAGTTCCGCGCGATGCGACGGCTCTGGGCCCGACTGATGCGTGAGCACTTCGGCGCGACGAAGCCGGCGAGCTGGGCATTCCGCACTGGCGCCGGGTCTGGCGCGAGCCAGCTGACGGCCCAGCAGCCCGAGAACAATATCATCCGGGTCACGCTGAACGCGCTGGCGGCGATCCTCGGCGGCGCCCAGTCGCTCCACACGGCCGCGTACGACGAGGCGCTGGCGCTGCCCACGGCGGAGTCGGTCAAGCTCGCCCTGCGGACCCAGCAGGTGCTGGCGTACGAGGCCGGTGTGACGGAAGTGATCGATCCGCTCGCCGGCTCCTACTACGTAGAGTCGCTCACCACCAAGATCGAGGAAGCCGCGCGGGCGCTCATCGCCGAGGTCGAGCGACAGGGGGGAATGGTCAAGGCCATCGAGTCCGGCTGGGTGCAGCGACAGATCGCCGACGCCTCCTGGGACTACCAGCGGGAGGTCGAGGCGGGCACCCGCGTCATCGTCGGGGTCAACCGGTTCGTTGAAGCGGAGCCGCGGCACGCCGACATCCATCGCCACGCGGAGGCGGTGGCCGAGGAGCAGACCGCCGCCCTCGGCGCTCTGCGGAGAGAGCGCGACGGCGCGCGGGTGGCCGGAGCCCTGGAGAGCCTGGAAGCCGCGGCTCGCGGCGACGCGAATCTCTTGCCCGTTCTCGTCGAGACGGTCAAGACATACGCCACGATCGGCGAGATCTGCGACGTGCTTCGCGAAGTGTTTGGCGAGTACCAGGCCATGCAGGTGTACTGACCGCTTCGGCCGGCAGGTCGCCGGGTGATCCGTAACAGGATTTCGCGGACCGAAGACTAGGGGATCAGCCCGTAGAACTTGCCCGCGTTCTCGCAGGTGATCTTGTGCGTGACATCGGCCGGCAGGTGGCCGAACTGCTCTTCGATGTACTTCGACGATTCCGGCCACACCCCGTCGCCGTGCGGGTAGTCCGAGCCCCACATGAGCGTCTCGACGCCCATGTCCTCGATCAGCTTGGTGCCGATGCGGTCGAAGCTCCTCGTTATGGCCGCTTGAGCCGGACGTCCTCGTAGGGCGCCGAATACGGGAAGGAGGGGATCAGGGTGAGGGCCGGCTCCTCGACCTTTGGTCCCACGCCTCGAATGAATCCATTTTCCCAGATCGGGGCGAACACGACGCGGTCGTGGAGGATCCGCTGGATCTGGTGAAGCATCTCCTCGCGCTTCTTCCGGTCGATCTCTCGCGCCTGGCGCTGGAACAGGTCCTCGACCTCCGGAAGCACGCCGTACGCGTACCGGCCGTTCTTCGTCGCCAGCCCCTCGATTCGAGTCGCCGCGTTGCCGCCCGCACCCTGGACGCCCAGCACGACGCCGCGGAGCTTCTTCTCGCCCCAGGTCGACAGGAACGCGGCGCGCTCCATCGTTCTGACCCGCGTCCGGATCCCGATGGCGGCGAGGTTACCGGTGATCGCCTCCGCCATCGAGAAGTAGGGCGGGTTGGGGGTGAGGTCGCCGGCGTCGAACCCGTTCGGGTAGCCGGCCTCGACCATGAGCTGTTTGGCGCGCTTCGGATCGTAGGGATGCGGGTCGATGGGCAGCGCGAACTCCATGTGCCGCGGGACGATGTTCCCGGTGATGCCGGCGAATCCGAGCTGCTCGGCCTCGTTGATCGTCTTGCGATCGATCGCGAGGCTCGCGGCGAGCCTCACCCGCCGGTCGTGCCACGGCGACTTCGGGTCCCACTGCTCGGTGAACTCGAGGAAGAAGACGGCGTTGCTCCGAACGGCGGTGAGCCTGAGCCCGGGAGTCCGCTGGATGTCCTCGGCCACGGGGCCGCCCAGGAAGTACACGATGTCGAACTCGCCCCGCTTGAGCCCGGCCGCGCGCGTCGTCTCGTCCGGGACGCTCTTGAAGACCAGGCGCTTCACGCTCGGCGTCTTCCGCCAGTAGCCCTCGAAGGCTTCGACGACGATCTCGACCCCCGGCGTAGAGCTCACGAACCGGTAGGGTCCGGCGCCGATCGGAGCTTTCCTGAAGGCGTCCTCGCCGACTTTCTCGAAGTACTTCTTCGGCACGACCCAGCCGGCTCCGGTCGCGGTGGTCCCGTAAAACGTCATGAAGTCCGGCCACGGCTCCTTCAGCAGGAACCTCACCCGGCGCGCGTCGACGAGCTGCACGTCCTTGACCTTGTCCTTGAGGAGCTTCGCCGCCCCGCCGCGATAGCGATCGAAGGAGAACTTGACGTCCTCGGAGGTGACGGGATCCCCGTTGTGGAACTTGATCCCCTGGCGCAGCAGGAACTCGTAACTGGTGCCATCGGGCGAGACTGACCAGGACTCCGCGAGGCTCGGCGTGGTCGGGCTCTGGGGCATGGGCTTCACCAGCGCGTCGTGGATCGCGTAGAGAACCTTGAATGGACTGATGGCGGACTCCGTCTCGCCGGGATCGAGCCAGCGGGGTGCCAGCGTGACGTGGAAGGCGTACGTCACCTGGCCCTCGGGTCCGGCCGCCTCCACGGTCCTCACGGGCACGCCGAGCGCCCAGATCGCGGAGAACAGCACGGCTGCAGCGACGGGTCGAGCCAGGAATCTCACCTTTGGCCTCCTTGGGGGATCATCGCGGCTTGAGCCGAACATCCTCGTACGGCGCCGAGTACGGGTAGTAGGGGATCAGGGTGAGGGCCGGCTCGTCAACCTTCGGCCCTACACCCCGAATGAATCCGTTTTCCCAGATCGGAGCGAACACGACGCGATCGTGGAGGATCCGCTGGATCTGATGGAGCAACGCCTCGCGCTTCTTGCGGTCGAGCTCTCTCGCCTGCTGCTGGAAGAGGTCTTCGACTTCGGGGAGGACGCCGTACGCGTACCGGCCGCCCCGCGTCGCGAGCAACTCGATTCGAGTCGCCGCGTTGCCGCCCGCGCCCGTTCCGCCCAGCACGACACCGCGGAGCTTCTTCTCCCCCCAGCTCGAAAGGAAGGCGGCGCGCTCCAGCGTCCTTACCCGCGTCCGGATGCCGATCACGCCCAGGTAGTTAGAGACGGCCTCTGCCATGGAGTAGTAGGGCGGTTGGGGCGTGAGCTCGCCACCGTCGAAGCCGTTCGGGTAGCCGGCCTCGACCAGGAGCTGCTTGGCGCGTTTCGGGTCGTAGGGGTGCGGATCGATGGGGATCGCGAACTCCATCGCTCGCGGGACGATGTTGCCGGTGATACCCGCGAAGCCGAGCTGCTCGGCTTCGTTGACCGTCTTACGATCGATGGCGAGGCTCGCGGCGAGCCGCACCCGCTGGTCGTGCCACGGCGACTTCGGGTCCCACTGCTCGACGAAGTCGAGGAAGAAGACCCCGTTGGTCCGCGTGGCGACGAGCTTCAGCCCAGGCGTCCGCCGGACCTCCTCGGCCACCGGGCCCGTCAGGAAGTACGCCACGTCCACCTCGCCGCGCTTGAGCGCGGCCGCACGCGTCGTCTCGTCGGGGACACTCCTGAAGACCAAGCGCTTGACGCTCGGCGCCTTGCGCCAGTAACCGTCGAACGCCTCGAGGACCAGCTCCACGCCCGGGGTGAAGCTGACGAACCGGTAGGGCCCGGCGCCGATCGGGGCCTTCTTGAAGCCCTCGTCGCCGACACTCTCGACGTACTTCTTGGGCACGATCCAGCCGGCGCCCGCCGCCGTCGTCCCGTAGAACGTCATGAAGTCGGGCCACGGCTCCTTGAGGAGGAACCTGACCCGGCGCGCGTCGACGACCTGCAGCTCCTTGACCTTGTCCTTGAGGAGCTTCGCCGCCCCGCCGCGGTAGCGCTCGAAGGAGAACTTCACGTCCTCGGCGGTGACGGGGTCTCCGTTGTGGAACTTGGCCCCCTGGCGTAGCACGAACTCGTAGCTGGTGCCGTCGGGAGACACCGACCACGACTCCGCGAGGCACGGCGTGTTCAGGCCCGCGGGCATCGGCTTCACCAGCGCGTCGTGGAGCGCGTAGAGGATCTTGAACGGCGTGGCGACGGACTCCGTCTCCGCGGGGTCGAGCCAGCGCGGGGCGAGGGTGACGTGGAACGCCCACACCATCTGGCCTTCGGGGGCCGCCTCCGCGGCTCCCGCGTGAGCGCCGAACGCCAAGACCGAGAAAAGTAGCGCGGCGGCAACGGCCGGTCGGGCCAGTAATCTCATGATCGGCCTCCTCGCTGGACGGTAGAGATATGGCGCCTCGCGCGCAGGTCAGACACCCGCACGGCGCAGGACCGCCCCGATGTTCTGCGGCTCGGGCTTGCGCGTGCCGGCATCGATCTCGCGGACGACGTCGACGGTCGCCGTGGAGACGGGCGTGGGTACGCCCGCTTCGCGACCCTGCCGCACGACGTGGCCGTTCATGAAGTCGATCTCGGTGGGGCGCCCCTTGGTCACGTCTTGCCCCATGGAGGAGCGCCAGTTGCGCCCGCCCGCCGAGGTCGGCGTCAGCATCCGATCCAGGGAATCCCGAATGTCGCGACGGTCCGCAGCCGCCCACTGCTCGGCGGTGGTGCCGTTGAACTTGGGCACGCGATAGCCGAGCGCCAGCCCGACCCGCGCGGACTCCGCCCCGAGGTGGATCGTGATCGCGCGGCCCACCTCGCTCGAGGCGATCTCGGAGGAGCCGAGGCCGGACATGGCCTGCACGGGGTTGCCCGTGGAGTTGGCGCAGAGCTTCGACCAGCGCTCGCCCCAGAGGTTGTCCGTCACCAGAGCGCCGTCGATCACCTTGAGCATCTCCGCCACCTCGGTGGCGCGCGCGGTGATCCGCCCATCGTGCTCGCCAACCCGGAAGACGTCGTGCCCCGTGCCCTGGCCCTTTTCGGCGCCGCGCTCCACCTGGCCGGGCTTCCACAGCGCCACGCCGATCTTCGACATGACCAGCCCGAGCGAGCGTGAGGCGCCCGCGACGGAGGCGACGATCGGGTCGGGCCAGCAGTTCTCGGAGGCGACGATGAAGCCGTCGGCCTTGAGGTGCCGCAGTGCCACCTGGGCCGCCCACGCCGTGTCGTAGACCTTCATGGCGACGAACGCGAGGTCGAAGTCGCGCGGCATGCGCTGCGATTCGCCTAGGTGCACCGCCTTCGGGTGGGCCTCGAACGGATCGTGCGGCCCGGTCACCGAGATGCCTTTCTTGCGGATCATCTCGACCTGCTCGGCCCACGGATCGACGAGCGTCACGTCGTGGCCGGCGCGCGAGAGGAATGCACCGATGTAGCTTCCAATGGCTCCGGCACCGACGAACAGGATCTTCTTGGCCATACCGTCCTCCCAGTGTGGTTCGAGTGCCCGGCATTATCGCGCGTCCCGCGCTCCGAGGCGATGGGCAAATGACCCGAGATTTGCGCTCCGGTCGCCCCATCGCTAGAATCGGCGCGGCGATCGCCGGCCCACCACCCCCCTCAAAGGAGACGGCCATGAACCTGCTCGACCCCAAGGAGCTCAAGCGGCTCTTGCCTGCGGAGACGCATTCGTACGCGGCACCGATCCCGACGCAAAGCGTCTCCAGCGACGAGTTCATGCCGCGACCGCAGACCGAGGCCCAGCGCCGGGTCGAGGCCCGCATCAAGGAGCTGGGCGGCGAGCTGGCCAGGAAGCAGGGAATGACCCGCCGCCGGTTCTTCCAGACCGCGTCCGGCATGGCCGCCGCCTTCCTGGTCATGAACGAGGTGTACGGCCCGTTGTACGAGGTGAGCCGGGCCGAGGCCCAGACGCCTGACATGGCCAAAGAACGGGCGCAGGCGCTCTCGAAGCAGTTCGTCATGGACTGCCACACGCACTTCCTGCGCGACGACACCCGCATCATGAACTTCGTCCGCGCGCGGGAGGCGGTCGGCAAGGCCGGCTGGAACCCCGCGCTGGCCGGCAAGCCCCAGACGATCGAGGACCTCAAGTTCCCCAACTACTTCAAGGAGATCTTCCTCGACAGTGACACCAAGGTCGCGCTGATCTCCGGCTCGCCCTCGGACATCCCGCAAGACTGGTTCCTGACCAACGAGATGAAGGCCGAGGCCCGCGCCAAGGTCAACAAGGAGGCGGGCTCGCGGCGGATGCTGAGTCACGCCATCTTCACGCCGGGCCAACCGGGATGGCTGGAGGCGATCGACCGGGTCATCGCCGAGCTGAAGCCCGACTCGTTCAAGGGCTACACCATCGGCGACAACACGAACAAGAAGGTCGGCAAGTATCCCTGGCGGATGGACGACGAGAAGGTGACCTACAGGGCGTACGAGAAGTTCGCCAAGGCCGGGCTGGTCAACGTGTGCGTGCACAAGGGGCTCTTCCCGCCGCACACCGAGCAGGAGTTCCCGCACCTGCTGGCGTACTCGGACGTGCGGGACGTCGCCAAGGCGGCCAAAGACTGGCCGCAGCTCAACTTCATCATCTATCACTCGGCGTATCGCTTTGCCGCGGGCGGCAAGGTCGAGGATGCCTGGGCCCAGTTCGAGAAGACCGGCCGCATCGAGTGGGTGACCGACCTCGCCGAGATCCCGGCCAAGCACGGCGTCAAGAACGTGTACGGCGACCTCGGCCAGATCTTCGCTCAGACCACGGTGGTCGATCCCCGGGTGTGCGCGGCCATGATGGCTCAGCTCGTGCAGGGGCTCGGCGCCGATCACGTGGTGTGGGGCAGCGACGCGGTCTGGACCGGCTCGCCCCAGTGGCAGATCGAGGCGCTACGGCGGCTGGAAGTGCCGGAGGACATGCAGAAGAAGCACGGCTTCAAGCCGCTCGGGCCGGCCGACGGCGCGATCAAGAGCGCGATCCTCGGCGAGAACAACGCGCGACTGTACAAGTACGAGCGGCGGGCAGCGCTCGCCACCGACCGCATCGCGGCGATGAAGGAGGAGTACGAGAACGCCGGCGCCGCCCGCAGCAATCTACGCTACGGGTACGTCATCCCGTCTCGGGCCTGACGCCGTAGCACCCTCTACGCTCGGGGGCAGCGGTCCACCGCTGCCCCGGGCTAGGCCGGCCCCCTTAGGGACCCGATCGCCAATCCCAGCCGGCCGCCTCCAGCTCCAGCAGTGCAGCAAACCGTCCTCCGCGATTGGCAAGATCGCCGGGGGTGCCTTCTTCCACGACGTAACCCTTGTCGAGGACGATCACCCTGTCGGCTTCGACGGCGGTCGAGAGCCGGTGCGCGACGGTCAGGACGGCGCATCCGCCCGGCAAGACAGACTCTCGCAGCGCCGCGCGAAATGCCGCGTCGCTAACACTGTCGATCGCGGCGGTCGCCTCGTCCAACAACAGAACCGCTGGTTCATGCACCAGTGCCCGGGCCAGGGCGAGCAGCTGCTGCTGACCCGCGGATAGCGGCGTTCCGCTGCCGCCGCTACTGCCAACGAGCAGGGTCTGATAGCCCTGCGGGAGCGCTCGAACAAACGCATCGGCGCCGGCAACCCTTGCCGCCTCGAACACGGCGTCCTCAGGCACCGAGCCATCCCTGAGCGTGAGATTCTCGAAGACCGTCCCTGAGAACAACTGCACGACTTGCGGCACAACGCCCAGGACCCTTCTGCGTTCCGATTCCGTCAGCGAACGAGGGTCGCGACTTGCGACACGGACGGTGCCTGCCCACGGAGCGTAGAGTCCGGCCAGGAGTTGGAGAGCGCTGGTCTTCCCGGCGCCGGTGCGTCCAACTAGTGCCACGTGTTCGCCGGCGCTGACCTCGAGAGAGGTGCGATGCAGGACCGGCCGCCCTTCCGCGTATCCGAAGACGACGTCGCCAAGATGAATCGGCGGCGGCCCACCGCTGCGTTGCGTCGGCACCTCGGCGGGCTCTGCGGATTCGGGCGTCAGGGCCAAAGTCGCGAAGATGCGTTCGGCGCCAGCCAGGGCACCTTGGACCGTTTGCCATTCTTCGCCAAGGGCAGTGATCGGCTGGAAGAAGCGTTGGAGGAGAATCAGGAACGCTGCGAGCGTCCCCAGCGAAATATCGAACGCGTCGAAAGCCTGTCGCGTCCCGGCCCAGAGCAGAGCGGCGACCGCCAACGACGAAAGGATGGCGGTCATCGGCGTGTACAGGGCCGAAAACCGCGTGGCGCGGTTCGATGCGGACAGAGCACTGGCGACGACCCGACGGAACCCTCCGACGGTCTCGCGTTCCCGACCGAATGCACGAATGACCTCCGCGCCTCTCAGACTTTCCTGAAGGCGAGCCGTGAGCGCCCCCACTGCGATACGGGTGGTGCGCTCGGCTTGCCGGACGCGTACCTGCAAGTATCTGATGACGATGACCAGCGGTGGGGCTACCAGAGCAGCGACGAGGGTCAGTGGTGGACTGAGGATGACCATCCCGATCGCGATGGTCACGAGCCGCACGAGGTTGGCCACCAAGATGGCTACGCCCGACGAGAACACGGTGTCCAGCGTCTCGACGTCGGACGTGCAGCGGCTGATGATGTCGCCCACCGGCGTCCGGTCGAAGTACCTGATTGGTAGCCGCTGCAGATGCGCAAAGAGGCGCACCCGCACGCTGGTCAGCACCCCCTGCGCGACGGTCGCGGCGAGATAACTGTAGAGAAACGTCATCGCCTGGATGGCGGCGCTGGCTCCGAGGTAGAGGATGGCGAGGAGGAGCAAGCCAGCCGGTCGCCCTGTCGTCAGATGGTCGTCGACGATCGTCCGGATGATGAACGGCGGCACCAGTTCGAAGGAAGCCGCGGCGAGCACGAACAGCACGACGACGGTCGCTCGGACGCGCCAGGGCCTCAGCAGGCTCGCCAAATGTCCCCGCAGCGACACGGTTTCTCTCACCGGCGCGCCCCGTCGACCGGCGCCATCTCAGCATTGAGCTGCGCGCGGTAGATGCGTGCGTACAGGCCGGACGCGGCCATCAACTCGGCGTGCGTTCCCATTTCCTCGATCCTGCCGTCTTGCAGCACCACGACCAGATCGGCATACGGAAACGCTGCCAGGCGGTGCGAGCACACGATGATGGTCACGCGGTCTTCCGGGGGCGCTTCGGGGCCGAACGCCTGCTTCAGCGATGCGACGATCCGGGCCTCGGTCGAGACGTCGACCGCTGAGAACGGATCATCCAAGACCAGCAGTCCCGGAAAGCGGGGCGCCGCGGCAGCGATCGCGCGCGCCAATCCGACCCGCTGGCGCTGGCCACCGGAGAGGCGCACCCCGAGCTCGCCAATTTCCGTGTCCAGGCCGCCCGGAAATCCGGGCATGTCCTCCTCCAGCACCGCCAACCTCACCGCATCCAGCAGAAATGGGTCGTCGTGAGGCCCGCCCCCGCGGCCGAGCGTGAGGTTTTCTCGCAGAGAGCCTGAAAACAGGAGCGCGTCCTGCGGCAGGTAGCCGATGAGCCCTCGCCGTTCCTCGGGCGTGAGCTTCGTGAGGGGACGGCCATCGACGAGCACCGTTCCCGATTCGAGTGGATAGATTCCCAGGAGTGACCGTGCGAGGGTGCTCTTCCCGGACCCGACGGGCCCGGTGACCGCGACGAGAAGCCCGGCGGGGATGTCGAGGTTCAGTCCACTCAATGCCGAGCCCTCACCACCCGGATACCGGAACGTCATGCCGCGTAGCGACACAGCGACCGGGCCCGGCGTCCTTGGCGTCGGTCGGCCCGCAGGCTGCGCGATCCCTGCGACGTGCCCGGCGCGGAAGGAGGCGAGACGAGGCTCGCCGGCAACTCCCAGTGCTGGAGCGAGCAGGGGCCGCAGCCGGGCATATGCGGCCGCGCCGCTTTGCAGCGAGTTCACGAGCTGCGGGATCCGATGACCGCGGTTGACAAAGCGGAGAAACAGCTCGAGGTAGGCGACAAAGGCGCCGACGGTCATCGCGCCGGCGACCACGCGCTCGCTTCCCTGCCAGACTATCAAGAGAACGCCGGCGATCATCAGGGTGGTATAGATCGGCTGCAGGCCTCCCTTGAGGCGGGTGAGGCTCAGGTTTCTCTCTGCGACTCGCCGCGACAGCTCCGCGACACGCTCGACCGACGCACCGGCCCGGCCGAAGAGGCGCAACACCCTGATCCCCGACAGATGTTCCTGAATCGCCGAGGTGAGGTCTGCGTTCGCCTCGCGAGAGCTCGTGGTGCGCCCGGCTACCCACCGGCCAGTCGCATGCGCGAGGACCATGGCCAACGGTGCCGGCAGCAGGGCCAAGACCGTGAGGCCCGGATCGAACACCAACAAGGCTACGACGAAGGAGAGGGAGAAGAGCACGGTGTCCCAGGTCTCGATGGTGAACTCGCGGACGCCAACGCCAAGCACCTCAACGTCTCCGACAATCCTGGCCATGAGATCGCCGATCGACGTCCGTTGCAGATCGGCCATTGGCCAGGCGAGAACACCGCGGAAGGCGTCGGCTCGTACGTTCGCGCGGATCCTCGCGTTGGCCGTCATCAGCCACCAGCGTTTCCCGATCCGAGGCACCTCGGTCAGCAACGTGCCGCCGACGAATGCCAGCGCGGCCCAGCCGACGTCTGCGGCGGTGGCTTCGCCCCGCGCCAGGGACAGCGTTCGGTCAATCGCGCGGCCGAGCAGGATCGCCGGCAGGACGACGGCAGTGTTCATGACGATGCCGGCCACGGATCCCAGCACGAGCTGGCCCGCTACCTGCCGAAAATACCGCCGCATCTCCCAGAGAAAGCCCAGCATTGAGGCAGTCCTATGGCACCAAGGCGTATCGGACCTCTACGGCCGCGCGGGTCAACGGGTCGTCATCTTCCCAATGCGGGGTCCTCGAGGAGCCCGGCAACGCGCGCGACGATCACGTCGCGGGCACGCTTGAAGTCCTCGCTGACCGCCGGCACGTCCCAGCGCTCGATCCGTGGCGCCCGAGCCGCCAGCTCGCCGAGGTCGCAGGCGAAGGTGACGACGACCGTCGCTCCCTCGACATCGGACGGCGTGAGACGTGACGGTTGCCGACCTGCGACGTCGATGCCGTCATCGCGCAGCTCCTGCGTGACACGTGGCGGAATCACGTCATCGGGCTCGGTCCCGGCGGACGTCGCCCTCGCGGCGAGACCGCGAGCGGCTGCGAGGCGGTTGAAGTACTCGGCGGCGATGAGGCTCTTGGCCGAGCCGTGCAGACAGACGAAAAGGACTTTCCCTTGCTGGGTGACCATGGTTTCCTCCCGCCACCGCTCACGCGCGCGTGACGGTGGATAGCACTGCCTTCGCCCCTGGAAGCACGAAGAGTCGGCTCCTCGCGATCCCGAGAATAGCGCCACCGAGCATGACTTTGAACGTTGCCACCCGCCAGACCATCAGGACGAGCGCCGTCGCCGTCAGCGTGGCGAGGGCAAGGACGTCGGGCACCGCGTAGGGCGCGAGCCGTATGAGTGAGACAGCGAGTACCCCGATCACGGCCGGTGCGATACCCCTCAGCGCCGCTCTCGTCCACATCAACTTCCTGATCCGATCGAGCGCCGGAAGAATTACCAGCATCATGACGAACGACGGCAGGAACGCGGCTGCGCCACCGATCACGGCCCCGGCGACCCCCGCTACCTTGTACCCCACATACGCCGCGACCATCAGGATCGGTCCCGGCGTGAACTGGCCGAGGGCCAGCCCGTCGATGAACTCTTGAGGCGTGAGCCAGTGGAACTGGCTCACCACTTGCTCTTGCATGAACGCGATCATCGTAAGGCCGCCGCCGAACGTCAGAGCTCCTACCTTGAGGAGGAACGCGCCGACCTGCAGGAGGGTCGCGGCGGGCGGGTCGCCGGGAGCAGCAACCACGCCGGGCACGGACGTCGAGCGCGCGACGATGTGCACGACGGCAAGACACGCCGCGAGCGGCACGAGGACCGGCACGCCGAGCTTCCTCGAGTGAAAGAGCCAGATCCCAGCACCACCGGCGAGAAGCAGGATCCCGGCGACGCCGAGGGGACTGGCGAGAGCGGCCACCGCGGCAGCGATAGCGATCAAGGCTTGAGAACGGGTGTTCATGGCGGCCTTGCCCAGGCGATAGACGGCGACGAGATAAATCCCCAGTACAACGCGTCCCA
>Ga0210378_10001263_pt1 | contig 13219 bp, 12 predicted proteins | sample PLM1_60_b1redo_FD_155465 | JGI IMG/M metagenome (GOLD analysis project Ga0210378, IMG submission 155465) | Groundwater sediment microbial communities from an aquifer in East River, Colorado, USA - PLM1_60_b1 redo | ecosystem: Environmental > Terrestrial > Soil > Riparian zone | place: USA: East...
GCCAGGTGGGTCGCCGCCCCGAGCGCACCGCGGTCGACCTCGGGCAGTCCGAAGGTGGCGTCGTCGGCGGTGACCACGATGTCGGCGTTGCCGGCCAGCCCGATCCCGCCGCCGAGGCAGAACCCGTGCACCGCCGCGATCACCGGCACCGCGCATTCGTACACCGCCGCGAACGCCGCGAAACAGCCCCGGTTGGCGCCGATGAGCGCGTCGTGGCCGGGCGTCCGCTGCATCTCCTTGATGTCGACGCCGGCGCAGAAGCCGCGCCCCTCGGCGGCGAGCACGACGACCCTTGTGCCAGGGTCGGCGCCGGCCTCGTGCAGCGCGTCGGCGAGGTCGAACCAGCCGCGGACCGGGACGGCGTTCACGGGCGGGAAGTCGATCACCACCTCGGCGACGCCGCCGGTGGCGCGCAGCTCCACACCCATGCCCGCTCCCAAACCTAGCGTTTGCTTGGTACGGTAACACGGCTGCCGAGCCGCCGGAGGTGCCATGCGCGAGGATCTCGCCGGGGGCGATGCCCGCGCCGGAGGCCATGCTCGCGCCGACGGGCAGGGGCTCGCCGGGCGGGCGGTGCTCGTGACCGGGGGCACGCGCGGGATTGGCGCCGGCATCGCGCGGGCGTTTCTCGCGGCCGGTGCCGACGTGCTCGTGTGCGCGCGGCGGCCCGGCCCGGTGCCGGACGGCGCCCGTTTCGCCGAAGCAGACGTGCGCGACCCCGCGCAGGTCGACGCACTGATCGACGCCGCGGTCGGCGCGTTCGGAAGGCTCGACGTCGTGGTGAACAACGCAGGCGGCGCACCGCCCGCCGACGCGGCCACCGCCTCGCCACGGTTTCACGCCAAGGTGATCGAGCTGAACCTGATCGCGCCGCTGCACGTCGCCCAGCGCGCCAACGCGGTGATGCAGCAACAGCCGGACGGCGGCGCGATCGTCATGATCGGCAGCGTCAGCGGAGTCCGCCCGTCGCCCGGCACGGCCGCGTACGGCGCCGCGAAGGCGGGCCTGCACCAGCTCGCGGTGAGCCTGGCGGTCGAATGGGCGCCGAAGGTGCGGGTCAATACCGTCGTCGCCGGCATGGTCGAGACCGAGCAGTCGGCGCTGCACTACGGCGACGCCGACGGGATCGCGGCCGTCGCGCGGACCGTGCCGCTTGGGCGGATGGCCACTCCGGAGGACATCGCGGCGGCGTGCCTGTACTTCGCGTCGCCGGCCTCGGCGTACGTGAGCGGCGCGGCGCTGCTGGTCCACGGTGGCGGCGAGCGGCCGGCGTTCCTGGACGCGGCGCACTGACGGGGATTGTCCGGGCTATAGCCCGGAAACGGCGGCCACCTTCGGGAGGGGAGCGGGCATGGGGCTGTGTGCGGGACGGGTCGTCGTCGTCACCGGCGCGGGTCGGGGGATCGGGCGTGCCCACGCGCTGGCGTTCGCCCGGCACGGCGCGCGCGTGGTCGTCAACGACTGTGGCGTGGCGCCTGACGGCAGCGGACGCTCGACCGGCCCGGCAGCGGCCGTCGTGGAGGAGATCCGGACGGCGGGTGGCGAGGCCGTGGCGAACGCCGACGATGTGGCCGACTGGGCCGGCGCCGGCCGGCTGATCCTGACGGCGCTGCGGGCGTTCGGCCGGCTCGACGTCCTCGTGAACAACGCGGGCTTCGTGCGCGACCGCACTCTGATCAACCTCACCGAAGCGGAGTGGGACGCGGTAGTTCGGGTGCACCTCAAAGGTCACTTCCTGCCGCTACGGCACGCCGCCCGGCACTGGCGCGAGCGGGCCAAGGCCGGCGAACGCACCGGCGCCCGGGTGATCAACACCAGCTCCGGCGCGGGCTTGCGCGGCAGCATCGGCCAGGCGAACTACGCTGCCGCCAAAGCTGGGATCGCCGCGCTGACCGCAGTCGCCGCTGCCGAACTGGCCCGGTACGGCGTGACCGTGAACGCGATCGCGCCCGCCGCCCGCACCCGGATGACCGAGCAGGTCTTCGCCGCCACGATGGCCGCACCGGCCACCGGCTTCGACGCGATGGCGCCGGAGAACGTCGCGCCGCTCGTGGTCTGGCTCGGCAGCGCCGAGTCCGCGCACGTCACCGGGCGGATGTTCGAAGTAGAGGGCGGGGCGATCAGCCTCGCCACCGGCTGGCAGCGGGGGCCGACGGTCGAGCGCGACGGCCGCTGGGATCCGGGCGAGGTGGGCGCCGCCGTCGCCGAACTGCTCGCCCGTGCGCCCACCCCGGAGCCGGTGTACGGCACGTGACCCGTTGAGTTGTGGAGTTTCGAGGGTGTGGCGGCCCCCGCGACCCTCGAAACTCCACAACTCGACGGACAGAGCTATGCGCGGTTCAGGGCGCGACCGGCGGCGGCGACCAGGGTTGTTACGAGCACCCAGCCGGCGGCCATCAGCGCCACTGCGGCCACCTTGTTCCAGCCGACGGGATCCCACGCCTTGTCGTGCCCGAGATCCACGAGCGGGATCAGCAGATCAAGCGTGTAGAGGGCGGCGTCCCACGCGGGATGTTCGTCGGCCTTGATCGGGCAGACGCCGGTCTGGCCGAGGCTCGGGCAGCGGGCCTGGGAGAACCAGAACGTGCCGGCGGCGAGCAGCCCGAAGAACCACGCGACGGCGCGGCTGGGCTGGTACCCGTACCCCACCGCGACCTGCTGGATCCAGCCCCAGACCCGGGCGAGCCGGCCGGCCGCGGCGTAGTACCGGCGCGTCTTCTCCCGGAGTACCAGCCGGGCCTCCCGCTCGCGCCCCATCTGCCGGTAACAGGCGGCGAGCTGCTCGTACGGCTGCGGCTCGAACGTCGGTGTGCTGCGCGCCAGCCACGCCAGCCGGGCCTTGACGTCCAGGGGCGACTCCAGGCGCTGGTACGTGAAGCCGTCCAGGACCACCGTCCGGCCGTCCTCCGGTGGGGGTGTCACCGTGACCGGCCACGACGTGGTGTGGTCGGCGAGCACGTCGACGGCGGCGCCGGGGAGGCTGATCCGGCCGCCGGGTGCCTCCGCGAGCCGGAGTCGCAGTTGGGCGGCGCGTAGTCCGGTGGCCCGCAACGACCGGCCACCGGCCCCGCGGAGGTACGCGTCGGCGAGCCGGACGTGGTCGGTCACCTTCGCCACCCGCAGGTCCAGGTGGCCGGCGATGTCCACGCCGTCCAGCTCGGCGCTGCTGGCCAGCGTCGCGGCGGTGAGCACGAGAGAGCCCGTGCCGGGCGTGCCGGCGTCGGAGAACCGGGCGCCGCTCATCCGCAGGTGACCGGAGACCCGTGCGCTCGACAGGTCGACGGTGCCGGTGACGGTGAGCCCGGTAGCGCGGACCTCGCCGTCAACGACGATGCCCATTGCGGCCAGCGCCACCGCCTTACGGTCGCTGGCGCTGGCGACCAACTCGGCGCCGGTCAGGTCGAACGGGCCGCCGATCTGGGCGTGCGTCAGCTGGACCTGCCCGCGGAACGTGTAGTGGCTCGCGACGAAGCCGCCGGTCGACGTCAGCCCGGAGGCGTTGAACGCCCGATCGTCCGGCGCGTCGATCCGGCCCCGGGACATGATGACGGGACCGTCGATCCGGGCGTCCCGCAGCACCAGGGAGCCCTGCGCGGAGAAGCCGTCGAGCGCGAGCAGGCCGCTGCCGATCGCCGAACGGTCCGCCTCCAGAGCCCGGCCGCCGGGGTTGTTCAGCTGGGAGCCGGACAGGTTGCAGGTGCCGCCGATCTGGGCGGTGCTGAGCCGCACCTCCCCGTTTACCGTGCCGTACCGCAGCGACAGATCGCCCCGGGTGGAGAGCCCTTCGGCGATGATCGCCTCGAGGCCGGAGCGCCCGTGGGTGTACGCGTCGCTGCCCTCGATCGGTGGCGATCCGTCGATTCGGGCGCGGTCGAGGACGATCCGGCCGCCGATGTTGGCGGTGCGGAGGTTGATCACGCCGCGAGCGTGCGTCCGGTACAGATCGACGTCGCCGCCGCTGGTCGCGCCGGTGAGCCACAGCGCGCGGGTGCCGTCGCCGAGGACCGCGTCGGCCAGCCTGATCCGCCCGGCCACGCCGGCGCCGGTGAGCTGGACCCAGCCGGCCGTGAGCATCCGGGCGTCCAGGTCGCCGCCGACGGCGATGTTCACCGCGGACAGGTCGCCGAACCGGGAACGGCTCAAGTCGAGCCGCCGGCCCACCCTCGCCTCGGTCATGATCAGCGGCCCGGCGATCTCGCACTCGACGAGCCGGGCGCTGCCGGCGGTGGTGAGCCAGCCCAGCCGCAGCTCCGGCGCGCGGCAGCCGATCAGCGCCACCTCGGGCAGCTCCGCGCCGGTCAGGTTCACCGGGTCGGTGAAGACGCAGTCGATGAGGATCATCGACGCGCCGCAGGTGGCGCCGCGCAGCTCCAGCGGGCCGGTGATCCGGGCGCCTCGCAGCCGTAACCGGCGCTCGCTGTCGGGGCCGATCCCGCTGGTGAGCACCGTCCGGATCGCCTCGGCGCTCACCACCTCGTCGGGCTCGACGCCCTCGCGCACCCGGCCGGCGAGCTCAAGCCACCTCCCGCTGCGGACGGCGTTCCAGAGGCGCCGGTCCAGCCCCGTCCACCCGCGCGGCGCCCGCCCGTCCCGCTGCCCCGTGTGCATGGCAGAGATGATCGCGCATCGCGGCGTCCGCCCGTGGCACCCCCCGGCAACGCGCCGTAACGTCGACGTAACCCGGGCCTGTCGCCGCACCTGCGAGACTGCCGGGATCGTTGCCGGCGCAGGAGGGCGGTTCGATGCGGCTGACGCCACACGAGCAGGAGCGGCTGCTGATCCACGTGGCCGCGCGTCTCGCTGAGGAGCGCCGCGCTCGCGGCCTGCGCCTCAACCATCCCGAGGCGACGGCGGTGATCACGTCGTTCCTCATGGAGGGCGCCCGCGACGGCAGGTCCGTGTCCGACCTGATGAGCGCGGGGCGCCACGTGCTGACCCGCGACGACGTCATGGACGGCGTCCCGGAGATGCTGCCGGAAGTGCAGGTCGAGGCCACCTTTCCGGACGGCACGAAGCTCATCACCGTCCACCAGCCGATCCCATGATCCCCGGCGAGATCCTGGTCGGGGCCGGTGCGGTGCCGCTGAACGCCGACCGCCCCGTACGTACGCTTATGGTGGCCAACACCGGCGACCGGCCCGTCCAGGTCGGCTCGCACTTCCACTTCGCCCAGGTCAACGCGGCGCTGGACTTCGACCGCGACGCCGCCTGGGGCCACCGGCTGGACATCGCCGCTGGCACGGCCGTCCGGTTCGAACCGGGTGTTGAGCGGGAGGTGGCGCTTGTGCCGTTCACCGGGAACCGGGTCGTGCCCGGCCTGCAGATCGGCGGCGCGGGGCGGTTGGACCGTGGCTGAGCTGAGCCGGGAGCGGTACGCGCTCCTCTACGGACCCACCACCGGCGACCGCATCCGGCTCGCCGACACCGACCTGCTCATCGAGGTCGAGCAGGACCTCTCGCGCGGCGTCGCAGCCGGTGACGAGGTGGTGTTCGGCGGCGGCAAGGTGATCCGCGAGTCGATGGGCCAGTCGGTCGCCACCCGCGCGGACGGCGCCCCGGACCTCGTCATCACGGGCGCAGTCGTACTCGACCACTGGGGCGTGGTGAAGGCCGACGTCGGGATCCGGGACGGGCGGATCGTCGCGCTGGGCAAGGCCGGCAACCCGGACACGATGTCGGGCGTCCACCCGCAGCTGGTGATCGGCCCGTCGACGGAGATCCTGGCCGGCAACGGCAAGATCCTCACGGCCGGCGCGATCGACTGCCACGTCCACCTGATCTGCCCGCAGCTCGTGGACGAGGCGGTCGGGTCCGGGATCACCACGTTGATCGGCGGGGGCACCGGCCCGGCCGAGGGCACGAAGGCCACCACCGTGACGCCTGGTGCGTGGCACCTTGCCCGGATGCTGGAGGCGACCGACGGCCTGCCGGTCAACGTCGTACTGCTCGGCAAGGGCAACACCGTCTCCGAAGAGGCGATGTGGGAGCAGCTCCGGGCCGGCGCCGCCGGCTTCAAGCTGCACGAAGACTGGGGCTCCACGCCGGCCGCGATCGACGCCTGCCTGCGCGTCTGCGATGCCGCTGGCGTCCAGGCCGCGCTGCACAGCGACACGCTCAACGAGGCCGGATTCGTCGAGGACACGCTCGCCGCCATCGCCGGCCGGGCCATCCACGCCTACCACACCGAGGGCGCCGGTGGCGGGCACGCACCGGACATCATCACGGTGGCGTCGCACCCCAACGTGCTGCCGTCCTCCACCAGCCCGACCCGGCCGCACACCGTCAACACGCTCGACGAGCACCTCGACATGCTGATGGTGTGCCACCACCTCAACCCGGCGGTGCCCGAGGACCTGGCATTCGCCGAGTCGCGGATCCGTCCGTCCACCATCGCCGCCGAGGACGTCCTGCACGACCTCGGCGCCATCTCGATGATCGGCTCGGACTCCCAGGCGATGGGCCGCATCGGCGAGGTCGTGCTCCGCACTTGGCAGACCGCGCACATGATGAAGCGCCGTCGTGGGGCTTTGCCGGGTGACGGCGCTGCCGACAACCACCGCGCCCGCCGGTACGTGGCCAAGTACACGATCTGCCCGGCGATCGCCCATGGACTGGAGGCCGAGGTCGGCTCGGTGGAGTCCGGGAAGCTCGCCGATCTGGTGCTCTGGGAGCCGGCGTTCTTCGGCGTACGGCCGCACGCGGTGCTCAAGGGCGGCATGGTCGCGTGGGCGGCGATGGGGGACGCCAACGCGTCGATCCCCACGCCGCAGCCGGTGCTGCCACGGCCGATGTGGGGCGCGGCGCCTTCAGTCGCTGCCCGGACGTCCGTGTCGTTCGTCGCGCCGGCCGCGCTGGAGGACGGTCTCGCCGAGCGATTGGGGCTGGCCCGCGCGCTGGTTCCGGTCGCCGACGTCCGCGCCCGGGGCAAGGCTGACCTGCCCGAGAACACCGCGCTGCCACGGATCGAGGTCGAGCCGGACACGTTCACCGTCCGCATCGACGGCGACGTGGTCGAGCCGGAGCCCGCCCGCGAGCTGCCGATGGCGCAGCGCTACTTCCTGTTCTGATGGACGGCCTGGTCTCGTTGCTGGCGCTCGCGGACTCGCGGCTGCCGGCCGGCGGGCATGCTCACTCGGGTGGCGTCGAGCCGGCGATGGCGGCTGGGCTGATCCGCGACCTCGACGATCTCGCCGTCTTCCTCCGGGGACGGCTCCGCACGGCTGGCGCGGTGTCGGCAGCCGTTGCGGCGGCGGCGTGCCACCGGGCTGCGGGCGCCGATGCCGCGGTGTGGCAGGCGCTCGACGCCGAGACCGACGCCCGCACCGCCTCGCCCGCTCAGCGGGTCGCGTCCCGGCAGCAGGGACGGGCGCTGCTCCGCGCTGGCAGCGTGGCGTGGCCGTCGCCGCTACTCGCCGGGCTGGCCTCGGCCATTGCCACCGCCGCTGCTCCCGCCGCTCCGAACGCCGACGCCGCGAATCGGACTTGCGGGGCTCCCGTGCCTACAACGGGCGCGCGTAGCCACGATTACCCCGCAAGTCCGATTCGGTCTGAGGCTCCCGCGGGTGGGGGAGGCGCGCCTGTGGCCGGGCCGCATCACGCGGTGGCGCTCGGGGCTGTGGGCGCCGCAGCGGGGTGTGACCCCGCCGGCGTTGCCCATGTGGCGGCCTATCTCACGATCTCGGGGCCAGCCGCGGCGGCGGTAAGGCTGCGCGGCTACGACCCGTTCGCCGTGCAGGCGTTGCTGGCCGCGCTCACGCCGGAGGTGACGGCGGTCGCGCAGGCCGGGGCCGCCGCCGCGGAGGGCCCGTTGCGCGACCTGCCGTGCCCGACCGCGCCGCGGCTCGACTTGCTCGCCGAACTCCACGCCATCTCGGAGGTGCGTCTCTTTGCCTCATAACGACATGCCTCATAGCGGCTTGTCCCATAGCGACTTGCCTCATAGCGACTTGCCTCATAGCCATGCGCACGACCCGGACGAGGTCCCGCACACCCACCCCGACATCGACATCGTGGACGGCGAGCCGCCGCCCACGCCCCCGGCGGGCCGGCGCGCGCTGCGGATCGGGATCGGCGGTCCGGTCGGCAGCGGCAAGACGGCGCTCGTCGCCGCGCTCTGCCGCACACTCGGGGCCCGACTCGGCCTCGCCGTCGTCACCAACGACATCTACACGACCGAGGACGCCGACTTCCTCCGCGACGCCGGCGTGCTCGATCCCGCGCGCATCGCGGCCGTCCAGACCGGTTGCTGCCCGCACACCGCGATTCGCGACGACATCTCCGCCAACCTCGACGCCGTCGAGTCCCTGGAGGCGAAGTTCGCCGGGCTCGATCTGGTGCTCGTGGAGAGCGGCGGCGACAACCTGACGGCCACGTTCAGCTACGGGCTCGTCGACCGGCAGATCTTCGTAGTCGATGTGGCCGGCGGCGACAAGGTGCCGCGCAAGGGCGGGCCTGGCGTCATCCGCTCCGACCTGCTCGTCGTCAACAAGACGGATCTGGCCACGCTGGTCGGCGCCGATCTGGCGGTGATGAGCCGGGACGCCGTGGCGATGCGCGGCGAACTGCCCGTGCAGCTCATCTCGCTGCGCGACGCGCCTGCCGCGCCGACCGTCGCCGCATGGGTCGAGGAGCAGTTGCGGGAGTGGGCCGCGCCGTGAAGGCGCGCGCGGCGCTCCGCGCGGAGGCGGACGCTGCCGGCCGTACCCGGCTCACGCTCGTGAAGTCGCAGGTGCCGCTCGTGCTGCGTCCGGCGGCCGATGCGGTCTATCTCGCGGCGGCGGCCGGCGGGCCGCTCGGCGGCGACGACCTGGAGCTGACCGTCGAGGTGGGCGCGGGCGCCACGCTGATGCTCCGGACGGTCGGCGCCACCATCGCATTGCCCGGGCCGAGTGAATCGTCGATGACCCTGCTGCTCAACGTGGCCGGCGGCGGGCGCCTCGTGGTGCTGCCCGAGCCGACCGTCGTCGCCGCGCGCGCCCGGCACCGCACCAGCGTCGAAGCGCAGGTCGAGGCCGGTGGGGTGCTGCACGTCCGCGAGGAGGTCGTGCTGGGCCGGCACGGCGAGACCGGCGGCGCCTACCGCGGCCGGCTCCGGGTGGACGTGGCCGGCGCGCCGCTGCTCCGGCACGAGCTGGTACTCGACGGCGCCGACCTGTCCCGTGCGTCAGTCACCGGCGCGAGGGCGTGTGGGTCGCTGCTCGTCGTCGATCCACAGTGGACCGGCCAGGCCCACGCCGACCAGGACGTGGCCGTGCTCCAGCTCGCCGGTCCGGGCACGCTGGTGACCGCGCTCGCCGACGATGCCCTGACCCTGCGGCGCCGGCTCGACGCTCACGGATGTTGGCTGCTCACCGAGACGACTTCGCCGGTCAGGTAAGACGAGTACTCGCTGGCCAAGAAGACGATCACATTGGCCACCTCCCACGGCTCCGCCGGGCGTCCCAAAGCCTCCCGGGCGGTCAGCTCGGCGAGCAGCTCCTCGCTGGTCACCTTCGCGAGGAACGGGTGCATCGCCAGGCTCGGGGCGACCGCGTTCACCCTTACCCCGAACTCCGCCGCCTCGATCGCCGCGCAACGGGTGAGCGCCATCACGCCCGCCTTGGCCGCCGCGTAGTGCGCCTGGCCGGCCTGCGCGCGCCAGCCCAGGACGGAGGCGTTGTTGACGATGATCCCGGCGCGCTGTTCCCGCATGATCCGCAGCGCCGCGCGGGTGCAGCGGAACGTGCCGGTGAGCGTGGTGTCGAGGACGGCGTGCCACTGCTCGTCGGTCATGTCGGCCAGCGTCGCAGTGCCGCCGAGCCCGGCGTTGTTCACCAGCACGTCGAGGTGGCCCAGCTGAGCGGCGACGGTGGTGAAGAGCCGCTGCACGTCCGCATCGACAGTGACGTCGCACGGCACGGCGAGCGGCCTGGTGCCGGTCAGCGCGGCGAGTTGGTCGGCGGCTTCGGCCAGGCGGCGCTCGTGGCGGTCGCTCAGCGCGACGGTGGCGCCCTCTTCGGCGGCGCGGCGTGCGGTGGCGAAGCCGATGCCCGTACCGGCGGCAGCGGTGACCAGTACCGTGCGGCCCGCCAGCAACCCGTGCGACGACGGGTACGGCGGCGCGCTCATGCGCGCGGGAGGCCGAGCGCGCGCTCGGCGAGGATCGTCCGCTGGATCTCGCTCGATCCGGCGTAGATGGTGTCGGCCCGGCTGAACAGGTAAAGCCGCTGTTCGGGGGTCAACTCGTACGGCGAGCCGCCGGTGACCAGTCCGTCGGGGCCGAGCACGTCCATCGCCAGCTCGCCCAGGTCGCGGTGCCACGTCGACCACGAGAGCTTCGTCATCAGCGACAATGGCCCGGCGCCGCCAAGCGCCCGAAGCGCATTGAGGCGCAACAACTCCAGCCCCATCCAGGCCTGGGTGAGCCGGTCGCGCAGGATCGGATCCTCGGCGGCACCGTTCTCGCGGGCGATCCCGATGATGCGCTCCAGCTCCCGCCGGAATCCGAGCTGCTGGCCGAGCGTCGCCACGCCTCGTTCGTAGGTCAGGGTCGCCAGCGCGATGCGCCAGCCATTGCCGGCGCCGCCGACGACGTTGGCCGCGGCAGTACGGGCGCCGTCGAAGAACACCTCGTTGAACTCCGATCCGCCGGTGAGCTGCCGGATCGGGCGGACCTCGACGCCGGGCTGCCGCATCGGCACGAGCAGGTAACTCAGCCCGTGGTGGCGGGTACTGCCGGGGGAGGTGCGGGCCAGCACGAAGCACCAGTCGGCGACGTGGGCCAGCGACGTCCAGACCTTCTGGCCGGTGACGATCCACTCGTCGCCGCACTGCTCGGCGCGGGTGGCGACGCTGGCGAGGTCGGAGCCGGCGCCGGGTTCGGAGTAGCCCTGGCACCACAGCTCCTCGCCGCGCCGGATCGGCGGCAGGAACCGGGCCCGCTGCCCGTCGGTGCCGTGCTCGATGAGCGTGGGGCCGAGCAGTCCCTCGCCGATGTGGCCCACCCGCACCGGCGCGTCCGCCCGGACATACTCCTCGTGGAACGCCACCTGCTCCGGCACGCTCGCGCCCCGCCCGCCGTACTGCTCGGGCCAGCCGACGCACGTCCAGCCCGCCTCGCCGAGCCGGCGTTCCCAGCGTAGCCGGACGTCGAAGCACTCGTGCTCGCGTCCCGGCCCGCCCAGGCCACGCGCGTCGGCGAACTCGCCGGTGAGGTTCTCCGCCAGCCAGCGGCGCACCTCCGCGCGGAGGCCGGTCATTCGGCGAAGCTGCCGTACCCGCCGCGGAAGAAGAGCAGCGGCGCCTGGGTGGGCCGGTTCCCGAGGTGGCGGACCCGGCACACGACGATCACGTGGTCGCCCGCTTCGTGCTCGGCGTCGATCTCGCACTCGATCCAGGCGAGCGCCTCCTCGAGCATCGGCGCGCCGCCGGGGGAGGGGGCCCAGCGCAGGCCACGGAACTTCTCGCCACCCTTCGACGCGAGTTGCCGGCACACGTCGAGCTGCTCGGACGTCAGCATGTTGACGCCGATCAGGCCGGCCGTGCGCAGCTTCGGCCAGGTGGAGCTGGTGTGCGCCACGCAGAACGCCACCAGCGGCGGATCGAGCGAGACGGACGTGAACGCGTTGGCGGCCAGGCCGGTAGGTTCGCCCGTGGTCGGGTCGACGGCCGTGATCGCCACGACGCCGGTGGCGAAGTGGCCCAGGACGGCGCGGAACCGGGCCGAGTCGAAGTCCGGGGTGTCCGCCGGAGCGCGTGCGGTCCGCCAGGCGGCGAACGCGCTGCTGGTCATGGCGGCCGCCTTCCCGTTTGCCCAAGCGCTTGCTTGGTATGAGGCTAAGTGCGAGGATCCCCCCTGTCAAGGCGGGGCCGGCGGGCGCCAGGTGTACGCCGCAGCCAGGTAAACCCTCAAATCTCTTTACCGGACGCCCGGCAGGCCGGCGAACCCCACCGGCTGGCTGGCGCAGTCCCAGCCCCTCCCTGGCCCACCGCCGCACAAAACGGACTTGCGGGGTATCCGTGGCTACGGGCGCCCGACGTAGGCACGGGAGTCCTGCATGTCCGTTTCGGGGCAGGGCGGGGCTGGGCGGGGCTGGGCGGGGCTGGGCGGGACGGGGCGGGGCAGGCGGAGTAGGGCGGTGTAGGGAGGGGCTGACGGCGCGCCGGCCAGGGCGTGTCCGCCGGCCTGCCGGGCGTCAGAAAGAAGGTTTGGGGTTGTTGACACGCGCCGACGGTGCCTCGATTATTGGTCAATCGCTTGTTTGAATAGTTAGGTGGCGCCGTGGCTGCTGACGCGTTCCGGGACCGGGCAGCGCTGGCCGGCGTGGGGTACGCGCCGTTCAGCCGCGACTCCGGCGTCAGCACGCTCAGCCTCGCCGTCGACGCCATCACCGCCGCCCTCGACGACGCCGGCCTTACCGTGGACGATGTGGACGGTCTGGCCACCCACCGGGTCGGCGACTCGACGCCGCCCTGGGTCGTGGCGCCGTCGCTCGGGCTGGACGACGTGCGCTGGTATCTCGACCAGTTCGGCGGCGGCAGCGTCTCGCACGCGATCGTCGGCCAGGCGGCGGCCGCGTGCGCGCTGGGCCTCGCGGACGTGATCGTCTGCTACCGCGCGATCAACGCCCGTTCGGAATTCCGGATGGGCGCCACCGGTCGCGGCTCGTCGCCCACATGGGACGCTCAGTACCAGGCCCCGTATGGCTACTTCGCCCCGCCGCAGCAGTTCGCGATGATGGCGCGCGCACACATGACGCGCTACGGCACGTCAACGGACCACTTCGCCCAGGTCGCCGTCCAGCAACGGGCGAACGCGGTGCTCAACCCGCGCGCGTTACGCCGGGAGCCGATCACCGCGGACGACCATGCCGCGTCCCGCTGGGTGGTCGAGCCATTCCGGTTGCTGGACTGCTGCCTGGAGACCGACGCGGCGTGCGCGGTCGTCGTCACGAGCGCGGAACGGGCCCGGGACCTGCGGAAACCGCCCGTGGCAATCACCGCGGCCGCATGGGGCGGTGGCCACATGTTCGTCAACGAGGGCCGGCGCGACCTGACGGTCACGGGTGCCGCCGCGCTCGCGCCCCGCCTGTACGCGATGGCCGGGCTCGGCCCCGGCGACATCGACGTGGCCGAGCTGTACGACTGCTTCACCTACTCCGTGATCGTGCAGCTGGAGGACTACGGGTTCTGCGCCAAGGGGGAGGGTGGGCCGTTCGTCGCGTCGGGCGCGACGGCGCGT
>Ga0210378_10001265_pt1 | contig 13215 bp, 16 predicted proteins | sample PLM1_60_b1redo_FD_155465 | JGI IMG/M metagenome (GOLD analysis project Ga0210378, IMG submission 155465) | Groundwater sediment microbial communities from an aquifer in East River, Colorado, USA - PLM1_60_b1 redo | ecosystem: Environmental > Terrestrial > Soil > Riparian zone | place: USA: East...
AGGAACACGAGGATCGCGGCGGCGATCGCGCAGATCCACCACCAGGTCGAGAACGACCAGCCGAACTCGGTCTGCAGCGTCCCGGCGACCACCTGCGCGAAGATCAGGTAGAGCGCGGGCGCGACGAGCGGCTCGACGAACGCGTACCCCCAGGCCACCAGGAACCCGATCGACGGGTGGATCCCCCGGGCCGTGTACGTGTAGAAGCCGCCGGCCGACGGCAGGTGCTTGGCGAGCTGACCGATCGAGATCGCGACGAGCAGACACCCGACCAACGCGAACACGACCGAGAGCGGCAGGGCCCCCGAGGCGAAGTTCGCCCCGACGACGATCGAAAAAGCGACGGCCGCCGCGGGTGCCATGTGGGTGACCGACTGGAAGAACACCTCTCGGAGGCCGATCGCCTCCCGTGCGAGCCCTCGGTCCTGGGGCGGGGTGGGCGCGGAGCGTTCCATCGCAAGCCTCCCTCTGCGGGACTGCTCCGATTATCCGCCCGGGTCTGGTCGGTCCCGCAACCTTCGGCGACTCCCGAGTCTCGCGGAGACCAAGACCGCGACCGTCCCCACCACGACGACCGCGATGCTCACGAGGAGTCCCAAGTAGCCCAGCTCTTTGGGCCCTACGATGCTCGCCTGATGCATGAATGTGCCGATCCACGTCAGCGACCAGGCGGTCGTGACGGCGGCCAGGGCGAAGGGTGTCCAGGGCCGGGTGCCACGGATCCCGGCGATCGCAACCGCCGCCACGGTTGCCACCCCGGCGAACAGGTAGGCGAACCCGCCTGCGTGTTCGGCGGGGGTCCTCGAACTGAGCATGATGACCCGGTACAGGGAGGGCGGCCCTGGCTGCGACGGAAGAAACCGGTAGTCGAGGTAGGGAAGGAAACAGCTCACGACGAAGCCAAGGGCCCCGAGCAGCACCACCACATACCCGGCGGGCCTCGAACGCGCCGAGGGGCGCTCGTGCATCGTGGAATCGTCCTCCGCGCGAAGACCGAAGTCGAATCCCGGCCGCTCGGCCCGTCCGCGTATACTGAGCGAGCGCCCACGAATGGGCAGGTACGCGGCCCCAAACCCCTGGCCGCGCGCGTTCAGCCCCAAGCACTCGGCTGAAGGCTTGACGCTGGAGGCTCGAGTGCTCATGAACGCAGGCACGAAACCGACCCCGCCCGCCGAGATGCTCGCGCTGCTCGAGCCGACCATGGTCCGCGGCCTCGAACGGCACCTGTCCGCCGCCACCGAGTGGTTCCCGCACGAGTACGTCCCCTACGAGGTCGGCCGCAACTACGTGGACGAGCCGTGGGAGGAGACCGACAGCGCCCTGGGGATCGTCTCGCGCACGGCGCTCGAGGTGAACCTGCTCACCGAGGACAATCTGCCCTACTACCACCTGGCGCTCTGGGAGATCTTCGGCCGGGGCGGTGTCTGGGGAGAGTGGGTCCGCCGGTGGACGGCCGAGGAGGGCCGCCACGCGATCGTGCTGCGCGACTACCTGACCGTCACGCGCGGCCTCGACCCGGTGATGCTCGAGCGCGGACGCATGGACCAGGTCTCGCGCGGCTACTACCCGGACGGCGACGGCGGCGCGCGTGCGCTCGACCCGCTCGACGGGGTCGTCTACACGACGCTACAGGAGCTCGCGACGCGGATCGCCCACCGCAACACCGGGACGTTCACGCAGGACCCGATCATCGAGAAGCTCACCGCCCGGATCGCGACCGACGAGAACCTGCACTACGTCTTCTACCGCGACCTCGGCAAGGCGGCGCTCGAGATCGCGCCCTCAGAGATGATGCTCGCGATCAACCGGCAGGTGACCGGGTTCGCGATGCCCGGGCTGGACATTCCCGAGTTCAAGCAGAAGGCGATCGAGATGGCGAAGGCGGGGATCTACGACCTCCGGATCCACCACGACGAGGTCCTGCTGCCGGTCCTGTTCACGCACTGGAAGATCGACAAGGTGACGGGGCTGTCCGACGAGGCCGAGCAGGCCCGGGACGGCATCACGAACTACCTGTCGATGCTCGACGCGATGGCGTCGCACTACGAGGAGAAGCGCGCGGCGCGCACCTCGCCCTGACATCGCCTATGTCATACTCCGGAAATCGGAGCCTGCGAGGGGGTGTCGCACGTGGTTCCTGAACATCCGAAGGCGTTCGATCCCCGGATCCTGAGTCGTCGAGAGTTCCTCCGTCGCGCGGGCGTCGCGGGGGTCGCGATGCCGACGATGGCGGCCATCCTCGCCGCCTGCTCCGGAGCGCAGGAGGAGCCCTCGGGCGAGAGCGGGGCCGGCGCGAGCGGCTCGAACGCGTACGGCACCGGCGGCGTCGGCGGCGCCCCGTATCCGCTGGCTCGTCTGGACGCGCCCGTCACGTGGAACATCCCCGACGACAACCAGCCGATCGACAGCGGTCTCCAGCCGGAGACGGGCGCGACGCTCAAGTATCTGAGCTGGCCGTACTACGTCTCGCCGTCCATCATCCGAGCCTTCGAGGAGAAGTACAGCTGCACGGTGGAGAAGACGATCTTCCCCGACATGGCCGGCGGCGTGGCAAAGCTCCGGGCCTCGCCCGATGAGTTCGACGTCATGTTCGGCGTGCAGCTGTTCGTCCTCGGTCAGCTCATCGCGGGCGGCCTGCTCCAGCCGATCAACCACGACTACGTCCCGAACCTCGCGAACAACGTGTGGCCGGCGCTCCAGAGCCCGTTCTACGACCAGGAGTCCCGGTACTCGGTCCCGTGGGCGATCTGGAACACGGGGATCATGTGGCGGAACGACGAGATCGACACGAACATCGCCGGGCTCGACAACCCCTACGAGATCTTCTGGAACGGCGCGCCCCGGAACAAGACGGCCCTGCTCAACAACTCCCGGGACGCACTGGGGATGGCGATGTTCCGCCGGGGCATCACCGACGTCAACACCGGCGATCCCGCGACGATCGACCAGGCGAAGAGCGACATCGCCGAGGTCGTGGCGGCCACCAACGCCCGCTTCGATCACAGCGACTACGTGGACCTCCCGCAGGGCAAGACGTGGCTCCACCAGTCGTGGTCGGGCAACGTCGGCTCGGCGTTTTACTTCCTGCCGGCCGGCGACACGGCCCCGAACCTCTCCTACTACTGGCCGGGTTCGACGGACGGGATCCCCGGCAACGTGGACAACGACACGGTCGTCCTGATCAAGGGGTCGAAGAACCCCGTGCTGGCGCATCTCCTGATCGACTGGGTGCTCGACGCCACGAACTCCCTCACGAACTACACGACGTACTCGGGGTACCAAGCGCCCCTGACGACGATCAATCCCGAGACGCTCGTCGGGAACCAGGTCGTGCCCGAGCATCTCGCGTCGACGGTGGTCACCGAGGAGCAGTTCGGCGCCGGCTACCGGGAGCTGGAGCTCGCGCCCGACGTCAGCACGCTGTGGGAGTCGGCGTACCAAGAGATCCAGGCGGGTGTCTAGCGGCGAGGCGATCGCGCGGCGCTCTCGAGCGTCCGCGCCGGATCGGGACGTCGGCTATCCGCGCTGGTTGTGGCCCTCGTTCGCCGCGCCGGCGATGCTGTACCTGCTGGTCCTGTTCCTGCTCCCGTTCTACGTGATCCTGTCGGTCACGTTCGGGACCCTCGATCCGATCTTCCAGAGCCCCGTGCTCGTGTGGAATCCGTTGAGGTGGGACACGAGCATCCTGTCCTTCACGCTGTCGAACCTCACGCATACCGACGGCATCTACTACGCCGCCTTCCTCCGCACGATCGCGTACGTCGTAGGGGCCACGTTCGTGTGCCTGGTGATCGGCTATCCGTTCGCGTACTTCCTCGCGCGCCACGCGGGCAGGGCGAAGGGGCTGTTCCTGGCGCTGTTCCTGGCGCCCTTCTGGTTCTCCTACATGCTGCGGATGCTCGCCTGGATCGGGCTCCTGCAAGACCAGGGGTACGTCAACAGGGTCCTCCAGGACGTCGGCATCCTCGGCGCACCGTACCCGTTCCTTTCCGGGAAGTCGTGGGTGCTCGTCACCGGTCTCGTCTACGGCTACGTCCCGTACATGGTTCTGCCGCTGTACGCGGCCCTGGATCGGCTCCCGGTCGCCCAGCTGGAGGCGGCCCGCGACCTCGGGGCGAGCCCGGCGCGAACGTTCTTCCGCGTGACCCTTCCGCAGACGCGGCAGGCGATCCTGGCCGGCGTCATCATCGCGGGGCTCCCGATGTTCGGGGACTACTACACGCAGCAACTCCTCGCGAACACGGTCGGCACGAGGATGATCGGGAACTTCATCATCGACTCGCTCGACGTTCCGATCTTCGTATCGCGGGGTTCGGCGCTGATCCTCGTGCTGATGGCGCTCCTGATCGTCCCGATCGTCTACTACCTGCGGAGCACGGCCCGGGCCGGACGAGAGCGTGCCGCGTGAGCGTGAGGGCGTCGACCAGAGAGTCCCGCAGAAGGCTCCGCGACCTGATGACCAATCCCTGGGCCCGGCCGCGTTTCCTGTGGGTGATCGGGATCGCCTACGTGGTTTGGACGCTCGTCCCGGTCCTGACCGCCGCGCTGTTCTCGTTCAACAGCACCCGGTCGATCTCGCTGTGGGCGGGGTTCTCGATGCGCTGGTACGTGAGCGACCCCAACGAGTCCGTCCTGCACGACCCCGACCTCCGTCACGCGGTGCTGCAGAGCCTGAAGCTCGCGACCGGCGCGGTCCTGCTCTCCGTCCCGATCGGCGTCGGCTTCGGGCTCGCGCTCGACAAGTGGCGAGGGCGAGGGTCCGGCTCCTCGAACTTCGTGATGCTGTTCTCGTTCATCACGCCCGAGCTGATCATCGCCGTGTCGCTGTTCCTCCTGTTCGTCAACCCCTTCCGGTTCGTCGGCCTGGGGACCACCGCGCAGCTCCTCGGGCTCGTGCTGCTTGCGATCCCCTACGCGGTGATCATCGTTCGCGCCCGGCTCCTGTCCATGGGTCCCGAGTACGAGGAGGCCGCGATGGATCTGGGGGCGTCGCCCCTGCAGGCGCTGCGGCGGATCACGCTCCCGCTGCTCGCGCCGGCGATCTTTGCGAGCGCGGCGATCATCTTCGCGTTCACCCTCGACGACTTCGTGATGGTCAAGCAGCTGGCGAAGGACGGATCCAACGAGACGGTGGCGATGGCGATCTACGGCGCCGCTAGGACCGCTCCGTCGCCGGCCGTGAACGCGATCGGCACCCTGATGCTGCTCACCTCGACCGTGGTCATCGCTCTCGCGTTCGTGGTCTTCCGCCGCTCCGCTCGTCGATCGGGCACCGGGCTGGGGGCCGAGCGTGAGGCTCTCCCCGTGTGAGCGCGTCCTCGCGATCGGGGTCGATACCGAAATCGGTATCGGTCGGCTCGGGAAGTTGAACCCCCTCCACTAGGGAACCCTCGACCCACCCACCGACACGCCCCCGGCCCAGGTATCCTGGCCGACGCGATGGCCGCGTACGACTACCTCTGCATGGCGTGCGAGCACCGTTTCGAGGACCGGCGCCCGATGACCGCCACGGTGGACACCGCGCTCGCGTGTCCGTCGTGCGGCAGCGACCGGGTGCGCCGGCAGTTCTCGTTCCTCGCCGGCACTGCCTCGACGGGCTCGAGCCCCCACTCGACAGGCGGCTGTGCGTGCGGCGGCGCCTGCGCCTGCGGCCACTGAAGGTCCGGGACCGCCCGCCCACCGAAGAGCACCTGCGACGAACCCGACCAGGTTCCGTTGCGTTTCGGTAGCAGCCCTTGCCCGGCCCCGCCCGAACGAGCAGCATCGCGTGCATGGACGCCCAGATGAAGACGACGCTGGCGCTCTCACTCGTGGGGATCGGCGCCGTCGCCACCGGCGCGCTCGGGATCGTGCTGCCGGCGGGCGAGCGGATCGCCGCCGGCCTCGCCCTGGTCGTCGGTGCCGGGATCGGGGTGGTGGTGCTCGCGATCGGGACGCAGATCGTCAGCGGCACGCCCGACGACAGCCCCGAAGGCTACGCGAGCGTCTTCCTCGTGGCCGCGGCGCTCGGTCTTGCCGGCACGCTCGTGAGCCTCACCCTGCTGTGGCGCCGCACCGCCGGCCAACGCGGCGCGGACGGACGCGCCGACGACCAACGCGCCGACGCGGCGCGAACCTCAGCGCCGGGCGAGGGCTAGCGCCAGCCGCTCCAGCGACGCCTCGGTCATCGGCTGCAGGATCACGATCAGGTGGCCGATGCCGAGCTCGTCGTACGCGGCGATCGCCTCCGCGAGCTCGTCGACCGACCCGCCAAACGCGCGATCCTCGCCGTCCTCCTCATCCGCTGGCTCGGCCGCCCCGAGCGACGGATCCCGGATCTCGATGCCGACGGTGCGCTCGAGCGTCGCGGGGTCTCGGCCCTCCGCCGCGAGCGCCGCGTCGAGCGCCTCGAGGCGCCCACGCAGACGCTCGTCGGGCTCGCCGAACCAGGCCGTGTTCCACGCGTCCGCGTGGCGAGCCGTCAGGCGCAGCATCCTCCGGCCGAAGGCAGCCACCAGGACGGGGATGTCGCGCGACGGCGCGGGTTCGAGCACCGCGTCGCGCGCCGTGAAGTGCTCGCCGTCGAACGTCACCGTCTCGCCGCGCAGCAACGGGACGATGATCGCGAGCGCCTCCTCGAACCGGTCGACGCGGCGGTCCTTCGGGAACCCGAACGCGTCGTATTCGGCATCGTGCCACCCTGCCCCGAGGCCGAGGATCAGCCGACCGCCGCTCACCTCGTCGGCGGTCGCGGCCATCTTGGCCACCATCGAGGGGTGCCGGAAGCTCGAACACAGGACGAGCGTCCCGATCTCGACGCGCTCGGTCGCGGCGGCGAGGGCGCTCACGACCGTCCACGCCTCGAGCTGCCCGTCGATCGGTCCGCTCGAAGGCTTGTGGAAGAAGTGGTCGAACATCCAGACCGAGTCCAGCCCGTGCGCCTCGGCGGCCCGCGCGAACGACGCGATCGCCGGCCAGGACGGCCTCCCGCCGGCCGAGTCGCTCGCCGCCGCCGGCACGATCACGCCGATCTTCACGAGCGGAGTGTATGAAGGATCCGATGCCCGGTCCGTTGCGCGTGACCCGCTCGGTCGTGATCCCCGAGCGCGAGCTCACGTGGCGGTTCAGCCGTTCGTCGGGGCCGGGCGGCCAATCGGTCAACACGGCCGACTCGCGCGTCGAGCTCAGCCTGGACGTCGCGCGGACGAGCGCGCTCGGGCCGGTTCAGCGCGCTCGGGTGCTCGAACGGCTCTCGCGCCGGCTCGTCGACGGCGTCCTGACGGTGAGGGCGTCCGAACAGCGCTCGCAGCTCCGCAATCGAGAGGCCGCGCTCGAACGGATGGCGAAGATCCTCGCCGGCGCGCTCGCCCCCCCGCCCCCTCGCCGGCGCCCCACGAAACCGAGACGCGGAGCCGTGGAACGACGGCTCGCCGACAAAAAACGCCGCTCGCGGACGAAGCAGCTCCGACGCAACGAAGAGGACTGAGGGACCGCGGTCAGCGGCTCGAAACCCGGAAGCGCTGACCGCACGTCGTGCACTTCATGGACGTCTTCGCGGCAGGTCCGGCGTGCGTGTAGGGCTGCGTCTTCGTGGAACCGCAGAACGGACAGACCGGCCTGGCGGCGACCGGTCGGGGGGCGTCGCGCGTGACCCACGCGTCCTGGAGGTCGACGGAACCGCCGGCCTCGACCAGAAGGTCTCGAGCGGCTTCGGCCTTCTCGAGGGTGACCTTCGGGAGGGCGACGAAGGGGAGCTCGACGTCGCCGAGGTCGACCGGCCGTGTCGAGATCGTGCCGAGCGCGTCGGCCACCTCGCGCTCGCGTCCCTCGGACCACCCGGTCAGCAGGACGGTCGCACCCTTGATCTCGTCGTGCCGGCGCGGTCGGTCGCCCACCGGCTGCCTCCTTCGCGCCCGAACGACGTTCGGCAGTGTAGGGCACGGGTCGATGTTGCGATCGACCGCGTGCCATCATCCCGCCGGGAGGACCCGCCTTGACCGAGACCGAGACCCTGGAACGCGCCCGGCACGCGCTCGAGGCGCACGCGTGGCAGCAGGCGTACGAGGGGTTCGCGTCGCTGGACGGACAGGGCCTGTCGAGCGAGGATCTCGAGCGGCTGGCCGAATCCGCGTGGTGGAGCGCGCACCCCAACGAGAGCATCGAGGCGTTCGAGCGGGCGTTCGCCTCCTTCTCCGCCGAGGGCAAGGGGCGCGAGGCCGCCCGCGTCGGGCTCCGGCTCGCTTTGGAGCACGCCGACCGGCAGGACTCGGCGGTCTCGAACGGGTGGCTGCAGCGCGCCTCCCGCCTGCTGGCCGACGAGCCGGAGTGCAGCGAACGAGGCTGGCTCGAGCTCTGCCTGGTCCGGTCGTCGTTCGAGCGGGGCGAGTCCGAGGAGGCGGAGCGACACGCGGCCGCCGTCCAGGAGATCGGCGCGCGGCTGGGGGACCGGGACATCGAGGCGTTCGGTCGGGCGCTCGAGGGCGCGATCCTCGTGTTCCACACGCAGGTCGAGCAGGGGCTCGCGCTCGTCGACGAGGCGACCCTGGCCGCCGTCGGGGGCGAGCTCTCGCCGTACGTCGCGGGCAACATCTACTGCCTGACGATCGGCATCTGTCGGAGCGTCGCCGACTACCGGCGGGCGTCGGAGTGGACCGAGGCGGCCGCGCGATGGTGCGAGCGCGAGGCGATCACCGGCTTCCCGGGCGTCTGCCGCGTGCAGCGGGCCGAGATCATGCGGCTCCGCGGTTCGTACGCCGAGGCCGAGGACGAGGCCAGCAAGGCTCAAGCCGAGCTCGAGGCGTTCGGCCGGCTCCCGCAGGCGGGGGCGGGTGCCTACGAGGTGGGTGAGGTGCGCTTCCGCCGAGGGGATCTCGACGGCGCCGAGGAGGCGTTCGAGCAGGCCCACCGCCTGGGAAACGAGCCGCAGCCCGGGATCGCGTTGCTCCGCCTCGCGCGGGGACAGGTCGACGCGGCTCGGTCGTCGATCGGCACCGCGCTCGCCGACACGGGAGACCCGTTGGACCGAGCGCGGCTGCTGCCCGCACGGGTCGAGATCGCCCTCGCCGCCTACGACGTGGCCGAGGCGCGCGAGGCAGCGGAGGAGCTCGCCGGGACCGCCGAGGCGATCGACGCCCCGATGCTGCAGGCGGCCGCGCACCAGGCGCTCGGTGCCACGCTCACGTATGAGGAGAACGCCGCGGCCGCGATCGCCGAGCTCCGCAAGGCCGTCCGCGCGTGGACCGGGTCCGATGCGCCGTTCGAGGCCGCCCAGGCCCGCCGCTGGCTGGCGGTCGCCTACCGCGCGGGTGGCGACGAGGCCTCCGCCCTCCTCGAGCTCCGGACGGCCAAGGATGCGTTCGAACGCCTCGGCGCCGTCCGGGACGCCGAGCGGTGCGAGGAGATGATCCGCGCCGGCGACGCGAGCGACGCCGGACGCCGCGTGGTGCGGACGTTCATGTTCACGGACATCGTGGGCTCGACCGACCTGGTCCGCACGATCGGCGACGAGGCATGGGAGGGGATCTTGCGCTGGCACGACGACACGCTCCGAACGCAGATCGGCGCGCACCGCGGCGAGGTCGTCCACACGACCGGCGACGGGTTCTTCGCGTCGTTCGGCGACGCGGCGTCCGCGGCGAGCTGCGCGGTAGCGATCCAGCGACGGCTCACCGACCACCGACGCAAGCACGGGTTCGCGCCGCAGGTGCGGATCGGGTTGCATTCGGCCGAGGCGACGATGATCGCGGACGATTACGCGGGCCTCGGCGTCCACGAGGCCGCGCGCGTCGGCGCGATCGCCGAGGGTAGCGAGATCCTGGCGACGACCTCGACCGTCTCGTCCGGGGCGATCCCGTTCGGGTTCGGCGACGAGCGCGAGGTCTCGCTGAAGGGGCTCGACGAGCCCGTGCACGTGGTCGCGATCGACTGGCAGGTCGGCAACTAGGCGGAGCGCGAAACCTGCCGGCGGGCACGCTCCTGGGCTCGCCTCTTGAGCCGAAGGTCGGCGAGGCTCATGACGAGATGCGCGAAGAAGGCCTCTCGATACCTTATGTGCGCGCTACGCCGCGCCCTTGGGCCGGCGAGCGTGTCGCCGATCTTCGTCCAGGAGGTCTCGCCGTGGGAACTCACCTGGGATGTTTCGGCCTGATGACCGCGCGCCTTGACCGGGATGGGTCAGGTCGTGGGTTCGAGCGCGATGACCGGGATCCAACGGGACGTCTTCGTCTTGTACTCGGCGAACCCGGGGCGCCGCTCCACCTGGCGCGCGTAGAGCTCGTCGGCCTCGGGGCCGGTGATCTCGAGCGCCCGCACCGGCACCGTGCGATCACCGAGCTCGACCGAGGGCTCGGGGTCCGCGAGCACGTTGCGCACCCACATCGGATCGGTCGGTGCGCCGCCCATGGTGCCGAACACCACGAACCGGTCGCCGTCGGGCAGGTACACCAGCGGCTTCGCGCGCGGGAGGCCGCTCTTGGCGCCCTTGGTGTGGAGGATCAGCAGCGTGGCGCCGTCGAAGTACCCGCCGACCCTGCCGCCGTTCGCGCGGAACTCCTCGATGATCCCGGCGTTCCAGTCGTTCGGTTCGGGCATGCGTGCCTCCTCCGGTGCTCGACCACCAGGGTACGGCGCCGGGAGTGGATGGCCGGAGCTAGTCGGCCTGCGAGCGGGGCAGGAGGTTGACGCTCGTCGCGACCGCATCGGCGACGTCGATGACCTTGCGGTTGGAGCGCCGGGCCTCGTCACGCAACATCTCGAACGCGCGCTTCTCGTCGATCGAGTGCCGCTCCATCAGGATGCCCTTGGCCCGCTCGGTGATCGCCCGGCGGGCGAACGCGCCCTCGAGGCCCTGGTACTCGGCGAACCGGGACAGCACGACGTCGAGCGAGCTCTGCAGCGCGGACGCGTCACGACCCAGGGTGATGTAGGCGAAGATCCCGCGCTTGGCGGCGTCGCGGATGAACGCCTCGTCCTCGACGTCGAGGATCGCGATCACCGGGCACGCGGCCTCGGTCACGATCCGCCCGATGAGCTCGAGCGCGCGCTCGGTGCCCTCCCCGACGATCACGATCGCGGCGTCCGCACGCACGGACGCGCTGGCCGCAGCAACCTCGTCGAGCGCCGTCTGTCCGACGACCTCGTGGCCGAGCACGGTCACGGAATGCAGGACCTCGTCGAGGCGGTGCCCCTGCCCGTCCGAGACGAGGATCCGGAGCCGCTCGGGGCTCCCTTCGTCCTTCATCGGCAGTCTCTCCAACTTTCAAGCCTACCCCAGCCGCCCCCTGGCCTAAACCACATTGACCGGCACGATCGGAACGCCGCCGTGCCTGAGCATTGCGTGTTCGGCCCGTTCGTCGTACCGTTGGTGGGCGACCCCAGCTCCCGGCCGCGACGCGCCGTGTTCGGCGCACCTCGGAGCCCAACGGCACGCTCCCTCGACGGAGGGGTGATCGTGTGAGCGACTGGCGGGAGCAAGAGGTCCGCAACGAATCGAATTCGCGCGATCGGAACGAGTGGATCGCCGAGACGCGCGGGATCGTCGCGCTCGATCATGAGACCGATGAGCTGTTCGTGTGCGAGTGCAGCGACCCGGCGTGCCGAGCGCGGATCACCGTGACGCGCATCGAGTACGAGGCCGTCCGCGGGTACCCGACGCGCTTCGCGATCGCGACCGATCACGAGAACCCCGAGGTCGACCAGCTCGTGTCCGAAGGTGGGCGCTTCACCGTGGTGCAGAAGATCGCCGGCGCCGCGGCGCGGATCGCCCGCGAGACGGACCATCGGCACCGCGACGCCGTGTAGCGGACCTGGCCCGACCGCGAGGAGGCACGACGTGAGCCCGGGCAGCGCGATCCCCGAGGGGATGCACACCATCACGCCGCACATCGTGGTTCGAGATGCGGCTCGGGCTGCCGAGTGGTACGTCTCCGCCCTGGGGGCGGAGGAACGCGACCGTCTCGCGCTGCCCGGTGGCAAACTGATGTACGTGGAGCTGTGGTTCGGGGACTCGGCCGTCAGGGTGTCGGACGAGTTCCCCGAGGCGGGCATCCTGTCCCCGCGGAGCCTCGGGGGCACACCCGTCGTCCTCCACCTGTTCACGGCCGACGTCGACGCGCTCTGGGGTCGCGCCGTCGATGCGGGCGCCGAGATCCTCCACCCTCTCGAGGACCAGTTCTGGGGGGATCGGCAAGGTCAGGTGACCGATCCGTTCGGGCATCGCTGGGGCATGGCCCAGCACCTTCGGGACGTCCCGCGGGAGGAGATCGAGCGCGCCGCAGCGGCCGCGTTCGGCGGATAGGCCACCCCGATGACGATGCGGCTGATGGTCGGGACCGGCGCGGGGATGATCGAGCTGACGGACGAGGGCGCGACGACGGATCCGTCGTTCGGGCCGCGAGCCGTGACGGCGCTCGAGGTCCGCGTCGGCCGAGCATGGGCGGTCGCCGACGGGCGCTCGATCGTGCGGCGTGAGCCGGACGGGACCTGGTCGGACGCCGCACGGAGCGACGCGTTCGATCTCGCCTGCCTGGCTCCAACCTCGCACGGGGTGTTCGCCGGCACGGAGGAGGCGCACCTGCTCCGGCTCGTAGGCGACGACGGCCCCCTCGCGCCGGTCGAGGCGTTCGGAACGGTGGAGGGCCGGGACACGTGGTTCACGCCGTGGGGTGGCCCGCCGGCCGTCCGTTCGATCGCCCAGGACCTCGCCGGGCGGCTCCACGCGAACGTCCACGTGGGCGGCATCCCCCGCTCGGTCGACGCGGGGGCGAGCTGGGAGCCGACCATCGACATCGACGCGGACGTCCACCAGGTCGTCGCGCACCCGACCGAACCCGACGTCGTGCTCGCCGCGGGCGCCGTCGGGCTCGCCGTGAGCGTGGACGGGGGTTCGAGCTGGCGGATCGAACGCGGGGGTCTGCATGCCACCTACGCCCGAGCGGTCGCGGTCGCCGGTGACCGGATCCTGCTCTCGGTCTCGAACGGCCCCCGAGGTGGCCGGGGCGCGGTCTACCGGACCTCGCTCGAAGCGGGTTCGACGTTCGAGCGCTGCACCGGAGGGCTGCCCGAGTGGTTCGACGGCAACATCGACTCCGGCTGGCTCGACGCGCGGGGATCCGAGGTCGCGTTCGGCACGGGCGACGGCGAGGTCTTCGTCTCGGACGACGCGGGCGAACGCTGGACGCGCGCCGCCACCGACCTCCCGTCGATCCGGGCCGTCCGCGTCGTCTGAGCCGACCGCGG
>Ga0210378_10001266_pt1 | contig 13214 bp, 10 predicted proteins | sample PLM1_60_b1redo_FD_155465 | JGI IMG/M metagenome (GOLD analysis project Ga0210378, IMG submission 155465) | Groundwater sediment microbial communities from an aquifer in East River, Colorado, USA - PLM1_60_b1 redo | ecosystem: Environmental > Terrestrial > Soil > Riparian zone | place: USA: East...
CCATCTCCTGCGAAGGCAGCTCGAAAGGAATGGCCTGCAGCCCGAAGAGGTGTTGGTGACGGACGAGGCCATGCGCGCGATCGTCGGTGACTACACGCGCGAGGCCGGCGTTCGGAACCTCGAGCGCGAGCTGGGGAAGGTCCTGCGGAAGGTCGCCACAGAGATCGCCGGGCGGGGTGGTTCGCCGGAGAAGACACAAAATGAGTCTCAAAATGTGTCCACCTCGGACCGGGCCCCCGTCGTGGTCGATTCGGGAGACATCCGGCGCTACCTGGGCCGGCCGAAGTTCTTCTTCGAGGCCGCTGAGCGCACCTCGGTGCCGGGCGTGGCAACAGGCCTCGCCGTCACGGGCACCGGAGGCGACGTCCTCTTCATCGAGGCCACCGCCCTCGAGTCGACCAATAACGGCCACGGCGAGCCCGGTCTGACCCTCACCGGACAGCTCGGCGACGTGATGAAGGAGTCCGCGCAGATAGCGCTCTCTTACGTCCGATCGCACTCGGATGAGCTTGGGGTCGCTCAGGAGCGACTTGGCTCGAACTTCCATGTGCACGTGCCGGCCGGCGCCGTCCCGAAGGACGGGCCCAGCGCCGGGGTCGCCATGGTCACGGCCCTGGCCTCGCTGCTCTCCGACCGCCCTGTCAAGGCCACGGTGGGGATGACGGGCGAGGTGACCCTCCAGGGTCGAGTGCTCCCGATCGGCGGCGTCAAGCAGAAGGTGCTGGCCGCCCATCGCGCGGGCCTCAAGGAGGTCATCCTCCCGAAGCGCAACGAGGGGGACCTGGATGACGTCCCCGAGCAGGTCCGAACGGAGATAACGTTCCACCTGGCCGAGACCGTGGACCAGGTGTTGGCCGTCGCGCTGGAGGTCGAATCGATCGCGGCCGCGCCGGCAGGCACAGGAAGCGCGTAAGGGTAGACTGCCGCCTTCGAGCGGAGGGAAGAAAGTCCGCATGGCTTCGAAGCTGAGCGACGACGACATCGGCATCTTCCTCGCAAAGAGTCACGGCCACCTCGCCACCCTCATGCAGGACGGGTCCCCGCATGTGGCGCCTGTCTGGCTCGACCACCGTGATGGCCGCGTATGGGTCAACACCGCAGAGGGTAGGGTGAAGCTCGCCAACGTCCGGCGCGACCACCGCGTCGCGATCTCCGTCGAGGCGCTCGACGGGTCTGACACCGGGGTGCTGATCCGCGGCCGGGTGGTGGAGATCACCCACGACGGTGCGAAAGACCACATCGACTTCCTGTCAGAGAAATATCGCGGCGTCGCCTACCAGTTCCACGACCCCGAGCATCCCAGGGTGCTTCTCAAGATCGAACCCGAGCACGTCGCGTATCTCTGAGCGCTAGGCTAAGAGCTCGTACGACCTTCAGCCTCGCTTCGTCCACGATGGCTTCAGAGCTCCAAGCCCAGACGGTCGGCGAAGAAGGCCATCCGGTCGACGGCAAGCTCCAGTTCGCGCGTGACCGAGCGCGCGCCGTGGCCGACTTTCTCCTCGCGCCGGATCAGGATCGGTCTGTCCGAGCTGGTGGCCCACTGGAGCGCCGCACACATCTTCCGGGCGTGCACCGGATCGACGCGGGTGTCCGATTCGAAGACGGTGAACAGCACCGCCGGGTAGGCCACCCCCTTCGTCACATGGTGATAGGGCGAATAGGAGAACAGCCAGCCGAACTCGGTCGGATCCTCGGCCGTCCCGTACTCGTCGTTCCAGGTCACGCCCAGGCCGAAGCGCTCGTACCTGATCATGTCCAGAAGCGGAGCCGAGCACACCACGGCCTCGAAGAGATCCGGGCGCTGGATGAGCGCCGCCCCCATCAGCAGCCCGCCATTGCTTCCGCCGTAGATGCCGAGACACTCTCGTGACGTGATGCCTTCTTCGACAAGACACTCGGCCGCCGCGACGAAATCGTCGAACACATTCTGCTTGACGTCCCGCATGCCCGCCCTGTGCCAGGCCTCACCCTCCTCACTTCCGCCCCGGATGTTCGCAATGGCGAAGACGCCACCCGCTTCAACCCAGGACAGCACTCGAGCGTTGTATTCGGGGCTCATGGAGATGTTGAAGCCGCCGTAGCCGTAGAGGATCGTCGGGACGGGTCCCGGTGCCCCTGATTCATCCGTCTCCCGGCGGATGACGAACATCGGGACCTCCGTTCCGTCCTTGGAACGGTAGAACTCCTGACGCGCCTCGATCCCCTTCGAATCCAGGCTTCCTGGAGGGGTCTCCCACAGCTCCAGGGTCCTAGTCCGGAGCGCGTACCGGTAGACACGGGGTGGCGTGGCGAAGTCCGTGTAGCCGATCCACGCCTCGTCCCCGCCTTCGGGCCTGGCGCTCAAGCCTGCGACCGAGCCGAGCCCGGGAAGCTCGACAGCCCTCAGGAGCGCGCCTGTCTCCCGGTCGTGGATCCCCACGCCGCTGACGGCCCGAAGCGTCGAGGCTACGAATATCGCGTCGGCAGTGACGGCGAAATCCGTCAGGACGACCTCTGACTCCGGCACCAGGTCGCGCCACCGTTCGGGCTCGGGCCGCTCGGGGTCGGCAGCCACAAGCCGGAAGCGAGGCGCCCCCCGGTTCGTGAGCAGGTACAGCGTCCCGTCCTTGATCGCGCCCCATGCGAGGGCGTCGAAGCTTTCCTGGATCGGACGGAGCTCGGCATCGCCGCCGAGGTCCGCTATGTAGAGGTCGTTCCTGGGTGCGGTTCCCATGGACGCCCACACCAGGAGCCAGCGCCCATCCCTCGAAACTTGGATGTCGTAGTACTCGGTCTTGTCACGGCCTTCACCGAAAACGAGCTCGTCGGCCTCCGGATCACGGCCGACCACATGACGATATATGCGGCGGTGGAACTGCTGATCGCCCGGGGGGACCGCCTCGGGCGGAAGCCGGCGAACGTAGTAGAAGGCCTCTCCTCCCGGCACCCACGCGATGGAGGAGTAGCGGGTCCGGTCGATCGGGCCGTCCTTGATCTCGCCCGTTGACACGTCAATGACGCGAAGGACGCTCTCTTCGTCCCCGCCCTCCGAAAGCAGGTAAGCGAGGAGGTCCCCCTCGACCGAGAGGGTCCAGCCGTCGAGGGTCACCGTCCCCTCTTCCGACAGCTCGCTCGGATCTATCAGCACGCGCTCGGATCCTCCTGCCTCCCTCATCACCAGGACGGCGTGCTCCTGGTCTCCGGCCCGCCGCAGGAAGAAGAATCGGTCGCCCCGCACGGCAGGCACGGTGACCAGGCCGGCGGCGAACAGCTCCTTCATCCGGGCGCGCAGTCGCCTACGGCCCGGGAGTGAGTCGAGGTAGGTGCGCGCGATAGCATCCTGAGCCTTGCCCCATTCCGCAGTCTCGGGAGATGCGGCGTCCTCGAGCCAGCGGTACGGATCGGCGACATCGCGGCCGTGTATGCGCTCGACGAGGCCGAGCCGGCGCGCAGGCGGGTAATTCACGGCGAGAGCATGCCAGACCGATGCCGCCCGCGTGGGTTCGGTGTGGCCTTCCGCCTCCCACCTCGCAGAGGGCCACTCTCATCCACATTTCGGTTGGTGCCGAAATGTGGAGCGTGCTAGCCTCCCGTAGTGAAGACTGGTAGCGAGGACGAGGGAAATCGCCCGATCGACATCTCCGTCCCTGCCGCGCTCCTGGCTGATCGGACCCGTGCCTCGATAGTCCTTATGCTGATGGAGGAAGGCGAGCGGTCAGCAGGAGATTTGGCCGGGCGTTTCGCGCTTTCCGGCTCCACGGTCAGCGGCCACCTCTCGAAGCTGTCGGAAGGCGGCCTCGTTAAGGTCGCCAGCCGAGGGCGCCACAGATTCTTCCAGCTGGCCGGCCCTCAAGTAAGGGATGCCGTAGCGGCGCTCACGTCGATCGCTCACGCGGCTAACGTGTCACCGGTTGCCCCCGGCATGGGTGCGGATCGCTCGGCCCGAACATGCTACGACCACCTCGCGGGTCGACTCGGGGTGTCGCTCACCGATGAGCTACTGCGCCGGCGCCTCATATCCGAAAGAGGAGGGGGCTACGGCCTGACCCGATGGGGTGCCGACTTCTTCCGCGATCTTGGTCTGAACCTCCCCGAGCTGCGTGCGCGCCGGCGCGCCTACGCGGTGCGCTGTCTGGATGGGACCGAGCGACGGCCGCACCTGGGCGGGGCGTTGGGCGCGGGGTTGGCTGAGCGCCTGTTCCAGCTGGGCTGGCTGCGTCGGGTGCCGGGAAACAGGTCTGTGCTGGTGACGGCTAAAGGCCGCTCGGCGCTCCGGCAGACGTTCGGCATTATGCTGAAGCCGTGAGCGTCTCCTCCATTCCGGAGGTGCGAGCCCCGCGCGGCACGGAGATCACCTGCAAGGGCTGGCCGCAGGAGGCTGCCCTCCGGATGCTCATGAACAACCTCGATCCCGAAGTGGCCGAGCGGCCGGCCGACCTGGTCGTCTACGGGGGGACCGGGAAGGCCGCGCGATCCTGGGACGCCTTTCACCAGATCGTTCGCGCGCTTCGGTCGCTGGAGGGCGACGAGACGCTATTGATTCAGTCAGGCAAACCGGTCGGGGTCTTTCGCACGCAGCCCTCCGCCCCACGAGTCCTGATATCGAACTCGATGCTCGTGCCGAAATGGGCCGATTGGGAGACGTTCTGGCGTCTGGAAGCGGCCGGCCTGACGATGTACGGGCAGATGACGGCCGGGTCCTGGATCTACATAGGGAGCCAGGGGATCCTGCAAGGGACATACGAGACGCTGGGAGAGCTGGCCGCTCAGCGGTTCGGCGGCAGCCTCCGCGGGCGGGTCGTGCTGACCGCGGGGCTCGGCGGGATGGGTGGGGCGCAGCCGCTCGCCGTCACGATGAACGAGGGTGTGGCCCTGTGCGTCGAGGTCGATCCATCGCGGATCGAACGCAGGGTCAAGACCGGCTACCTCGACCGAGAGACGGAGTCGGTGGAGGAGGCTGTGCGGTGGACGGAACAAGCCCGAGCCGAGGGCGAGGCCGCATCGATAGGCCTCCTGGGGAACGCTGCTGAGATCCTGCCGGCGCTCCTCCACAGAGACTTTGCGGCTGACGTCGTGACCGACCAGACATCCGCCCACGACCCGCTTGGAGGCTACGTCCCGGAAGGGCTCACGCCGGAAGAGGCGATCGAGCTCCGTGCCCTCTCCCCGGACCAGTACACCAAACGCTCCTATGAGTCGATGGCCCGTCATTGCGAGGCGATGGTCGGATATCTGGAGAAGGGCGCCGTGGTCTTCGACTACGGGAACAACCTCAGGGCGGGGGCCGAACAGGGAGGCCTTTCCCACGAGCGCGCGTTCGCCTATCCGGGGTTCGTGCCCGCGTTCATCCGTCCGATGTTCTGCGAGGGGAAGGGGCCTTTCAGGTGGGCCGCGCTGTCCGGCGAACCCGCCGACATCATGGCCACGGATCGTGCTGTGGCCCAGCTCTTTCCGGATGACGAGCGCCTGGCCCGCTGGCTCCGGATGGCGGAGGAGCGGGTGGCATTCCAGGGACTGCCGGCGCGCATCTGCTGGCTGGGGTACGGCGAACGAGACAGGGCGGGAGCGGCCTTCAACGACCTCGTCCGCCGTGGAGAGGTGTCGGCGCCGATCGTGATCGGGCGTGACCATCTGGACGCTGGATCAGTCGCCTCGCCTTACCGGGAGACCGAAGGCATGAAGGACGGCTCGGACGCGATCGCGGATTGGCCGATCCTGAACGCGCTGCTCAACACCGCGGCCGGGGCGCACTGGGTGAGCGTCCATCATGGGGGCGGCGTCGGGATCGGCTACTCGATCCACGCCGGGATGGTGGTGGTGGCAGACGGCAGCGGGGACGCCGCCGGACGCCTTGCTCGAGTGCTCACGACGGACCCCGGGATGGGCGTGGTGAGGCATGCGGACGCCGGTTACGACGAGGCGCTGGCTACTGCCCGCGAGCGCGGCGTTCGCCTCCCGTGGCTCGAGTAGCTCGAGATCGCAGCCGGGCCTGTACCGCCGCGCTTTGCAGCTCTCGCAGCGCATCCGAGGCGACCCACTTGGCGGAACGAGTGCCTTCCGAATGGATCCGCTCGGCGCAGGCGATGGCCGCTGCGTTGAGCGCGGGATTGCGCTTACCGATCTGACGGAGCGCCCAGTTCACCGCTTTGCGGACGAAGTTGCGCGGGTCGCCGGCCTCGCGTTCGACGATCGGCAACAGAGTCAGAAACGCCTCGTCCATCGCCTTCTTGTCGTGGACCGCGAGCGCGGCCATCATCGTGAATCCCGCGCGTTTGACGAATTCCTCCTCGCGCGAGCTCCATTCCAACGCCTTCGCCCATGCGAAGGGTGTCTTGTCGAACAAGGACGAACAGACCCCGTCAACGATGTCCCAGGAGTCGAACTCCGCCGCCCATGCCTCCATCTGCATCTCGGTAACGGCGCCCGGGTCGTCCACCATCGCCGCCAGGATCCTGGCCTCGTGGATCTGCGAACGCCACAGCTCTTCCGCGAGTTGGTGATCCTTGCCGATCCGCTTGGCCAGCGCGCGCAGCCGTGGAAGCCCGATGCCGCCAAGCGCGCCCCCCGTCTCGATCCCGAATCGAGCCATCCCCTCGAGCTGAGAAGGGTCGGCCATGGACCTGAGCTCATCAAGTACCTCCTTCGACCTCACGCCCGCCTTATATCAGAGGCCGCCGCCCAAGCGCTTGCCGCCCGGGCCGCCGGGGCCTAGCCTTCGGGCCGTGCCGGTGATGGTGGGGGAGGCCCTTTCGCTGGAAGACGTGATCGCCGTCGCGCGGGGAGATCCGGTCTCACTCTCCCCGGCGGCCGCCCGTCGCATGGAGGCGTCGCGTCAAGTCGTGGAAACTAAGGTCGCGGCCGGCGAGACCGTCTACGGCGTGACCACTGGCCTCGGAAGCCTGGCGGGGGTACGCCTGGCTCCCGAGGAGGTCCGCCGCCTCCAGCACGACCTGCTCCGGAGCCATGCGGTGGGGGTAGGCCAACCCCTCAACGAGTGGGAGGTTCGGGCGATGCTCCTGCTCCGAGCCCACGTCTTGGCGCTCGGGCATTCCGGCGTCCGGCCCCTGGTCGCGGAGAGGCTGATCGAGTTCCTCAACCGCGAGATCCTCCCCGTCGTCCCAGAGCAGGGCTCGCTGGGCGCCTCGGGCGACCTCGCGCCGCTCGCGCACCTGGCTCTCCCGTTGATCGGTGAGGGCCGGGTGTCCTTCGAGGGCGTTCCGATGGCGGCCTCCGTGGCCCTCGGCCGCGCCGGTTTGGAGCCCCTCTCGCTGGAGCCGAAGGAGGGGCTGTCGCTGATCAACGGCACTCAGGGGATGCTGGCACTGGGGGCCCTTGCGGCCTCCAGGGCGAAGCTGCTGGCCAAGGCGGCCGACATCGCAGCCGCGATGACCGTCGAGGCCATCCTGGCCAGCGACCGTCCGTTCGACGAACGCCTCCAGCGTCTCCGGCCTCATCCCGGGCAGTCGGCATCGGCGGCGAATCTCAGGCGGCTTCTGGCAGATAGCGAGATCGTCGCCTCGCATCGCGAGAGCGGCCATCTTGTCCAGGACGCCTACTCGCTTCGGTGCGCCCCTCAAGTGCATGGCGCCTTCCGCGACATGCTAGCCCACGCGGAGGAGGTCCTTTCGGTCGAGATAGGCTCTGTTTCGGACAACCCGATCGTCCTTGCCGACACGGGCGAGATCCTCTCGGGCGGCAACTTCCACGGCCAGCCCGTCGCGACCGCGCTGGACTCTCTGGCGGCGGCGGTGGTGCCGGTGGCTTCGATCTCCGAGCGGCGCCTTTACAGGTTGCTCGACCCCTCGACGAACAACGGCCTCCCGGCCTTCCTGGTCGACCGTTCCGGGATGAACTCGGGTTTCATGATCGTGCAGTACACGGCGGCATCGCTCGTATCGGAGTCGAAGTCGCTCGCGCATCCGGCCTCCGTGGACTCGATCCCGTCCTCCGCCGGGCAAGAGGACCACGTGAGCATGGGCATGACGTCGGCCCGCCACGCGCGAGAGTGCCTGACGAACGCCGAGATCGTGGTGGCCCTGGAGGCGCTGGCGGCGGCGCAGGCCCTGGAGCTACGCCTTCCGCTGGAGCCGGCGCGAGGCACCGCCGCCGCTCTGGCGGCCATCCGCGAGATGGTCCCGTTTCTCGACGGGGATCGAGAGCTCAAGCCCGACGTCGACGTCGCGATCGAGATCGTCGAGTCAGGCGCGCTCGTCGAAGCCGTCGAGTCCGCGCTCGGGCCGCTGAACTAGTCGGCACAGCGATGGATGGCGAAAGGATCCTCGCGAGCATTGGAGTAGCCCAGATTCCCTGACGGGCCGCCGAGACCGCCGGCCGCCCAGACGTCCCCGCTGCGGGGCTCTCCTACGGCAGTGAACACGCTCTCTTCGGGAAGTGGTGGCTCGATCGCGATCTCCTTCCAGGTCGTGCCGTCCCAATGCGCCATGCCGCTCCCAACGGCCCAGACATCATGGGCGGACCTGGCCGCCAGTGCTCTTACCTGGATCGATATGTCGACGGTGGCCAGGCCAGACCCGTCCCAGTGCAGCAGCGCCAATATCCCATCGCCCTTGTTCGCCGCGATCCACACATCGTCTGCCGAGAGCGCGGCGACGCTGGTCAGATACAGGAACCGCTCTTCGTCGCCCAGAGTCGCACCATGGACAATGCTCCACGAGCGTCCATCCCAGTGCAGGACGAGCGGCCGCACCTTGGACAGCTCGCCGAATCCAACGCCAGAGTATCCCACGGCCCACACGTCGCTCGAGAAGACGGCCGAGATGCCTGTGAGCCAGCTCTGGTCGTCCACGTTCGGGCTGGCGACGAGGGTCCATGATCCCCCGTCCCAGTGCTCGATCAGGGTCCGGTTTGCCGACGCCACTCCTTCAGCGAAGATGCTGTAGCTTCCGACCGCCCAGGCGTCGTCCGGAGCCAACGCCGCTACCGCTGTCAGCCCGATGGCTCCATCGGGCTCGTGGTCGGTGGGTTGGGGGCTCGGCACGATTGTCCACGACAGGCCGTCCCAATGCTCAATCAGAGGGGCCTCCGGGCCGGTCGCCACGGAGTTCGTGGCCTCGATCCGGCCGACGGCCCAGATGTCGTTGGCGGAAGTCCCGGAGACCCCGAGGAGCAAGGAGTTCCCATCGCCCGTGTCCGCTCGCTCGACGATGGTCCACGACCGGCCGTCCCAGTGCTCGATCAGGGCGAGTTGGCCGCCCGGATCGACTCGCGCCCCGTTAATCTGCTCGCCCACGGCCCAGACGTCGTCGCCCGAGATCGCCGTGATCGCAGTCAGGATGTCCGCGTCGTGTGGGCCGGGGGGGAAGAACTGAGTAACCGACCCGGGCTGACAGGGGCTGACCTCGGGGGCGGGGGTCACGGTGACGCGCTGCGCGGGCTTCTCGCTGCGGGCCCGGCTCAGCCACTGCACGCCCAGGAACCCCCCGTAATCCACGTAATGAAGCCTGTATAGATGACCCAGCCGGCCTGCCCCCGGTCGTTCGTCGGGTTCCACCTACGGGCCAGTCACCGGCCGCTCATTCCAGGAACAAGACCCCTTGCTCCGGCCATTGGTTCCACGACCAAACAGGCCGTTAGTCCTTCCGCGGTGGTGAGGCGGAGACCCGATCACCGGCGATCCATACTTCGGCGACCGGGTTGTGACCCGGGCGGTACGGGATCATCGATACGTCCTCCGAGTCGAGCACGACGAAGTCCGCTCGCTTGCCCGGTTCGAGCGAACCGAGACGTTCGTGCATACCCAGCACCCAAGCAGGATTGATCGTCGCCGCGGCGACGCAGGCCATCGTCGGCACCCTGTAGAGGGAGGCGGCGACCGAGATGACCTCTGGCATGGATAGACAGGGCGAGGTCCCTGGGTTGAAGTCCGAGGCCAGTGCGATGGCCGCCCCTGCCTCCATCAGCGCCGCGATCGGAGGTGGTCCGGCTCTCAAGAACAGAGTCGAGACCGGTAGCAAGACCGCGACGGTCTCCGCGCCAGCGAGGGCTCGGATGCCCTCCGGGGTCGTGTGGTTGAGGTGGTCCGCGCTGCGCGCTCCTACGGTTACGGCTGCGTCGGCCGCACCGGAGGCGCCCAGCTGGTCGGCATGGCAGCGGACGGCAAGGCCGTGGTCGCGGGCGGCGGCCGCGACCTTCGACAGATCCTGGATCGTGAAAGCGATGTCTTCGACGTAAACGTCCACCGCGTCGGCGAGTCCCTCTGCGGCTGCCGCCGGTATCAGCTCGCGGCAGACCTCTTCGACCCAGTCCTCTCGTGAGCGATCCGGGGGGACCGCGTGACAGGCGAGCAACGTCACCGAACAGCTCTGAGGCGTCTCGGCGACAAGGCGCCGGGCAAGGCGGGCCTGGCGGAGCTCGTTCTCGACCGAGAGGCCGTAGCCGGTCTTGAGCTCGAGCGCGGTCGTGCCATGGGCGAGCATCTCGGCCAGGAGCGGCCGGCAGAAATCGAGCACCTCCTCGTCCGAGGCTGAGGCGAGCAGCCTCGCGCTCCTGAAGATTCCTCCTCCACCGTGCAGGTCCCGATAGGTCCGGCCGGCGAGCCGGGCCTCGAACTCCTCGGCACGCCATCCGAAGAAGGGGAGGTGCGTGTGGCAGTCGACGAAGCCCGGCAGAACGGCGCCTTCGACCGAGGTGTGCGTTTCCGCACGTAGATCGGACGGGAAAGCGTCTGCGGGCCCCGCGTACGTGATCACCCCGTCCCGCCAAGCCAGGGCTCCGTCCCTGATCACCGGGGGGTCGTCCCCGGGGCGGGGGAGCGCCGGGCCCGCCACGGGTACGAGAGCCGGCGTGAAGACGGCGCCGGAGCTCATTTTCCCCTCAGGAGAGGCTCGCCGACAGCCGATGGAAGGAAGGTCTGCCCGCAGTAAGGAAGACGATCTGTCGGCGAGCGCCGGCAGAAAGCAGCGCGCGGGAGGGCGCTCGGGCGCTGCAACATCCGGAGGGGGGGCATGCGGGCAGTCCCCCCTTCGGGCTTTCTGGGCAGCTCCAGGGCTCCCGTTAGACTTGGCGGCGTGTACCTCGAGGTCATCCAACGAACCGTAGCAAGGTCGTAGCGCTCGCGGATGGACATCAAGCCGCAGGGAGCCGCCCTGCAGGGCGGCGAGCCCTCCTTACTCCCGGAAAAGGTCACCCTCCGCACGATCCTTTCCGACCGGCCGGTCCGGATCGTGATGCTGATCGTCTTCGTTATCATGCTCGGATTCGGGATCATCGCCCCGATCCTTCCCCTTTACGCGCGCTCCTTCGGCGTCGGCTACGACGCTGCGGGCCTCCTCATCTCCTCGTTCGCCTTCACTCGGTTGGGCTTCGACCTGGTGGCTGGTCCGATCGTGGACCGTTACGGGGAGCGCCAGGCGGCCACGAGCGGGGTGATTTTCGTTGGGGTCTCTTCGCTCGCCACGGCGCTGGCGCCGAACTTCACGCTGGCCGTGGTCTTCCGCGGCGCCGGCGGCGCCGGTTCGTCGATCCTGTTCGCGGCTCTCTACAGCTACCTGCTGAAGATGGTCCCCAAGGATCGGATGGCACGAACCCTGGGTGCCTTCTTCGGGGCGTTCAACATCGGCTTCATCGCTGGCGGGCCGATCGGAGGAGTGATCGCGCATCAGTTCGGCCTGGCGAGCCCGCTCTTCTTCTACGCCGGCCTGTGCCTGGTGTCCGGACTGCTCTACCTGCGGTTCATGCCCGACCCCGACCGATCTCGCCAGCCCGCCGAGGCCGGAGAGCTGGAGAGCGACGGATCCATGACGGCCGAAGCCGCTCTTTGGCGTCGAACGCGCAGGACCATCGGGCTCCTGCTCCGGGACCGCGCGTTCGTGACGGCAATCGTCCTCAACATGGCTTTCTTCTGGATGGTAGCCGGGGGGTACGACACTCTGGTCCCCCTGTTCGGCCGCGAAGGCCTGGGGATGTCGACGGTGGGCATCGGGGCTGCGCTGGCCGTAGCCGTCGCGGCCGAGTTCATCGTCCTGTATCCGGCGGGGAGCGCGGCCGACCGGTTCGGGCGCAAGGCCGTGCTGGTCCCTTCTCTGGCCGGGCTGGCGGTGATGACCGCCGTCGCGGGATGGGCAGGCAGCCCGGTGGCCTTCGGCCTACTCCTCGGGATACTCGGGTTCACGTCCGGATCGGTAGCCCCGCTGCCGGCGACGCTGCTCTCGGATGTCGCACCCGACCGAGGATCGGGGACGGCGGTCGGCGTGTTTCGGTTCTGCGGAGACCTCGGGTTCGTGTTCGGCCCGCTCGTCGCAGGGATCAGCGCGACCGCATTCGGCTTCAAGGGCGCCTTCGCGATCTGCGCTGTGCCGGTCGTGGTCGCTCTGGCGCTGGTGCTCAGGATGCCGGAGACGCTGAAGCGGGCCCCAGTCGACTGACGGCTCGATGAGGTTCGAGCGATCGGCACTATTTCGAGCCAGCCCGGAACGGGTCTGGACCGTGCTGTCCGATTGGGAGCGCCAGCCGTCGTGGATGCCGGACGTGGCCTGGGTGCGTTTGCTCGGCCCCGAGCGTGAACTGGGCGCCCGATTGCGGGTGCGGACGAAGGTCTTCGGGATTCCCGCCGCCAACGATCTCATGCGCGTGACCGTCTGGGAGCCTCCGGTGCGACTCGCCATCGAGCACATCGGCGTCGTTGTCGGAGCGGGGGAGTGGAGGCTGGAACCGGAAGCTGAAGGAACGAGGTTCACGTGGGAGGAGGACTTCCGCATGTTGCCACCTGTGCTGGGCGGTCTCGCTCTGTGGCTCTATTCCCCGTGGCAGCGGTTGATGCTGCGGCGTTCGATCCAGAAGCTTCGGGGCTTGGTCGAGCGACCCGGCTGAAGGTCAGCGGGCGTGTACCGACGCCACGAGGAGCTCCAGGTCAGGCAGGTGGGCGAACGCATGGCCGAAGGGCCGCCCGGGCGCAGCTGTGATGGACCCGAGAAGCGTGCAGAGCTTTCGACGCCGATCGTTCGGCGTGGGGTAGGTGGCCTTCGCCGTCCACTCCTGGTCGGACAGGGTCCGGATGGCCGCGATCAGTTCCCTGTGAGCGCGTTCGGCCCGCGTCCGCACGACCGCCAGTCGCAGAACTTGCGTCTCCGCGATCTTCTCCGCGTTGAAGGCATCTACCTTCCCGGTGGTCGGGGCCGATAAGGGCCCTTCGTCTCGCTCGACCCATGGGACCTCCCCGAGCCGCCATTCTTCGAGTGACCGAAGGGCGAGCTCCTCCCACACGGCGATGTGACCGA
>Ga0210378_10001267_pt1 | contig 13211 bp, 15 predicted proteins | sample PLM1_60_b1redo_FD_155465 | JGI IMG/M metagenome (GOLD analysis project Ga0210378, IMG submission 155465) | Groundwater sediment microbial communities from an aquifer in East River, Colorado, USA - PLM1_60_b1 redo | ecosystem: Environmental > Terrestrial > Soil > Riparian zone | place: USA: East...
GCCTCGGCGGTGCGCCCGGAGGCGAGCAGGAACCGCGGCGACTCGGGGATCCAGCGGTTGAGCAGGATGAGGAGCACGCCCGTGGGCAGCCCGATCAGCACCATCAACCAGCTTCGGTGCCGGGCGGGAATGGTCTCGGCCAGCAGGGCGAACGCGATCGGCAGCATCCCGCCGACCGCCGCGCCCATGAGGAAGCACATAAGCAGGTTCCAGCCGAACTCCGGCATCGCGCCGCAGATGGAGGTGGCGATGAACATGACGCCGGCGAGCAGGATCGACGCCCGCCTGCCGATGCGGTCGCCCAGCCAGCCCCACCCGACGGAGCCGAGCACCATGCCGACCAGCGCGCACAGCGGGAATAAGGCCACAGGCACCTGACCCTGCGGGTTCAGCGGCGATCTCAGGCCGTACTCCTGCGCCATGCCGGGCACCACGAACGCCAGCGTGGTCGGCTTCATGACGTCGATGGTCACGGCGGTGGCCATGACGGCGAGGAGCGCCAGGTGGGCGCGCTGGATCGGGGCCTCGTCCAGCGCGGCCACCCGCAGTCCGGCGACCCGATCCGGATCGGTCCGCGCGTTCCGCGGCACCAGTCCGTACACCGACAGGGCGATGCCCACGACGATGAGGGCCATGCCCGCCTTCATCGAGGGGTCCATCGGCATCCCAGTCAGCCGGTAGCCCCATGTCACCGGCACCGATGAACATGGGGAGATGCAGGATCACGCCGATGATCACGGCGGCGATCCCGGACCAGAACGCTCCGCGGTGCGCGTAGGTGATCATCGAGCGGTTCCCCTCTGCGGCGGCGGACAGCCTCACAGGGGTATACGGGCACGACCGAGGATGGGATTCGCGTCACCCGGGGCGCGCGATGTTCGCCCACCGTTGGCTCAGCGGAGCCCCGCCTCGTCGAGCAGCAGCTCGACCACGGCGCCGGGATCGGCGAGGTCGTCGGGCAGCCCGCGGGAGACGAACCACCTGCAGACGGCACGCACGTCCCGCTGCAGGAACGCGCGGCCCTGCGGGTTGGCGACGACGTCGACGAGCTGCGGCAGGTCGATCAGGACCAGCTCCCCGTCGTGGACGAGCAGGTTGTAGGCGGACAGGTCGCCGTGGGTGTAGCCGCCACGCGCCAGGATCACCATGGCGTCGACGAGCTGCCGCCACAGGTTCGCCAGCTCGCGCGGGTCGGGGCGGAGCTGGACGAGGCGAGGCGCCGCGGTGCCGTCGGCGTCGCCGACGAACTCCATCAGCAGCTCGGTGCCGATCCGCTGGACGGGGTAGGGGACCGGCGCCCCGGCCGCCCACAGCCCGCTCAGGGCGGCGAACTCCGCCACCGCCCACTGCTGCGCGACGAGGTTGCGGCCGAAGTCGGTGCGGTGCTGCATCGCCCGCATCTCGCGGGACGCCCTGACCCGCCGTCCTTCCAGGTAGCCGGCGTCGCGATGGAACAGCCGGTGGTCGCCGCCGCGGTAGCGCTTGGCCGCCAGCAGGCAGGTCCGGCCGGTCGCCGGCAGGGTGCGTTCGAGCAGGAAGACGTCGGCTTCCTTGCCGGTCTTGAGGATGCCGAGCTCGCCGTCGACCGCGGCGAGTTCGGTGACCAGCCAGCCCGGGTACGGCTGCGGGCCGCGTTCGTCCGCGCCGTCCCAGGTGGACCAGCGGCCGCCCTCCGCGGGGCCGTCGTCGAAGACCGCCGCCTCACGCAGCTCGGCGAGCCGGGCGCGTGCCTGCTCGGTCAGCCGGCCCCTGCTGCGGGGCGCCGACTCGTCGTCGCGGCCGCGACCCATCCGTTCGCGGTCCGGCGCGTCCTGGTCGTACAGGTCGTACAGGGATTCGAGGTCGCGCTTGCGCACGTGTGCTCCTTCTGGGGATCGCATCCCCCGGAGCCGTGCGTCGCTCGCGTCAGCGTTCGGGGAGATGCGCGGGAGGGCGGTGGCGAGCCAACTCCCGGACGGCAGGCGTGGCCACGACGCACCTCCTCGAGACTCCCCGGCTGGCAGTGCCGGTCGACGGCAACATCGGCAGCACTGTGATGGGCCGCCGCGACCGGGCGCAAGCGAATTTCATCCGCTCCGGCTGCCCTGGGGGTTGCCCCCGACGGAGAGGTAGAGCTCACGGGGTGCTCAAGGCTCCGGCAGCTCGTCCTCGGCGACCAGCAACGGAACGCCCCGACCTCGTTCCACCGTCACCGCTCGGAAGTGGCGGTAGTCCCAGGTCCAGGCCCATCCCCCCCGCGCCACGGCCATGGAGATCGTCACCGCGTCGGGCAGGTCGAGCCCGAGGTCCTGATAGCGCTCGAGGAGCGCCACGGCCTGGCCGAGCTCGGCGCTGGTTGGTGGTTCCAGCCGGTGAACGCCCTCGACGAGCGCGGCCTCGAACGTGGTCGCCGCCTTCGCGTGCCCGCGGCCACGGAGTAGCAGGTCCACCTCCGTAAAGACCGGCCATGGGATGACCACGTTGGTCATCGCCGCGGAGAGCAACTCCGCCGCGAAGCGGTGGCGGCGTCCCTCCCCACGGTTGAGCGCGGAGACCAGCGGGCCGGTGTCGACGACGATCAACCGGCTAGGCGTGTCAGCACCTCCTCCACGCGCAGCGACAGGTCCTCGTCGTCCTCGACGAGCCCGGCGTAGGGCAGCTCCTCGGGCACTCGACTGGCGAGGTCGGCGACCGCGGCGGAGAACGACACGCCGCGCTGCCTGGCCGCACGCTCGATCCGGGCGGCGACGTGCGGAGGGAGGGAGATGGTCCGACGAACGCTGGTCATGGGAGCAGTATGAACTTACCGGTATGAACTTACAACGGCGCGCGCTCCGGCACCGCGGGGCGGCGGTCAGGGTCGTGGGCGGCCGAGGATATGGCGGAGGGCGGGCTCCAGCTCCGGGAAGCTGAAGGCGTAGCCGCTGGCCAGGGCGGCCGCCGGTTGCACCCGCAGGCTGGGGAACAGCAGCTCCTCGGCGAGCTCGCCGAGCAGCAGCCGGAGGGCGAGCTCGGGTGCGGTCAGGAAGCCGGGCCGGCCAAGCACCCTGGCCAGCGTGGCGGTGTACTCGGCGTTGGTCACCGGGTTGGGGGCGGTGCCGTTGACCGGCCCGTCCAGGTCGTCGGTGAGCAGCGCGTGGCGGTACAGGCCCACCGTGTCGTCCAGGGCGATCCAGCTCCACCACTGCCGGCCCGACCCGAGCCGGCCGCCGAGGCCGAGCCGGAACAGCGGTAGCTGCCTGGCCACCACGGGTGCCTCGGCGGCCTGGACGATGCCGTTGCGGATGTGCACCACGCGCAGGCCGGCGGCGCGGGCCGGGTCGGCGGCGGCCTCCCACTGCCGCACCACCCCGGCCAGGAACCCATTGCCGTCGGGGCTCGACTCGGTGAGCACCCGGTCCCCGCCGTCCCCATACCGATGGACTCCCGAGGCGCACACGAGCACCCGCGGGCCGCCGCTCCCGGCCGCACCGGCCATCGTTTCGGCCAGCAGCCGCGTCCCCCTGACCCGGCTCTGCAGGATCTCCTCCTTGATCTTCCGGGTCCAGCGGATGCCGTCGCCGATGCCCCTGCCGGCCAGGTGCACGACCGCGTCGGCCCTGGCGAGGGCGTCGGCGTCGATCCGCCCGGCCATCGGGTCCCATTGACGCTGGTCCGGCCCGGATGGCCGCGAGCGGGTGAACCGCAGCACCTGGTGGCCGTCGGCCTCCAGGCGCCGCACCAGGGCGGTGCCGATCAGCCCGGTCGACCCGGTGACAGCCACCAGCATGGTCGCAGCCCCGCTCAGGGTGAGCGTTCGGCCTTGCGGCCGGCGGACGGCTTGATGGCGGCGCGCTCGCCGGCCTCGCCCTTGCCGCCGTTGCCGGGGCCGGCGAGCAGGTTGCGGGCGAGCTGCAGGCCGGCCACGCCCTGGCTGAGCGCCTGCGCGAGCGCCTCCGAGAGCCCCTGGGCCCCGTTGAGCACGATCATCTGGTCGACGGCGCCGAACGGCTTGGCGGCGGCCTCGACGATCGCCGGCCACTGCTCGGCGAGCTGCTGGCCGATGACCGCGTCCTGGTTCTCGGCCAGGGCGTCCGCGCGCGCCTTGATCGCCTCGGCCACGGCCATCCCCTTGGCCCGCACCGCCTCGCCCTCGGCCGTGCCCTTGGCGGTGGTCGCGGCCGCCTCCGCCTCGCCGATGAGGCGGGTCGACTCCGCGTGGGCGATCGCGTCGACCCGGACCCGCTCGGCCTCGGCGGCGGCCTCCAGCCGGACCCGCTGGGCGTTGGCCTCGGCCTGGAGCTCGACCTCCTGGCGCTCGGCCTCGGCCCCGGCGATGCGGGCGTCGCGGGCGGCCTTGGCCAGGGTGACCTCCTGATAGGCCTTGGCGTCGGCAGGCTTGCGGATGCTTGCCTGCAGGCGCTGCTCCTCGCGGTGGGCCTCCAGCTCGGCGACCCTCGTCTCCTGGACGACCACCTCCTGGTGGGCCGAGGCCTCGGCCAGCGGGCCGGCCTGCTGCGCCTCGGCGTTCGCGCGGTCGACCTCGGCCTGGTAGCCGGCCTGCTTGATCATGCTCTCGCGTCTGGCGGCCGCCTTGAGGGCGTCCGCCCCCTGCTCGGCCTGGGTCGCCTCCCGGTCGGCGTGGGCCTGGGCGATGCGCGCCTCCCGCGACACCGCCGCCGCGTGCGGCAGCGCCAGGTTCCGGATGTACCCGGTGGGATCATGGATCTCCTGCACCTGGAGCGAGTCGACGATCAGGCCCAGCTTCTCCATCTCGGAGCCGGAGGACTCGCGGGTCAGCGAGGTGAGCTTCTCGCGGTCGCGGATCATCTCCTCGACCGTCATGTTGCCGACGATCGCCCGCAGGTGCCCGGCGAACACGTTGTGGACGCGGGCGTCCATATGCTCCTGCTGGTCGAGGAAGCGGCGGGCGGCGTTGGCGATCGAGACGTAGTCGTCGCCCACCTTGAAGATCACCACCCCCTGGATGCCGAGCGGGATGCCCTGGTGGGTGACACAGTCGATGGCGAGCTGGGCCTCGCGCAGGTCGAGCGAGAGCCGGCGCACGGTCTGGATGCCCGGCAGCACCAGGGTTCCCTTGCCGGTGACGATGCGGAAGCCCATGCTCTCGCCGGCCCCATCGGGGGTCGAGTGCTCGCGCAGGCCGGAGATCACCAGCGCCTCGTTCGGCTCGGCGACCCGCCACATCAGCTTGAAGATTGCGAACAGGACGGCCAGGCCGGCGACGACGCCGCCAGCCAAGATAAGGGGATCCATCAGCATCCTCCTGAGGGGCTGTCGGGTTCATGTGGCAGGAGAGTAGGGGACCCTGGCACATCGTACCGGGATTGTCGCTGCCGGGTTGTATGGTTCCATTGACCGGCCCGGCGATACTGCCAGTATCTCGGGCCATGACCCGCACCGACCAACTGGCCCGGTGCCGTGCGACGAGCCTACAAGCTGCGTGCCTACCCGACCCGCCCCCAGGAGGGCCGCACGGTGAGGCTGCTGCGCGACCACTGCGACCTGTATAACGCCGCCCTCCAAGAGCGGCGCGAGGCGTGGCGCATGCAGCGGGTGTCGATCTCTTACGTTGACCAGTCCGCCCAATTGAAGGAGATCCGCGCGGCCGACCCTGACGGGCAGGGCCGCCACTCCTTCACCGCCCAGCAGCAGACCCTCCGCCGCCTCAACACCGCCTTCCAGGCGTTCTTCAAGCGTGCCCGGGACAACGACAAGGCCAAGCAGCAACGGGCCAAGCAGAAGGTCGGCCATCCACGGTTCAAGCCCTACCAGCGGTTCGACCAGGTCCTGTTCGTCGCCGGGGACGGCGCCAAGTGGGAACCTGCCAATGATGGGCGCTGGGCACACGCCACCTTCCAGGCCGTTGGACGTCTCAAGGTCAGGCAGCACCGCGCCATCGTCGGCCGGGTGAAGACCTTGCAGCTCAAGCGGGAGCACCGCCGCTGGTACGTCGTCGTGGTCACCCAGGCCGACCCGCAGCCGCTGCCGTCGGCGGGTCGAGCGGTCGGGGTCGACGTGGGGGTGGCGCGGTTTCTGACCACCTCCGACGGGCAGGTCGTCGCCAACCCCCGGTTCCTCGCCGCGGCCCAGGCTAGGATTGCCTGCCTGCAGCGCAGGAAGGAGCTCGCCCGGCCCGGCTCGGGCAACCGCCGGCGGTTGCGCCGCCGGTTGGCCCGTGAGTGGCGCAAGGTCGCCAACCAGCGGCGGGACTTCCACCACAAGACCGCTCGCGCGCTGGTCGACGACTGCGATACGGTCGCGCTGGAGGACCTGAGCGTCGGTGGCCTGACCGCCTCGGCCAAGGGCACCATTGCTGAGCCAGGCACCAACGTCACCCAGAAGGCGGGGCTCAACCGCTCGATTCTTGACGCGGGCTGGGCGCAGTTCACACAGATCCTGGCCGCCAAGGCTGAGAGTGCCGGACGGCGAACGATCTACGTGAACCCTCAGTACACCAGCATTGACTGCCACGCCTGCGGCGCCCGCTGCACCAGGCCACGGCAGGACACCGTTATCTGCCCCCTCCACGGCGAACTGGACGCCGACCTGAATGGGGCGCGTAACATCGCCACCAGGGCCGGGCTGGGCTCTGGTCAAGCCTCCGCGGCTTGAGAAGCTGCCGGTCTCAACCGGCAGAGCAGTCACCGCTCCGGCCTCCAAGGTGACCCTACAGCGGGCTCACCACGACGGTTCTCGGGGGGAAGTACTCGATGACGACGACCCGGGTGCCGGTGGAGATCGTGTCCTGCGTCTCGGCCGCGTAGGCGTTGAACGCCTCGCTGCCGCCGCGGATGGGGATCATGACCTCGCCGACCCGTCCAGGTCCGATGGTGCCGGTCACCCGCCCGACCTTCCCGATCACCTGCTGGTCGGCCAACCGGATCCCCGTTCCCTCTGCCATGTCGGGCCGCTTCCCCTCACCCGTATCTTGACCCATTTCCCGGGTCCGGTGTCCATGCCGGTGATATCGGGCGCCGCCGTTGGCGGTTGAGCCCGCGGTGCGGTTGACCGCTGGCGGCCCGGCCCTCTTCCATGTGCCCATGGACACCTGGGACCCGGAGCGGTACGCGCGCTTCGCCGCCGAGCGGGCGCAGCCCTTCCACGACCTGCTGGACCTGGTCCGTCCCGTCGCCGGCGGCCGGGTCGTCGACCTCGGCTGCGGCAGCGGGGAGCTGACCGCCGAGCTCCACCGCCGGCTGGGGGCCGGCCAGACGCTCGGGCTGGACAGCTCGCCGGCGATGCTCGGGCGGGCGCGACCGCTGGCCGGCGACGGGCTCCGCTTCGAGGTCGGCGACATCGCCGACTTCGGCGGCGGCGGCTGGGACGTGGTGTTCTCCAACGCCGCCCTGCAGTGGCTACCCGACCACGAGGCGCTGTTCGGGCGCCTGGTCGGCGCGCTGGCCGGCGGCGGCCAGCTCGCCGTGCAGATGCCGGCCAACTTCGACCATCCCAGCCACCTGGTCGCCGCCGAGGTCGCCGGCGAGGAGCCGTTCCGGTCGGCGCTCGGCGGCTGGCGCGAACTCGCCCCGATCCAGGCGCCGGAGTGGTACGCGATCCTTCTCGACCGTCTCGGCCTCGCGGAGCAGCACGTCCGCCTGCAGGTGTACCTCCACCACCTCGCCGCCCGCGAGGAGGTGGTCGAGTGGGTCAGGGGCACGCTGCTGACCGCCTACGCCGAGCGGCTGCCCACCGAGCTGTTCGGGCGGTTCCTTGACCGCTACCGCGAGCGGCTGCTGCCCCGGCTCGAGGACAGCCGCCCCTACCGCTACCCGTTCAAGCGGGTGCTGCTCTGGGGCCGGATCCCGATCCCACCGGGGGGCTAGGCTTGAGCCCCCCGGACCCCCCATTCACCTCCGGGGGGCTAGGCTTGAGCCCCCCGGACCCCCGATTCACCTCCGGGGGGCTAGGCTTGAGCCCCCCGGACCCCCTCTAGCGGCGCTGGCAGGCCGGGCAGAAGGTGGTGCCCCGGCCGCCGAGCGCGACCTTGCGGAGCGGCGTGCCGCAGCGGGGGCACGGCCGCCCCGCCTGGCCGTAGGCGGTCAGGAAGTCGGCGTTGCGGCCGCTCTCCCCGTTGACCATGCGGTAGTCGCGGAAGGTGGTGCCCTCGCGGTCGATCGCCTCGGTGAGCACGTGGCGGATGGCGGCGTGCAGGGCGCGCGCCCGCCTCGGGCCGACCCGTCGGGCGGCCGGGTGGATGCGGGCCAGCCACAGCGCCTCGTCGGCGTAGATGTTGCCGACCCCGGCGACCGGCCGCTGGGTGAGCAGGTAGGGCTTGACCGGCGCGCGGGTGGCGGCCAGGTCGCGGGCGAAGCGGCCGGGGTCGAACTCGTCCGACAGCGGCTCCGGCCCCAGCCGCGCGAGGCTCGGCAGCGGCCCGTAGGCGCCCGCCTCGACCACCGCCAGGCAGCCGAAGCGGCGCACGTCCCGGAAGACCAGCTCGCGGCCGTCGTCCAGGCCGAGGCGGGCACGGGTGTAGGCGTCGGCCGCCCCGAAATGGAGCACCCCGGTCATGCCCAGGTGCAGCACCAGCTCCAGGCCGCCGTCGAGCGGGCAGAGCAGGAACTTGCCGCGCCGCCCGACGCCCTGGACGGTGTGGCCGAGCAGGCGGTCGGGCTCGTGGAAGCGGCGCTGCGCGTCGGCCCAGACGGCCACCACCCGGCGGCCGCGCAGCTCCGGCTCGAGCTGCCTGCGGACCGACTCGACCTCGGGAAGCTCCGGCATGCCGCTAGGGTAGCGGGCCGGAGGGACCGCCCGGGTCCTCCGGCGGCGCGGCGCCGGCGGGCCAGCAGCCCAGCTCGGCGAGGAACCGACCCAGGCCGGGCGAGAGGTCGATGCCGGGCAGCTCCTCCGGCGAGGCCAGGCGCACCGCGGTGGCGTCGTCGCCGGCCTTGGGGACGGCGTCCTCGTCCAGCTCGGCCCAGAGGTCGACGATCACGTAGTGGTAGCCCTCGCCGATCCGCTCCACCACCCCGGCGACCGGACCGAAGCCGGCGCGCAGGCCCGTCTCCTCCGCCAGCTCGCGGGCGGCCGCCTCGGCGAGGGTCTCGCCGGCCTCGACCCGTCCTCCCGGCAGCGACCAGCGACCGGCGGCGGGCGGGTTGGCCCGCCGGACCAGCAGCAGGCGCCCGCGACGGTCGCGGGCGACCACGCCGACCGCCACCACGGGTAGGGCTGGTTCGCGCATGAGGTTGTCTCCCACGCTGGCCGGGTCAGGCATCCGCCGTGCCGGACGGCACGACCCATTCGCACGGTTGCCCGGTCACGGCGGCGACGCGGTCGAAGTCGTGGTCGTAGTGGAGCACCGTGAACCCTTGCTGCTCGGCGATGGCCGCGACCAGGAGGTCGGGCAGGCGCACCGCACGGTGCTGCCCGTGTTGCGCAAGCTCGCCCTGCACCTGCAACGCCCGGCGCGCCGCCCGGTCATCGGTCGGCGCCCAGGTGTAGGCGTGGGCGAGCTGCCCGAGCAGCCGTGCATGGTCGCTGCCGCTGCGGGCACTGAAGCCGAGCTCGAGCGCGGTGATCGCGCAGATCGCCAGCTCTCGGGCGACGGCGAGCTGGTCCAGCCGGGCCGCGACGGCCGGTTTGGGCCAGCGGGCGGCCGCGCTGGTGTCGATCAGGTAGCGGGCCGCCATGCCTGCCCCATCACGTCGGGGTCGTCGAGATCCAGCCCCTCGAGGGTGTGCATCTGTATGAGGTGGTCGCGGATCGCCTTGGTCCGCACGACCTCGCGCAGCGCCTGGTCGACGGTCTCTCTGATCGTGGTGGTGCCGAGAATGTCCTTCGCGCTGTCGAGAAGCTCCGGATCGATCTCCACCAGCGTCCGGTGTCCCATATATCATCACCCCGGAGTCTAGTATATAGCCGAACTCACGTCGGAGATATACTGAGGCGCCCTCAGAACGTGGTCGCGCTGGAGAAGTTGAAGCGGTCGATGGCCAGGGCGGGGGCGCGGGCGGCGCCGTGGCCATCCTCGCTTGCCAGCTCCGTGTCGGCGCCGACCGCCCGGACCGCCGAGAGGGCGTCCAGGATCGACTGGGTGAAGCGCAGGTTCCGCACGGCGCCCCGCACCTGACCGTCCTCCACCCAGAAGGTGCCGTCCCTGGTCATGCCCGTGATCGTGGTCTCCATCAGGTTGACCAGGTTGGTGTAGTGGAAGCGGGTGACCAGCAGGCCCCGCTCCATGCCGGCGACCAGCTCCGCCCGGGCCGTGGCTCCGGGCACCATGGCGAGGTGCATCGGGTAGGCGCCCTCGGCGGAGGGGGCCGGCAGGCCGTGCCCGGTCGGCTCGACCCCGTGCTGGCGGGCGGCCCGATAGTCGTACACCAGGCTGGCCGCCACCCCCTCGTCGATCAGGGTCACCCGCCGCTTGGGGACCCCCTCGAAGTCGAAGCCGACGCCGATCGTGTCGGCGGCGAGGGCGTCGTCGACGATCGTGACCAGCGGTGAGCACACCCGCTGGCCGAGCCGCCCGACCAGGAAGCTGCGTCCCTCGTCGTAGGCCTTGGCCCCGAACCCGAGCCAGCCGAGGAACTGGACGAGGGTGGCCACCGCCGCGGGTTCGAGCACGACCGGGTAGGCGCCGGGGGGAAGCTCCCGCGGCTCGCGGGCGTCGACCGCCTTGCGGGCCGCCCGCTCCCCGAGCGCCGCCACGTCCAGGTCGGCGAGGCGCGGCTCGGCGCCCTCGGCCCAGCCGGTCCCCGAGCCGGCGTCGGCCAGGATCGAGAAGCTGGCCGCCGTGGTCGCCCCGAGCGCGCGCACGCCGCGGAGGTTGGCGACCGCGACCTCCAGCTCGCGGGTCTCGCAGGCGCCGGCGGCGGTCACCCCCGCGGGGAGCCGGTGCACCACCCCGGCGACGAGGCCGGCCCGGGTGGCCGGGTCGGCGGCCGCGGTCGCCTCGTCCCACCGTGCGGCGGCGGCGTAGGCCGCCGGCCCCGGCATGCCGGGGTACCCGGGGTCCGGCGGCATCGTGCGGGCGACCTCGGCCGCCCGCCGGGCGGCCGCAGCGACCGCCGCGGGCTCCATGTCGTGGATCGTCGCCGTCCCGACCCGGTTGCCGTCGACCACCAGGCGCAGCCGCACCAACAGGTCCTCGCGCCAGGTCGACTGGTGGATGCGGCTGGAGGCGAAGCGGGTGAGGCCGCCGGCCTCGCGGATCACCAGGGCCTCGGCGTCGTCGGCGCCCTCGGCGGCGATCGCGACCTCGGCCACCTCCAGCAGCCGCTCGCCGAGCCTAGCCATGAGCCCCCCCGGACCCCCCGTCCACCGGGGGGCTAGCCTTGAGCCCCCCGGACCCCCCGGACCCCCTGACCCCGACGTGGACGTCGCGGAAGCGTCCGGGGGCGGCGCCGTGGGAGACCCGGCCGTTCTGGTACGGCTGGCCCTTGCCGCAGTTGGGGATGCCCCACACGACCCACGCCTGCGGACCGCAGACGGCGTCCATCGACCCCCAGAAGTTGGTGGTGCGGCCGTCGTAGGTGGCGTTCTTGAAGAGCCGCCCGAGACGGCCGCCGCGGATCTCCCATGCCGCCTCGACCCCGAACTGGAAGTTGACCCGTCGGTCGTCGATCGACCAGGAGCGGTTGACCGACAACAGCAGCCCGTCGGCGGTGTCGGCGACCAGGTCGTCGAGGGTGCCCTCGCCCGGCTCCAGGTTGACGTTGGTCATGCGGATCAGCGGCGGGCTGCCCCAGCCGTCGGCCCGCATGGCGCCGCCCGAGGTGGTGCCGAGCGCGGTCGCGGTCTCCCGGCTGGTCAGGAAGCCCTCGAGCATCCCGCCGGCGACCAGCGGCGCCCGCTGCGCCGGCACGCCCTCGTCGTCGAAGCCGAACGTGCCCAGCCCGCCGGGCGTGGTCGCGTCGGAGGTGACCGACATGGCCTCCGAGCCATAGCGCAGGCGCCCCCGGTCCTCGGGGCGCACGAACGACGTGCCGGCGTAGGACGCCTCCGTCCCGAAGATCCGGTCCAGCTCGAGCGGATGGCCGACCGACTCGTGCACCTGCAGGGAGAGCTGCTGACCGTCGAGGATCACGGTGGTCACGCGCTCCGGCAGCTCGGGGGCGTGCAGCAGGTCCACCGCCTCCCTGGCCACCCGCTGCGCGTTGCCGACCAGGTCGGCGGCCTCGACCACCTCCCAGCCACCGGCCAGGAACTGGCCGCGGAACGAGTTCGGCCAGCTCCGCTGCTGCAGGTCGCCGTCGCCGACCGCGACCGCCTCGATGCCGGCGCCGGTCTGGGTCACGGTCTGGTCCAGGCGGGCGCCCTCGCTGGACCAGAACAGCGTGCGCCGCCGCCACAGGTCGACGGTGGCGCGGGCGTGGGTCAGGCCGGCGACCGCGCGCTGCGCCTCGCAGGCGGCCAGCAGCAGCTCGACCCGCTCGGCCAGCGGCACCACGAACGGGTCGCGTCCCAGCGGCGTCGACCAGCTCGCGACCGCCGGCTCGAGCGGCGCCAGCCGCACGGGCTCGCCGGGCACGGACGCGGCCGCGCGCGCGATCTCGACCGCCCGCCGGCCAAGGTCACGCACCCGCTCCGGGTCGAGCAGGGCGCTGGCCGCGAACCCCCAGCAGCCGTCGACCAGCACCCGCACCCCGAGCCCGCTGGAGTCCTCGGCCTCCAGGTCGTCGACGCGGTCGTCGGTGACGGTGAGGGACTCGGTCTCCTGGCGTACCCAGCGGGCGTCCGCGTAGCCGGCGCCGGCCGCCACCGCCGCCCGCAGCGCCAGCTCGGCCAGCTCCTCCGGCTCCATCGCCCGCATCGCCTCCTCGCCCGCCCGGGAGCGCGATGCTACCGCGCCTCAGGAGCTGCGGCTGAGGACCCGCGGCCGCACGACCTCGAGCTCCGCCTCCAGCCACGGGAAGCGTTCGTGGACCTGCTCGGCGTTCCGGCCCCGCAGGGGAAACGCCGCCGGCTATTCCTTCGTGCCCCGCCGCTCGCCGGACCGCGCCTTCCTGGCGCCCGTGCCGACCACCCGCCCCTCCAGGCCATTCGTGACCAGCAGGAGGACGAGCAGCAGGACCGGGAACAGGGCGACGACCGCGAGCATGAGCAGCGACACGACGAAATAACCTCCTCGTCACTGAGCAACGTCGGGCAGTCTGGCAGGTTATCGGCGCCAGACCGGTCGATCTGGAGGGTCGTTACCGGATCGGTAGCGGATCGATGCCTCCTTGGCTGCGCTATCGTCGGGTCATGCCCGGCTTCGACCTGCACACCCACTCGACCTTCTCGGA
>Ga0210378_10001268_pt1 | contig 13207 bp, 7 predicted proteins | sample PLM1_60_b1redo_FD_155465 | JGI IMG/M metagenome (GOLD analysis project Ga0210378, IMG submission 155465) | Groundwater sediment microbial communities from an aquifer in East River, Colorado, USA - PLM1_60_b1 redo | ecosystem: Environmental > Terrestrial > Soil > Riparian zone | place: USA: East...
GCGGCTGGCAGGCCGGCGTCGATCAGCAGGCGCCGGGCGGCGGTGGCCGGGAGCAGGTCCCACCAGCGGCGGGCGACTGCGGCGCGGGCGTCCGGCGCGAGGTCGCCGTAGAGCCGGAGCCGGGCCAGTCCGCCGTCGGGGTAGATGTCCAGCCGGACGTGGGTGGCCCGCGGGGTGCCGTCGGTGCGGAACCAGTGCGGGGTGTCGGGCTGCAGGCGGGTGCGGGGGAGCAGCTCCCACCAGCTGCCCGGGTCGGTCGGGTCGGCGGTGGTGGAGTCGCAGCCGACCAGCCGGGCGGCGCCCGGGGCGTTACCGACGAAGTGGGTGGTGTCGAGCACGGCCCGGCGGACGTGCCCGGCACCGCCGAGGCGTAGCAGCAACCAGTCGTTGCCCTCGCCGCGGCGTCGCTGGGTCTCCCAGCCGTCACCCATGGTGACAGCCTGACCGGGGAGAAGGACGTTGTCGGGGGCGGAGAAGTACCGGTCGCTGCAGTCCTCGACCCGGCCCCCGTGCTCGGCCGCCGCGAGGTCGACCGGCGCGCCGAGCAGCCGGCGCGGGTCGGCGACGACCTCGCCGTGCACCCGCAGCCGGGCCACCCCGCCGTCGGGATGGATGGTCAGCCGCACGTGCGTGACCAGGCGCTCGCGGCTGGCTGGCAGGCCGTTCCGGGTGTCCCCGGCGAGCCGGCTACGCCCCACCAGTGTGGTCCACGCGCCGGCTCCGGCCAGCTCGTCCGGGCCCGGGTGGCCGTCGGCCCAGCATCCCTCGACCGAGCACGACTCCGGGTAGTTTCCGGTGAAGAACGCCGTGTCCACCACCACGCCGTGCACCACACCCGGCGCGCCCAGCCGGACGATCGCCCAGTCATGCCCGGGGCCGCGGCGCCGGCGGGTCTCCCACCCGTCGTACACCTGCCCCTTGGGGCCGAACGTCCGTGCGGCGAACGTCGGCGCCGAGGGCAGGATCAGGTGCTCTTTGGCGGCGAACGTCTCGTCGCTGGCGGCGATCACCCCCGCGCCCAGCCGCCGCGAGGCGAGGTCCAGGAGCCGGTCGAGCCCGCCGGTGGGGTCGGTCACGCAGTCGATCGTGCCATCGGCCAGGCCGGCCCACAGCGCGTCCCGGTTGGCCGCTTCCCGGACCGGCGGGCAGCACTTGACCTCGGTCGCCCCGTCGGGCACCTCCCCGGCAGCCAGCACCAGGTAGTGCGGGCAGGTTTCGACGGTCACCCGCGTCCCCGCGGCGCGAGCCCGGCGTAGCTGCGGCAGCGCCGCGGCGGCGGACGGGGTGCAGCACGTGCAACCCGGGCGCCGGTTCGTTGACGTGCACGTGCGTATCGACGAGCCCGGGCAGCAGCGCCGCCTCGTCGCCGACCTCGACCACCTCGCCGGCCTCGGCCACGGTGTCATGCGCCGTCACCGCGACGATCCGGCCGGCGTGGACCAGCACCGATGCGGGCCGCTCGCCGTCCGGCAGGATGGTGCGGCGAGCGCGTACGAGGAGGTCGACCGCTGGTACCGGTCCAGTGTCCCGCCCCCGCAGCGCGAAAGATTCTTCCGGCGGACCGGTCGATTCGCGGCCGCACCGAACGACCGTGCAGTGACGGCGCCACCATGGCGCCCGGTCAGGGAGGACACCCATGAAGTACCTGCTGCTGATCCACACCAACCCGGCGAACTGGGCAGTCATGTCGGAGCAGGAGCGCAACGCCCTGCTGGGCGAGTACACCGCGTTCAACAAGGAGATCACCGACAGCGGCGAGCTCGTCGACGGCGCCCCGCTCGGCGACGCCAGCACGGCGACCACCGTCCGAGTGCGGGGCGGCCAGCGCGAGGTCACCGACGGCCCGTTCATCGAGTCGAAGGAGCACCTCGCCGGGTACTACCTGGTCGACTGCGAGAACCTGGACCGCGCGATCGCGCTGGCCGAGCGCATCCCGGACGCCCGTTTCAGCGGCGTCGAGGTCCGGCCGGTGATGGACATGGGCGGCGTGGAGATGTGAGCGAGCGCCCGGGCCCGCCGCGCGAGCGGGAGATGACCGAGCGCGCGGGGCCCGCGGCGACAGGAGCGGGACCGGTGACGGGGGAGGCCGACGTCGAGCGCCTGCTGCGCGAGCTCGCGCCGCAGGTGCTCGGCACCGTCCTGCGCCGGTACCGGGACTTCGACGCGGCCGAGGACGCCGTGCAGGAGGCGCTGCTCGCGGCCACCGTCCAATGGCCGGCGGACGGGGCGCCGGCCAACCCGCGTGGCTGGCTGCTCACGGTGGCCACCCGCCGGCTGGCCGACTGGCGCCGGCGGGAGAGCACCCGGCGGCTGAAGGAGGCCACGGCGGCCCAGCTCGTCCCGGCCGACGAGTGGTACGCCGCCGCGCCGGACGCCGTCGACGGCCGTGCCGCCGTCTCGGCGGCCGACGACGACACGCTCGAGTTGCTGTACCTGTGCTGCCACCCGGCCCTGTCCCCGAGCGCGCAGGTGGCGCTGACGCTTCGTGCGGTCGGCGGGCTGACCACGACCGAGATCGCCGGTGCGTTCCTGGTGCCGGAGGCCACGATGGCGCAGCGGATCGTACGGGCCAAGCAGCGCATCCGCGCGGTCGGCATCCCGTTCCCGCTCCCCGCCGACGCCGACCGGCAGCGCCGGCTCGCCGCGGTCCTGCAGGTGCTCTACCTGATCTTCAACGAGGGCTATGCAGCGCGCTCCGGCACCCAGCTGCACCGGGCCGACCTCACCGCCGAGGCGATCCGGCTGGCCCGCCGGCTGCACCGGCAGCTTCCCGGCGACGGCGAGGTCGCCGGCCTGCTCGCGCTGATGCTGCTCACCGACGCGCGGCGAGCGGCCCGGACCGATGCGCACGGCGGCCTGCTGCCGCTGGCCGAGCAGGACCGGGCCCGGTGGGACGCCGAGCAGCTGCGCCAGGGCATCGACCTGGTCAGCGCCGCACTGGCCGACTCGCCGGTCGGGCCCTACCAGGTGCAGGCCGCGATCGCCGCCGTGCACGCGGAGGCCCGGCACGTCGACGAGACGGACTGGCCGCAGATCCTCGCCCTGTACGAGCTCCTGCAGCGGCTGGCGCCCAGCCCGCTGGTCACCCTCAACCAGGCGGTGGCGGTCGCCATGGTGGACGGTCCGCAGGCGGGGCTGGCGCTGCTGCAGACGGTGGCCGGCGACCCACACCTGGCCGGCCACCACCGGCTCGCCGCGGTGCGCGCCCACCTGCTGGAGATGGCCGGTGAACCCGACGCCGCCCGCGCCGCCTACCAGCAGGCCGCGCTGGCCACCCACAGCGTCCCCGAACGCCACTACCTGCTCACCCGCGCCACCCGCCTCCCCACTCCCACTCCACCGTCGCACCGACCCTGAGCCGATGGACGCACCACGCCACGAGCCACGCGCGGACACGCACACGCCGGGAACGGTGCATAGCCGCGCCGATGCCGGGAAGCGGCGTGGTCGCACCAAGCTGGGAGCCGCGCCCGGTCGCAACCGCGCTGGAGGCCGAGTGGCGAGCCGTAACCCGCCCACCCACCCCACCCGGCCATGTCGGGCTTGCGGAGGTCGCCATCCGGAGCTGGAGGCCGAGTGGCGAGCCCCAACCCGCCCACCCACCCCACCCGGCCACTTCGGGGGGTTTCGGGGGGTCGCCCCCCCGGCCAGCATGCCGAAGGGGCCAACGGCGCGAGCATGCGTCGCCAGCCCCGAAGGGCGGCCAGGGGCCACGGGGGGAGCCCCCGACCGCGAAGAAAGACGCTACTTCACCTTCCTTGGCTGCGGAAAGCACTCTGTTGACCTGAACCGGTACTCCGTCTGGCTCCTATCACCCATCCGGGGGTCGGGGTGGGTCCCGTAACCCTCCAGTAGCAGCTACTCTGTGCTCGCCGCGAGTGGCGGTGCGCTACAGCGATGTGCGCTCCGTGCTGGAACACCGGACGGGACAGGTGACCGTACCCTGGCAGGCATGCTCATCCCGCCTGGTCGGCAGAGGTGGCGAGTTCGGCCACCTGCGCCGGCTGGTGGAGAGCATGGAACGAAACACCACGGGGCGGCTGGTGCTTGTCCACGGCGAGGCCGGGGTCGGCAAGTCACGGCTGGTCCGGGAGGTTTCCGCGACGGCCAGGGAGGCCGGCGTCACGGTGTTCTCCGGCCGGGCGGTGCCGTCCGGTGAGGCGTACCGGCCGCTCGCCGAGGCACTGAGCGCAGCCCTGCGGGACCGCCCGCTGCCCCGGGAGAACGGGCTGCGGCCGTACCTTCCGGCGCTGGCCGCGCTGCTGCCGGACGCCGGGATCGAGGGTCGCTCCGATCCGCGTGGCGGCGTGGTTCTCGGCGAGGCGATCCTGCGGCTGGTCACCGCGCTGGCCGGCCGGCGCGGCGCGATGCTGGTGCTGGAAGACCTGCACTGGGCCGACCCGGACACCCTCGATGTGCTGAGCTACCTGGCCGACGCCGCGGACACCTCGCCGGTGGTCCTGGTCGCGACCGCGCGGGACGAGCTCGACCCGCCGCAGCGGTTGGTCGACCTGGCCAACGCCTGCCAGGCGGACGTGCTGCCGCTGGACCGGCTCAGCCCCCGGGACGTCCGCGGCGTGGTCGAGTCCTGCCTGGCCGCGCGCCCGCCGGACGAGCTCGTCACGTTCGTCGTCGAGCACGCCGACGGGCTGCCGTTCCTGGTGGAGGAGCTGCTCACCGGGCTGGCCGCGGTCGGTGCGCTGGCCCCGGACGGCCGCCTCACCGGCCCGCTGACCACCAACGTGCCACGCACCTTTGCCGCGACGGTGCGCCGGCGGCTGGCCGACCTCGACCCGTGCGCCCGGTCCGTGGTGGAGACCGCGGCGGTGCTCGGCCGCCGGTTCGACTGGCGGCTGATACCGGAGATCACCGGGCTGTCCGACCCGGTCGTCCTCGGCGGTTTGCGGGCGGCGGTGAACAGCGGCCTGGTCGCGGTCGACGCCACCGACACCGACACGTTCCGGTTCCGGCACGCGCTGACCTGCGAGGCGGTGCGCGCCGGTCTGCTGCCGCCCGAGCACCGGGCGCTGGCGCGGGCCGCCGCCGCGGTGGTCGAGCGCCGCGACCCGGAGGCGTGCGACCTGACCGCCGGGCTGTGGATGGCGGCCGGTGAGGACGCCCGGGCGGCCGAGCTGTACCTGTACGCCGGCTGGCAGGCCCGCCGGCGCGGCGCCCTGCACACCGCGGACGCGCAGCTGAGCCGGGCGGCGGCGCTGGCCGCGGACAAGACGGCGCTGCGCAAGGAGGCCGAGGCGGTGCTGGTCGAGGTGCTCGCCGAAGCTGGCGACACCGACCGGGCGCTGGCGCTCGGCGAGCGCCTGCTGGCCCGGGGCGAGACCTGGGTACGGCTGACGCTGGCCGAGGTGGCCGCCGACGCCGGCCGGTGGGACCTGGCCGCCTCCGGGCTGACCGCGCTGCCCGACTCCGACGACCCGCGGGCCAGCGTGCTGGCCGCCCGGCTGGCGCACGAGCGGGGTCAGCCCGAGGACGCGCGGAGCATCGCCGAGCTGGCGCTGCGGGAGGCGCGGGAGCGCAACCAGTGGCTGGTGGCCTGCGCGGCGCTCGAGGTGCTGGGCCGGGCCGCCCGGGTGAGCGACCTGGAGGTGGCCCGCGCCGCGTTCCTCGCCGCCGAGCGGCTGGCGACCGACCACAACCTGCCGGTCGCGCGGGTGTCCGCGCTGCACGAGCTGGGCACCGTGGACATGCTCCTGGACGGCTCGACCGTCCGGCTGGAGCGGTCCCGCGCGCTCGCCCTGGAGGCCGGAGCGCTCGGCCTCGCCGCGACCATCGACGTGCAGATCGCCGCCACCCTGCTGCACCGGGACGAGGACGCGGCGCTGGTGCACGCCGAGCGCAGCGCGGAGCACGCCCGCCGGCTTCGGATGGACCGGCTCCGGGCGACGGCGCTGTTCTTCCAGGCCGCCGCCCATGCGCACCGGCGCAACACCCGTGCGATGGAGCGGTGCGTGGCCGAGGCGCAGCGGCTCGCCCCGGACGACCTCGACGTCAACGCCGGGGTCTGGGGCGCGGTGTACGCGCACGTCGCGCTGCTCGACGACGACCGGGAGCGGCTTGCCGAGTGTCTGGACCGGGCCATGGAGTTCCTGCAGCGCAGGCCGACGACCGCGCCGGCGCCGACCTGTGCGCTGTGGGCGCTGGTGCACACGCTCGACGGCCGGGACGGCGAGCAGGCCCGGGCGCAGGTGCGGCCGGCCATGGTGAACTGGGAGAACCGCGCGCTGCTCGGGTACGCGGAGGCCGTGGCCGCCGGGCGCTGTGGTCAGCCGGCCGAGGCCGACGCGCTGCTCGCCGCCGCCGACGCCGCGATGGCCTCCCGCCCGTGGTGGCGGCACCGGATCCGGCTGCTGGTCGCCGACGACGCGCTCGCCGGCGGCTGGGGCGACCCGGTGGGCTGGGCCAGGGAGGCGCTGGCGGTCTTCGTGCGGCGCGGCGACGACCGTCTGGCCACCCGGTGCCGGGAGGTGCTGCGCCGGGCCGGCGCGCCGGTCCCGCGGCAGGGCCGGGGCGACTCGACGGTTCCGGCCCGGCTGCGCGTCTGCGGCGTGACCAGCCGGGAGATGGACGTGCTGGCGCTGGTCGCGCAGGGGCTGACGAACGGCGCGATCGCCGAGCGGCTGGTGCTGTCGCCGCGCACGGTCGAGACGCACGTCGCGAGCCTGGTCGCCAAGACGAAGGTGACCGGACGCCACGGTCTGACCGGGCTGGTTAAGTCCGTGATGCTGGCGGACTAACTCCGGGCGGACTGCACTAGCCGGTGCCGCGGACGGTACGGGACCCTTGGTGCGGACGACGCCCGTGAAGGCCACGGCGCTGGCCAGCTGGTGCGAACGGGGAGCCGGCTGCGGTCGCGCCCCTGCCGGCCAGCGGGTTTGCCCTCGGATCGCAGGGGGTCCGAGGGCAGACCCGGACGGGCGTCGTCTTTCTTTGCGCATTCTCCGTAACCAGTTGATGATCGTCCGCACTGTCCCGGCCGCGAGACTCCCCGTTCATTGGTGCCGCCGAACCGGCCACTGCCACCGCCCCTCCCGGCGATGGCAGCCGGGCGCGAGCTGGCAAGGAGGTTCACGCCGTGACGTTGTTCGGCGCGCCGGTGTGGCGCGGCGGCGGATGGCTGCCCGTGCTGACCACGACCTCGCTGTGCGCGACCGGGGCGGAGCTCCTGCTGCCGGCGGCCCTCGGCCGCACCGCCGTCGCGGTGCTCACGGCCGACGGCACCGGCGACGGGCGCCGCTGGGTGGCGTTGTCGGTCGCGCTGGTCGCCATCCTGGTGTGCTGCGCGATGCTGGGCGACCTCGCCTCCGGCACCGCCGCCTCCGGTGCCACCGCCTGGCTGCGGCGCCGGCCGGTGCCGCGCGTCCTCGGCATCGTGGTGGCCGCCGGCGGCTGCGCCCTCGCTCGCGGCCGGCTCAGCGTTGGCGACCTGCTCGCGGCCGGCCAGTACGCGCTGCTGGCCATCGGACCCGGTGGCCTGGCCGGTGCGCTCGGCCGGCTCAGGCGCTGACTCGGCCGCACCCTGCGGAGTCGGGCGGTTCAGCCAGGGTCGGCAGCGCTCGGCCGGTACTGGGCCGGCTCAGGTGCTGACTCAGCCGCACCCCGCGGAGTCGGGCAGCGGGGGCGGTTCAGCCGAGGCCGGTACTGGGCCGGCTCAGGTGCTGACTCGGCCGCACCCTGCGGAGTCGGGCGGTTCAGCCGCGGTCGGCAGCGCTCGGCCGGTACTGGGCCGGCTCAGGCGCCGACTCAGCCGCACCCTGCGGAGTCGGGCGGCGGGGCCGAGCGGCGGGGGCCGCGTGATTTCAGGCAACTGATTCTGGGCTCTGCTGAGTTCACCCGGCCTCGGCTCATAGCCAGCCGGCATCCTGAGCGATACGGATTGCCTCAATCCTTGTCCTGGCTCCGGTCTTGGTGATGATGCGGGACAGGTGATTGCGGACGGTGCCGATCGCCAGGCACAGCTGCCCCGCTATCTCGCTGGCCGGCGTGCCTCGGGCGGCCAGTTTCAGCACCTCCAACTCCCGCAGGGTGAATGGGTTGTCCAACGCGATCAGCGCGGCGACCGCCAATTCCGGATCGAGGACCTGCTCGCCGTGGGAGATGCGCCGGATGCCCTCGACAAGGCGGGCCGGCGGCGCCTGGTCGACGATGAAGCCCACCTGCGGCGCCCAGCGGGGCAACCCCCGCCACACCCGCCCCGACCGCTGCGCGTCGACCAGCACCAGGACGCGACAGTCGGGAACGGTGCTGCAGACCTGCGCGCAGAGGGATCTCCAGTCGGCGGCCGGAAGATCCGGGTCGAGCACCACCACGTCCGGTCGCTGCCGGGCAGCAGCCGCCAACACCTCCGTGCCCTGGGCGGACTCGGCAACGACCTCGATGTCGTCCTCTTGCGCGAGCAAGGCGGCCATCGCCGCCCGAGTCAGCTCGCCCTGCATGGCCAGGAGAACCCGAATCAACAACGACCCCTCCGTTCGGCGGCGCGGCCGGCCCTGAACACGCGCCGGCCGAACGCCTGATCAGCTCTGTCGCATGCGTCAACGACCGACCTCCATTCTGGCTACGACCCGGAGTCGGGCGGATCCGGAACGTCATACCGATCATTCGCCCCAGACACCCGGAGATAAGCGGGCTGCGCCGACGCCGACGCGGCTCGGCGCGACATGATTGATTACGCATTGTAATTGAGTAACTACGAATTGAAGTGTTCCGGCAAAACTCGCTCGAATTGTCGGATCCCACGGGTAGGTTGAGGCACGCTTCGAGAGCAGTGCTCACAGTGTGTAGTTGGACAACAGCTTGTTGCTAACGGCCACGTGCCCTGCGCGGAGTTGCCGGATCGCAGGCAGTACGGGGAGGGCCTGGTGCCAACACGCCTTACTCGTTGGGGCGTCGCGTTCGTCGCGTTCGTCGTGGTAGCTGCGCTGCTGCGTCCTCGGCCGCTCCGGTCGCGCTGGTGCCTCAACTGCCCGCCGGCTTCAGCCTGGAGACGATTCCGGCCGGCCAGTCCCCCGGTGACCTGACCGGCTTCGCGATGGTGCCGGCCGGTGAGCCGTCGGCCGGCGGCGCGTACACCATCGGCAAGGGCGGCACGGTCGCCTGGGTGGACCGAGACGGCCAGACCGTCCGCCGCATCGCCCACCTGCCGGCCTACTCGCACCAGGACATCGGCCTGATCGGCATCAGCCTCACCCGGCACTACGCGGAGAACGGGCGGCTGCTGGTCGTCTACACCGACAACCCCACCGGGCCGAACCACTATGCGCACGCCGCGGTCGCGCAGGTGGACAACCCGGCCGACCCGACCAGCCTGGTCGAGGTTCAGCCGCTGATCTCCGGGGCTAGCCCGGCCACCCTGGTGTCGGAGCAGTCGCTGTCACATGGGCCCGGGACGATCGCCGAGGGACCGGACGGCTACGTGTACATCGGGTTCGGCGACGAGGCAAGCTTCGACGCCGTGGACCTCGCGGCGCTTCGCGCCCAGGACATCGACGACCCGCACGGAAAGATCCTGCGGGTGGACTGGTCCGGTCGCGGCGTGCCCACGAACCCGTACTACGACGCCGCCCACCCGAACAGCTGGCGGAGCAAGGTCTTCGCCAGCGGGCTGCGCAACCCGTTCCGGTTCGATTTCGACCCCCGCACCGGCCGGGTCTACCTCGGCGAGGTCGGGTGGCGCACCTGGGAAGAGATCGACGTGGCCCGCGGCGGGGAGAACTTCGGTTGGCCGTGCTACGAGGGCGCCGGGCGGACGAGCGGCTACAGCACCCTCGACTCGTGCAAGCAGATGTACGCGGATGCGACCCCGGTGACGCCACCGCTCTACACCTACAACCACGACTCGGTCGGCTCGGCCGCGGTCGGCGGCGTGTTCTACCGCGGCACCTCCTACCCGACGGCCTACCGCGGGCGCTACTTCTTCGGCGACTACGCCCGGCAGCTCATCAGCACGCTGGGGACCGACACGAGCGATCGGCTGACCGCGGCGGCGACCCAGTTCGGCAGCGGTCTCGGCGCCCCGGTCGACTTCGACACGGCGCCGAACGGCGACATCGTGTTCGCCGACATAGCCGGCGGAACGTTGAAGCGGCTGCGCTACAGCGCGGGCAACCGGGCACCGGTCGCGGTGGCGCAGGCGACCAATGACCCGGACACGCTCACGGTCACGGTCGACGCATCCAGCTCCTACGACCTCGACGGCGACCAGCTCACGTTCCGGACCGACTACGGCGACGGGACACCGGCCCAGTCCGGTCCGGTGACCCAGCACCGGTACGCCGCGGCCGGCAGGTACCCGGTGACGGTGACGGTGACCGACCCGCTGGGCGCGGTCGGCCGGCAGAGCCTCACCGTCACCCCGCAGAACCACACGCCGACGCTCACGCTCACCGCGCCACCGGCCAGCCGCACGTTCGCGGTGGGCGAGCCGGTGACGCTGTCCGCCGCCGCCACCGACGTCGAGGACGGCCCGCTACAGGTCACCTGGCAGGTCGTCCTGCAGCACTGCCCGTACGGCGGCCCCTGCCACCTGCACCCGGACCAGACCGCGACCGGGCCGAACTTCAGCGAGCCGTTCAGCGGGCACGGCGAGGACACCTACATGCAGGTCACGGCGAGCGCCACCGACAGCACGGGCGCCATGGTCCGCCAGGTCTACAACGCCCGGCCGCGGCTGCAGACCGTGTCGGTCGCCTCGCCGGTGCCGGTGACGATCAACGGCTTCACCGCGGCGTCGGTGCGCGTGGTCGCCGGCCAGACGGTGACCGTGGCCGCGCCGCTCTCGCAGCAGGAGTGGAGCTTCCAGAGCTGGTCCGACGGCGGCGCGGCCTCGCACACCTTTACCGCCCCGCCGGCCGACGTCGCGCTCACCGCCCGGTTCGGCAACGCCATCGACGCCAAGTACGCCCAGCTCGGCGGGCCGGCCGCGGCTCTCGGCGCCGCCACCGGGCCGACCACCGACCTGACCGGGACGCTCGCCGGTGGCCGGGTGCGGCCGTACCTGCACGGCGTGATCATGTGGTCGGCCGTCGCCGGAGCGCACGAGGTGCGCGGCGGCATCAAGGCGCACTACTGGCCCAGCCGCGACCTGCTGGGCTTCCCGCTGACCGACGAGATCGACGTCACCGGCGGCCGGGCCAGCTACTTCCAGCGCGGCCGGGTGTACTGGTCGGTCGACACCGGCGCGGCGACCATGCGCGGCGGCAACCTGACGAAATACCTGCAGATGGGCGGGCCGGCCGGGTTCGGGCTGCCATTGTTCGACGAGCGGGCGCCGGTCGACGGCACGGGTCGATACCAGCACTTCACGCCCGGTAGCCGGTCGATCTTCTACTACCCCGGGATCGGGTCGCACGAGGTGCACGGCGGCATCCGGGCCAGGTGGGCCTCGCTCGGCTGGGAGCACGGCCGGCTCGGCTACCCGACCAGCGACGAGTTCTCCATCCTGGGCGGCCGGCGCAGCAACTTCCAGCACGGCTACATCACGTGGAGCGCGACGACGCGGATAACCACGGTCTACTACACGTGAGGCGAACAGCCGGCGGAAGTTGTCCAGCCCGACCCAGGTCGGCGGTCCGACGACGTTGACCTGCTGGAAGCTGAGCCACCGGCAGGACAGGGCCGACCGTTTGGCGCACGACTGTGCCGTGCTGCGGCACAGCGGTTGAGCCGCGCCGGACAACGGCTTAGCTTTCCGGCACAACCGCCGTTGAGTGCTCATCCGGGGGCAGAGATGACCGAGCAGACCGCAACCCCGCCTCCCATCCGTCCGCTGTTCCCGTTCCCGACGCCGCTGTCGATGGACGGGGACCCCCACCTTGCTCGGCTGCGGGTCGAGGAACCGGTCGCCAGGGTGCGAATCCCATCCGGCCACGAGGTGTGGTTGATCACCCGGTACGAGGACGTCAAGAGCGTGATGGCCGATCCGCGGTTCAGCCGGGAGCGGACCGCCGATTCGGGCGCGCCGTCGTTCGTCCCGAGCGTCCAGTCCAAGGACATGCTGGTCAGCATGGACCCGCCGGCCCACAGCCGGGTTCGCCGGCTGGTGAACAAGGCGTTCAGCTACCGTGCCGTCGAGCGGCTGCGACCGCGGGTCGTCGAGATCGTGGCCGAGCTGCTGGACGGCATGGCCGAGCAGCGTCCACCGGCGGACCTGGTCGCCACCCTGGCCAAGCCGCTGCCGAACCGGGTGTTGTGTCACGCGCTCGGCGTCCCACCCGACGAGCAGCACCGGCTGGAGCGTTACCTGGAGTACTCCGGCTCGGACAGCGTCGTGCCGCCGGAGCAGGCAGCTGAGGTCATACCGGACGCGATGGCCTACCTCACCGAGCTGATCGACCGCAAGCGCCGGCAGCCGGGGGAGGACCTGCTGACCGGGATGGTCGAGGCGCACGACGAGGACGGCGACCGGCTCACCGAGAACGAGTTGCTGATGACGACGCTGCTGCTGTTCGGCGCCGGGCAGGACACCACCCGCAACCAGCTGTCGAACTCGATGGTCACCCTGTTCCGCGATCCCGACCAGCTGGAGCTGCTGATCGGCAAGCCGGAGCTGCTCACCGGTGCGGTCGAGGAGCTGGTCCGGTTCACGATGATCACCCAGATCGGGCTCACCCGGATCGCCACCACGGACGTCGAGGTGGGCGGGGTGACGATTCGCGCCGGCGAGACGGTCGTTCCGCTGGTCCACTCGGCGAACCGGGACGCGGCCGCCTTCGACCGCCCGGACGAGCTGGACCTGGCCCGACCGGACATCGGCGCCCACATCGGGTTCGGCCACGGGATCCACTTCTGCGTCGGTTCCGCGCTGGCCCGGATGGAGCTGCAGGCGGCGCTCGGCGCGCTGCTGGCCCGGTTCCCGACGCTGCAGCCGGCGGTCCCGCTGGCCGAGCTGGTCTGGCAGCCCGGCGCAGTCATCCGCACCCTGACCGCGCTGCCGGTCACCTGGTGAGGGTGAGCCGAGCCGGTAGGCCCGGCGGGCGTTGCCGCCGAAGACGTCGTCCGCCGGGAGCCCGGCCAGGGTCCGCTCGGCCAGCTCGACGACCCGCGGGAGCGGTGCTCCGTACGCTGACCGCGCTGCCGGTCACCTGGTGAGGGTGAGCCGGTAGGTCCGGCGGGCGTTGCCGCCGAAGACGTCGTCCGCCGGGAGCCCGGCCAGGGTCCGCTCGGCCAGCTCGACGACCCGCGGGAGCGGTGC
>Ga0210378_10001269_pt1 | contig 13202 bp, 11 predicted proteins | sample PLM1_60_b1redo_FD_155465 | JGI IMG/M metagenome (GOLD analysis project Ga0210378, IMG submission 155465) | Groundwater sediment microbial communities from an aquifer in East River, Colorado, USA - PLM1_60_b1 redo | ecosystem: Environmental > Terrestrial > Soil > Riparian zone | place: USA: East...
GGGGCGGGGATGGGCCGGGCTAATCCACTGCGGGCCGGGTGACCTCCCCGGTCCGTCGACGCGTCCTTATCCGTCCGGCCCGGCGTGGGCTGGTGGGCCGCCCATCATCTTCAGCATCGCCGGCCCCCCGGTGCGCAAGAAGCGGAGGACGAGCACGGCTGCCAAGGCAAGGAAGGCGAGGTTGAGGAAGGCGGTGTAGTTCCAGCTGACGCTGGCCTCCAAGACCTTGGCGGCCCGTTCCTTGGGGACCAGCCCGAGGCCGCCGAAGACCAGTTCGACGATCAGGCCGGCGGCGACCATGGTGGCGTAGAAGGCGGCCAGCAGGAACCCGGCCATCCGCCAGCCGTAGTATTTGCGGTAGATGTCCAGGATCGGTAGCACGATCAGGTCGGCGAAGATGAACGCCACCACTCCACCGAAGCTGATGCCGCCGTTCCACAGCACCGCGGCCAGCGGCACGTTGCCGATCGAGCAGACAAACGACACCACCGCCACCAGCGGGCCGACCAGCGGCCCCCACAGCCTGGCCAGCACCGGGTGGTCGACCAGGAAGAACCCCTGCCAGAACGCCTCGGGGACCCAGGCGCCGAGCGCCCCGGCGATCAGCAGGCCGACGGCGATATCGACCCAGACCGACGCCCAGTCCATCACGAAGTAGTGGCTGATGGCGGTGAACCCCTTGGCCGAGCGGATCCGCGACCAGATCGAACCCTCGGTAACCGCCATGTCCATGTCGGCGTGGCCTTCCATGCGACCCGCCACGCCCCGGTCGGCCTGCGCGCGGGCCTGCTCGACCAGCCGACGCCGCAGGAAGACCCGAAAGACCAGGGCCATGAAGACGATCATGAGGGGACCACCGACGAACTCGGCGAGAGTGAACTGCCAGCCCAGCAGCACGGCCATGATGATCCCGAGCTCGATCACCAGGTTGGTGGAGGCGAACTGGAACGCCATGGCGGCGGTGAAGTTGGCCCCCTTGCGGAAGATCGACCGGGCCAAGGCCACGGCCGCATACGAACACGACGAGGAGGCGGCCCCCAGCCCGGAGGCAAGGCTTAGCGACCGGGGTGAGTCGTCGGGCAGCAGCCGGCTCATCTCCCCCTTGGACACCACCGCCTGCACCACCCCGGACAGGGCGAAGCCGAGGATGAGCGCCCACAGGATCCCCCAGAACATCGCGAAGGCCAGGCTGAGGGCGTGGCCGGCGGCGCCCAGCAGGGTGCTCATGTCCGCTCTCGGCCGAGGTCGACGCGACATCGCGCGTCGACCCGTGCGGTGCGGGCGCAGCGCAGATCCGTCTCGGCCTCGCCTCCACCGGTGGGCCTGGCCGCCGGGCGTCTGAGGATGCGCGCCCGCCTGGGCAACGCGGCGACGCCCAGCGCCAGCACCCCCACCGCGAACTCCGCCCCCAACCAGGCCAGCGCCGACATGCCGCCCATCGTCTCCTGCTCGGTCATGGCGCCCGTCGCTCCCGCGATCGGCTGGCAGCTGGCCACTCTGCGACCCAACCTAGCAAACAGCAGCTCCGCGGATGACGGCGACCTCTGGTGGTTTCCTCCCGAACCCACCGTCATCTTCTACGATATGTAGGAGGCCATCAACCGGAGCGACGGTCGGGAGGCGGTGCGGTGCGAAAACGGCACGGCCTGGTGTGGCGGCCGCTGCTAGCCCTTGCGCTGGCGGCGCTGTGGCTGACTGGCACCGCGTCGGGAGCCGGCGCGCACGCCCTGGTGCGAAGCTCTGACCCGCCGGCGGGGGCGTCGCTGGAACGGCCGCCGCGGGCGGTGCTGGTCACCTTCACCGAGGCGCCCGACGCGACGCTGTCCAGCATCCAGGTGCTGGATAGCAGCGGTCGAGCAGTCCAAGTCGGCCGGGCCATCGCCGTGGCTGGTCGGCCACTGCAACTCCAGGTCCCCCTCGGCAAGCTGGCCGACGGCACCTACACCATCAGCTGGCGGGCGGTGTCCCAGGTAGATGGCCATGTCACCCAGGGCACGCTGGCCTTCAGCGTCGGCACCGGTGCCGGGGTCACCGCGCCGACGCCCCAGCCGGCCGCGGTCCCGGCCAGCTCGACCCCGAAGGGGTTGGCCCTGGCGGGCCGTTGGGCCCTCTACTGGGGGCTCGCGCTGCTGCTGGGGGCGGCCACCACCGGCCTGCTGGTCCTCGGCGGTCGCCTCCCGGCCGCCGCTCGCCCGCTGCTCGGCGTGGGGCTGGCGCTGGCGGTGGGCGGGTTCGCGGGCGTGGTGCTGGCCGAGCGGTCAGCGGTCGGTGTGCCGCTCGGCGCCCTGGTCGCCTCCGGCCCGGGGCGAGCGCTGGACCGGGAGGCAGCCGCCCTCGCGGTGGCCGGCGCCGCAGCGGGTGTATTGCTGGCACGACCCCGGAGCCGCAGGGCGCTAGTCGCAGTCGGCGTGACCGCCGCCGTCGCCATGGCTGCCCACGCCGCCGGCGGACACGCCGCCGGCCAATCGGGCCTGCGGGCCGCCAACCTGCTGGTGCAATGGGCCCATCTGGTCGCCGTCGGCGGCTGGATCGGTGGCCTGGTGTGGCTGCTGGCCGGCCTGCGCGGCCGTGACCGACCCGACCAGGTCGCCGCGGTGGTGCGGTTTTCCCGCCTGGCCGCCCCCATCCTGGCCGTGGTCGTCCTCACCGGCCTGACCCGGGCCGCCGGCGAGGTCGGCAGCCCCCAGCGGCTGCTGACCACCAGCTTCGGACAAACCCTGCTGATCAAGCTGGGCCTGGTCGTGGTGCTGGTCGCCCTTGCCGCCACCAACCGCTACCGGACCGTGCCCGCCTTGACCGCCGGCACCGGCACCCTGGCCGCCCTGCGGCGCGTTGTCCGCGGCGAGCTCGCGGTGGCCGCGTCGGTGCTGCTGGCGGCCGCGCTGCTCAGCGAACTGCCACCAGCGGCCTTCGTGAGCACCGCGGCCGCCCGCACGCCGGCGCCGCCAGTCGCGGTCGTGGCCAGCGGCGCCGACTTTGCCACCTCAGTGCGGCTCACCCTGACCGTCACCCCGGGCCTGGTCGGCCCCAACACCTTCACGGCCCGGGTGGTCGACTACGACCGCCACAGCCCCGTCCCAGCCCGTCGGGTGGCGCTGCGCTTCGCCCTCCCCGACCGTCCGGAGCTGGGCACCTCGACCCTGGAGCTGGACCGGGTCGGCGACGGCCTGTGGCGCGGGCAGGGGAGCATGCTGTCGCTGCGGGGTCGCTGGACGGTGACTGCCCTGGTTGAGGCGCCGGCTGGTGCGGTCACCGTCCCCCTCCAGGTCCAGACCCGCATCCCCCCCGAGTTGCTCCAGCCGCCCCAGAGCAGCGGCCCGCCACCCCCCGACCCGCCCGACGCCGTGGTCCTGGGCGGCCGGGCGGGCGGCGCGCTGGCCGGCCTCACCACCTATGCTCGTGGTGGGTTGCTGCTGGTGCGGGTCCAGGGCGGCCTGGGAATCCCACCGGCGATCGTCCCGACCAGCCTGCGACTTCGCAGCCCCCACGGACAGCCACTCCCGCCCATCGACACCCGCCGCTGCGGCGACGGCTGCCTCCAGACCCTGCTGCCCACTCCACCTGAGGGCCGCTACCTCGTCGAGGCGACGTTCCCCAAGGGCACGGCCCATTTCCCGCTGCCCCTCCCGCTGCCTCGGCCCGCCGCCGACCGGCTCAAGGCGGCCGACCGGACCCTCGCCGGCTCCGGCTCCTACCGGATCCACGAGGTCCTGGACAGCGGTCTCGGCGCCGTCTTCCGCTCGGACTACCTCCTCAAGGCCCCCGACCGGGCTCGCTGGCGCACCAACACCGGCGCCGAGACCGCCGACACCGTCTGGATCGGTGAGGACCGCTACACCCGCCAGGGCACCGGTGCCTGGAAGAAGGAGACCACCCCCGGGCTCACGCTGTCGTTCCCGGCCCGCAACTGGAGCGACCACCAAGCCAACGTGGTCGACCTCGGCCCGCCCCGGATCGGCACCACCCCGGTGACCGTGCTGGCCTTCATCGACCTCGGCAACGGCGCCTACCACCGGCTATGGGTGGATCGCACCGACCGGATCCTGCGTGAACACATGGACGCCCCTGGGCACTTTATGGACCGCGACTACTCCCACTACGGCGCGGCCGTGACGATCACGCCACCCCCCACCCCTGGGTCTGGAGGTTGAACCACCATTGGCGGCAGAGGGCGAACGTACGGGAACCGCCGCCGCCACCAGCTAGTTGTCCTACTGAGCAGCCAGACCACGGCCCGACCCCCGCCGGGGAGGAGCAGCCAGTGCTGACGCTGCTTGAGACCATCCAAGCGCTCGACACGACCCGGTTGCGCCGCCTCAGCGACCTCCACCTTGTCGCCGACGGCCGCCACGCCACCGCCTACCTGTGCTTTGCCCCACCCACCGATCAGGGTCCCATCGTGGTCATGGAGGTGCTCCCGGTCGGCCTCGACGAGCAGCTGGAAGCCTTGGCGGCAAGCCAGCTTGTCGTCCAGCTCCACATCACCGTGCTACAGCACGGCGGCGACAGGGAGGTCCACCTGCTGGCCAAGGCCCACGCCGGGTCGGCGACCGAGCGGACCGCCTGGCGCCACTCCCTCGCCTAGGCACCTGTCCCCGCACGCTCCTCCCGGGCCCGCAACCGCCACGGGCTCAGCCGTTCGATCAGACAGGGTCGTGGACCGAGCCGACCAGCGGCCTTCGCACGGCAACCGTGCGAAGCCCTCGCGTCCGGAGCCATGGCGCAGGGAGGCACGGGTTCAGCCGAGGACAGTGCTGGCCAGGCCCTGACCGATGCACATGGCCAGGCTGACGGCCAGGATCAGGCCGACCAGGGACAGCAGGCAGGCGGCCAGCGGAGGGCGCCGGGGTGGAGGTCGGTCGCCGAGGAGCTGGGTCACCCGGGCGGGTCCCGCGCCGTCGAAGCGGGCGCCGACGGCTGGCGCGGCCGGGGCGGCGGTGGCCCGCAGCGCCCGCGCCAGTGGGGTCCGGCCGACCCGATCGATGGCGGCCCGGTCCGCGGCTAGCTCGGCGTCCTCCAGCCGGCGGCTGGTCCACCAGCCGACCAGCGGCAGCCAGAACAGCACATCGGCGGCGGCCCGGGCGGCCAGCCGACGGAGCGGGTCACGGCGGCGGGCGTGCTCGGCCTCGTGGACCAGCACCGCATCCAGTTCCTCGTCGGCCAAGAACGCCACCATGCCGCCGGTCACAAACACGCGCGGCCGCAGCAGCCCAGCGCAGAACGCGGCCGCCGCCGGGCCGTCAAGGCAGACCACGCCGTCCACGCCGGTCCGCCCCACCGAGGCCACCAGCGCGTCGGGACGCTGGCGGCGCGGCAGCCTGGAGACCTCCCGAGCAGCGCTGCTCGCGAGCCAGGTCGCCCGGAGGATCCAGGCGGCAAGGCCCAGCGCCGCCACGACCAGCACCGCGACCCCAAGGCAACCGGCCACGGTCATCTGGCCACAGATCGCGCGGCCCGGATGCCATGCCAGCCGAGCGACCCCAAGCCCACCGAGCAGGGCGACCAGGGCGGGCCGGCCAGCCAGCTTCCTCCTCACTCTCCTTCGAGCTCCTCCAGGCGTCGGCGCTGCTCGGGGGTAAGGGCGTCCAGACGGGCGGCGAAGGCCGCCAGGGCGGCGTCGCCGTAGCGGTCGATCACGTCCTGGGCCTCCCGGTGACTGGCGGCGGCCAGGAACGCCTCCGGCGGCCCTGCCGAGCGGTAGTCATACGCGCGTTTGCCAAGGGTCGCGTCGGCGACCAGCAGGCCCTTGTCGGCCAGCCGCCGCAGGGTGGTCATCACGGTGGTGTAGGCCAGCTCCGGCATGTGGGCGCGCACGTCGCGGACCGCGAACGGCTCGGGGACCTGCCCGGTCCACACCGCCCGCATGATCCTGGTCTCCAGCCGGCCGAGCAGCCCAAGAGCCCGCTCCAGGCTCCCCCGGGCCGGGGGATCTGAGCGGCTGGCCGTCACGGCCGTCCGCCCTCCAGGTCGGCGCGACGCTGCAGGTACTCCTCGCGGGTCAGGTCACCGCGGGCATAGCGAAGATCCAGCTCGGTTCGCGCCGGGTTCGGCTCCGCTGGCCCGCCTGGAGGACTCGAGGGGCGGGTCAGGGTCCGGGCCAGCCAGATGGCCCCGGCGACCAGCAGCGCCAGCACCACCACCCAGAAGACGGCCCAGAACCACATGAACCCGCCACCCATCATGTTGCCGCCCATCCCCATCATCATCTCGTGCATGCTGCCATGGTTCATCGCCGTTCCTCCCACGAGCACGGCCTCCTGCCCGACTACTATGCTTCGATAGTTGTTACTATCATAGGATAGTAGAGTTGTCGCCGCCACCGCGACGGCAGGAGTCCGCCCCGACCCTCGCAAGGAGGATCCGTGCCAAGCCAGGTCAGCGACAAGCGGGCGCGCCAGCTGCGCCGCTACTGGGACAAGCACGCCCGCAACTACGACAACCAGATCGCGTTCTGGGAACGGCGGCTGTTCGCCGACGGCCGCCGTTGGGTCTGCAGCCAGGCCACCGGCGACGTCCTGGAGGTCGCCATCGGCACCGGCCGCAACCTCCCCTACTACCCAGATGGCATCCGCTTGACCGGGATCGAGTTCAGCCCGGCCATGCTGGAGCTGGCCCGCCGCCAGGCCGACCAGCTCGGCCGCAAGATCGACCTGCGCCTGGGCGACGCCCAAGCACTGGAGCTGCCCGAGGCCTCCTTCGACACCGTGGTCTGCACCTTGTCGCTGTGCGCCATCCCCGATGAGCGGCGCGCCGTGGCCGAGATGAAACGGGTGCTGCGCCCGGGCGGCCAACTGCTGCTGCTGGACCATGTGGCCGGCGGACCACGGTGGGTGCGGGCCATCCAGTGGCTGCTGGAGCTGGTCACCAGGCCGCTCGGCGGGGAACATCTCCGGCGCCGTCCGCAGCTCCAGGTCCAGGCCGAAGGGTTCGAGATCCAGCGGCGTGAGCGGTCCAAGCTCGGCATCGTGGAGCGGCTCACGGCCCGCAAGCCGTTCGAACCGACCCCGACCCCCTGAGCAGCTTGTGGGCCAAGGACGCCATGCCGACCGGATACCGTCGGGTGAGGAGCTAGCCGCCCGGACACGCCGCGCTGAGGAGTACGCGACCCTCGGCCCCGACGTGAGCGCAGGCGTCGACAAACGTACGATTCGCAACACAACAGCCGGCTCTTCCTGACCATAACCTGCATGGCGGGCGTCCAGAACTCGTGTCCGAAATCAATGTCGCATAACCAGCTCTATCACAGGATTCTGCGACTGTTCCTCCATGAGTCATCTGATCGACTACGAGTGACCTCCACACCGACCAACAACGCCACGTTCAAGTCGACGCCGTCCATACCTCTGGACCCGCCTATCTTGCATTTGTGATCATTCTGGCGGTCATTCCACCAGTCCGTACTGCACCGACCCACACCGCGCTGAACAGAATCGCTTCCCATCATTTGTCGGATTTCCGTCCGGAGACTCATCAGCTTTGGTCGCCAGCCGATGCTAACTGCTGCCAGTCGGTGCTACTTGATCCAGATGCTATGATCAGCATTGACCTACACAAATGGCTGTTCCTGCTGGTCACCGGGCGAGGAGAATAGCTCCGGAGTTTTCCTTACCATGGATGCGCTCTACCGACTGAGCTAGGGGGGCAAATACCCATCTCTGCAGCTAGCAGCCTATATTCTGTCGTTCTGCTGATGAAGTTAGATGCACATCAATGACTCATCAGCAGCACCAACAAACATGATACCCGATCGCTGCTGATGAGTTCGGACATGACGGTGGCGTGCCAGGCTCGACACGGTGAGTCAGCATGGCACCCGCATGCATCGCAACCCGCCAAACCCGCTGATCTTTCAGCCTAAAGGCGGCGCAGCCGACGCCACAATGCAGAACGTGGACCCAGCCGGCCGTGGCTAGCATCCCCCAGTCTTCGACCGAACCAGCCGGTCCGTGCCCGGGTGCGGGGACCCCGGACGCGGCGCCGAAGGCGAGATCAAGCCCGTGTCCGCTGCATCCCCGCGCGTGACCTCACTGGCCGTACCGTTCCCAAAGTGCCTTTCCCGCCTCGGACGCGGTCGCCTTGCCCTCCAAGACCTCATAGAGCGCGGTCCGCACCACCTCCGCCCGCACGTCAATGCCGTCATTGCCGCCCGGTGCCGTGGCCGACGTCATTCCAGGCGAGAGGGCAGCGTGGGCGGCCCTCAACAGATCGGTCACACTCATACGTTCCTCCTTGCATGGGAATGCGATCACCCGGCCGGCCGCCCCGACCTACCCGGCGGCCGGTTTCACCAGACCGGCACGACCGGAGCTATGTCAACGGCACCCACGGGCACCGAGAACCCTACCTTGACGGCCCCGGCCGGGTCCGGCACTCACAGCCATTGACCACGACGGCCCATCCGCGTCTGCTGCAGGGCCCAGCCACGACGGCAAGGCCGCGGTCCCGACGGGGTAGCCCACGGCACGTTCACGGGACTGCTCCCCGGTCCCGAATCGAGCGTTGTCGCTCAAGTGCGGCCGTGACCGTCCGACATCTTGGACTGTCGGTTGTGTGACGTCGAAAGGAGAGGTGCCAGTGGTCAAGCAGGCTCCCGTCAAGGGTCGAAAGGCCGTCAAGGTCAACTTCGTCCTGCCCACCGACGCCGTCGCCGGCAAGGTCTCGGTGGTCGGCGACTTCAACGGCTGGGACCCCTTCGCGCACCCGCTGCGGCCCCGCCGCAACGGCACCCGCAGCGCCGCGGTGACCCTGCCGCCGGGGCGACGGTTCGCCTTCCGCTATCTGGCCGAGGGCGGCCGCTGGCACGACGACGACACCGCCGAGGCCTTCGAGCCCAACGGCGTCGGCGGCCACAACGCCGTCATCCACACCTAGCGGCACGGCTGCAACCAGGGGCTGTGGCCGGTCTGGGCTGCGGCCACGGTCTGTCGGGGTGACGCCCCCCGAGGGCGTCACCCCGTGATCATTCAAAGTCCACGCCAGTCCAGAGCACCGTCATGGGCTCGAACCTGGTTGAAAGGAACCTCTCGGCCACTAAGGAGCGTCGGTCAGGCGAGGAGTTGGAGCTGGACGACGTAGCCCTGGAGGCGTGGCCGAGCGCCTCCAAGTGTCGGACCAGGCGTCGCGGCACGGCGGCACAGTGTCGCTCATCGAAGTAGGCGCACCCAGATCCTGGTAGTCACCTTTCCGCACAAGCAGGCAATAGACGTTGACCAGGATCGGGGTGGCTGACAGCAACCATGGCCTTCTTTTGCCGCGGCGTGTCACCGGGCGCTGGTACTGCGCGGCCAGGTAGGCGTCCTTGGTACGGCCGGCTGCCTGAGCAGGTCTTGACCAGCGCTTGCGCAGCCAGGGATGCCCAGGCGGGTCTTGCCGCTGCGCCGCTTCCCCCACTCTCGTCGTTGCCGGGACACGTCCCCGCCCTGAAGCAGGAATCGTTGATCGAGAGCAGCAAGACAAGCAAATCCACAAACTGTGACCCACGATACTGGGCGTCCGATGAGGGATTCGAACCCTCGACCTTCCGATACGAGCTGGATGTTCGGCATCGAGCTGGATCAGTCCAGATAGATCTGCCCTGGTCACGTTGGATGCCTCGTCGTTCCAGACGGCTCGCGACGGATACATACCGTACGACTGAATGATCATTCAGATGATTAAGTGCCTTCCGACAGAAATCGGATGGCAAGGCGAACACCTTTCGCTGTCGGGCCGAGGTGACTCCGAGCCGCATGGACCACGACCGCGGTACTCCCACGGCGGACTGGTGCTGAGCTCAGTTGGGGGCGGTCGGCGTTGCGCGCAGGGCCAGCCGGATGCGCTGCATGACGGTGGCCACCTGGATGGGCCTGATCACCAGGTCGAACGCCCCGGCGGCGCCCGCCATCCGCGCGCTGGCTTCGTCCCGGCTGGCGGCCAGCACGATGACGCGGGACCCGGCGGGGGCATCGGTGTCCGCCAGCCGCCCAAAGACCGTGAGGCCGTCCAGGCCCCCAAGGTCTTCGTCGACCAGGAGGACCCGGGCGGTAACCTCGGGTGCGGGCCCGGTCAGGGCGGCCGCTGCCGCGGCCCCGTCTTGGAACCAGTGGGCCGAATGGCCCCGGGTCGTGAGCCGGTCGAGCAGCAACCCCGCCAGCTCGTTGTCGTTGATCACGATCGCCACATCGACGCGGCGGCCGGCCTGCTCATGGCGGCCGGCGGGGAGGACCCGGTTGCGGCCTGCCCGCTTGGCCTGGTACAGCGCCTGGTCGGCGGCCCGATACAGTGCCGGAAGGTCGGTCCCGTCGTCGGGGTAGTGGGCGACCCCGGCGCTGAAGCTGATCTGTAGCTTGCTGTCGTCTGGGCTGGCGAGGCGCTCGTCACGAAGCGTCTCCAGGAAGTCGGCCAGGCGGTGCACGCCGTCCAAGCGGTCCATGGCGTACATGCCGACCAGGAACTCTTCCCCGCCCCAGCGGGCAACCACGTCTTCGCCCCGGAAGAACCGCTCGAGCAGGCTCGCAAGCCCGCGTAGGACGCGGTCACCGATGGCGTGCCCGTAGCGGTCGTTGACCTGCTTGAAGTGGTCGAGATCCAGGATCGCCACCGTGAGCGGCTGCCCGAAGCGGCGGGCGAGGCCGAGGTAGTGCTCCAGGAGTTGGGTCGATCGTCGCCGGTTGGCCACGCCGGTGAGGCTGTCAGTCTCGGCCAGGCTACGGAACAGCTGCACCCGCTCCAGGCGGTTGATGATCCTGGTCACCAGCTCGGGACCGATGACCGGCTTAGCCACAAAATCGTCGGCGCCGCCGGCGAACACCCGCTGGACGGTGGCACGGTCGGTGCGCGCGGTGAGGAACAGCACCGGCAGCTGCGCCCAGCGCCGGTCGTTGCGGAGCACCCGGCACAGCTCCACGCCGTCCACCCCGGGCATGTCCACGTCCAGGACCACCAGATCCGGGGCCGTCTGCTGGACCGCCTCCCAAAACCCGGCCGGGTCGTCGAGGGCGACGACCCGCATCCCCTGGGACTCCAGCAGCGCCCGCAGGACCTCCAGCACCATCGGGTCGTCGTCGACCGCAAGGACGGTCGGTTCGCCGGCCCGCTGCCGGTCAAGCAGGTCGCTGACCGCCTCCAGGACTTGAGGGAGCGGGGAGGCCCGCGGCAGAAACCCGCGCCCGCCCAGGCGGGCCACCTCGACCCGGTCCATGAGCCCGTCACCGTCGGTCCAGACCAGCGTGGGGATGGGTGGCCGGGCGGCGCCCAGCTGCCGCAGCAACTCCAGCGCCCCAACCGTCCCTCTGGAGGAGCGGCCGAGCAGAGCCACGTCGGGACGGCGGCGGTCAAGCAGCTCGCGAACCTGCGCGGCGTCGCCGGCGATCTCGGTCCGGAGGCCGCTGGTGGCTGCCTCGACGGCCAACCGCCTGGCCATGGCGACGTCGGTGTCCACGATCAGCAGCGTCGGCCCATTACTGCTCGGGGAGGCTGACACGGCGACAACGGGGCCGGCCAGCTCGGCGCGGAGGGCGTCCAGCAGCTCGCGCGGCCGGCCGCTGTGCACCACTGTGGGGTCCGCGAGGATCTCTTCCAGCTCTTGGGCCAGCTCCGAGGCACGCTCGAACCCGAACGTGCCGGCCGAGCCGGTCAGCTTGTGGGCCGCCCGCTCGGCGTCGCGAGCCAGCCCTTCCTCGAGCGTGCCGCCGGTGAGGGCGACGACCGCCCGGTCGAGCACGGCCAACTGGCCGGCGACGCTGTGGCGGTAGCGCTCGCCGATCTCGGCGATGGACACCCTCGCCCGGTCGACGAGGGGCGCGTCGGGCACGCCGGGCCTGGACGCCCTAGTCTCCGAGGGCGGAGGTGGTCGCCCGCGTCAGGTCGCCGGCAGGGGCGTGGGTGAGCTGGCCGATCAGGTCGATGAGCTGCCGCTCGAACTCGTCGGGACTGATGCGTCCTTTGGTGAAGAACTTGGTCTCTCCCAGCCGCAGGCGGCTGCGGTCGGCCCCGTCCAGGTCGCGGGCGGTGTAGACGATCAGGGGCAGCTGGCGGAGCCGGTCGTGCTGCCGCAGCCAGTCGACCACCGCATACCCGTCCCCCTCTGCGAGAGCCAGGTCGAGCACCAGCAGCTGGGGCTGCAGCTGCTGGCTGAGCCGGATCGCCTCGCCGGCGGTCTGGGCCTGGTGGGTTTCCAGCCCGTGGCGTTCGAAGATCGCGGTCAGGACCCGGGCCAGGTCGGGGTCGTCCTCGACCACCAGCACCCGCAACCCCTCCCGCTGCCCAGCCAGGGCCTGCTCCAGGGCACCGAACAGCGACGCCTCAGTGGCCGGCTTGCGCAGCCAATCCACCACCTGCACGGGCGCGGGGTCGGCCTCCTGGGGGGACAGGACGCTCAGGATGACGATCGGGATGTCGCTGGTCTCGGCGCGCTGCTTGAGGGCCGCGGCGATATCGAGCCCACTGGTACCCGGCATCAGCACGTCGAGCAGGATCGCGGCCGGGTGATGGCGGGCGGCCAGCTCAAGCGCAATCTTGCCCGAGGCGGCAGTGAGCACCCGGTAGCCCCGCTCCTCGAGCGTGGCACGGATGACCTCCAGCACCGAGGCGTCGTCGTCGCAGACCAGCACCAGCGGCCCGGCGCCGTTCCCGGACGGCCCGTCGGTTGGCACCGGCCCGACCGCGCTGGGTAGCGTGAAGCTGAAGGTGCTGCCCTGCCCGGGGATGCTCTGGGCCCAGATCCGGCCGCCGTGCTGCTGGATGATGCTGCGGCAGATCGCCAACCCGAGACCGCTGCCGCCCTTCTGGCGAGCGTCGGAGGAATCGACCTGCTGGAAGCGTCCGAAGATAGTCTCCAGCTTGTCGGCCGGGATCCCCCGGCCCTCGTCGCGGACGACGAACCGCACCTGGTCGCCGTCGGGCTCGGCGGTCAGCCACACGGTGCTCCCCTGGGGCGAGAACTTGATGGCGTTGCTGAGCAGGTTGGTGAGGGTCTGGATGACCCGGTCCCGGTCGACGAGCACGCGGCAGTCGGGGGCGGCGACCGACAGCCGCACCCGCGCCTGGTCGGCCATGGTGCGCATCTCGGCGGCTGCCTGGGCGGCCAGGTCGGCGGCGTCCCAGGCTTGCCGGTCCAGGGTGAGCTTGCCCGACTCCATGCGCTCGATGTCCAGGATGTCGTTGATCAGCCGGACCAGGCGGTCGGTGTTGGCCACCGCGATGTCCAGCATGCGCTGGCTCTT
>Ga0210378_10001271_pt1 | contig 13188 bp, 13 predicted proteins | sample PLM1_60_b1redo_FD_155465 | JGI IMG/M metagenome (GOLD analysis project Ga0210378, IMG submission 155465) | Groundwater sediment microbial communities from an aquifer in East River, Colorado, USA - PLM1_60_b1 redo | ecosystem: Environmental > Terrestrial > Soil > Riparian zone | place: USA: East...
CTTCGAGCCGGTGCTCGTCGAGGGCAAGGCGATCCAGGTGCACCCGCTCGTCTGCCACGCCTTCAACGCGGACTTCGACGGCGACCAGATGGCCGTCCACCTCCCGCTGTCGGCCGAAGCGCAGGCCGAGGCTCGGATCCTGATGCTCTCCTCGAACAACATCCTCTCGCCAGCCCATGGGCGCCCGCTGACGACCCCGGGCCAGGACATGGTGCTCGGTTGCTACTACCTGACCTACGCCGAGGACGACCTGGCGTCGATGACGGTCGACAAGTTCAAGGAGCATCCGCCGCGCTTCGACTCCGAGGAAGGGGTCGAGCTCGCGATCGACGCCAAGCAGATCGACCTGAAGCAGCCGATCGAGTACCGCCGGAGCGAGGACGAGCTGATCCTGACCACTCCGGGCCGGGTGATCCTCAACGAGGAGGTCGAGCGCTCGCTGCGTGAAGCCTTCGTGGGCGAGGAAAACAAGTTCGAGCGGCCGCCCTTCATGAACCAGACGCTCTCGAAGCGGGAGACCGACGACTTCATCTCGTCGCTCGCGAACCAGTACGGCTCGCACGCCATCGCCGGAGTGCTCGACAAGATCAAGTCACTCGGCTTCAAGTACGCCACCGAGGGCGGGATCACGATCTCGAAGAACGACATCGTCGTCCCGGAGAACAAGCAGGAGATCCTTGCCGGGTACGAGGAGCAGGTCGCGCGCGTCGAGGAGCAGTACGAGCGCGGCCTCATCACCGAGGAGGAGCGCCACGAGCGCATCGTCGAGATCTGGACCGAGGCCACCGACGCCGTTGCCGACGCGATGGAGAAGAACCTCAAGAAGCTGAACCCGATCTACATGATGGCCAACTCCGGAGCCCGCGGATCGTTCAAGCAGATCCGCCAGCTCGCCGGGATGCGCGGCCTCATGGCCAACCCGAAGGGCGAGATCATCGAGCGCCCGATCCAGGCGAACTTCATGGAAGGCCTGTCGGTGCTCGAGTACTTCATCTCGACCCACGGTGCGCGCAAGGGCCTCGCCGATACCGCGCTCCGAACGGCGGACTCGGGCTACCTGACGCGACGTCTCGTCGACGTCGCCCAGGACGTGATCATCCGCGACGAGGACTGCAAGACGAAGGACTACATCGAGCTCCCGATCTTCGTTCCCGAGGGCCCGAACAAGAGCGTCATGGCGAGGGTGCTCGCCGACGACGTCATGAAGCCGCTCTCGTCGGGCAAGCCCGGCAAGACGAAGGTCGCCTCCAAGGGTGACCTCGTCACGGCGCCGCTCCTCGACGAGATCATCGAGGGCCTCGGCGAGGACGTTGCCCGCGAGATGAAGCTGCCGGTTCGCTCGGTGCTCAAGTGCCGCAGCGACTACGGCGTGTGCCGTACCTGCTACAGCACCTTCCTCGCCACGGGCGAGACGTGCGAGATCGGTGACGCGGTCGGGATCATCGCCGCGCAGTCGATCGGCGAGCCTGGAACGCAGCTGACGATGCGGACCTTCCACACCGGTGGCGTGGCCGGCGCCGACATCACGCACGGCCTGCCGCGTGTCGTCGAGATCTTCGAGGCGCGCAACCCCAAGGGGGCTGCGACGCTCACCGAGGTCGCCGGGCGTGTGGAGATCGAGCAGACCGAGCGTGGCCCGAAAGTCACGATCGTCCCCGACGGGGTCGATGCCGAGGGCGAGCCGCTCGAGCCGGTCGACTACCAGCTGCCACGCCGAACGCGCCTGCTCGTCGAGAAGGGCCAGATCGTCGAGCCGGGCGACGCCCTGCACGAGGGCTCCCGCTCGCCGGCCGAGCTTCTCCAGCTTCACTTCGAGGCCGGCAAGGGCTCGACCCCGACGGAGCTCTACCTCGTGACCGAGGTGCAGCGCGTCTACAAGTCACAGGGTGTCGACATCCACGACAAGCACATCGAGCTGATCGTCCGCCAGATGCTGAAGAAGGTTCGGATCGACAACGCCGGCGACACCGAGCTCCTACCGGGCCAGCTCGTCGACAAGGTCGTGCTCGAGAAGGAGAACGCGCGCGTCAAGAAAGAGAAAAAGGAGCAGGCGACCTTCGAGCCGCTGATCCTCGGGATCACGAAGGCCTCGCTGGCCACCGAGTCCTTCCTCTCGGCCGCGTCCTTCCAGGAGACGACCAAGGTGCTGACCGACGCCTCGATCGAGGGCAAGGTCGACCACCTGCTCGGCCTCAAGGAGAACGTCATCATCGGGAAGCTGATCCCGGCCGCAACCGGCCTCAAGCGCTATCGCGGGATCGAGATCGGCCCGTCCGAGAAGGTGCCGAAGGAGACCTACGAGCGGGCTGCGCTGCTGGCCGCGCTCGAGGAGATCGGCACCGACGGGGGCGACGGGATGACGCTCAAGGAGCTCGGCATCGACTTTGGCGGCGCGCCGGAGGTCAACGGGGGCGACGGAACGCCGAAGTCGTCAACCGAGGCCGAAGAAGTGCCCGAGGTCGACTCGCCCGGCGACGCAAGCTAGCCTCCACCGGAGGAACCCCTGGTTCCCCCGTGAGCCCCCTCCTTGCGGGCGGCGGCTAGGAGTCGGGAGGCTGCGGGAGCCGGCGGCTGGTTGCGTCGCTCAACCGTTCTCCTCTCCATGGGTAGCCTCCCGCCGGGCAAAGCCCGGCTCCGGCGGCCACTGTCGGTGGCTCTCCCAAGGCTGACCCGAGCTGCGTAACGCGAATCGTCTGTCCGCACCTGTCCGGTGCCTGGCACCGGACAGGTCTGGTTTAGCGCTCCAGCGTTTGCCGGAGCGCGTTCGCGGCCGCCTGTAGTCGCTCGCTGACTTCCGCTAACTCCCGCGCCGCGATGTTGATCCGGTCCTCCTGGGTGTCCGCGCGCTCCTGTTGGCTCACGCGCCCCGGTGGAACGTGGGTGAGCTGGTCTGACATCCGTTCCACGGTCTTGGTGAGGCCGGCGAGTTGGGCGGCGACGCTGGCGATGTCCTCTTGGGTCGTCATGCCAACCCGATTGTACGCTCGGTTTCAAGCATCGAAAAGATCAGGGCTACGCGAGAGCGGGACGATTCACGGGGAACCAGTGGTTTCCCGGCGACAGCTAGCTCGCGACGCTGGAGCCCGGCGTCTCCTCCGGCGGCGGGACAGCCGTCGGAGGCAGGTGGGTCGGCGTACTCGGCTGCGGCTGGAGCATCGACGCCGCGACGACCTGGCCCTTGCCGGCTTCCTTCGCGCCGTAGAGCGCGTTGTCGGCCCGCTGGAAGAACGAGATCGAGTCGTCGTCGGTTCTGAGCTCCGCAACGCCCGCGGAGATGTTCAGGGCACCGGCCTCGCCGAGCGGCTTCGACGCGACGGCCTTCTGCAGCCGCCGGTAGAGCTGATCGGCGTCGCCGAGCTGTGACTCCGGGAGGATGACCGCGAACTCGTCGCCGCCCACCCGGCAGGCAATGTCCGCCGACCGAACGACGTCGCGCACACGCTCGGCCGCCTCTGCCAGCACGGCGTCGCCGGCGAGATGCCCAATGCGGTCGTTGATCGCCTTGAAGTCGTCGAGGTCGAAGATGACGAGTGCGAGGTTCCGCTGATAGCGGTGCGCGCGGGCGACCTCACGCGCGAGCGTCTCGTGGAAGTACCGCCGGTTGTGCAGGCCGGTGAGCGCGTCGAGGTCGGCGAGCTGTCGCGCCTCGCGGAAGCGCCGAGCGTTCTCGATTGCCGGGCCGGCGCGCATGGCAAGCTCCTCGAGTTCACGGGTCTCGTCCTCGCCGAACCGGTAATCGTGCCGACGCGTGAAGATCGTGATCAAGCCGAGCGGGCCTGTCTCACCAGGGAGCGGGACGGCGACCCCGGACCGGATCGCGTCGTCGGTGGCCTGCTCCCCCTGCGCCGAGTACTCATAGGCGATCGAAATCGCCCGCGCCTCGCGGCCGTCCGGCGGGCCGTTCACGGCCTGGCGCTCGGCCTCCTCGGCGGAGAGCCCGACCGTGGCGACGATCGGCTGGCCGCCGGGCGAGGGGGTCAGCGTCACGAGCGCTGCGTCGGCGCCGGGAATCGCCCCGGCCGTCTCGAGCACACGCGTCAGGACCTCGTCCAGGTCGATCGTGCCGGCGAGCTCTCCCAGCTGGCGGTTGCGCTTTCCTTCGACCTGTGCCTGCTCGAGCGCCCCGGACAGCTCGCGCACCATCTCGTCCATGCGGGCTTCTAGCTCGCGGACGACAGCGGTCACGCGCTCGTCGGAATCACCCGAGGAGCGGCGCACGACCCACTGGCTGAGCAGCAGCAAGAGGATGGCGCCCAGCGCCGCGCCGACCGCGACTAGCGCGACAGTCACCGCCCTCCCCTCTCCGTTTTGGTATTTAGGTACATCGAGCTGCCCCGGCTGCCGCAGACGCCTGGGTGTTGGCCGGGCCTAAGACCACTGTAGTCGCGTTTTGGCGACTTGGCTACGGGTCCGCACTACGTTTTTCCCGCTTTCGCCTGGTTTGACGCTCGGGGAGCGCGTTCGCTACCATTCCCTGCTCGGTTGGCAGGCCACCCGCCTGCCGACCTTTCTTGTGTCGGACCCCAACTGAGGGAGTCAATGCCCACCGTCAACCAGCTGGTCAGAAAAGGCCGTCGCGCGCCCAAGGACAAGACGAAGACGCCCGCCCTCGGCGGAGCCCCGCAAAAGCGTGGGGTGTGCACGCGCGTCTTCACGCACACGCCGAAGAAGCCGAACTCGGCTCTTCGCAAGGTTGCGCGCGTCCGGCTCACCAACCAGATGGAAGTCACCACGTACATCCCGGGCGAGGGGCACAACCTGCAGGAGCACTCGGTCGTGCTCGTCCGCGGCGGTCGCGTCAAGGATCTTCCTGGCGTCCGCTACAAGGTGATCCGCGCTGCGCTCGACGCGGCCGGAGTGTCCGACCGTAAGCAGGGCCGTTCGAAGTACGGAGCAAAAAAGACCTAATGCCACGTAGAGCAGAGATTCAGAAGCGCGAGCCGATCCCGGACTCCGTCTACAGCTCCCCGCTGGTGACGCAGATGATCAACCGGGTGATGTCGCACGGGAAGAAGGCGACCGCGGAGCGGATCGTCTATGGCGCCCTGGACCGGGTCGGCGCGAAGACGAACAAGCCGCCCGTCGAAGTGCTGGAACAGGCAATCAAGACCGTCACGCCCGTCCTCGAGGTGCGCTCCCGCCGGGTCGGCGGCGCGAACTACCAGGTGCCCGTCGAGGTGCCGCAGCGCCGAGCCCGCACACTGGCCGTGCGCTGGATCGTGCAGTTCGCAACCGAGCGACGCGAGAAGCGGATGGAGGAGAAGCTCGCCGGCGAGATCCTCGACGCCCTCGAGCAGCAGGGCGGAGCTTTCAAGAAGAAGGACGACATCTACCGAATGGCACAGGCCAACAAGGCCTTCGCGCACTACAGGTGGTAACGGTGGCCGAGGCGACTAAGGCAGCGAAAGCACCGCCGGGGCTCGAGAACGTCCGGAACATCGGGATCATGGCCCACATCGACGCGGGCAAGACCACGACGACCGAGCGGATCCTCTACTACACGGGTCGCACCCACAAGATGGGCGAGGTCCACGAGGGCGCGGCGACGATGGACTGGATGGAGCAGGAGCAGGAGCGCGGCATCACGATCACGTCTGCTGCGACGACGGCGTTCTGGCGCGATTTTCGCGTGAACATCATCGATACGCCCGGGCACGTGGACTTTACGATCGAGGTGGAGCGCAGCCTGCGCGTGCTCGACGGCGCGATCGCCGTTTTCGACTCCGTCGCCGGCGTCGAGCCGCAATCCGAGACCGTCTGGCGCCAGGCCGACCGGTACAAGGTGCCCCGCATCGCCTTCATGAACAAGATGGACCGCACTGGCGCGGATTTCTTCGCCTCGGTGCAGTCGATGGTCGACCGGCTGGGCGCGCACCCGGTGCCCGTCCAGCTGCCGATCGGGAGCGAGGAGCACTTCCGCGGCGTCGTCGACCTCGTTGAGATGAGGGCCGTCACCTGGGACGACGACCTCGGCGTGGAGATGGAGTACGGAGACATCCCGGCCGAGCTCAACGAGCAGGCGCAGGAGTACCACCACCAGCTGCTCGACTCGATCGCCAACCACGACGACGAGCTGCTGGAGGCCTATCTCCAGGACGAGTCTTCGGTCACTCCCGAGATGTTGAGGCGAGCCCTCCGCGCGGCGACGCTCGACGCAACGATTACCCCGGTCCTCCTGGGCAGCGCGTTCAAGAACAAGGGCGTGCAGCCGCTGCTCGACGCGGTCATCGAGTACCTGCCGAGCCCGCTCGACGTCCCGCCGATCCACGGCATCGACCCGCGCACGGAGCACGAGCTCTCGCGCCGCCCCGCGCTCGACGAGCCCTTTAGCGCGCTCGCGTTCAAGGTCATGTCCGACCCCTACGTCGGCAAGCTCACGTACTTCCGCGTCTACTCCGGCCAGGTCAAGGCCGGCGACCGCGTGCTCAACACCTCGACGGGCAAGACCGAGCGCATCGGGCGCATCCTCCAGATGCACGCCAACCACCGCGAGGAGCGGCCTGAGATCGGCGCCGGCGAGATCGCGGCCGCCGTCGGCCTCAAAGCCACCAGCACGGGCGATACTCTCGCGATCGATACCGCGCCGATCCGCCTCGAGTCGATGGATTTCCCCGACCCCGTGATCTCGGTCGCGATCGAGCCGAAGACCAAGGGCGACCAGGACAAGCTCGGCGCAGGCCTCCAGCGCCTGAGCGAGGAGGATCCGACGTTCCGCGTGCGCACCGACGACGAGACCGGGCAGACGCTCATCGCAGGGATGGGCGAGCTGCACCTGGAGATCATCGTCGACCGGCTGCTGCGCGAGTTCCACGTCGACGCCAACGTCGGCCGCCCCCAGGTCGCCTATCGTGAGACGATCTCGAAGCCGGTCGAGAAGATCGCGGGCAAGTTCGTCCGCCAGACGGGCGGCCGTGGGCAGTTCGGCCATGTCGTGATCAACCTGGAGCCCACCGAGCCCGGCGAGGGCTACGAGTTCCTGGACAAGATCGTCGGCGGCAAGATCCCGCGGGAGTACATCCCGTCCGTCGACCTCGGCATCCAGGAGGCTATGGATTCGGGGATTCTCGCGGGCTATCCGGTCGTCGACATCCGCGTGTACCTGGTGGACGGCTCGTACCACGAGGTCGACTCGAGCGAGATGGCCTTCAAGATCGCCGGCTCTATGGCCTTCAAGAGCGCCATGCAGCGCGCCAAGCCCAAGCTGCTCGAGCCGGTGATGGCCGTCGAGGTCGTCACGCCCGAGGACTACCTGGGCGACGTGATGGGGGACCTCAACTCGCGGCGCGGGCACATCGAGCACCTCGAGCCGCGCGGGAACGCACAGGCGATCCGTGCGCGCGTCCCGCTCGCCACCATGTTCGGATACGCAACCGACCTGCGCTCGACGACGCAGGGCCGGGCCACGTTCACCATGCAGTTCGATCGCTACGAGGAAGTCCCTCAGTCGATCGCCGGCGAGATCGTCGACGCCGACAGCTAGCGCTCACAGGAAGACGAGAGGAGAAAGATGGCCAAGGAGAAGTTCGAGCGAAACAAGCCGCACCTGAACGTCGGCACGATCGGTCACATCGACCACGGCAAGACCACGCTGACCGCGGCGATCACCGCTGTCCTCGCGGAGAAGGGCGGCACGACCGCCCGCACCTTCGAGTCGATCGACAACGCGCCGGAGGAGAAGGCGCGTGGCATCACGATCAACACGTCGCACGTCGAGTACGAGACGGACAACCGTCACTACGCGCACGTCGACTGCCCCGGCCACGCCGACTACATCAAGAACATGATCACGGGCGCCGCCCAGATGGACGGCGCGATCCTCGTGGTCTCGGCGGCCGACGGCCCGATGCCGCAGACGCGCGAGCACATCCTGCTCGCCCGCCAGGTCGAGGTGCCCTACATCGTCGTCTTTCTGAACAAGGCCGACATGGTCGACGACCCCGAGCTGCTGGAGCTCGTCGAGATGGAGGTCCGCGAGCTGCTGACGAAGTACGAGTTCCCGGGTGACGACATTCCGGTCGTGACCGGCTCGGCGCTGAAGGCGCTCGAGGGCGACGAGGAGGCCAAGGCCAAGATCGTCGAGCTCATGGAGGCCGTGGACTCGTACATCCCCGAGCCCGAGCGGGACATCGACAAGCCCTTCCTGATGCCGATCGAGGACGTCTTCACGATCACCGGCCGCGGCACCGTCGTGACCGGCCGCATCGAGCAGGGCAAGATCGAGTCGGGCAACGAGGTCGAGATCGTCGGCATCAAGGAGGCGGTCGAAAAGACCGTCGTCACCGGGCTCGAGATGTTCAACAAGACGCTCGACTACGCCCAGGCCGGCGACAACGCCGGTGCGCTTCTCCGCGGGACCAAGCGCGAGGAGATCGAGCGTGGCCAGGTGCTCGCAAAGCCGGGCTCGATCACTCCGCACACGGTGTTCAAGGCCGAGGTCTACGTCCTCTCGAAGGACGAGGGTGGGCGCCACACGCCGTTCTTCAACGGCTACCGGCCCCAGTTCTACTTCCGCACGACGGACGTGACGGGCTCGATCAAGCTCCCGGAGGGCCAGGAGATGGTCATGCCGGGCGACAACACGAACATGGACATCGAGCTGATCCAGCCGATCGCCATGGACCAGGGCCTGCGCTTCGCCGTCCGTGAGGGCGGTCGCACCGTGGGCGCCGGCGTCGTCACCGGGATCGAGAAGTAGGAGCATTGCCGCAACAGAAGATCCGCATCCGCCTCAAGGGGTACGACCACCAGCAGCTCGACCGGTCGGCCCAGTCGATCGTCGACACCGCCCAGCGCAGCGGCGCGACGATCACTGGTCCTGTGCCCCTGCCGACGGAGCGGAACATCTACTGCGTGATCCGTAGTCCGTTCAAGGACAAGGACTCGCGCGAGCACTTCGAGGTGCGGACGCACAAGCGACTGATCGACATCCACAGTCCCACGCCGAAGACGATCGACCAGCTGATGCGGCTCGATCTCCCGGCCGGCGTCGACATCGAGATCAAGTTGTAGGCGCTATGCGCCAAAGGATCATACGAATGCCAGATGACATTGGCGCGATTCTGGGAGAGCCAACGTGAAGGGGATCGTGGGCAGAAAACTCGGGATGACGCAGCTCTTCGACGAGGAGAGCGGGGAGGTGACGGCGGTGACAGTGATCGCGGCCGGACCCTGTCCCGTGGTCCGGGTCAAGACAGAGGACACCGACGGCTACGAGGCCGTGGAGCTCGCCTTCGACGAGGTTCCGGAGCGCAAGGTGACGAAGCCGCGCGCCGGGCACCTCAAGAAGAACGGAGTGGGCCCGCACCGCCATCTCGTCGAGTTCCGCGGCCAGTCCGAGCTCGTGCCGGGGGAATCGGTGACCGTCGAGGCCTTCGAGCCCGGCGACTCGATCAAGGTTTCCGGGAGCTCGATCGGCAAGGGCTTCGCCGGGACGATCAAGCGCCACAACTTCAGCCGGGGCCCGGTAAGCCACGGCTCGCACAACGTTCGCAAGCCCGGGTCGATCGGCTCCTCTGCGACGCCCTCGCGCGTCTTCAAGGGAATGAAGATGGCCGGCCGTCTCGGCGGCAAGCGCGCGACTCAGGTGGGCCTGACCGTGCACTCGGTCGATCCGGAGCTCAACCTGCTGATGGTCAAGGGCGCCGTGCCCGGGGCCAAGAACAGCGTGGTCGAGGTCCGGGAGGAGAAGAAGCGTGGCTAGTCCCAAGAGTCGTGTCGACTGGAGTTCAGTGGGATCGACCGGTCATTTCCGACGGATGCCGGGCCGAGCCCGGCATCCTGAAGGCGGCATCGCAAGCGATGCCTAGGGCTTCCCTGCTCGACGGCGCGGGCAAGAGCTCGAAGCAGGTGACGCTCGAAGAGGGCGTCTTCGGCGCGGACGTCAAGCCGCACCTCGTGCACGAGGCGGTCCGGGCCGAGCTGAACGCCCGCCGCGCGGGCACGCGGGGTGCGAAGAGCCGCGGGCTCGTGGCCGGCGGTCGCGGGAAGCCCTGGCGCCAGAAGGGCACCGGGCGCGCACGCGCGGGCACGATCCGCGCGCCGCAGTTCACGGGCGGCGGTGTCGCCTTCCCACCGACCGCGCGCAGCTTCGAGGTCAAGGTGAACAAGAAGGCCTACCGCTCCGCCTTGCGCGGCGCCCTCAGCGCGCATGCCGGCGCAGACACGCTTGGAGTAATCGACGGCTCCGCCTTCGCGGATCCGTCGACGAAGAGCGCTGTCGCCTTTCTCGACGCCTGGGGCAAGGAGCGGCCGATCCTGCTCGTGGCGAACGAGGACGAGACTGCTCTTGTGAAGTCGTTCCGAAACATCGAGCGCATCGTGGTCGTGCCACCGGCGGAGATCGAAGTGGCTGCGATCGTGTGGGCGCGCGCGCTACTCGTCACCGAGTCTGCTCTCGAGACCGTCCAGAAGAAGGCGGCGGCCTCATGAGCCTCCATCCGAACGAGGTGCTGCTCGCTCCCGTGGTCTCCGAGAAGAGCTACAGCCTGATCGAGGACCGCAAGTACTCGTTCCGCGTGCACTCCGACGCGCACAAGACCCAGGTCCGGCAGGCGGTCGAGCAGCTCTTCGGGGTCAAGGTGATCGCGGTGAACATCATCAAGGTCAAGCCGAAGCCGAAGCGGCGCAATTTCATCGAGGGCAAGCGCCCCGGCTGGAAAAAGGCGATCGTCCAGCTCAAGGAAGGCGACACGATCGACATCTTCGAGGGGGCGCAGGTTTAGTGGGCCTCCCGGCGACACTCACTGGCGCCTGGCCCGCTATCACGCTGCGCCATGCGGCGTCCTCAGTCGCGTCCGGGCTAAAGAGCCCGCACGCTCCCTGCGTCCTTGCCTGGCTTGGTGCTAGCGACCCAGGCATCCAGCACTGCCACCGGGAGGCCCACTAATGGCTCTCAGGAAATACAAGCCAACGACTCCGGGCCGGCGCTTCATGACGGTCTCCTCGTTCGACGAGGTCACGAAGTCGAAGCCCGAGAAGAGCCTCACCGAGTCGGTGAAGAAGAAGGGCGGCCGCAACAACGCGGGTCGCATAACCACGCGCCACAAGGGCGGCGGGCACAAGCGTCGCTATCGCGTGATCGACTTCAAGCGCGTCAAGGACGGTGTGCCCGCGAAGGTGGCCGGGATCGAGTACGACCCGAACCGCTCGGCGTACATCGCCTTGCTCCATTACGCCGACGGAGCCAAGGCGTACATCCTCGCGCCCGCACGGCTGAGCGTCGGCTCGATCGTCGAGTCCGGCCCGACGGCCGACATCAAGCCGGGCAATGCGCTCCCGCTGGCGAACATCCCGACCGGCACGCTCGTGCACAACGTCGAGCTCAAGCCGGGTAGGGGAGGCCAGATGGCCCGTAGCGCAGGAGCCGGTGTCCAGCTCGTGGCGAAGGACGACGGGTACGGCGTGCTCCGTCTGCCCTCCGGCGAGGTGCGGCGCGTCGCCCTGACCTGCCGGGCCACGATCGGCCAGGTCGGGAACGTCGACCACGAGAACATCACGTGGGGGAAGGCCGGCCGCAGCCGCTGGCGCGGGAAGCGCCCGACCGTGCGCGGCTCCGCCATGAACCCGGTCGACCATCCGCACGGCGGAGGCGAGGGCAAGTCCAAGGGCGGCCGCCACCCGGTGACCCCATGGGGCGTGCCGACGCTCGGCAAGCGCACCCGCTCGAAGCACAAGGAATCCGACCGCCTGATCGTCCGCAGCCGTAGGCGTGGGAAGGAGAAGCGTTGAGTAGATCCTCGAAGAAGGGCCCGTGGGTGGAAGAGCGCCTCATGAAGCGCATCGAGGCCATGAACACCGCGGGCTCCAAGAACATGATTCGCACGTGGTCGCGAACCTCGACGATCTTCCCGGAGATGGTCGGGCACACGATCGCCGTCCACGACGGCCGTAAGCACGTGCCCGTTTTCGTCACGGAGCAGATGGTCGGGCACAAGCTCGGCGAGTTCGCGCCGACGCGGACCTTCCGCGCCCACTCCGGCGACCGCAAGGCGGAGGTCAAGAGGACCTAGTGTCGGCGCCGACTCAGACACGTCCCGAGGTGAAGGCCTCGTCCAAATACGTGCGAACCTCGCCGCGCAAGGCGAGGCTCGTCGTGGAGCACATCCGCGGGCGCAGCGTGCCCGAGGCCCGAACCGTGCTCGCGTTCACGCCGCGTGCCGTTGCCCGCGACATCGAGAAGCTCCTGAGAGCCGCCGTCGCGAACGCCGAGGCGAACCACGGCCTGATCGGCGACGACCTGCTGGTCAGCGCCGCCTACGTGGATGAGGGCCCGGTCTTCAAGCGCTGGCGCGCCCGTGCCCGCGGCCGCGCGGCCCGCATCCGCAAGCGGACCTGCCACATCACGCTCAAGCTCTCGCCGCCGACCGATGACGTTTCGGTGACGCGCGCCGGGCCGGCCAAGGCCGAGGAGAAGCCGAAGCGTGCCCCGCGTCGCAAGCCGGCTCAGCCAAAGGCGGAGAAGAAGGCCGACGAGCCGAAGGCCGAGGCCAAGCCGAAGCGGACCACGACCAGGAAGACGACGACGCGCAAGAAGAAAGAGAGCGATAGCTAGTGCTCCATCCAGCAATCCATGTCGGCTTCTGGCCCGCGATCACGCGGTGCCAGAGCCCACCCTCGCCCTTGCCAAGGCTGCAAGCCTTGGCCGCGGTCGAGTGCGGCCTCTGGCTTGGTGCTCGCGACCCAGAAACTCGACTGAATCACTGGAAGGAGCACTAATGGGCCAAAAAGTTCATCCGGGCGGGATGCGCATCGGCGTCATCCACGACTGGAAGTCAAACTGGTACACGGGCAACAAGGAGTTCGCGGCAGCGATCCTCGAGGACGTGAAGATCCGCGAGCACATCTACGGCAAGCTGGCCCACGCGGGCCTGTCCGACATCCTGATCCGCAAGGACAAGCAGCGGATCACGATCGACATCTACACGGCTCGGCCGGGGATCGTCATCGGGAAGTCGGGCTCCGAGGTGGACGCGCTCCGCAAAGAGATCCACGGCATGACAAGCAAAAACGTTCATATCAACATCAACGAGATCAAGCGGCCCGAGCTGGACGCAAAGCTCGTCGCGCAGTCGATCGCCGAGCAGCTCCAGAACCGCGTCAGCTTCCGGCGCGCGATGAAGCGCTCGCTCGCCTCCGCGATCCGCTCGGGCGCGCACGGCGTCAAGGTCCAGTGCGGCGGCCGGCTGGGCG
>Ga0210378_10001273_pt1 | contig 13181 bp, 9 predicted proteins | sample PLM1_60_b1redo_FD_155465 | JGI IMG/M metagenome (GOLD analysis project Ga0210378, IMG submission 155465) | Groundwater sediment microbial communities from an aquifer in East River, Colorado, USA - PLM1_60_b1 redo | ecosystem: Environmental > Terrestrial > Soil > Riparian zone | place: USA: East...
GCCGACCCCATGGGCATTGGGAGGCGACGGGCGAGTGAGCATCGCAGCGCAGCGAGGCGTGGGTCCCCGGCGGAAACGCGAAGCGTTTTCGTTGGGCCCAGCGGAGCGAGCCCCGGCGCCGGCGCCGTGGGCATTGGACGGCCGGTGAGCGGCGACCGGCTCGGCAGCGACCGGCTCGGCGCCGACCCGTTCGACACTGAGGAGCGCCGGGCGCTGCGGGCGATGGTGCGCCGGTTCGTCGAGCGGGACGTGGCGCCGCACCTGGCCGGCTGGGAGCGGGCCGGCGAGGTGCCGCGGTCGCTGCACGAGCGGGCGGCCGAGCTCGGCCTGCTCGGCGTCGGCTACCCGGAGTCGGTCGGCGGCAGCGGCGGCGACCTGCTCGACGTCGTCGTGCTCACCGAGGAGCTGATCACCGCCGGGGGCTCCTCCGGGCTGGTCGCGGCGCTGTTCACGCACGGGATCGCGCTGCCGCACATGCTGGCCAGCGGGGACGCCGGCCTCGTCGACCGGTTCGTCCGCCCGACGCTGGCCGGCCGGCTGATCGGCGCGCTGGCCGTGACCGAGCCGGACACCGGCTCGGACGTCGCGGCGCTGCGCACCGCTGCCGTGCGCGACGGCGACTGCTACCTGGTCAACGGCGCGAAGACCTACATCACCTCCGGCGCCCGCGCCGACTTCGTCACCACCGCGGTGCGCACCGGTGGTCCCGGCCACCACGGGATCTCGCTGCTCGTCGTCGAGCGGGACCGGCCTGGCTTCTCGGTGGTGCGCCGGCTGGAGAAGATGGGCTGGCACTGCTCGGACACCGCCGAACTGTCCTTCGTGGACTGCCGCGTGCCGGCGGCCAACCGGGTGGGAGCCGAGGGCGCCGGGTTCGTCGAGGTGATGCGCGGCTTCCAGACCGAGCGGCTGAACATGGCCGTGCAGGCGTACGCGACCGCGCAGCGCTGCCTGGACCTCACGCTCGCCTGGACCCGGGCCCGGGAGACGTTCGGCCGGCCGCTGGTCTCCCGGCAGGTGGTGCGGCACCGGATCGCCGAGATGGCCCGGCTCACCGACGTGGCGCGCACCTACACCCGGGCGGTCGCGGTCCGGCTGGCCCGGGCCGAGAACGTGGTGAGCGAGGTGTCGATGGCGAAGAACACCGCGGTCGCGGCCTGCGACGCGGTGGTGGACGCCGCGGTGCAGTTGCACGGCGGCTTCGGCTACCTGCGCGATGCCGAGGTCGAGCGGCACTACCGGGACAGCCGCGTTCTCGGCATCGGCGGCGGCAGCACGGAGATCATGAACGAGATCATCGCCGACCGGTTAGGGGGTGTCTGATGGCCCCATCAGACACCCCCTGAGGGCTGCGATGAGCGTTCTTGCCTCTACAGTGGACACCGGATCACCGGCGTACCGGCAGAACCGGGAGGCTATGCTGGCCCGGCTGGACGAGCTGTCCGCCGAGCTGGCGAAGGCGCGCGCCGGCGGCGGGCCGAAGTACGTCGACCGGCACCATGCCCGCGGCAAGCTGCTCCCCCGCGAGCGGATCGAACTGCTGCTGGACCGGGACTCGCCGTTCCTGGAGCTGTCCCCGCTGGCCGCCTGGGGCTCGGACTACCAGGTGGGTGCGAGCATGGTCACCGGGATCGGGGTGATCGAGGGGGTCGAGTGCCTGGTCAGCGCGAACGACCCGACCGTACGCGGCGGGGCGTCCAACCCATGGACCCTGAAGAAGGCACTGCGGGCGAACGTGATCGCTCGGGAGAACCGGCTGCCGGGGGTCAGCCTGGTCGAGTCCGGCGGCGCCGACCTGCCCAGCCAGGCCGAGATCTTCGTCCCGGGTGGACAGTTGTTCGCCGACCTGACCCGGCTGTCCGCGGCCGGCATCCCGACCGTGGCGCTGGTGTTCGGCAACTCGACGGCCGGCGGCGCGTACGTCCCCGGCATGTGCGACCACACCGTGCTGGTGCGGGGCCGAGCCAAGGTGTTCCTGGGCGGGCCGCCGCTGGTGAAGATGGCCACCGGGGAGGAGTCCGACGACGAGTCGCTCGGCGGCGCGGAGATGCACGCCCGGGTGAGCGGGCTGGCCGACTACCTGGCCGAGGACGAGCGGGACGCGCTGCGGATCGGCCGGCGGATCGTGGCCCGGCTCGGCTGGCGCAAGCTCGGCCCCGGGGCGAGCGAGCGGCCGGACGAGCCCGGGTACGACCCCGACGAGTTGCTCGGCATCGTCTCGGCCGACCTGCGGGTGCCGTTCGACCCGCGGGACGTGCTGGCTCGGGTGGTCGACGGCAGCCGGTTCGACGAGTTCAAGCCGGCGTACGGGACCTCGCTGGTCACCGGGTGGGCGTCGGTGCACGGGTTCCCGGTCGGCGTGCTGGCCAACGCCCGCGGCGTGCTGTTCAGCGAGGAGTCGCAGAAGGCGGCCCAGTTCATCCAACTGGCCAACCAGGCCGGCACCCCGCTGGTCTTCCTGCAGAACACGACCGGGTACATGGTGGGCGCCCGGTACGAGCAGGCCGGGATCGTCAAGCACGGCGCCCTCATGATCAATGCGGTGGCGAACTCCCGGGTGCCGCACCTGACCGTGCTGATGGGAGCGTCCTACGGCGCCGGGAACTACGGCATGTGCGGCCGGGCGTACGACCCGCGGTTCCTGTTCAGCTGGCCCGGCGCGAAGTCGGCGGTGATGGGCCCGCAGCAGCTCGCCGGGGTGCTCTCGATCGTGGCCCGGCAGGCGGCGACCGCGCGCAACCAGCCGTACGACCAGGAGGCCGACCGGGCCATGCGGGAGATGGTCGAAACGCAGATCGAGGAGCAGTCCACCGCGTTCGCGATGTCCGGCCGGCTCTACGACGACGGGGTTATCGACCCGCGGGACACCCGTACCGTGCTGGGCCTCTGCCTGTCGGTCGTGCACAACGGATCCTGGCAGGGCACCCGTGGCTACGGCGTGTTCCGGCTGTGAGCGAGCGGGAGATGATCGCGTGATCCGCCGCCTGCTCATCGCGAACCGGGGGGAGATCGCCCGCCGGGTGATCCGCACCTGCCGCGAGCTCGGCATCTCCCCGGTCGCCGTCTACTCCGACCCCGACGCCGGCTCCCCGCATGTCGGCGAGGCCGACCTGGCCGTGCGGCTGCCCGGCAGCGCCGCGGCCGACACGTACCTGCGCGCCGACCTGCTGGTGCGGGCCGCCCGCCGCACCGGCGCCGACGCGGTGCACCCCGGCTACGGCTTCCTGGCGGAGAACGCCGACTTCGCCCGCGCCGTGCTCGACGCGGGCCTGACCTGGGTGGGCCCGCCCCCGGACGCGATCTCGACGATGGGGTCCAAGGTGGACGCCAAGCGGCTGGTGGCGGCGGCGGGCGTGCCGGTGCTGCCGACCTGGGCCCCGGCCGACGTGCCGGCGGGTGTCTACCCGGTGCTGGTCAAGGCGGCCAGCGGCGGTGGCGGGCGGGGGATGCGGACGGTGCCGGCACCGTCCGAACTGGACGCCGCGGTGCGGTCGGCGAGCCGGGAGGCCGCCGCCGCGTTCGGCGACGGCGCCGTCTTCGTCGAGCCGTACCTGCACGCGCCGCGGCACGTCGAAGTCCAAATTCTGGCCGACCCGCACGGCGACGTGGTCTCGCTCGGCGAGCGGGAGTGCTCGGTGCAGCGGCGGCACCAGAAGATCGTGGAGGAGGCGCCGTCCCCGGCGGTCGGCCCGCCGCTGCGCGCTGCGCTCGCCGAGGCGGCGGTGACCGCGGCCCGCCAGGTCGGCTACGCCGGCGCCGGGACGGTGGAGTTCCTCCTCACCGATGCCGGCGACCCGGTCTTCCTGGAGATGAACACCCGGCTGCAGGTCGAGCACCCGGTCACCGAGTGCGTCACCGGGCTGGACCTGGTCGCGCTGCAACTCGCGGTCGCCGAGGGACGGCCGCTGCCGTTCACCGAGACGCCGGCCGCCCGCGGGCACGCGATCGAGGTACGGCTGTACGCCGAGGACCCCGCTGCCGGCTGGCGCCCGTCGACCGGCACCCTGCACCGGTTGGCCGTTGCGGGCGTCACCGCCGCCTTCGCGGTGCCGCCCGGCGTGGCGGGGCTGCGGCTGGACAGTGGCGTCGCCGACGGCGCGGTGGTGTCGCCGCACTACGACCCGATGCTGGCGAAACTGGTCGCCTGGGCGCCGACCCGGGTCGAGGCCGCCCGGCGGCTGGCCGCCGCCCTCGCCGGCGCCCGGCTGCACGGCCTGGTCACCAACCGCGACCTGCTGGTGCGGATCCTCCGCCACCCGGACTTCCTCGCCGGCCGGACCGACACGGCGTTCCTGGACCGGGACGGGCTGCTGGCCCCGCTGCTGGACGCCGAGGAGTCCGGGCGGTGCGCGCTGGCCGCGGCGCTCGCGTCGGCCCACCGGCGGCACGCCTCCGCCCGGGTGCTGGGCAGCCTGCCGGCCGGCTGGCGGAACAACCCGTCCCAGCCGGCCGTCGCCGCGTTCGACGGTCCGGCTCGGATCGAGGTGACGTACCGGCCGCTGCCGGACGGCGTGCGGCTGCAGGCCGTCGATGCCGAGCGGGTGGTGCTCGAGTGGGACGGTGTGCGCCGCGAGTACGCCGTGCACACCGTCGATAACACGTCCTATGTGGACGCTCCGGGCGGCGGCTCGGCGAGGCTCACCGAGGTGGACCCGCTGCCGGCGCCCGCTGCCGCGCTGCCGGAGGGCTCGCTCACCGCTCCGCTGCCCGGCACGGTGCTGCGGGTCGCGGTCGAGGAGGGCGACCGGGTCGACGAGGGCACGACGCTGATTGTCCTGGAGGCGATGAAGATGGAGCATGTGGTGGCCGCGCCGGTCGCCGGCACGGTGGTCGCGCTGCCGGTCGGCGCAGGGTCGCAAGTGGAGGCCGGGACGGTGCTGGCGGTCGTCAAGTCCGACCCGGACGGCACCGACCGGAGGGCCTGATGGACTTCGCCGAGACCGAGGAGCACGCGCTGCTGCGGCGGTCGGTGGCGGCCGTGGCCGGGCGGTACGGGCACCAGTACTTCATGGCGAAGGCCCGCGCCGGGGAGAAGACCCGGGAGCTGTGGGATGAGGTCGGCCGGCTGGGCTATCTGGGCGTCGCGGTCCCGGAGAAGTACGGCGGCGGCGGCCGCGGCATCACCGAGCTGGCCATCGTCGCCGAGGAGCTGGCCACGGCCGGCTGCCCGCTGCTGCTGATCGTCGTGTCGCCGGCGATCTGCGCGACGGTGATCGCCCGTTCGGGCACCGACGAGCAGCGCGAGCGCTGGCTGCCCGGGCTTGCCGACGGCAGCCTGAAGATGGCGTTCGCGATCACCGAGCCGGATGCCGGCTCCAACTCGCACAACATCACCACGATCGCTCGCGCCGACGGCAGCGACTGGGTGCTGTCCGGCCGGAAGGTCTACATCTCCGGGGTGGACGAGTCACACGCCGTGCTCGTCGTCGCGCGGTCCGAGGACGCCCGCACCGGGACGCTGCGACCGATGCTCGTGGTCGTGCCGACCGACGCGCCCGGTCTCGACGCGACGCTGATCCCGGTGGAGGTTACCGGGCCGGAGAAGCAGTTCGCACTGTTCCTGGACGGCGTCCGGGTGCCCCGGGACGCGGTCGTCGGCGAGACCGCGGCGGCGGCCATCGACGCGCTGTTCGCCGGGCTCAATCCCGAGCGGATCACCGGCGCGGCGTTCGCGAACGGGATCGGGCGGTACGCGCTGGGGCGCGCATCGGCGTACGCGAACCAGCGCCAGGTCTGGGGGGTGCCGATCGGCGCGCACCAGGGACTCGCCCACCCGCTGGCGAACGCCGCGATCCAGGTCGAACTGGCCCGGTTGATGACGGCGAAGGCGGCCTGGCTCTACGACCGCGGCGAGGACGCCGGCGAGGCGGCCAACATGGCCAAGTACGCCGCCGCGGAGGCGGCGCTGCTCGCCGTCGACCAGGCGATCCAGGTGCACGGCGGCAACGGGATGGCCAGCGAGTACGGCCTGGTGCCGCTCTGGGGCGCCGCCCGGATAGCCCGCATCGCCCCGATCAGCCGCGAGATGATCCTCAACTTCGTCGCCTCGCACACCCTCGGCCTGCCCCGCTCGTACTAACCAGTGAGCGCCAACAGCCTCGCCAGCGATTCGACCAGTTGCAGCGAGTAGGCATGCGAGACGTGGTTGAGGTCGCGATACGCGATCGTCTTCCCGATGGCGGTCGGGCACAGCCGGTCCGCACAGAACCACCGTTCCAGGTCGGCGAAACCCACGCCGGCGGCCGCCGCCCCGTCCCGCATCGCCGCGTTGAGACGCGTCTTCGTGCCGTCCAGCGGCCAGGTGCAGGTGGACATGTCGACCTTCCGGCGCAACAGGCAGTCGACCGGGTACCCGCCCAGGCCGGGAGGGTCACTGAGGACCGTGATCCGCGCGCCGCTCGGCTCGAGCGCTCGTACGGTCGAGGAAATGCCGGTCACCCAGCGCTGGGCGAGGAGCGCGTCATCGGTGATCCGACCACCGCGGTCGTCGGCCGCTCGGGACCGGGGCGCAGTCGCGACAACGATCCGGTCCGGGTGCAGGCTCACCGCCGTCTTCAGCCCCCATGCTCGCCAGTTGTCGCACCCGCGGTCCGGCCCTCCGCCCGCGATGAGAGTCACGTTGGCGGAGGTGCACCCGCTCCTGCTGACCAGGTAGACGGCCCAGCCGTACTTCCTGCCGATCGCGTCGAAGGCCACCGTCCACATCGAAGCATGCGAATCGCCGATGACGAGGAGCGATCGCGTCGCCTGGACGGACCCGAACGTACAGACCTGTCGCGTCGCGTCAGCTGGCTCGGCACGGCAAACCTGCCGGACGGAGAAACCCTCGTTGGAGAGCTTGTCGATCGGGGGCGACAGATCCGCCGGGATCGGCTGCCTGGCCCGCGCGGCGGCGACCGAGCGCTGGACAGCGGCCACCGGGTCGAACGGGGGCTCGGGTCGAGCGGTGCGATCCAGGCCTATGGTGACCGCCGGCGTGTCGGCGGCGGCGGCGCGAGCGTCGACCTGGGAACGCAGTGACGTCGTCGCGCAGACGACGACGACGAGCAGGGTCGCCATCGCCACTGGCCACAGCACGAGGCCCCGCGGAGGCTCCTCCTGTAGCCATTGGGCCCGCCGCAGCGGGTTCTCGACGAAGCGGTACGTGACGCCGGCGAGTGCCAGTGCGAGCACCAGGAGCCCGAGATTGGTCGGCAACGACAGCTGTCGCTCGGCATAACCCGCGGCGATGATCAGTACGGGCCAATGCCAGAGGTAGAACGAATACGACCAGTTGCCCACCGACCGCAGCGGGGGCGCCCCGAGCAGCCTGCCCACACCGCGCCGTGATCCGCCGGTGCCGCCGGCGATAATCGCGGCGGTCGACAGGACTGGCAGGAGAGCCGCGGACCCGGGGAATGGCGTGTCCGCCGTGAACAAAGCGCCGGATGCGACGACTCCAGCGGCGCCTGCCCAGCTCAGCGCCGCTCCGACCGATGCGGGCACCCGGGCCACCGGGCTGATCGCCAGCAATGCGCCGACGGCCAATTCCCAAGCTCGGGTGAACGTCGAGAAGAACGCTGCGGTGGGGGCTTCGTGAGTCTGCTTGACCGACCAGTAGAAGGATACGGCGATAAGGACGCCGAGCGAGGCCACCACACGCCCGGTCGGTTCGTGCGATCGAGCCGACCGGCGGCGACTCCGCTTCGTGATCCCGAAGACCAGCACGCCGAGCAGCACTGGCCACACCAGGTAGAACTGCTCCTCGACCGCCAGCGACCAGTAGTGCTGCAGAGGCGACGGCGGCAGGTCTGCAGCGAGGTAGTCCGTGCCCACCGCGGAAAAGTGGAAGTTGGCTCCGAAGAAGCCCGCCCACAGGGCGTCGGTCGCCACCCGCCGCGCGGCCACGAAGTTGAGCAACTGCCACGAAGCGATAACGGTCACCACCAGCACCACGGTCGCCATCGGCAGGATGCGCCGGGCGCGGGCGGCGTAGAAGGCGGGCAGCGAGATTCCGTCGCGGTGCTCCCCGCCGCGCAGGGACCCGGTGATGACGAAGCCCGACACGACGAAGAAGACATCGACTCCGACGTAGCCGCCGGCGAGCTGGCTGACGCCGGCGTGGTTCAGCGCAACCAGCATGACGGCAATGGCGCGAAGCCCCTGGATGTCCGCTCGGTAGCGCTTCGGAGGCTCCGAGCCAGCGACGACCTGGTTGGTCCCGGACCATCGGGTCCGGAGCTCCGGCAGAGCTGGCATCGCTGGAGTATGGCACGAACTGTAGTCGGAGGTAAACTCTACGTAGTTGCCTCTGGACCGAACGGGACCGCGCTGGCGGTGCCTGCCGGGGTCTACCGCGGCACCGGTGTCGCTGAGCGTGTCGACTCGGCCGCCTCTACGGTGGGCGGGTGCACGCGATCACGCTCCCGTCGTACGGCGGTCCCGAGGTGCTCAGCTGGGCGGAGGTGGCAGACCCGGCGCCGGATGCCGGGGAGGTGCTCGTCGAGGTCGCCGCCACCGCGGTCAACCGCGCCGACATCCTGCAGCGGCAGGGCAACTACCCGCCGCCGCCGGGAGCGCCTCCCTACCCGGGGTTGGAAGCCAGCGGTCGGGTGGCCGCGCTCGGCGACGGCGTCACCGGCTGGCACGCCGGCGACGAGGTGTGCGCGCTGCTGGCCGGCGGCGGCTACGCCGAGCAGGTCGCGGTGCCCGCCGGCCAGCTCCTACCGGTCCCACGTGGACTGTCCCTGGTGGAGGCGGCGGCGCTGCCGGAAGCGGCGTGCACGGTGTGGTCCAACCTGATGATGGCTGCCCGGCTGCAGCCCGGCGAGACGCTGCTGGTGCACGGCGGAGCCGGCGGGATCGGCACGATGGCGATCCAGGTGGGCGCGCGGGTCGGGGCGCGGGTGCTGTGCACGTCGGGCGGTGACCGGAAGCGCCGGCGCTGCCTGGAGTTCGGCGCCGAGGTCGCCATCGACTACCGGACCGAGGACTTCGTCGCCCGCGTCCGGGAGCTGACCGGCGGCCGGGGCGTCGACGTGGTCCTGGACAACATGGGCGGCGGGTACCTGGGCCGCAACGTCGAGGCGCTGGCCGTCGGCGGCCGGCTGATGAACATCGGGCTGCAGGGCGGCCGGAAGGGCGAGCTGGACCTCGGCACGCTGATGGCCAAGCGCGCCTGGATCGCGTCGATCTCGCTGCGGCCCCGCCCGCTGCCGGAGAAGGCGGAGATCGTCGCCGCGGTGCAGGCCAACCTGTGGCCGGCGCTCGAGGCCGACGAGCTCCGCCCGGTGATCGACCGGGTGCTGCCGATCCAGCAGGCCGCCGAGGCACACCGGGTGGTCGAGGCCGGCGAGCACGTCGGCAAGATCGTCCTCACCGTACCCTGACCCCGGCGGACGCGGCGGGTCAGCGGAGGTCGGCGAGCGCGTCGAGCAGGCGGTCGACCTCGTGCCTGGTGTTGTAGTGCACCAGGCCGACCCGGACGGCGCCGCCCACCTCACCCACGCCGAGGCTCTCCATCAGCTCGTAGGCGTAATAGTCGCCGTCCCAGGCGCAGATGCCGCGCCTGGCCAGCTCCTCGGTGACCTTGCGCGGCTTCCAGCCGTCTACGGTGAACGCGACCGTCGGCGCCCGCCGCTGTGGGGAGCCAAGCACGGTCACCCGCCGCAGGCTGCGCAGCCCCGACTCCAGGTGGGAAAAGACACCCCCCTCGTACCGCTCGGCGGCCGTCATCGAGGTCAGCACCCGCTCCCGCCGGCTGCCGGTGGCCGCGTCATCCAGCGAGGCGAGGTGGTCGACCGCCGCCACCACGCCGGCCATCAGCTCGAACGCCAGCGTGCCGGTCTCGAACCGGTCGGGCACGTCGTTCGGTGCCGGGATCAGTTTGTCCGGCTGCAGCCGGTCCAGCAGCGTCGGCGATGCGACCGTCGCGGACACATGCGGCCCACCCCACTTGTAGGCACTCGTGGTGAACAAGTCCGCACCCAGGGCAGCGATGTCGATAGGCATATGCGGGGTGGCGTGCACGCCGTCCACGTGCATCAGCGCGCCGACCTGGCGCGCCCGGTCCGCGATCGCCCGGACGTCCGGGCGAGTGCCCACCGCGTTGCTCGCCGCGCTGACCGCCACCAGCCGGGTCCGCCGGTTGATCAGCGTGTCGTACTGCCACTCGGGCAGTTCGCAGGTCTCGATGTCGACCTCGGCCCACCGGATGATCGCGCCGGCCGGCTTGGCCGCGACCAGCCACGGCCGGACGTTCGCGTCGTGGTCCAGCCGGCTGACCACCACCTCGTCGCCGACCTTCCAGGTCTTCGACAGGGTCCTGGCCAGCGCGTACGTGATCGTGGTCATGTTCGGCCCGAGCACCACCCCCGCTGGCTCGCCGCCGACCAGGTCGGCGAAGGCGCGCCGGGCGGCGTCGATCAGCGCATCGGAGCGGGCCGAGGACGGGAACGGACCGTGCCGGTTCGACAGCGGCACGCGCAGGGCGGCGCTGACCGCCCTGGCGACGCTCTCCGGGATCAGTGTCCCGGCCGGACCGTCGAGGTGGACGTAGCCGTCGCCGAGCGTCGGGAAGAGTCCGCGGACGCGGGCGACGTCGAAGGCCATGGGAAAACACTACGAGGCGCGTACAAGTGCACACGTAGACCCCCCCCAAGCTCGGCCGGCCTGACCGTGCCGGCGCTGCCGTCTTGCGGAAGGATGGGGGCATGAGCGAGCCGCAGGAGCACAGGGTCGTCGTCGTCGGACCGGACGGCCAGCCGATCGGGCAGCTGTCGCCGCCTCCTGGCCTGCCGCCCGGCCAGTCGGACGAGGACAGCCACGAGCTGGCCGGCATGATCGAGCAGCCGGCGAAGGTCATGCGGATCGGCACGATGATCAAGCAGTTGCTCGAGGAGGTACGGGCTGCGCCGCTCGACGAGGCCAGCCGGGTACGGCTGCGCGAGATACACCAGTCCTCGATCCGGGAACTGGAGGAAGGGCTCTCCCCGGAACTGCACGATGAGCTGGAGCGGCTGACGCTGCCGTTCACCGACGACGCGACACCCAGCGACGCCGAGTTGCGGATCGCGCAGGCGCAGCTGGTCGGCTGGTTGGAAGGGCTGTTCCACGGCATCCAGACCGCCTTGTTCGCTCAGCAGATGGCGGCCCGGGCGCAGTTGGAGGAGATGCGCCGGCACGCCCTGCCCGGGCCGGCCGGCATGCCGGGCGGGCAGCTACCGCCCGGCGCTCAGCCGCCCGGCACCAGCACCGGGCAGTACCTGTAGCCGAGCCCGCGGGCCGCCTCCCCGGCGCGGCGGTCACCCGGCCTCCGCCACCGCGGACACCGGCGAGAGGCCGAGGTCACCTCTACCGCCAGGCGGGTCGGGTTGCCCCGGGCGGGGCGCCGCGCCGGCTGGCAAGTATTCGCTCGACGACGCGGGCGACCCCGTCGGCGTCGTTGCTCTCGGCCACCTCGTCGGCGCTGGCGAGCACCCGCGGGTGGGCGTTCGCGACCGCCACCGAGCGACCGGCCCAGGCCAGCATCGGCAGGTCGTTCGGCATGTCTCCGAACGCGACCGCCTCCGCCGGGGCGATCCCGGCCGACTCGGCGAGCGAGGCCAGCGCGGAGGCCTTGGTCACGCCGTACGCGGAGATCTCCAGCAGCGCCCTGGTCGAGGAGTGGGTGACCGTGGCGGTCGCGCCGAGGATCCCGACCGCGTCAGCCATCAGTTCGTCCGGCTCCAGCGTCGGGTGCCGGGCCAGCAGCTTCGCCGCCGGCCGGTCCAGGATCGCCTGCGGCGGCCCGACCCGCACCTGCGGCACCCCGATCTCCCAGCCGTGCTCGTACCCGGGCTCGTGCGCGAAGTCCATGCCGTACTCCACGGCGAACAGCAGGCCGGGGACGGCGTCCCGGAGCCGGCTGGCGATCGACCGTAGCTGGTCCGGGTCGAGCAGTCGCTGCGCCACCACGGTCTCGGTGTGCAGGTCGTAAAGCAGCGCGCCGTTCGCGCAGATCGCCACGCCGGTGTGACCGGTCGCGGCGACCACCCCGCCCATCCAGCGGGGCGGCCGGCCGGTGACCAGCACGACGACCAGCCCGGCGGCCTCGGCCGCGCGCAGGGCGCGGGCGGTGCGGTCCGAGATCGTGCCATCCGAACGGACGATCGTGCCGTCGAGGTCGGTGGCGACCAGTCGCACCTCGCTCAACGGGACGGCGGCTCGAGGACGTCGCGACCGCCGAGGTAGGGCCGCAGCGCTGCGGGCAGTCGAACCGAGCCGTCCGGCCGCTGGTGCACTTCCAGCAGGCAGGCGATCGTCCGAGCGACCGCGCAGAGCGTGCCGTTCAGCGTGGCGGCCACCTGCGGCCGCCCGTCCGAGCCCCGGTACCGGATGGCGAGCCGGCGGGCCTGGAACGTGGTGCAGTTCGAGGCGGAGGTCAGCTCCCGGTACCGCCGCTGGGAGGGGAACCAGGCCTCGCAGTCGAACTTCCGGGCCGCGCTGGACCCGAGGGCGCCGCCGGCGATGTCGACCACCTGGAACGGCAGTTCCAGCGCGGCGAGAAACTCCTTCTCCCAGTCGAGCAGCCGGCGGTGCTCGGCGTAGGACTCCTCCGGCCGGCAGAACGAAAACATCTCCACCTTGTCGAACCAGTGCACCCGGACGATGCCGCGGGTGTCCTTGCCGTACGAGCCGGCCTCCCGGCGGAAGCAGGCGGAGAACCCGGCGTACCGGCGGGGCCCGCCGGACAGGTCGATGATCTCGGAAGCGTGGTAGGCGGCCAGCGGCACCTCCGAGGTGCCGACCAGGTAGAGGTCGTCGGCCTCGACCCGGTACACCTCGGTGGCATGCGCGCCGAGGAACCCGGTGCCCTCCATCGCGGCCGGCTTGACCAGCGCCGGGGCGATCATCGGGGTGAAGCCGGCCGCGCGCGCTCGGTCCATGGCGAGGTTGACCAGGGCGAGCTCCAACTCGGCACCGACGCCGGTGAGGAAGTAGAACCGGGCGCCGGAGACCTTGGCGCCGCGCTCGACGTCGATTGCGGCGAGCCGCTCACCGAGCTCGAGGTGGTCCCGGACGGGCTCGGCGTAGTCCGGCACCTCGCCGGCCGTCTCCAGGACGACCGAGTCGTCCTCGCCGCCGGCCGGCACGCCGTCCTCGACGACGTTCGGCACGGCGAGATGCGCCGCCCGCAGCGCCTCCTCGGCGGCGGCCTGCTC
>Ga0210378_10001274_pt1 | contig 13176 bp, 9 predicted proteins | sample PLM1_60_b1redo_FD_155465 | JGI IMG/M metagenome (GOLD analysis project Ga0210378, IMG submission 155465) | Groundwater sediment microbial communities from an aquifer in East River, Colorado, USA - PLM1_60_b1 redo | ecosystem: Environmental > Terrestrial > Soil > Riparian zone | place: USA: East...
CGAAGCCATCCCGCTCGAGGCGCACGCGCCACGCGTCGAATTCCTCGAGCAAGGCCGCGAGCATCGTCTCGCGGTCGGGCGCGCGTCCGGTCTCGAGCGCGACCGAGGTGGCATGCCCCGCCAGCTCCGGCGGAAACTCGCGCTGACCGAGGTTGACGCCGATGCCGATTATGATTGTTGTAGCGGGGTCTGTTGTAGCGGGTGCCTCGAGGCCGGCTTGAACCGAGGGTGGCCCGAGAAGGGAGCGGCGCGGCTCCGACACGCCCGCTTCTGCCCGTGTGCCGTCGCGATCTGGCGTCGCGACGCCCGATCGGGCGCGAGATTCGAGGAGGATTCCGGCGATCTTCTTGCCCCCGACGAGGACGTCGTTCGGCCACTTGACCCGTGCCGCAACCGGGGCGACGCGCCGGAGCGCCTCCGCCGTGGCGACCGCGGTCATCGGCGAGAAGGTCGGCAGGAGCGTCTGTGGAAGCCGGGGGCGGACGATGATGGAGGCGAGGAGACTCGTTCCGGCCGGCGCTCGCCAGAGGCGTCCGCGCCGGCCCCTGCCCGCCAATTGCTGATCGGCGACCACCACGGTGCGGTCCGCCGCGCCGCGCTCTGCGAGCCCGAAGGCGACCGACTGGGTGGAATCGACGGTATCGAGGCGGACGATCGCGGCCGGGGCGCTATCGCGAGCCATCATCGACCCAGGCGAGGCTCGCCAGGAGCTTGGCGCGAAGCGCTTCTTGCTCGATGAGCCGCTCCCGCTCTCGGGCCACGATCTCGGCGGGCGCCCGCTCGGCGAACTCAGGCCGGGCCAGCTTGCCCTTGAGGAATTCGACGCTCTCGGCGGCACGCGTGATCTCCTTCTCGAGGCGGTGGCGCTCGGCGGCGAGGTCGACGACGCCCGCCAGATCCACGTAGAGCTCCGAGCCGTCGATGACCGCCATCGCCGAGGTCCGCGGCCGCGTCGCCCGAGGATCGACGGCGAACCGGGCGCGCGCCAGCGTGTCGATGAGGGCGCCGTTCGCGGTGAAGAGCTCGCCTCCGTCCCGGCTCGGGCGGAGCGTCGCCGCGAGCGTGACGCCGGGCGCGATCCGCATCTCGCCGCGGATGTTGCGCACCGCGGTGACGAGGTCCATGACCGCGGTCATCTGTCGCTCGGCGTCGGGGTTGCGCTGTTTCCGCGCCACCCGCGGATACGGCGCGATCATGATCGACTCGCCCTTGTGCGGCAGCCGCTGCCAGAGCTCCTCGGTGATGAACGGCATGAACGGGTGCAGGAGCCGGAGCGTCGCCTCGAGGACCCGAACGAGCGTGGCCTGGGTGCGCGCGCGCCGCGCCGGGCTCTCGGCGCGGTAGAGCGACAGCTTGGCGATCTCGAGGTACCAATCGCAGAACTCGTGCCAGAGGAACTGGTACACGGACGAGGCGGCGTCGCTGAACCGGTACCGCCGGATCGCGGTGCGGACCTCCGCGATGGTGGCCGCCAGCCGGCTCTCGATCCACACGTCGGCGAGCGCCGGCGGTATGTTCTTGGCCAGCGCCGCGTCGAAGCCATCCAGGTTCGACAGGACGAGGCGCGCCGCATTCCAGATCTTGTTGGCGAAGTTTCGGTAGCCCTCGATGCGGTCTTCGGAGATCCGGATGTCCCGGCCCTGCGCCAGCGCCGCGAGCGTGAAGCGGAAGGCGTCGGTGCCGTACTTCCCCATCACCTCCAGCGGGTCGGCGACGTTGCCTTTGGACTTCGACATCTTCTGTCCTTCGGCGTCGCGCACGATCGCGTGGAGGTACACGTCGCGGAAGGGCACGTCGTGCGTGAAGTGGATGCCGAGCATCGCCATTCGGGCGACCCAGAAGAACAGGATGTCCGGTGCCGTGACGAGCACCGAGGTCGGATAGTAGGTTCTGAGCTCGAGTGTGTCGTCGGGCCAGCCGAGCGTCGAGAACGGCCAGAGTCCCGAGGAGAACCAAGTGTCGAGCGTATCGGGGTCCTGCCGGAGCGGCCCGCCGCACTGGGGACACGCCTGGAGGTCGTCGCGCGACACGTGCACGGAACCGTCGGCGTCGCAGTGCCACGCGGGAATCCGATGGCCCCACCAGAGCTGGCGCGAGATGCACCAGGGTCGGATGTTCTCCATCCAGTGGTAATAGGTCTTCGTCCAGCTGCGCGGGACGATCTTGATCCGCCCCTCGCGCACGGCCTTGATCGCCGCCTCGGCGAGCGGCTTCGTCTGCACGTACCACTGCTTGGAGACGAGCGGCTCGACCACCGTCTTGCAGCGATGGCAGACGCCGACCGCGTGCCGGTAGGGCTCGATCCGCTCGATCAGGCCGAGCGCCTTCATGTCCTCGACGATCCGCTTGCGGCACTCGAAGCGGTCCAGGCCGGCGTAGCGTCCGGCCTCGGCGGTCATCCGACCGTCGAAGCCTATGACGGTCTTGACGGGAAGGTTGTGGCGCCGGCCGATCTCGAAGTCCACCGGGTCGTGCCCCGGCGTCACCTTGATGACGCCGGTGCCGAACTTCGGATCGACGACGTCGTCCGCGACCACCTTCACCGAGATGGTGCCGTCCACCGATGGGACCTCGAGCGTCGTTCCCACGAGATGCTTGTAGCGCTTGTCCTTGGGGTGCACGGCCAGACCCGTGTCGCCGAGCTTCGTCTCCGGCCGCACCGTCCCGACGGTGACCGGACCGTACTTGATGTAGACGAACTCCGCGTCGCGCTCCTCCCGCTCGACCTCGAGGTCGGACAGCACCGTCTGGCAGCGCGGGCACCAGTTGACGATGTAATCGTCACGGTAGATCAGCCCCTCTTGCCAGAGGCGGACGAACGATTCCCGGACCGCGCGCGACAGCCCGGGATCCATCGTGAAGCGCTCGCGCGACCAGTCGCACGAGGCGCCCAGACGTCTGAGCTGTCGGACGATCGTGCCCCCGGTCTCTTCCTTCCATCGCCAGGCGCGGGCGAGGAAACCGTCGCGGCCGAGGTCTTCCTTCGTCTTTCCCTCGGCCGCGAGCTGGCGTTCGAGGACCACGTGAACGGCGATCGCCGCATGGTCGGTCCCGGGGAGCCAGAGGGTATTGAAGCCGTCCATCCGCTTCATGCGCGTCAGCGTGTCCTGCAGCGTCATGGTCAGCGCATGACCCCAGTGGAGCGATCCGGTGACGTTGGGCGGCGGCATCGCGATCGAGAACGGCTTGCGGGTGGCCGCGGCATCGGCGCGGAAGTAACCCCGTTCCTCCCAGCGCGGATACCAGCGCTCCTCGACGGCCGAGGGATCGTACCGGTCGGAGATCTCGCTCGTCGGCGCGCTCATCGGCGAGACGTCAATCGAGCACCGGCGCGGCGGCCGCGAGGCGCCACCGGGCGCCGCCGCGCTGGAAGATCAGCGCCCAAGGCGTGTGCTCTGCAGTCGCGGCGACCGACACCGTCTGGGGGTTGGCGGTGCCGTCGGCAGCGTCGCACGCGGCCTCGGGGCGCAACGTGGCCGGAAGCCGCCGGCGGATCTGGACGTCGGGCACCAGCTTCGCCAGGCTGCGCTCGTCTCTCGACTCGAGCGCGTCGAAGAGCTGGGCGACCGTCGTGCGTAGCTCGCGGTGCCAGCCGTTGAGCTGGCGTCGGGCCTTCCGGACGAGCGCCCCGCTCTCGTGCGAGGATCGGAACACGTCCTCGGCTTCGGTCTGTCCGTCGCACCCCGGCGTCCAGCCCGGATAGTGGAGCTCGTAGCGCACTCGAATCTCCTCCCCGCGCACCGAATATGCACGCGCCATCAGGCGGTCGGCGAACAGGTCGGTCGTGGACCAGACGACACGAACGCCGTCGCCCTGCTGGCGGATGAGGTCGAGCCGGAGCGGGCGGATCCCTTGTCCCGTCGCTGGACCTTCCCAGGCGGCGACAAACTGGGAGGCGCCGCTCGGCGCCGGAGACCACGGGTACACGGTCGGGCGGCCCTCGCGGAAGAGCGTCGTCAGCAACGCGGCCTCCGCGCCGAGTCGCCCGTACACCCGCACGGAGTTGACGCCGGGCGCATCGCTCATCTGGAACGCGCCCACCACGAGCCGCCCGACGCGGAGGACGTCGACTGCGGCAGCGCCCCACGCGTCGCCGAACGCGTCGAGCCTATCCTGGATGAAGCCGGCCGACGCGTAGAGACCGCCGGCACCGAGACTCTCGACGATTTCCTCATCGAGGAGCGCGTACATGTCGCGATAGGCGTCGGGCGACTCGGCCACGTCGCCGTGCCCGAGCGAGGTGTGCGAACGCGCGAGCCGGCGGAACTGGTCGAGGCGGTCGACCGGATCGGCGGCGTCCGGCCGCTCGGGCACGAGCGCTGCGGCGCCGAGCATCGCGAGGCCGACGAGCAGTGTTCGCGTCGGGCACCCCGATAGGCGACTCACACGCCTATGGTACAACAGACCCGTGCGGCTTCTCGTTCTCGATCGGTACATCGTGCGCGAGCTCGTCTCACCACTCGCGTTCGGCTGCGCGCTCCTCACGTTTTTCCTCGTCATTGACCGGATCTACCAGCTGACCGACCTCGTCATCACGAAAGGTGTGCCCTTCTATCTCGTCGTCCAGCTGCTCGTCTTCATGCTGCCGTCGTTCCTGGCTCACACGCTTCCGATGGCCCTCTTGTCCGCGGTGCTCCTCGCCGGAGGCCGGCTGGCGAGCGACTTCGAGATCGTCGCCTTCCGGGCCGCCGGCGTTAGCGCGCTGCGGCTCTTCCGTCCAGTCCTGCTGGCCTCGATCGTCGTCGCGCTGGCCACCGCCGGGCTCACGCTCGCCCTGAACCCCGTGGCGAACCTCGAGTTCCAACGCCAGCTCTTCCGGATCGTCCAGGCGCGAGCGGCGAGCGGTCTGCAAGAGCGCGTGTTCCTCGGGGTGTTCGGGGACCTGACGATCTACGTCGAGGACGTCAGCACCTCTCAGGTCGCGCTGCGCGGGCTCATCGTTTCCGACGAGCGCGACGCGACGCTCTCGCGGATCATCACCGCGCGCGAAGGCCGCCTGCTCACCGACGAGGTGAACCAGCGGATCACGCTCCGCCTGGTGAAGGGCGCCGTGAACGAGGCTGACGTCGTGCCGGTCGACGCGTCGAAGGACCAGCCATCGCCGACGGCGCGGGCGAGCGGCGCGTCCCGCTATCGATATACGCGCTTCGATATCTACGATATGAGCCTGTCCATGACGTCGCCGGTGAAGGGCGCGCCGCGGGGCGAGAAGCCGGAAAAGGACCTCACCCTGCGCGAGCTCGACCGGAAGATCGCCGAGCATCGACACGATCCGACCAGCCGACGGCCATTTCAGGTCGAGCGCCACAAGCGCTACGCGCTGCCGCTCGCGGCGCTCGTCTTCGGTCTCATCGGATTTCCGCTCGCGGTCCGCTCCCACCGCGGCGGCCGGAGTATCGCGTTCATCGGCAGCCTGGTGATCCTGGTCACCTACTATCTGGTGATGACATCGCTCGAGGGGGCTGCCCTCCGCGGGCAGATTCCCCCGGCCGTCGCGATCTGGACGCCGAACGTCCTGTTCGGCGTCGTCGGCCTCGGGTTCCTCGTGGCGACCGCGCGCGAGTGGAAGTGGCCCGCGCTGCCGCTCGTGTGGCGCGCGCTTGAGACCCTGCGGCGCGCCGTCCCTGGGCGCGGCGTGAGGCGCGTCCGGGGGCCCGGACCAGGGGCGGCGCGCGACTCGACGCACATCGTCGACCGCTACCTCGTGCGCGAGTACCTGGCGTTCATGGGGGTCGGACTCGCGGTGGCGGCGACCCTGTTCATCATGATCGATCTCCTGCAGACCCTGGACAGATACCTCCGGGTGAAGCCGCCCCTCGTGTACATCTTGGAGCACTTCGTCTACCGGCTGCCGGCGGGGCTACATACCTACCTGCCGGTCGTCATGCTCGTCGCGACGATCTTCCGCTTCCTGACGCTCAGCCGCAATCACGAGCTGACCGCGCTCAAGGCCGCCGGCATCAGCCTCTACCGGGTGAGCGCGCCGATCCTGGGCCTCGGGCTGGCCGTCGCCATCGGGGCCGGGCTCTTTCAGGAGCTCGCGCTGCCCGCCCTCAACGAGCGGGGGGACGAAGTTGACCGGGTCAAGATCCGCGGCCTCGCCCCCCGTCATCTCCAGTCGCGCCAGCGCCTCTGGGTGCGCAGCTCAGACTCGCGCTTCTACCGCGTCGAGCTGCTCCACCCGGGGACGAACGACATGTTCGGGGTGACCATTCTCGAAGTGGACCACGACTTCCGGCTCGTCGGTCGGCTGGACGCGCGGCGCGCGCACTGGACGCCGGCCGGCTGGGAGCTGAGCGAAGGCGCGTACCGGGAGATCGGCGCCGATGGCACGGTGCAGACGGTGCCATTTCTCCGGACGGCGCTGGACCTGACGGAGGACATGGAGGACTTCATCCGCATCCAGAAGCCCGTCAATGCGATGAGCTTCCGGGAGCTCAAGGACTACATCGCCCGGCTCGAGGCGGCCGGCTTCAAGGTCCGCAAACATCTCGTCGAGCTCTACGCCAAGCTGTCCTTCCCGCTCGTCAATCTGGTCATGGTGCTCGTCGCCATCCCCTTCGCGCTCCAGTCGCCGCGCGGGGGTCGTCTCTACGGGATCGGTCTCGCGCTCGCCATCATGGCGGGCTATCTGGTCGTCCACTACGTCGCGCTCGCGTTCGCACGGGCCGACCTCCTACCGCCCCTGATTGCCGCGTGGACGGCGAACGTCATCTTCATGGGGATCGGCGTTTCCCTCCTGCTCCGCGCTCGCACCTGAGTGACGGCGTTCACGCGATCCACGCGAGCGGATCCTCGCGGCTCGGCACGTGACCCTCGATGAAGATGCGATGCCAGATCGCGAGCTGCCTCAGCCCCCAGATCGCGCGGCCGGTGTTCCCGCCCCTGCTCTGCTGGCCGCGTATGTGGCGTGGAAAAAGGTCTACGCGGAGCTGGCCGACGGGTTCGGCGCCAACGTGAGGACGAAACCGGACTGGAGCCCGGTGGAGAAGGACCTGTTGGCCGTCATCGATCTCGAGAAACTCCTGGCGATCGAACGCGCGACCGTCGAGGACGGCACGCGATGACGGCTGTGAGGACGACGAGGGGGTAAGGCGATGCTCTCGAGAGAACCTGGTCAATCTCCAAGATCGGGCGATGACGGAGACGATGGGCCCGATCTACGACCGGACCCAGGAGCACCTCGGGACGACCGACGCGATGGTCATCTACGTGCGGCAGCGGCTGATCGACGCGGCCAGGGCGCTCCGCGACGAGAGCGTGGTGCCGGCGAACGTCGACGACCCGACCCTGTGCCGCGTGCGTCCGGCCTCCATCTTGCTGCCCGAGGGCGACAGCTGGATCACGGCGACGGAGAAGGCGCGCCAGTCGGACGCGGGCGTGCCCATCGCCTGGGTGCCGTTCGCCCAGTGAGCGCGGTGCCGCCCGCCCCCGCCCCGGGCCTCGCGTATTACGAGGCCGTGCCTTATCTGCTCGTGGTCGAGTCGGTTGAGCGCGGTGGTGAGTGGCTGCGGCGCGCGGCGTATCCGGAGCTACCCGGCTGCGTCGCCGAGGCAGCCTCGGCCGTGGAGGCCATGGAAAAGCTCGAGCAGGCCCGGCTCCGTCTGCTGCGGCAGTTGTGGGACCGCGGCGCGCCGATCCCCGTCCCCCGCCCGCCGCTGCGGGGCGCGGTGACGGGCTAGTATCCCTTCGCGCGGTCCACCAGGTTCAGGAGCGGCGCGCCGTCCAGGTACCGCCGCAGGTTCTCGACGAAGAGGGTGCAGCAGTCGTCGTCGTAGCTCGCGACGAAGCCCGAGACGTGCGGTGAGACGATGACGTTGTCGACCTTGTACAGCGGGTGCCCGGCCGGCGGCGGCTCCTGCGCGAAGACGTCGACCGCCGCGCCGGCGATGCGCCGCTCCGCCAGCGCCTGCGCGAGCGCCATCTCGTCGACGCTGGCGCCGCGCCCCACGTTGATGAAGTAGGCCGTCGGCTTCATGGCACGAAGCTCGCGCGCGCCGATCATATGGTGCGTGTCGCGCGTGAGCGGCGCGCACATCACGACGACGTCTGATCGGGCGAGCAGCTCCGACACGCGCTCGGGCGAAAACCACTCGTCCGGCAGGACGCCTTCAGGATCGCCCGTGCCGGGCGGGCAGTACCCGGGATCGGCGCGGCGCGCGGGCTCCCGCTTGCACGCCAGCACGCTCATCGCAAAGGCGGTCCTGGCGATGCGGGCGAGCTCGCGTCCGATGCTGCCGTAGCCGATCACGCCGAGAGTCGCGCCCCGCACCGCCGTCGGCACGAACAGCGGCCACCGCTGCTCGTCGGGCGGCCAGGTGCCCCTCCCCCGCCATTCCACCATCCGCGGCAGGCGATGCGCCAGCCCCAGGAGGGCCGTGATCGCGTACTCGGCGACCGTCGCCGCGTGCACGCCGCTCGCGGTGGTGAGCGCGATCGCGCTGTTCGCGTAGATCGGGTGATCGTAGAGCGCGTTCACGCCCGCCATGTGCACCTGCACCCACTTGAGATTGGGCGCGCGGGACGGATCGCGCGGGAGACTTCCCGCGTAGAGAACGTCCGTGGGCGCGTAGTCGGCGGTCTCCGGATCGCCGTGCGTCACGGTGAGGCGTGACGAGACCTGGCGCAGCCGGTCCAGCTGAGCCTCATCGAAGGGCGTCGTCACGAGCACGTTTGGCATAAGGTCGCGGCCGCGCACCGTCGCGCGATGCTCGCCCCGCTAGGGTTGGTCGAAGAGCTTGACCGCCAGCGGCCCCGTCCGCGCCAGTCCTTTCACTTCGACTGCGTGAGGCCGCGGAGCGCCTCTTCGAGGCGCTTCTGCTCGGCTCCGTAGGCCGCCCAGTCGCTGCGGCGTAGCGCGTCCTGCGCTCGCGTCCAGCTCTCCCAGGCGCGCTGGACGAGCTGTCTCACGCCGGTGGCGCCGTCGCTCGGCGCCCCGGCCGCCGACGGCGCGGCGGCAGTCACGCTTGGGCGGCCGCCGAAGATGCGGGAGAGGGATTGCTCGAGCGTCGGCTCCATCGCGATCTGGTTGCCGTACGCGACGATCACCCGCCGCAGCTCGGGCAGCGCCCCCTGCTCGGAGGCGGCGAGGTACAGGGGCTGGACGTAGATCAGCGACTGGTCGATGGGGATCGCCAGCAGCGAGCCGCGGATCACCGTCGAGCCGCGCTGGCCCCAGAGCGCGAGCTGCTGGGCGATGATGGGATCCTGGTCGATCCGGGCGTCGATCTGCCGCGGTCCGTAGACGAGCTTCTGCTTGGGAAAGTTGAAGACGATCAGGCTGCCGTAGTTCGGCGGATCGGAGCGGGCGGCCATCCACGCGATCATGTTGTCGCGTCGCGCCGGATTGAAGAGCGTGAGCAGGATGAACTCCTCCTTCTGCTCACCCGGCGGCCGCATGATCGTGTAGTAGGGCTCCATGTCGCGGTCGCGACCCTCGATCGCCCGTCGCGGCACGGCCCAGAGGTCTTCCTTGTTGTAGAAGACCTGGGGATCGAGCATGTGGTAGGTCGCGTACTTCCGCGCCTGGATGGCGAAGAAGTCCTCGGGGTAGCGGATGTGGCGCCGGAGCCCCTCGGGCATCTTGTCCAGCGGCTTGAGGAGCCCGGGAAAGGCGCTGCCGTACGCGCGGACGATGGGGTCGGTCTCGTCGGCACGATAGAAGATCACCGTGCCGTCGTAGGCGTCGATCGTGACCTTCACCGAGTTCCGGATGTAGTTGCCGACGCCGGGGACGGGATCCGAGAAGGTCACGCGGCTGGTCGTCGTGTAGCCGTCCAGCATCCAGATCAGGCGCCCGTCGTCGTCGACGACCATGTACGGGTCGCGGTCAAATCTGAAAAACGGGGCGATCTGCCGGACGCGCTGGACGACCGTCCGGTGGATCATGATCCGGCTCTGGTCGGTGAGGTCGTTGGACAGGAGCATCTTGATCTCACCGAACCGCACGGCGAACAGGACCTTGCGGAGGAACGACGAGAGCGGGATGCCGCCGGCGCCGGTGTAGGTCGTGTAGACGTTCTGGTCGCCCGAGGGATAGTCGAGCTCCTGCGACTTCGTTTTCACCAGGACGTACTCGTTCGAGACCTCACCGTAGTAGATCTGCGGTCGCGTGATCTTCGGGAAGCCGCCCGTCGACTGGGGCGGGATGTCCTTGACCAGGAACTCCGGCAGCCCTTCGGCGGTGATGCGGTTGACGGGCCCGACCACGGCGCCGTAGCCGTGGGTGAACGTCAGGTGCTCGTTGATCCAGATCCGGGACTGGAGGTGCTGGTACGAGAGCTCGCGCGGCGACAGCATGAGCTGGCGGTACTCGCCGTTCACGATGTAGCGGTCGTTGTCCACGTCCATGAACTTGTAGTAGGTCCGGATCTCCTGGAGCTGCGCGAACGTACGCAGAAGGGGGCGGTAGTCCCACAGGCGGATGTTCTTGATCGTCGCCGAGTTGCGCTCGAGCGCCCGCGCGTCCAGGGTCTCGTCGGCGGGGAATTCGCGCTCGACGATGCGGTCGAGCCCGTACGCCTGGCGGGTCATGCGGATGTTGTGTTCGATGAACGGGCGCTCGGCCGCGAGCTCGTTGGGCGTGACCCGCAGGCGCTGCAGCAACGCCGGGTAGACGCCGAGGCCCACCACCCACACCAGGACCAGGGCGATCAGGCCGCCGGCGACCAGCCGCAGGCCCGACCGGGCGATCTGGGCGACGCACGCGACGGCGCAGAGCACCGCGAACACGGCGAGGGCCCCGAGCACGGGCAGCGACGCGTAGATGTCGGTGTACGCGGCCCCAAACACGATGCCGCGCGGCGAGAAGACCAGCTCGAACCGATCGAGCCAGAACCCGACGGCTTTGAGGGCGAGTGCCAGGGCCCCGAGGAGGAGGAGGTGCGTGCGCGCACCGGCCGCCAGCCGTGGGCCGCGGCTCGTCAGCACGAGGCTCCGCTGGAGCACGTCGACGGCGAGCGTCAGCACGATCGTGCTGGTGACGAGGGTGATGGCCCAACCGTACACGAGCTGCCAGAGCGGCAGGACGAAGACGAAGAAGCTGAGGTCGCGGCCGAAGAGCGGATCGGTGACGCCGAACGGCGTCGCGTTGAAGTAGCCCAGCACCGTCTCCCAGTGGACGGTGGCCCGCATTCCGGAGGCCAGCGCGATCAGCACCAGCACGATCGGCAGGAAGCGGCGGATCAGCGGCTCGATGATCACGCGGCTGGGCAGCCCGAGCTGGTCTTCGAGCTCCCAGATGACGTCAGGCGCCGCCGTGCGGGCCGCGAACGTCAGGTTGGCGTAGAGGAAGACGAGCACGGCGATGGCCAGCGCGGCGAAGAGCGATCCGCGGATCGAGAGCGTCTTCACGAAGACGTCCGTGTAGCCGACCTCGCCGAACCAGAGCCAGTCGGTGTACAGCGGCACGACCTGGGCGACCAGGCCGAGCACCAGGAGCACGAGGAGCAGCAGCACGACGGGCGGCGGGCGGTTCACGGATGTCGGCGGGGCGCGGTCAGGTCCCGTGGGTCCAGGATGCCAGGTAGTCACGTTGCGCGGCCGTGAGCTGGTCGATCTCGACGCCCATCGAGTCGAGCTTGAGCCGTGCGATCTCCAGATCGATCTCCCGCGGCACGACGAATACCTTCCGGGCCAGCGTCCGCCCGTGCTTGACCACGTACTCGGCGGCCAGCGCCTGGTTCGCGAAGCTCATGTCCATCACGGAGGCGGGATGCCCCTCCGCCGCCGTGAGGTTGATCAGTCGCCCCTCACCGAGAACGTAGAGCCGCCGACCGCTCTCGAGCGTGAACTCTTCGACGAACGGACGCACGCCCCGCCGGCTGCGCGCCATCGCGCCGAGCGTCTCGAGGTCGATCTCCACGTTGAAGTGCCCCGAGTTGCACAGAATGGCGCCGTCCTTCAGCCGGCCGAAGTGGTCGCTCGACATCACCGAGGTGTTGCCGGTCACCGTCACGAACACGTCGCCCTGGGCCGCGGCCGCGGTCATCGGCATCACCGGGAAGCCGTCCATGACCGCCTCGAGCGCCCGCAGGGGCTCGACCTCCGTCACGATGACATGGGCGCCGAGCCCCTTGGCGCGGGCCGCGACGCCGCGGCCGCACATCCCGTAGCCGGCGACGACGACCGTGCGCCCGGCCATAAGGATGTTGGTCGCGCGGAGGATCCCGTCGATCGTGGACTGGCCGGTGCCGTAGCGATTGTCGAAGAGGTGCTTGGTGTCCGCGTCGTTGACCGCGATCACGGGAAACGCGAGGACGCCCTCGCGCTCCATCGACCGGAGCCGGATCACGCCCGTGGTCGTCTCCTCCGTCCCGCCGATCACTTCGGCGGCGAGATCCTTCCGCGGGCCGTGGAGTTGGGAGATGAGATCGGCGCCGTCGTCCATCGTGAGCTGGGGTCGCGTCGCGAGCACGGCCGCGATGTGCCGATAGTACCGCGCGTGATCTTCGCCCTTCTGGGCGAAGACCGGAACGTCGTACTCGCGAACGAGCGCGGCCGCAGTGTCGTCCTGCGTGGACAGCGGGTTGGACGCGCAGAGCGCCAGCTGCGCTCCGGCGGCCTTGAGCGTGAGCATGAGGACCGCGGTCTCCGTGGTCACGTGCAGGCAGGCGCCGAGCCGGATGCCCTTGAGCGGCTGCTCGCGGGTGAAGCGCTCGCGGATCTGACGCAGCACCGGCATCGATTGCTCGGCCCACTCGATCCTGAGGCGCCCCTCGGGGGCGAGCGAGAGGTTCGTGACGTCGTGCTCGATCATGGAGCGTCGTCCTTTGCCCGGTGCCGTGGGCTGCCCCCCGCCCCCGCGGGACGTCGGGACCGGCGCGGCCTCATCGATGTGCCGAGCTACACGCCCGCGTCGTCGCGCAGGTCCTTGACGCGGTTCGTCCGCTCCCAGGCGAACTCGGGCTCCGAGCGCCCGAAGTGGCCGTAGGCGGCGGTCTTCTTGTAGATCGGCCGGCGCAGGTCGAGATACTTGATGATTCCGGCCGGCGTGAAATCGAAGTGACGCCTGACCAGCGCCTCGAGGACCCGGTTCGGCGCCTTGCCCGTCCCGAACGTGTCGACCATGATCGAGACGGGCTCGGCGACGCCGATAGCGTAGGCGACCTGCACTTGCGCCCGCTGGGCCAGGCCGGCGGCGACGATGTTCTTGGCCACGTGGCGCGCCATGTAGCA
>Ga0210378_10001275_pt1 | contig 13176 bp, 11 predicted proteins | sample PLM1_60_b1redo_FD_155465 | JGI IMG/M metagenome (GOLD analysis project Ga0210378, IMG submission 155465) | Groundwater sediment microbial communities from an aquifer in East River, Colorado, USA - PLM1_60_b1 redo | ecosystem: Environmental > Terrestrial > Soil > Riparian zone | place: USA: East...
CAGAGCGCGGTACTGGGGCGTGCCGCTGCCGAAGCTCGCGCCGATCTTTCCGCCGGTGTAGTCGACGAGGAGGCCCTTGACGGCGCTCTGGGCGCGTGAGACCTCCCAGGCGCTCTGGTAGCCCGTCTCGGAGTAGCTGTTCCCATTGTTGCCGTGGCCGTACCAGAACCGGTCCTTGAACTCGACGTGCAGCTTCGAGTTCGTCCCCATCGGCAGCTCCTTGATCGCCGTCACCTTCAACGGCTCGAATCCCGCCTTCGAGTAGTTCACCGAACGCAGGAGCGAGAACGGCAGTGCGAGGACGACGTGGTCGACCGTGACCGTGAGCGTGCCCATGTCCTTCATGAAGGTCAGCGTGAACGAGCCGCCTGAGTTCATTTTGATCGACGCGAGTGCGGTCCCGAGCGAGATCTGTCCAGCGAGCGCCTCGCCCAACCGCCTCGGAATGAGCTCGTTTCCGCCGCGCACGTGGTACTTCTCGTTCGACGGACCGAAGACCCGGAACTGTCCTTGCCCGATGTAGCCGAGCAGGTAGAGGAGATTGAGCGAGCTCTGCTCGCTGCACTCGGCGCCGTACTCGATGTTGTAGGCGATGTCGAGCACGCGGCCAAGGTTCGACTTCGAGCCTCCATTCGGCACGGTCTCGTCAAGCCACTCGATGATCGACATGTTGTCGAGCTCCCGACCGCGTGGCGTGGAGAGGTTCCAGAGCGTGGGGTAGCTCGCGGCAGAAACGTCCTTGTGCAGCTTCTGATAGATGCCGTTCAGGTCCTCAACGAGCTTCGAGTACTCGTACTTGCCTCCATTGACCCAGTAGAAGTCTTCTGTCCCCCTCGGCTGCGCACGGAGCAGATTGTCGAGGTTGAACCCGAGCTCCTGCGCCAGCTGGCGGATGTGCGTGTGGCTCTGGTCGATGAACTCCCCGCCGTGCTCGGCGATGAGCGGCGCGAACTCCTGATCGATCGTCCAGCAGCGGCCGCCGATTCGCGTCGAGGCCTCATAGACCTCAGCACTGAGGCCGGCCTGCTTGAGTCGATACGCACAGGTGAGCCCGGCGAGCCCGGCTCCGACGACCGCGACTCGAGGCAGCGACGCCCCGTAGGCCGCCTTGGCGAACCTTCCCATCGTGCCGGCCCCTGCCACGGCGACCCCCGCCGCGGTCGTTCGCTTGAGCAGCTCGCGTCGCGTCGTCCGGCTCTCGACGACGCCGGCGTAGGCCTCCTCGACGCGCTGCGCCAACGGTGTTCGTGCCATGCCGTTTCCTCCCCGGATCGGGTGCAGCCGGGAGCATCCCGCATTCGCAATGCGAGTTCAAGTAGCCACCTACATTGACCAAATGCGTGGCGCGTGGTACGAATCGCCTCGCTTTGCGCAGAGCTCACGCTCAACCGGCCAGCGCAGCCGAGCGCCGCCGGGGACCGATCAGCGCGCCGCGTCGCATCGACGCGCTCGATCAACGCATCATCGAAGCCCTCCAGGCGAACGGGCGGGAATCGTTCCGGGGCATCGCGGCCCAGCTCGGCGTCTCGGAGGCGACGATCCGCGCCCGCTACGCCCGGCTGTGCGCCGACGACATCCTTCAGGTGGTCGGAGTGACGAACCCGCTCGGTCTCGGGTTCGAGCAGGCGCTCGTCGGCGTCAAGACGGCCGGCTCGCCCCAACCCGTGGCGGACGAGATCGCCAGCTGGGAAGAAGCCGACTACGTCGTGATCACAGCAGGCCAGTACGACCTCGTGGTCGAGCTGGTCGCCTCGCACCGGCGGGAGCTGCTCGAGCTCACTAACCGGATGCGCGCGATCGAGGGCGTGGTCTCGACGGAGACGTTTCTGTACCTCGACATGGTGAAGCAGCTCTACGACTGGGGGACTCGAATGCCGGTGATCGGATGACGAGCGCGGCGCCGACCACGCTGGACCTGCAGCGCGCCGCGCGAGAGCATCTCTGGCTGCACTTCACGCGCATGGGCGGCTACCAGGACGGCGAGGTGCCGATCATCGTCCGCGGGGAGGGCTGTTACCTCGAGGACTCGAACGGCAAGCGGTATCTCGACGCGCTCGCAGGCCTCTTCTCGGTAAACATCGGCTACGGGTACGGAGACGAGATCGGCGAAGTCGCGGCCGCGCAGATGCGAGAGCTGCCGTTCTACACGAACTGGGGCTATGCGCATCCGCGGGCGATCGAGCTCGCGTCAGAGGTCGCATCGCTCCTGCCGGGCGACCTGAACAGGCTGTTCTTCGTGTCGGGAGGCTCCGAGGCGGTCGAGTCGGCGTGGAAGCTCGCGCGCCAGCACTACCTCGCACGCGGAGAGCCGCGGCGCTGGAAAGCCGTCTCCCGGCACATCGCGTACCACGGAACGACGATGGGCGCCCTCTCCATCAACGGCATCCCGGAGCTCCGAACGCCGTTCGAGCCGCTCGTGCCGGAGGTTCAGCACGTGCGGAACACGAACCGCTACCACCGTCCCGCTGACGAGACCGAGGAGCAGTTCACGGCGTTCCTGCTGGACGACCTCGTGCAGACGATCGAGGCGACGGGCCCAGACACGATCGCGATGGTGATCATGGAGCCCGTGCAGAACGCCGGCGGGGCGTTCACTCCGCCGGAGGGCTACTGGCGCGGAGTCCGGGAGATCTGCGACCGCTACGGCATCCTCCTCTGCGCGGACGAGGTGATCACGGGCTTCGGACGCCTTGGTGCGTGGTCCGGCTCCGAGCGCTACGACATCCGGCCCGACTTGATCACGATCGCCAAAGGCCTGTCGTCCTCCTATGCGGCGATCGGCGCGGTGGCGGCGACGGACCGCGTGATGGAGCCCTTCATGCAGGGCACGAACATGTACGCGCACGGGATCACGTTCGGAGGACACCCCGTCATGTCCGCAATTGCGCTCAAGAACATCGAGATCATGAAACGCGACCGGATCATCGAGCACGTCGCGGAAACGCAAGATCAGTTCAGGAGCACGCTGGAGCAGCTCCTCGAGCTGCCGATCGCAGGCGACCTGCGGGGCACCGGCTTCTTTTACGCACTCGAGCTCGTCAAGGACAAGGAGACGCGCGAGTCGTTCAACGAGGAAGAGTGCGAGACGCTCCTGCGCGGATTTCTGTCGCCCCGGCTCTTCGAGCGCGGCTTGATCTGCCGCTCCGACGACCGCGGCGATCCCGTGGTGCAGATCTCGCCGCCGCTGGTCGCCGGCCAGCAGGAGTTCGATCAGATCGCTTCGATCCTCGGCGACGCGCTCGCCGAGGCGTGGACGCGCCTCGGCCGATGACGGTGACCGGCGAGCGCGAGACGCCCGTGGCGGCCGCCACACGTCCCGCCGACGTTCGGCTCGTGGACGTCACCAAGCGCTTCGACGACGTTGTCGCGGTCGACCGGCTCAGCCTCGAGGTCCCGAGCGGGAGCTTCTTCGCGCTGCTCGGCCCGTCCGGCTGCGGCAAGACGACGACGCTGCGGATGATCGGCGGCTTCGAGGAGCCGACCGAGGGCAGGATTCTCCTCGGAGATCGCGAGGTGAGCGGCCTGCCCGCGTACAAGCGCGACGTGAACACGGTCTTCCAGTCCTACGCCCTCTTTCCACACCTGTCGGTCTTCGAGAACGTGGCCTTTGGGCTACGCCGGCGTTCGGTTCGCGGCAAGACGTTGAGCGGCCAGGTGAAGGAGATGCTCCACATTGTCGGCCTCGACGGGATGGAGAAGCGGAAGCCGCGCCAGCTCTCCGGCGGCCAGCGGCAGCGCGTCGCTCTCGCTCGGGCGCTCGTCAACAAGCCGAAGGTGCTGCTGCTCGACGAGCCGCTCGGTGCGCTCGATCTCAAGCTGCGCAAGCAGATGCAGCTCGAGCTGAAGGCAATCCAGCACGACATCGGCATCACGTTCGTCCACGTCACGCACGACCAGGAAGAGGCGATGACGATGGCCGATCAGATCGCCGTCATGAACCGCGGGCAGATCGAGCAGCTCGGGACTCCGACCGAGCTGTACGAGACGCCGGCCACTGCGTTCGTGGCGAGCTTCCTCGGCGTGTCCAATCTAATTGCCGGCACCGTGAGCGGGTCCGACACGGTCCGGCTGCACGGAGGGCCCGAAGTGCGCGTCAGGCCCGAAGCCATCGCCGGCCGCAGTGGGGAGGTCGCGGTGGGAATCAGGCCCGAGAAGATTGCGCTCGGGCAGGGACAGGTCAACGAGCTCGACGGCACCGTCGTCGAGGAGGCCTACGTCGGCGTCTCGACCCAGTACATCGTCGAGACCGACTGCGGTCGTCTGACCGTCTACCGACAGAATGCGTCGCCCGGCCTTAACGGAGCCTCGCCAGGGCAGCGCTTGACCCTCAGCTGGAGCCCAGATTCCACCTTCGTCGTCGATTCCATGGAGGAGACCGAATGACCGAGATCACCCGACGTCAGCTTCTGGAGCGCACCGCCAAGGGAGGCGCTCTCCTTTCTTTGCCGGGGCTGCTGGCCGCCTGCGGCGGCGGTGGAGAGCAGTCCGCCGGCGACAGCGGGAGTAACGACAAGACCCTCGCGAAGACGCTGCGCATGTCCAACTGGACGCTCTACATCGACATCGACGATAAGACGAAGAAGCGGCCGACACTCGAGCAGTTCAAGCAGAAGACCGGCACGACCGTTCGCTACATCGAGGACGTCAACGACAACGCCTCGTTCTTCGGGAAGATCCAGGGCCCGCTGTCCCGCGGCCAGTCGATCGACAGGGACATCGTCGTCCTGACGGACAACTCCCGTTACCCGGGACTTCTGATCAAGAAGGGCTGGGCGGAGAAGCTCGACAAGAGCGCCATCCCGAACTTCAAGAACCTCCAGGATGCGCTCGCGCACCCGAGCTTCGATCCGGATCGCGAGTACAGCCTGCCCTGGCAGTCGGGCATGACCGGCATCGCGTACAACGACAAGCTGACCGACCCCGTCACGTCCGTTCCGATGCTGCTCGAGGACCCGAAGCTGAAAGGCAAGATCACGCTCCTCACCGAGATGGCGGACACAATGAGCCTCGTCATGCTCGCGAACGGCGACGATCCGAGCAAAGTCACCGCTGCGACTTTCGATAAGGCCTTGAAGCGAATCCAGAAGGCCGTCGACTCCGGCCAGGTCCGCCAGTTCACGGGCAACGACTACAGCGGGCCGCTCGCGAAGGGCGACCTCGCCGCGGCCTTCTCGTGGTCAGGTGACGTCGTGCAGCTGACGGTGACCAACAAGAACCTGCACTGGAACCTGCCGGAAACCGGCGGCGACATCTGGACGGACAACATGCTCATCCCGAAGGGCGGGGACGTCTTCACGGCGTCGACCTTCATGAACTTCGTCTACGACCCCAAGATCGCTGCACAGATCGAGGCTTATGTGAATTACATCTGCCCGGTCAAGGGTGCGAAGGCGGAGATGGTGAAGATCGACAAGGACCTTGCCAACAACCCGCTGATCTTCCCGACGCAAGAGGTGCTCGACAACGTGCACATCTTCGACTCGAACGCACTCAACAACCAGAAGTACCTCGAAGCCTGGCAAAACCTGATCACGTCGTAGACGCGTGAACTGGCTGCACCGGCACCGCGGGCTGACGCCTTACCTTCTGCTCGCGCCGGGGCTGGCCTACCTGGCGCTGTTCTTCGCCGTCCCGCTCGGCTACCTCTTAGTCGAGTCGCTCAAGACCGGCAACTTCGACGTCGGCTACTCCTTCGACTGGGCGTGGGGGAACTACTGGGACGGGATCACGAGGTACCGCGGCCACTTCGTCCGCTCGATCCAGTACGCGGGCATCGCGACCGTGCTCGCGCTGCTGTTCAGCTACCCGCTCGCGTACTGGATCGCGTTCCGCGGCGGACGGTGGAAGAACCTCCTGCTGCTCTTCATCGTCGCGCCGTTCTTCGTCACCTACCTGATCAGGACCCTGGCGTGGCAGTCGATCCTGGCCGACTCCGGACCGGTCGTCGGGTTCTTTCGCGACGTTGGCCTCCTGGGCGATGACGGCAGACTGCTCGCCACTTCCACCGCCGTCGTCGCGGGCCTGACCTACAACTTCCTGCCGTTCATGGCGCTGCCGCTCTACGTATCGCTCGAGCAGATCGACCACGACTTGATCGAGGCTGCGCAGGATCTCTACGCGAGCCGGTGGAAGGCCTTCCTCCGCGTCACCTTGCCCCTGTCGCTGCCCGGCGTCGTCGCGGGAACGCTGCTCACGTTCATCCCGGCAGCCGGCGACTTCATCAACGCGCAGCTGCTCGGCTCGACGCACCAGCACATGATCGGGAACGTCATCCAGTCGAAGTTCCTCGAGTTAACCGACTACCCGGCTGCTGCCTCGATGTCGTTCATCCTGATGGCGGCGATTCTCTTGTTCGTCGCGTTGTACGCGAAGGCCGCCGGCACGGAGAAGCTCACCGGATGATTGCGTCGGCGGAAGCTGCTCCGCGCCGCCGAGAGAGCGGGCTCACTCGTGCCTGGAGAGCCGTGCGCCGCCAGACGCTGACCGTGTACGCGATTCTCGCGTTTGCCTATCTGATGCTGCCGATCGCGGTGGTGATCCTGTTCTCGTTCAACCAACCCGCAGGCCGATTCAACTACGTCTGGGAAGGCTTCACGCTCGAGAACTGGCGCAACTGGGACGGCATTCCGGGCCTGAGCGACTCGATGGTGCTCTCACTCGAGATCGCGGCCATCGCGAGCGTTGTCGCGACCGTGCTCGGTACGCTGATCGCGCTCGCGCTCGTCCGGTATCGCTTCCGCGGCCGCGGCGCGACGAACATCTTCATCTTCCTACCCATGTCGTCGCCGGAGATCGTGCTCGGCGCGTCTCTGCTGACGCTCTTCCTCAGCCTGCGCTTCCAGTTCGGATTCTCGACCATCGTCATCGCCCACGTCATGTTCTGTGTCAGCTACGTGGTTGTGACGGTCAAGGCTCGGCTCGTCGGTTTCGACCGGCATCTCGAGGAGGCGGCGATGGATCTTGGTGCGAACGAGTGGACGACGTTCCGCAAAGTCACCTTGCCGCTGATCGCGCCCGCGATCCTGGCCGCGCTGCTTCTGTGCTTCGCGCTCTCCATCGACGACTTTGTGATCACGTACTTCAACGCCGGCTCGGAGGTGACGTTCCCGCTCTTCGTCTGGGGCGCTGCGCGCGTTGGAGCCCCTGCGCAGGTGAACGTCCTAGGCACCGTCATCTTCCTCGTTGCCGTAATCGGCATGCTCGCGAACGTCCTCTTCCAGATCCGCCGCTCGAGGTCCGCCTGAGCGGCGTGCCCACCGTCGCGCCGCAGCTGCCGCCGTGGTGGCTCGACGAAGCGGGCTCCGATGAGTCTCGTCCGGCGTTGGCGGGGGAGGTGCAGGCCGACGTCTGCATAGTCGGCGGTGGCTACACCGGGCTGTGGACCGCGCTTGCGCTGAAGGAGCGCGAGCCGTCGCTACGCGTGGTCGTCCTCGAGGCCGAGACTTGTGGCGCGGGCCCGAGCGGACGCAACGGCGGCTTTCTGCACGGTTACTGGGCGTCGCTCGCCACGCTCCTGCCGTTGCTCGGACGCGACAGCGCGCTCGAGCTCGCCCGCGCCGGCGAGCAGATCGTGCGTGGCGTGCGCTCGTTCGCGGAGGCGCGCGGCGAGGACGTGTGGCTACGAGAGGCGGGGATGCTGATGGTGTCGAGCGCTGCGGCACAGGACGCCGCGATCGACGACGCGGTGCAGGCCGCCGCGTCGGTTGGCGCCGCGGAGCAAGCTGTCCCGCTGGACGCCGACGCGGTGGCTGCGCGCGTCACGTCTCCGGTCTTTCGCAACGGAGTCTTCTTCCCGGACGGCGCGACCGTTCAGCCTGCCCGCCTCGTGCGCGCGCTTCGCCGGGCGGTCGTCGATGCGGGCATCGATCTGTACGAGCACAGCCGCGCGGTTCACATCGGCGACGGCGCCGTGCGCACGAAGAGCGGTCGCCTCGCGGCGCCGGAGGTAGTGGTGGCGATCAACGCGGCCGCAACGGGCTGGCGGCCGGTCGCACGGCACGTCACCAACTTCAGCTCCTATGTCGTGCTCACCGAACCGGTGCCGGAGCTCCTCGAGGAGATCGGGTGGACCGGCGACGAGGCGATCGTCGACGGGCGCATGTTTCTGCACTACTTCCGCACGACCAAAGACGGAAGAGTCTTGATGGGAAGCGGCTCGGGGCCGATCGGCTTTCGGGGCAAGGTCGACGAGCGCTTCACGGGCGATCTCGCCACGGCCGCGCGAGCGGAGCGCGGACTGCGACGTTTGCTTCCGGGGCTCGCGAACGCCCGGATCGAACGAGCGTGGGGCGGGCCGATCGACGTCTCGGCCGATCATCTGCCGTTCTTCGGAACCGTGGACGGCAAGCGAATCCACTACGGGCTCGGCTACTCAGGACACGGCGTCGGCCCGAGTTGGCTTGGCGGACAGATCCTGGCATCCCTCGCGCTCCGGCTCGACGACGAGTGGACCGCGCTGCCGCTCGCAACGCGCCGCGTCGCGTCACTGCCGCCCGAGCCGCTGAAACGGCTCGGCGGCGGCATTGTTCGCTCCGCGATCATGGCCGTGGAACGCGCCGAAGAGGAAGGCCGCCGACCGCCGCTTCCCGCGCGACTGGGCGCGGCACTCCCGCGCCTTGTGCGCATGCAGATCGGCACGCGCTAAGCCACCTCCGAACCTGTAATTGCCTGCTAGCAGGGATCACGGTTTCGCGCTAGCCCCGTTGCCGGGCCGGACTGCGAGCCGCCATCTTGCTTGTCGTGAGCTCCGATCAACAGGACAGCAGGAGGTGGCTCGCGCTGGCGGTAATCGTTGCCGCCCAGTTCATGGTCGTGCTCGACGTGGCGATCGTCAACGTCGCGCTGCCCTCGATCAAGACCGACCTGCACTTCAGCGAGGCGAACCTGCAGTGGGTGATCACTGCCTACTCGATCCTCTTCGGCGGGGTACTCCTGCTCGGTGGGCGCCTGGCCGACATCCTGGGCCGACGTAGGCTCTTCGTCGCCGGCGTCGCTCTCTTCACGATCAGCTCACTGCTCGACGGCCTGGCCTGGTCCGAGGGGTCGCTGATCGCCTTTCGCGCGCTCCAGGGCCTCGGGGCCGCGCTGATATCGCCCGCGGCGCTCTCGATCCTGACGACAACGTTCACCACGCGACGCGAGCGCAACCTCGCGCTCGGCATCTGGGGCGCGGCCTCGGGCAGCGGCGCGGCCGCAGGCGTCCTGCTCGGCGGGGCCCTGACGAGCGCTTTCAGCTGGTCGTGGATCTTCTTCGTGAACGTTCCGGTTGGGGTACTCGTGCTGGCTGTCACCCCGTGGCTGCTGCGCGAGAGCAAGGCCGACGTCGACCATCACACCTTCGACGTCGCCGGGGCCGTGTCGATCACGGGCGGCCTGATGGTGCTCGTCTACGCGACTACTCGCGCGACGCAGCACGGCTGGGGCACGGCCGAGACGATCGGGCTGCTCGTCGCGTCAGCCGTCCTGGTCGCCGCGTTCGTGGTGATCGAGCTGCGCTCGAAGGCCCCCTTGCTCCCTCTCGGGATCTTCCGGCTGCGCACGCTCGCCGGAGCGAACGTCGCGGGCCTGCTCCTCTCGGCAGCGCTGTTCTCGCAGTTCTTCCTGCTGACCCTCTACATGCAGCAGGTCTTGCACTACTCGGCGCTGAAGACGGGCCTCGCGTACATCGCGCTGACGCTGACGGTTATCGCCTTCTCAGGCGTCGCGCAAGCGTTGACGACCCGAGTCGGCGTCCGTCCGCTCCTGCCGCTCGGGATGATCATGGCCGCAGGTGGGCTGATTCTCTACGCCCGGCTACCGGTGCAGGGGCACTACTTCTGGGATCTATTCCCGGCCTTTCTGCTCACCGGTGTGAGCCTCGCACTGGCCTTCGTGCCGATGACGATAGGCGCGCTCGCCGGAGTGCCGTCGTCCCAGGCGGGAGTTGCCTCGGGACTGATCAACACGAGCCAGCAGGTCGGCGGAGCGATCGGCGTCGCCGCGGCGGCGACGATCTCGACGACGTTCGCCGCCCACTACGTCAACGCGCACCCTGGTGTGACCGCGCTCAGCGGCGCCGCGCTGACCCACGGATTCCAGATCGCCTTCTACGTTCTCGCAGCGGTCGCTGCAGCCGGTGGATTGCTAGCGCTGCTCATGATCGAGTCGCAGCCGCCGGTGGCCCAGGAGGCGCCCCTGGAGGACGAGGGCGAGGTCGAGCTCGAGGCAGCATGATCGACGTCGCCACGTAAACACGAGCTGGACTCTTCGCGGCTTAGCCGGTACCACCCTGGATGCCGGCGGGGCAGCGCCAGTACTCCGTCTTGCCGAGGAAGCTCACGGACTTGCAGCTCTGCCGGCTCAGGTCGGGTGCGCCCTGCAGCTTGCCCGGGTCGCAGGCCAGCCAGTCACCGTCCTGCCCCTTCGGCGTCGCTACCGCACGACAGCCGCCGGTCAGGCCCGCCTCGCGCAGGAGCCGTCCGTCCTTGATGGCGACCATCAGGGCGACGATCAGAATCGCGGCGAGGAGTACGCCACGCATCCTTCAGATATCGGCATTTGAGGCATTTGCCTCAAGAGCTGCGCAGGCCGCCCCGCTCGTGATGGGCGCGGAAGAAGTTCTCCGAGCCGGCCGTGGCCATCGCCGCGCTCGCCGAGATCTCGAGCGCCAGTGTCGCGGCCGCCACGATCTGCGCGAAGCGGTAGACCCTGCCCGCGCCCGCGCAATCCATGAGCTCGAGCCACGTGCGGGCGTAGGGAAAGATCGTCCCGCCACCGACGGTGCCGACCTCGAGCCCCGGGAGGCGTAGCGCGCAATGAATACCGCCGTCGACACGGTGCCCCGTGCCGTGGGCCATCGAGCTCGTCCCGACCATTCCGAGGTCCTGGCCCGTCGCCGCAAAGATCGCAGCGATTGCCGACGCCGGCGTGAATGCGACCGACTGCATGCCGGACGCAACGGCGCCGTGCGTTCCCGCGAACGAGAGCTCGAGCAGGTCGTCGACGGTCGTGCGCAGGACGCGGCGCACCGAGTCCTCCGAGAGGGTCGCCTCCGCGAGCACGGTCTTGCCATGCCCACCTCGCTCGAAGTAATGATAGGACGGCTTCTTGTCGCCGCCCATGTTCGCCTCGAGGATCGCGCGCTGAGGCTTCACCGGTGCGTGCTCCATCACATAACCCATGTTGAGGGCGTAGGCGTTGCGCGTCATCATGTTCGGTCCGCAGGCATCGCCGGTCGTGAATGCCCACATCACGTGACACATCGGGCCCACGACGTGGGTCTCGACTTCGCGCAGCCTTGCGTACGACGAGATCCAGTCGTCGTTCTGCTCGGCGAGCCAGCGGCGCATCTCCGCGACGTGCGCATCGAGGAAGCGCGCAAGCTGCACCGCCTGCTCCGTGTCTTTGCAGATGAAACAGGACGCTCTGGTAATTCGGTCCGCGAGCACGTACGTTCTGAATCCGCCCGAGTCTGCGGCCGCTCGTGCGCCGCGATACAGCGACGCCGACAAGCCGCCCTCGGTATGCGCGAGCGGCACGAAGACCTGCTCGCGCGCGCGGCCGGTCTCCGACACGCGACCGAACGGCTCCTCGAGCTCATACTCGCCCAGCTCGACGTCCAGCGGGCCCACGACGGAGACCGGAATCACCGCCGCGCCGGTGAGCATCTCCTGCGCTCCGACGAACGGCGACAGGTCGATTCCCGTCACGCCGCCGTTGAGCCCAAGCGCCTTCTGCCGCTCCTGAATCGACTCCGGATCGTTCTTCCGCGGCCAGCGCTTGCCGTCCATGCCAAGAGCTTAAGGTCCGGAGGGGCATAATCCCGCAACATGGCCACGGGACAGCTGATCGAGTTCACCACCGAGGGACGAGAGGCGTTCGCCGGCGTCCTCCGCTTCTACGAGCTGGCCAAGCGGCAGGAGTGGCAGGTCCGAGACCTGCCCTGGGGTGACCTGCCGCCGATCCCCGAGGGCAAGGGAACGCCGGAACGCCGCGCCCGGCGCAAGGACATGTGGCGGTCGGTCCTGACGCAGCAGCTGCAGGCCGACATGCTCGCCTGCGACATGGCCTCGCAGCTCCTCAACATTGCGCCGGACATCGAGGCCAAGCTCTACTACTCGACGATGTTGCAGGACGAGTCGCGCCACACCGAGGCGTGGCTGCAGCTCGTCACCGAGGCCGGCGGGACGGCCGAGCGCGACCCACACCTCGACAACCTCGCGCACATGACGCTCGAGGCGGACACGCTCGAGGAGAAGGTGTTCCTGATGCAGGTCTTCTACGAGCGTCTGATCATCTCGAGATTTCGGCTGATCGCGCGGTCGGCGCGTGGCACGGTGCTCGAGGACCTCTGCAACCGGCTTGCGACCGACGACGGAATTCACCACGGTGCAGGCATGGCGTACGAGAAGATCCTGCTGCAGAACCTGTCCAAGACGATGAACCGGAAGCTCGTCGAGGCGGCGAACCGGCTCCTGCCCGAGTTCGCCGCGCACGCGCTCTGGCGGCCGAGCGAGCGCGCCTGGATCGGCCGGGCAATGGAGACGCGGGACGTCGAGCGTCTCCAGGAGGACCTGCTGCTGGGCGTGCGGCTCGCCGAGTCGCTCGGCCTAGATGTCAGCGGCGTCGACCTGTCCTTTAGGTAACCCAGTGACGGCGACGCTGATGGACGGCGCCGCGCTGGCGGCTCGGCTCCGCGAGGAGGTCAAGCAGGAGGTCGCCGGGGTCGGCCACGTCGGGCTGGCGACGGTGCTCGTCGGCGACGATCCGGCCTCCGACATCTACATCCGGCGCAAGCACAAGGCCGCAGACGAGGTCGGGATCGAGGCGATCGACAAGCGGCTGCCGCCGACGACGTCCGAGGAGGACGTGGTCGACCTCGTCCAGGAGCTGGACGAAGACGACTCCGTGGACGGGATCCTCGTGCAGACGCCGCTGCCGGAGCACATCGACGAGGCGCGAATCATGCTGGCGATCGACCCGATCAAGGACGTCGACGGCCTCCATCCGTTCAGCGCCGGACAGCTCTATCTCGGCCGCCAGACGCTCGTGCCGGCCACGCCGCTCGGTGTCATGCACCTGCTGGACGAGTACCGCATCCCGGTCGCCGGAGCCCGTGCGGTCGTGGTCGGGCGGAGCCCGCTGGTGGGAAAGCCGCTGGCGATGCTGCTCCTCCAGGCGAACGCAACTGTCACGATC
>Ga0210378_10001276_pt1 | contig 13165 bp, 14 predicted proteins | sample PLM1_60_b1redo_FD_155465 | JGI IMG/M metagenome (GOLD analysis project Ga0210378, IMG submission 155465) | Groundwater sediment microbial communities from an aquifer in East River, Colorado, USA - PLM1_60_b1 redo | ecosystem: Environmental > Terrestrial > Soil > Riparian zone | place: USA: East...
ATCACCACGGTACAGCCCAGCACCAGCAGCCCCGCCGCCGCCGAGCTGTAACCCCGCAGCTTCCGGGTGAGCCGCCGCTGGGCCGGCGCGAGCAGGAGCGCCACGGAGGCCGCTACCGTGAACGTGAGGAAGAAATAGCGGAAGACGAGGTACGAGAGGACGACGACGAGGACGAAGCAGGCGGCCAGGGGAAGCTGGACCCGCCAGTTCGCGAAGCGGTCGTTCACGGACGCGGCCGGGTGAGCCGCACGAGGCCCACCAGGATGTCCACGAGCTTGTCGGCGTCGACGGGCTTGGTCAGGTGGTAGTGGTAGCCCGCGTACACCGACTGCAGCCTCACGTCGCGTCCATGGTAGGCGGTGAGGGCCACGGCGGGGGTCCGCCCGCCGCGGTTCGGCGGCAGCGCCCGCAGCTTCTTCAGGAACTGATGGCCGTCCTCGCCCGGCATGGCGATGTCGGAGATGACCACGTCGGGAGGCTCCGCGCGGACGGCGGCGAGGGCGGCGGCGCCGTCCCCCACGCAGCGCAGCGACGCGCCCCGCGCCTCGAGGGCGAGGCGGAGCGCTTCCCGGGCGTCGTCGTCGTCCTCGGCCAGCACGATGCGGACTCCGTCGAGCGGTCTCATGACCCGAACGTGTCCATTCTTTATTCTAAGCCCGAGCGGGCGCGGCCGCGGGGCGCGCGTTCAGGGTTGCGGCGTGGGAACGGGCGTCGCCGCCGGCTCGGGCACCGCGGACGGGGCGACGGTGGGAGCCGCGGCCGGGGCGGCGGCCTGGACCGTCCCCGCCGAGCCGAACTTCCCGGGCTGGATCGTCTCGGCCAGCCGCGCTACCGGCGCGTGGAGGAACTCCAGGAATGGCTTGGGGTAGACGCCGATCCACAGGCAGAACGCCACCAGGGGGACGAGGGTGGCCAGCTCGCGGGGGCTGACGTCCTTCAGATGGCGGTTCTCCTCGTGGGTGATCTTGCCCCAGAAGACACGCTGGTAGAGCCACAGCAGGTACGCCGCGCCCAGCACCACTCCGGACACCGCCCAGTAGGCCCAGACGGGGTTCGCCGAGAAGGCCGCCTGCAGGATCATGAACTCGCCGATGAAGCCGTTCAGCAGGGGCAGGCCCATCGACGCGAGGAACAGGATCAGCGTCAGCGTGGCGTACACGGGCATCACGTGGGCGAGGCCCCCGAACTCGGCGATGGCCTTGGTGTGGCGGCGCTCGTAGAGGATGCCGACCACCAGGAACAGGCCGCCGGTGGAGAGGCCGTGGTTGATCATCTGGAGGACGCTGCCCTCCAGCCCCAGCGGATTCAGCGCGAACATCCCCAGCATCACGAACCCGAGGTGGCTCACCGACGAGTAGGCGATGAGCTTCTTCATGTCCTTCTGGACGAGGGTCACGAGCGCGGCATACACGATGCTGATGATGGAGAGCGTCACCACCCACGGCACCGCGTGAAGCGTCGCGTCGGGCAGCAGGGGCAGGGAGAAGCGCACGAAGCCGTAGGTTCCCATCTTCAGGAGCACGCCGGCCAGGATCACCGAGCCCGCGGTGGGCGCCTCCACGTGGGCGTCGGGGAGCCAGGTGTGGAAGGGGAACATCGGCACCTTGATCGCGAAGCCGAGGAAGAAGGCCAGGAACACCCAGAACTGCAGGTCGGGCGGGATGGACATCGCGTACCAGCGGGTGACGTCGAACGTGCCGGTCGTCTCCAGCCCGGGGATGCGCCGCGACTGGAAGTACAGGGCGAGGATCCCGAGCAGCATCACGACCGAGCCCACCAGGGTGTAGAGGAAGAACTTGATCGCGGCGTAAAGGCGGCGCGCGCTGCCCCAGATCCCGATGAGGAAGTACATCGGGACGAGCATCACCTCCCAGAAGACGTAGAAGAGGAACATGTCGAGGGCGCAGAACACCCCCAGCATCCCCGCCTGGAGCAGGAGCAGGAACACGTAGTACTGGCGGACCCGGTCCGTGATCGCCGTCCACGAGGACAGAATCGCGATGAAGCCGAGGAGGGTGGTGAGCAGGATGAGCAGGGTGCTGATCCCGTCCACGCCGAAGAGGTACTGCACACCGATGCTGGGGATCCAGGAATACCTCTCCACGAACTGGAAGCCCTCGGCGCTCCGGTCGAACCAGAACCACAGCGGGACGCTGACCAGGAAGCCGGCGAAGCCGAAGAGGTTGGCCATCCACCGGACCGCGTCGTCGTTGCGCTTGAAGGGGGGCAGCAGCAGCAGCGTCGCCCCCACGACGGGCGTGTAGGTGATGATGGACAGGATGTGGTCGCGGAAGAACTCCATCAAGGGCTCCTAGTACAGGTGTAGAACGAAGCGTCCGGCCGCGATCATCAGGAAGACGCCGATGAGCGCGGAGAGCGCGTAGTGCTGCACGAGGCCGTTCTGCAGCGCCCGCATCACGTAGCTCGCGTTGTCCAGGACGGCGGCGGTCAGGTTCACCGCCCCGTCCACGACGTAGTGGTCCCAGGCGTCGGAGAACTTCGCCACCACGTCACGGGTCAGCCAGGCAAGGCCGTTGACGCCGAGGCCGGGACGCACCTCGCCGTCGCCGCCGTCGACGACGAAGCGGTCCATCGTGAAGAGGGCGTTGCCGCCGCCGAGGGCGAGGCCGCGCACGAAGATGGCGTCGTAGATCTCGTCCACGTAGTACTTCTGGAGCAGCAAGCGGTGCAGCGTCGCCAGCGACCCCGCCAGCCTCGTCGGGATCTCGGGATGACGCTGGAAGAAAAGGGCGGCGAGGATGATCCCGAGGAAGGCCACCGCCACGCTCGCCCCCATCAGCATCCACTCGATGTCGTGGCCGGGCGCCTCCGCGCTGAAGACCTGGGGCAGCGTCTCGTGGGCGCTCGCGAACACCGGCTCCAGGAAGTGCTCGAAGAGGTTGGGGAAGCCGACGCGCTCGCCCAGGACGGCGGGAATGCCCAGGTAGCCGGCGAGGATCGAGCCCGCCGCGAGCACGATCAGGGGCACGAGCATGGTGCGAGGCGACTCGTGCAGGTGGTGCGCCTGGTCCTCCGTCCCCCGGAACGCGCCGCCGAAGGTCATGTGGTAGAGGCGGAACATGTAGAAGGCGGTCAAGCCCGCCACCACGAACCCCATGAACCAGACCACCCGCCCGTAGCCGCCGATCTTGTACGCCGACCACAGGATCTCGTCCTTGGAGAAGAACCCGGCCAGCAGCGGCACGCCCGCGATGGCCAGGCAGCCCACGAGCATCGTACGGTGGGTCCAGGGCATCCTCTCCTTGAGCCCGCCCATCCTCCGCATGTCCTGCTCGCCCGACATGCCGTGGATCACCGAGCCCGATCCGAGGAACAGAAGCGCCTTGAAGAAGGCGTGGGTCATCAGGTGGAAGATGCCGGCCACGAAGGCCCCCACTCCGCAGGCCAGGAACATGTAGCCGAGCTGGCTCACGGTGGAGTACGCGAGCACGCGCTTGATGTCGTTCTGGACGAGGCCGATGGTGGCGGCCATGACCGCCGTGAGCGCGCCGATGAGCGCGACGACGAACAGCGCCTTGGGGGCGTGCGCGTAGATGGCCGACGAGCGCGCCACCATGTATACGCCCGCCGTGACCATGGTCGCCGCGTGGATGAGGGCGGACACCGGCGTCGGGCCCTCCATGGCGTCGGGGAGCCAGACGAACAGGGGGATCTGGGCGCTCTTGCCGCAGGCGCCGATGAAGAGGAACAGCGCGATCAACGTCAGCGTGCCGTCCCAGCTCCAGTCCACGGGCAGATGGGCGACCTGCGGCATCACCGTCACGAAGTCCACGCTCCCGAACGTGACGAAGATCAGGAAGATCCCGAGGATGAAGCCCGCGTCGCCGATGCGGTTGACGATGAACGCCTTCTTCCCGGCGTCGGCCGCGCTCTTCTTGTCGAACCAGAAGCCGATGAGCAGGTAGGAGCAGAGCCCCACGCCCTCCCACCCCACGAAGAGGATCAGGTAGTTCGCCCCCAGGACCAGCGTGAGCATGGCGAACATGAAGAGGTTCAGGTACGCCATGTACCGCGCGTAACCGGCGTCGAAGCCCATGTAGCCGATCGAGTAGACGTGGATGAACAAGCCGACGAAGGTGACGACGAGGATCATCACCGAGGAGAGGGGGTCCACCTGGTAGGCCCACTCCACGTGGAAGAAGGCACTCCCGCTGGCAAGCTGGGCCGGCCCGCCGGGGATCCATTCGAAGAGCCGCTCGACCAACGTGTGGCCGGGGGCGCCGTGGGCCTGGATGACCGCGTACACCGAGATCAGGAACGAGAGGGCGACGGTCCCGCACGCCACGAGGCCGATGAGCGGATGAGGCGGGCTTGCCGCGCTGTGGTGGGCGTCCGGCACGCCGGCGTGGGGCTGGCGCTGGGTCAGCAGCCGGACTCCGACGGTGAAATTGAAGAGGAACCCGAGGAGGGGCAGCAGAGGAATGAGGTAGACGAAGCTGGACATCGATGAGTTGCTCCGGCGCACGGTGTTCGGCGCGCGCAGCGGAGCGTCTCCTGTATCGTCTCGCAGCGGATTCATTCCGATGCGAGACGCTTGGGGACTGCGAGCGCGGAGCGAAGCGCGCCGCATTCGCGTTCAGACGAGGAGGCGAACACGCCTCGAACGCGAGGGATCTTATAGAAGGCCCGTGAGGGCCGTCAAGCTACAGGCTGGCCGTCCAGGCGGCGCCGGCCTGGTCCAGGCTCTGGCCGAAGGTGCGGGCGAAGGCCGCGGCCGTGTTGGCGCCCGAAGCGGGGCAGGCGCGGAAGAACTCGGCCACCTTGGCGATGCCGTGCGTCTTGATGAGGTGTTTCACGAAGGAGCCGGCCACCGCGTACGCCGTGTCGGCGTCCAGCGACTCGAACCGCGCCACCAGCGTGCTGAGCCGCGTGCTCGCCGCCGTCTTGCGGGCCAGGGTGTCGACGTCCTTGCCCTGCCACTTCGCCTCGTTGCCGATGGCCACCGCCAGGCCCTCCTGGAAGAAGACGCCCGGGTTGCCCATCTGGCCGGCCACGAGGTGCACGATCTCGTGGGCGTGGAACGCCTGCGTGGAGTGGATCTGCCCGGAGTGCGCGAGCGTGAGGCCAGCGGCGTAGGTGCCCGTCCCGGCCGCAAGCTCCTGCGCGGTGGCGTAGCGGTAGTACTCGGCGCGCCCCGCGACCTGCTGTCCCAGCATCTGCTCGACCTGCCCCACGTAACGCTCCGACTTCTGGGCGTCAACCTTCTGGTTGTCGCGGCTGTAGAAGCTGAAGTGCTGCGTCTGGGCCGTGAGCACGAAGCCAGGGAGGGGGGCCGCCTCGAGGTTCAGGGCCGCCAGCACCGCCATCGCCAGGCCCGCCGCCGTTCTGGTCATCTTGCTCACGCCCCTCTATAAAGCAAGACGCTGACCAGCACTCTAGACGACTTAAACTATTGATAACAAACATGTTATGTTTTCATGGGCGACCTTCTAAACGGGCCTTATTGCCGATGTTGGGCGTGTGCCAACTTAAGTATATTATTCACAATTACTTATCGTACTACCGGGCACGTAGGCTGAGCGTCGACTATTTCGGTAATTGATGCTTAATCGTGCCCGGTCCGGCCTTCGGCAAGATCCAAGGCATGCCCCAGGAGCGGCGTCAGGGCCTCGAGACCCTCCCGGACGGAAGCCGGGCTGCCCGGCAGGTTTACGATGAGGCAGCGGCCCCGCAGGCCGACCAGGCCCCGCGACAAGGCGGCGCGGGGGGTCTTGCGCAGGCCGTGGGCGCGGAGGAGCTCGGCCAGCCCCGGGGCCTCGCGGTCGAGAACGTCGCGGGTCGCCTCGGGGGTCACGTCACGAGGCCCGAGCCCGGTGCCGCCGGTGGTGACGACGAGCGCAGAGCGCCCGGCCGCGTCGCGCAGCCGGGCCGCGATCTCGGCGCGCTCGTCCGGCACGACCACGGGCCCTTCGACCTCCAATCCGGCGGTCCGAAGGAGGCGGCAGGCCTCGGGACCGGAAGCGTCCGCCCGCGCTCCCGACGCGGCCGAATCGCTCACGGTGAGGACGAAGGCCCGGCGCGGCAAATCGTTTTGCAAGGTCTTGCTCGCCTCGCGTTGACGCCGGTCGAGCCGGCCCCCTATAGTGGAACATAAGATGATCGCACTCGCCGCCGCTCTCCTGCTCCAGGCCTCCACCCCCGCCGAAGTGCGGACCCTCGACGTCTGGTTTACCGATGCCAAGGGGTCCGCCGTCCGCGGGGTCGTGCCCGAAGAGGCGGCCGTGCTCGAGAACGGCGTGGCTCGCACCGTCACCCGGCTCGAGGAGGACCGCCGGCCGCTGAAGGTCGCCGTGGTCGTCGACTCGAGCGGGCCGATGGCCTCCATCTACCGGCTGAACGTCGTCGACCCCGTCGTGCAGTTCCTCAACCAGCTGCCGGACGGCGCCCGCTTCGCCGTGTGGACGACCGGCGACCGCCCACAGAAGGTCGCGGACTGGAGCGACGATGTCGCCGCGGCCTCGCGGGCGCTGAAGCGGACGGCGCCCACGGGCGGCAACACCGTCCTCGACGCCATCGTCGAAGCCTCGGCCGACCTCAAGCAACAGGAAGGCGAGCGCTCGGCGCTCGTCGTCGTGTCGGGGGTCGGGATCGGCTTCAGCAACTACGAGCGGCGCCAGGTCGTGGAAAAAGCCCAGACCAGCGGCGCGACGTTCATGGTCGTGCAGTTCGAGGAGACGGGCGCGGAATCAGCGGGCGTCGGCGACGAGCAGGTGACGCGGCTGGACTACGACTACGTCTTCGACAGCCTCCCCCGCCAGAGCGGAGGCGTCCGGGAGCTCACCATGTCCGCCATGGGCGTCGGCCGCGGCCTCGAGCGCGTGGCCCAGGCCCTGAAGGCTCCCTATCGACTGAGCTACACGACCGTACCCGACATCAAGGCCCGCAAGCTGGAGGTCCAGGTGGCCCGCCCCGGCGTGAAAGTGCGGATCGGTCCCGCGCGCCGCTGAACCTCATGAAGACCCGCGCCGCCGTCGTGGTCGTGCTGGCCCTCGTTCCGTTTCTCGTGGCGGCCCAGGCCCCTCCCCCGCGCCCGACCCCACGCCCGCCGACCTTCGAGGTGGGCATCGAGGTGATCAACCTCAACGTGTCGATCACCGACGCCCGCAACCGGTACGTGACGGACCTCATCGACAAGAACTTCGCGGTCTTCGAGGACGGGGTGCGCCAGGAGCTGATGCTGTTCAGCCATGAGAACCTCCCGATCTCCCTCGTCCTGATGATGGACTGCTCGGCCTCGATGGACGAGAAGCTCAAGGCGGCCCAGGACGCTGGCGTCGGCTTCGTGAAGACGCTGGCGCCGAAGGACCTGGCCCAGGTGGTGCAGTTCAACGACCGCCGCACGGTGCTCCAGGACTTCACTCCCGACCAGGGCCTGCTCGAGGAGGCCCTCCGGCGCACCGAGGCCTCCGGCCCCACCGCCCTCCACAACGCGCTCTACGTCTCCCTCAAGGAGCTGGACAAGCAGAAGACCGCCCGCGAGCTGCGCCGGCAGGCCATCGTGCTGCTCTCCGACGGCGAGGATACGGCGTCGCTCGTCAGCGACGACCAGGTGATGGAGCTGGCGCGCAAGACCGAGATCGCGATCTACTCGATCAGCCTGCGTCCCGGCCGCTCCCAGGATCGCAACCGCCTCGCCTTCAGCCAGGCCACCCACCTCCTCACCACGCTCAGCCAGGAGACGGGCGGCCAGGTCCACTTCCCCAACTCGATCTCGGAGCTGGACTCGGTCTACGCGCGCGTGGCCGAGGAGCTGCGCACGCAGTACACCCTCGGCTACGTTTCCTCCAACAAGCGCCGGGACGGGAAGTGGCGGCGGATCGTGGTCCGCGTCCCCGAGCGCGACGACCTCCAGGTCCGCCACAAGATCGGCTACTACGCTCCCCGCGGGTAGAGTCGGGACCGGGGCCGCGGGGCTCCTGCTGCTCTGCCTGGCCGCGTCGGTGCTCGCGCCTCCGGCCCACGCCTACTCCGTCCTCAGCCACGAGGCCCTCGTCGACGCGGCGTGGGAGGCCTCGCTCCTGCCGCGGCTGCGCGAGCGCTTCCCCGGCGCTTCGCCGGACCAGCTCCAGGGCGCGCGGGCCTTCGTCTACGGCGGTTGCCTGATCCAGGACCTGGGCTACTACCCCTTCGGCAGCCGGCTCTTCACCGACCTCACGCATTACGTCCGCACGGGCGCGTTCGTCTCCGCCCTCGTCGCGGAGGCCGCCAGTCTCGAGGAGTACGCGTTCGCCCTCGGCGCCCTCGGCCACTATGCCGCCGACGGCAACGGTCACCCCATGGGCACCAACCGCGCGGTGCCTCTGGCCTATCCCCGGCTGCGCCGGAAGTACGGCGACCTGATCGCGTTTGCCGACGACCCCAAGGCGCACCTGCGCGTGGAGCTCGGCTTCGACGTGGTGCAGCTGGCCACCGGGCGGTACCGTGCGCCGGCCTACGTCGACCTCATCGGCTTCGAGGTTTCCACCCCGCTCCTGGAGCGCGCCTTCCGGCGCACCTACGGGCTGGAGATGAAGGATCTGTTCACGGACCTGGACCGCGCGGTGGGCTCCTACCGCCGGACGGTGAGCTACCTCCTGCCCGAGCTGACCCGGATCGCGTGGAAGAGCAAGCAGGAAGAAATCCGCCAGCTCGACCCCCGCGCCAGCGAAGCCAACTTCGTGTTCCGCTTTCCCCGCGCCGAGTACGAGCGTCGCTTCGGCACGCGCTCCCCGAAGCCAGGGCTGATCGAGCGAGGGGCGCGCTTCCTGGCCGCGGTCCTGCCGAAGGTGGGGCCGTTGAAGGTCCTCGTCCCCAAGCTCCCCACCAAGGAGGGGGAGCGGCTCTTGCGTGAGAGCTTCGCCGCCTCCGTCGAGAACTACCGGCTACTGCTGGGGGAGCTCGGAACGATCGACGAACTGGAGGACGTCAACCTCGACGTCGGCCCCATCGTCCGGGCAGGCGAATACAGCCTGGCCGACGACGCCTACGCGGCGCTGCTCCTGCTGCTGGCCCGGAACGACTTCAAGGAGGTGCCCCCCGCCTTGAAGCACGACATCCTCGCCTACTACGCGGACCTCAGCGCTCCCATCGCGACCAAGCAGGACGAGAAGACGTGGAAGCGCACCCTGCACGCCCTCGAGGACCTGCAGGGCGCGCCGTAGCAGCGAGCGAGGGGTCCCCCCGAGCGAGCGACTTGGGGGGGAGCGCGAATGCGCGCGGGGGGGTTGTTCACCCCCCCGACCTAGCGACTAAAACCCCAGGCGAATCGAGATGTGCGGACGGCCGCGATAGCCGCGGTAGAACGGGCGCGGCCCGTAGTACACGCGTGGCACGAAGACCGGCCGCGGCCGATAGTAGGGCCGGTATCCGTACGAGTAGTACCGATCCCCGTAGTACGGGTCCGAGTAGTACGGATCCGAGTAGTACGCGTGGGACCTGTACCCGTACGACACGTATGGCACGTGGGACCGATACGCGAACGACACGTGCGGCCGAACGTAGTGGCGCCCATGCCACGAGCGTCCATACGAGCGGCCGCGCGACGAACGCCGGTGGCCCGCCTCGCTCTCCGCCGGGGCAGCCATGACCAGAGCCACTCCCGCGGCGAGCACACCCGCCAGCACGCGGTTCCTCATGACAACCTCCAGTTTTCGTCGCGAAACTCAAGACCGGGCGCGACGAAAACTAATGATACTAGTTTCTGTCGCGTCAGATCGCGCGTTCCGCGACAGAAACTACTCCACCCAGATCTTCACGATGTGGTCCTCGTCGTCCACCTCGACCAGCTCCTGGCCGGCCTCGAGCGCCTCGAGCACCTCGGAGACCTTGATCGAGCAGCGACGGGAGGGGTTGTCGTCTCGGCCGCACCTCCAGTCGAGGGGCACGTTGTCGAAGGCGCGGACGAGGGCGAGAGGCAGGTTCACGGTGACCCGGCCCTTCTTGCTCCCCTTGTCGATGACGCGCACCTTGAACCACTGCGGCTTGCCCGCCCGCGCCGCGGGCGCCGGGGCCTTCATCACCGGCGCGGCGGGGACCGGAGCCGGGGCTTGCGCCACCGCGCGCTTCACCACCGTGAGGTCGTCGGGTGTTTCCTGTGACGCCGCCCGCGCCATGCCCCCGAGGGCCAGCGCCGTCCCTGCGATCCCCGCCACCAGCATCCACACTCTCGACTTCATGACTCCTCCCTCACTCGATCCAGATCTGGATCTTCTCTCCGTCGTCGCCCTCGATGTCGATGATCTCGGTCGGCCCCAGCTTCTTGAGCTGGGCCCAGAAGTTGTCGGCGTCGTACCCCTTGCGCCACAGCTCGCGCTTGGCGTCTTCCGGCAGGCTCTTGAAGAGCAGGTCGGCCAGGGCCATCGGCAGGTTGACGGTGACCTTCGGGCGCGCGAGGCCCCGCGCGAAGATCCGCACCCGCAGCATCCGCCCCTCGCCGCGCGCGGGACCCGGCCGCGCCTCGGCGCTCACCGCGGACTGCAGACAGGATGACTGCGGGTCCAGCCTCAACATGGCCAGCTTGGCCCGGTCGACGAGGTCGTCGTCCTTCTCTTCCTTGACGATGCGGCAGAGCATTGGGATGGCGCGCTTGGCCACGCCGGGCCCCAGGTTGGAGAGCTGGAGGGCGGCGTAGTAGCGCACCGTACGGCTGGGATCGTCGAGGGCCGCGGTGAGGACGTCGAGGTGCTGGCGCTGGCCCGCCTTGTAGAGCTGGGCGGCCAGCCCGACCCGGTTGGTGCGCGCCTCCTCCACGAGCGCCTTGTCGGCCGGCCGCCGGGCGAGGAACGCGCCGTACTCCTTGAAGGCGCGCTCGCTCTCGCCGAGGCTCTCGCTGGCCCGGGCGATCCAGAACGCGGCCTGGTCCGCTTCGGCTCCCCGCGACTGACCCAGCACGGCCTGCCAGGCGGCGCGCGCCTGCGCGTACTGGCGGTCGAAGAAGAGGGCCTTCGCCTTGCGCGCCAGCTCGGGATCGGCGGCGCGCGCGGAGCCGGCCGGAGCGGCGGCCACGAGCAGGAGGGCGAAGACCACGCGGGCCATCCTCATCCCTTCAGCTCCCTCGTCATCAAGTCGATCTTCATCAGCAGGTTCCTCCGGGACACCTCGCGCTGGATCGCCTGGAGGTCCCGCTCCCGCGCGCAGGAGGGCAGCGATGCCACCTCCCGGAGCACGTACTCGACATCCCGCAGGACGGGACGCACGCTGAGCACGTCGTCGCCGCCCGTGCCGACGAGCATCGCGCGCCGGGCGAGCAGCTCCCGGCTCCGCTCCGCCTCCTGCTCGACGTCCACCCTCCGCGTCTCCCGCGTGCACGGACGGGGCGAGGTGACGGTCAGCAGCAGGTCCTGGGCCTCGTCAAGGTAGCGGGCCGTCTGCTCGCGGGTGACGGTGCGCTCCATGCGGCCCAGCATCTCGTCGGACACCGCCACCGAGCGCTCGGCCACGAGCACGGGCGTAGCCGTTGGTGGCGTGGAGATCGACGGTCGCAGCATGAGGAAGGCCGCGAGGCCGGCGGCGAGCGCGCCCGCCGGCACGAGCCAGGCGGCACGCCGGGCGAAACGTGACGTCGACGATGCCGCCTCGTCGAGCTTCGCGTTCACGCGCGCGAGCAGCGCGGGCACGCCCAGCGGCGGCTCGGCCTGGCGCACCGGGTCGAGAACCACCAGATCCAGCGTGCGCCGCAGCCGCGCGAGATCCGCCGCGCAGGCCGCGCAAGTCTCGGCGTGGTCCCGGGCCGCCGCCGCCTCGTCCCCGCTCAGCGCCCCCAGCGCGAGGAGGCTCGTGCGCTGGGCCCGACGGCGATGGAAGAGCGGGCTCACCGCAGCGCCTCCAGCCGCTCGCGCATGCGATGCACGGCGCGGTGCAGGCTGCTCTTCACGGTGCCGAGGCTCATGTCGAGGGCGCGCGCGATGTCCTCCAGCGCCATCTCTTCGTAGTGGCGCAGGACGAACACCGCCCGCTGCCGATCGGGCAGGCTGCGAAGCGCGGATGCGATCCGCTCCCCCACCTCGCGTCCGAGCACGCGGCGCTCCGGCGACGGGGCCTCGGCGCTCATCCGGAGATCGGTCTCGCCCTCACCCTCGTCCAGGGGCGTCTCGGTCGCCAGGCGCCGCCGGCCCCTCCGGTAGCGATCGATGGAATGGTTGACGGCGATGCGGGTGAGCCAGGGGCCCACTTCGGAGCCGCCGTCCCAGCGCGCCGCACCCTGGTAGGCCTTCACGAAGATCTCCTGCACCGCGTCGAGGGCGTCATCGGGATCGCGCAGGTAGGAAAGAGCGAGGCGATAGAGGCGCCGGTAGTGGCGCTCCATGAGCGGACCCAGGGCCTCGCGGTCCCCCCGGGCCAGGCGCCCCATGAGATCGCGGTCGGATTGCTCCACGAGAACGGGGCCATTGGAGCACGGGTCCACCCCTCACCGCAGCCAGACAAGGACCTGATCGCCACCGTCTTCCTCCACCTCGGCCAGGATGCCGAGGCCGGCCTTCTCGATGTCCTCGAGCCGCACGCGGCGCAACGCGCTCCGGACATGTTCGCTGGCGCCGTCGCCCTTGTCGATCTCGTCGCGCCAGTCGATGCGCCGCTCGGCCTTGCGCACGATCCACATGGGCAGGCTGACGCGGACGAGCTCGCCGTCGTTCCGGTTCCAGACGAGGACGTTCAGCTCGCGGGCACGGCCGGGCCGGCCCGTCAGCCGTTCGGCCTCGAGCCGGGCCGCGCTGAAGATCGGCCGCGGATCGGCGACGTGGGTGATCTGGACGAGGCAAGCCGCTTCGCTGAGGCTGAGCGCCGCCACCACCAGGCCCAGTTGCCGAGCTCGACGCATACGGCCTCCTCCCGGCCTCCCAAGGGCCGTCTCGTTAACGCTGGGCCCCGGGCCGAGGTTCCCGCATAAGCCGTAGGCGTAGGCAACGCGGGCCCGCGTGGGGGCGACGAGCCGTCGGCCACGTACGGTGGGCTGGAGGCGGACAACCATCTACGGCTGAGTGCCTTACGGGACCCGCTGGAGGGCGGCGGGAGGGCCCGGCGGCTGGCCCGCGCCTTGCCAGTGGGCATCCCATCTCGACCAAGGAGGGGGGAGTCTTCCATGAAACCTGACCTGCGGTTGCTCGTTGCCGGGCTGGCGCTGGCGGCGACGGGTGCCCCGTCCGCGTGGGCGGGCGGCGCCTGGGTG
>Ga0210378_10001277_pt1 | contig 13160 bp, 10 predicted proteins | sample PLM1_60_b1redo_FD_155465 | JGI IMG/M metagenome (GOLD analysis project Ga0210378, IMG submission 155465) | Groundwater sediment microbial communities from an aquifer in East River, Colorado, USA - PLM1_60_b1 redo | ecosystem: Environmental > Terrestrial > Soil > Riparian zone | place: USA: East...
CAGGGCCCCGGAAATCCGCTCACTCGTCGAACACGCCCCACCGTCCGGCACGGATCTCGTCCACCCTCGCCCATACCGATATCGCCTCGATCCGCGAGCCCACTACGGATCAGGGCCGCACCCGGTGAGCAGACACCCTGTCATCGGCTATGGGCGTGAGATCGACGGACGCGGCGGCCACCGGCTAGCCGATCAGGTGCAGCTACTCACGGTAACCAACGCCGCTGGGACGACGACCGGAAGACGTCGACCGGGTCAGTGCGCGTCGCCATACGTGCCGAAGGGGTTGCCGCGATGCCTCGGTCAAGGAGCGACGATCTCGGCCTCGTAGCCGTCGGTGTTCTCCAGGTAGGCGGCGTACCGGTCGAGGCCGCCGGCGTGCGGGTGGCGGTCGGCGAACAACAGCGACCAGCCGTGTCCGGGTGCGGCCGCGACCATGGCGTCGACCTGTGCCCGGTCGGCGGCATGGAAGGCGAGATGGTTGAGGCCAGCGTGCGTCCGCTGGTGTGCCCGGGGAGCCTGATCGGGCGAGTGCTCGAACACCAGATAGGTCGGGCGGTGCCGGAAGCTGACGCCGTGCTCCCAGCGCTGGAACGGCTGGTAGCCCAGCTCACCCAACAGCCAACCCCAGCTGCGTGCGGCCCGATCGAGATCGGGCACCCACAGCTCGACATGGTGGAGAAGGCCGGTGACCGGCGGCGGCGCCATGCCCAACATCCTGCCGTGACACGGTCGACCGGTACGCGGCTTCTTGTTGGCGCTAAGCCCTAGCCGTCGGAAAGGATCCGGACGACGTCCGGAGGCCTCGGTAGGAGCTCGATCTCGGCGCGGGCTGCCATCGCTGTTGCGGCGAAGCGCCGGTCGGTGAGGAGGGCGCCGACGGCGGCCTGCAGCAGGTCAGGTGTCGCCTGCTCCCACCGGCCCCCACCGGCGGATGCGGCCTGGGTATTGTCGTGGGAAGGCGCACCGCCGCGAACACCTCGGCCACGCCGGCCGCCGCGTCCTGGTCTCCCGCAAGTGGTCCGGCAAGACCCTCGGCGACCACCGCGCCGACCGCCGCGCCTGCGTCGCCGAACTACTCGGCAACGCCCAGCGGACCGATCCCGATCGGTATACCTGGCAACCCCTCGGCCGCGACGACCCCGACATCGCTCCGCTTGCGCACCGGCTGCTGCTCGCCGTCGCGGAACGTTCCCGCCGGCGTACCCAACTCGACGCCGCCAAACGAGCCGCAGTGTGCCCGGCAACCGACGCCTGAGAGGAGTGACCACAGTGGACAGACTGCTCACGGTCAGCCAGGGGCGGAACGGTTGAACACCCGGCGCGGTGCGGGTGCTGGACGCCTTCCACGTGACACGACTCGGCTTGGCTGCGCTCGATGAGGTCCGCCGCCGCGTCCAGCAGCAGACCCTGTACCGGCGCGGCCACAAAGAGCACCCGCTCTACCGGATCCGGCGGCTGCTGCGCCGGGCACCGGAGACGCTGTCCGACCGGGCGTGGGCGCGGCTGGAGACCGGCCTGGTGCTCGGCGACCCCGCAAGGCGAGGTCACCGCGGCGTGGATGGCCGCTTCATGAGGACCGGACCGCGGCCGACACGGCGGCGCTCCGCCGCGGGCTCATCCGGCTCGACTGACCCGTCCTGGCTGCGGAGACTGGTTCCGTGGCGGAGGTGCTCAGCTCGGGTCCGGAGGCGGGTGCCGCCGGCCCCCGCCCGCCCGGACCCCGCTGGCTGTCCGCGCTGGCGCTGGTCGCCGCCGGCGCGGTCCTCGCTGTCCTCGCGGTCCGGGACGGTACCGGCCGCCGTCCGGCGCCGGTCGCCGCGCCCACCTCGGCGCCGGTCGTCGTCGAGCCCTGGCCGTCCGCCGTCCGGACCGGTCCGCTCCCGCCGGAGGCGGTCTACCGGCTGGACGGCGACCCCGGGCCCGGCCCGCCCGGGGTCCGGTTGCTGGTCGCCCGCCGGTCCGACGCCGCGGTCATGGACGCGGGCAGCGGGCGGCTGACACCGGTTCCCGGGCTGCGGGTCGACCCCGGCGCCGCCGTCGACCTGCGCCGCCGCGGCGCCCTCACCACCGCGGTGGTCTTCTCCCACCGGGACCAGAGCTACCGGGGCTGGGCGCTGCCGGACGGAGGGCACCCGGTCGACCTCGGCCGGGTGCAAGACGTGCTGCCGATGCGGGACGGGACCGTGCTCACGCTCGTCTGCGTGGCCGGGACCGGCCTCGGCTGCGTGCTCGGCTCGCGGACCGCCACCGGTCAGGTGCGCTGGCAGCGCCGGGTGCCACGCGAGCTCGGGTTGGTCCGGGACACCCCGTACGGCCTGCTGACGGTCATCTACCTGCCGGAGCGTCCCGGCGTGCTGCGGCTGGAGGATCCGCGGACCGGCCGGGTGCACCTGGTGCTCAGCCGGTCCGGGCACCCGCTGGCGGCGACCGACCGGTTGGTGGCGTACCAGGGGGCGGACTGCGACCGCGGCTGTCCGGTCGTGCTCGTCGACCTGGCCACCGGGTCGAGGCGGAACGTGCCGGTGCCCGAGGGTCGGGCCGCCGTCGGCGCCTTCGCCCCGGACGGCGACGAGCTTGCCGTCGCCTTCCAGGGCCTGCACACCCAGGATCCGTTCCCGGCGGCCCGGCGGGACGGCTACGTCGTGCTGCTCGACCTGCGCCGCGGCAGCTGGCGGGAGGTGCCCGGACTGACCACCGGGCCGAAGACGACGGCGGCGCCGCTGTGGACGCCGGACGGGACGCTGCTGCTCGGCACCGGTCAGGACGGCGCCGGGCGGCTCGCCTCGTGGCGGCCGGGCGCCCCGCGGGTGACCGTGCTCCCGGTCTGGCTGACGGACTTCGATCCGCGGCCGGGCTCCCTGCTGTTGCTGCCGTGACGGATCATCGCTGGTCCAGCGGCCGCGGCCGGCCCGGCGCTACACGTTGATCCATGTCCGAGCGGTGTCGCCGATCGTGCCGGCGCTGCGCCGCGGGTGGCGGTCGTACTCGTAGCCCGCGCTGCGTCCGTTCGCGATCCGGGACCCCTCCGGCGCCGGGCGGGCGCATCTGATCGGCGAGCCGGCCTTCACGGTCACCGTCGCCGACGACGCCGGGGTGACGGCGCTCGGGTCGCTGGACCAGTTCGCGATCCCGGTGGTCTACCTCGACGGCCACCTCGACCTCGACGGCGATCTGCTTGCGGCGCTGGCGATGCGCGGGCTCTTCCAAGACCGGCACCCGCTGGCCTGCCTGGCCCTCGACGTTGAACGGGAAGCGGATCCGGCCGCCGTCGCGCAGGCCGCGTGAGTAGAAGATGATCTTGGCGTGGGAGCTCTTCGGGATCGGGACGTTGTCGATGGCGGTGACGTACGTGGTGATCTCGTTGGACGTCGGGTGGTCGGTCAGGCCGCGGCCGACCAGGGCTTTCGCGTGGCCGGGCAGCCCCGGAAACATACTGGAGCGGCGTAGCAGGAAGAGCCGTTCATGCGCGATGCTCGCCCGCGAGACGAAGTTCGCGTACGTCGAGGCGCTGAAAGTCACGGCATCTCCCCCCGCTCGGGCCGTCGGCAGCCACTGTCGGGCACGGGCAGGGCAGCCCGCCAGGGACCGTCCGGCCCCGCGCGGCTCGGCTCAGCGGAGGGCGCGGCGGCCCGGCGCGGTCACGGCAGGCCGAGCACCTGGAGGAAGCCGTGGTCGGCGTCCTCCAGGAACGTGGCCGCGAACTGCCGGCCGTCCGGTGCGAACGAGGCGGACGGGAACTTGCCGGCAGCGAGCCGTCGGACTCCCGGGTGGAGGTGTGGCCCTTTGGGCTTCCCCTGGAACCGTGGAGGGTTGCTCATGCTGCCTGGGCTCCGGCGGCCGCCGCAATCGAACGCCGCTGCACGGCCGCGCAGTGATACGCCCATGCCGGCGAACTGCTCGTCCGCGCGGCCGAGCGCGCACTGCAGGACGAACGGTCCCTCGGCAACGGCGGCGAGCGTGCCGACCTGCTCGGCGAGCAGCACCGGGTGCCAGAGCGCCAGCAGGAACAGCGCTCCGGCCGGCCCGCGGCCCCACTCCGCCAGCAGCCGGCCGAGCATCGGGACGTTCTGGTAGTACGGGCCGCCGGTCACGTGGTGGTCGCCGAGGAAGAGCGAGTCCAGCCTGGCCTCCCTGGCCGCGCGGGCACGTTCCACCATCCAGCGGGCCCCCCGGCCCGCACGTCGGTCACGCCGTACCCACTGCGCAATGACACCCCGATCCGCGTTCGAGCAGTATCCGCTCCCTGCTCGGCCCGACGCGGCGCATGCCTCCCGACCGCGGGCAGGTTCGGGCGGGGAACCCGCGCGCGTGTGATGCACTGTGGGTGTGAGTTCGCTGCCATCGACGCCCCCGGTTTCCGGTGTGCCCGGGATCCTCGAACGGTTCCATCCGGCGGTACGGGTGTGGTTCGAACGGCGGTTTCCTGACGGACCGACCGAGGCGCAGGCCGGGGGCTGGCCGGCGATCGTCGCCGGCCGGCATACGCTGGTTTGCGCTCCCACCGGCTCGGGCAAGACCCTCGCCGGATTCCTCGCCGCCATCGACGCCCTCTACCAGGCCCACGGGGCCGGCGAAGCCATCGAGGGTGTGACTCGGGTGGTGTACCTGAGCCCGCTTAAGGCGCTGGCCGTCGACGTCCACACCAACCTCGAAGAGCCCCTCGCCGAGATCGCCGAGGTGGCCCGGGAGCTCGGCTACGTACCAGCACCCATCAGTGTCGCTGTGCGGACCGGTGATTCCACGTCGTGGGAGCGCCAGACGATGATCCGCCGCCCGCCGAACCTCCTCGTCACCACGCCGGAGTCCTTGTACCTGTATCTGACCGCCGAACGGTCCCGGGCGACGCTCGCCCACGTCGAGACCGTCATCGTCGACGAGATCCACGCCCTGGCCCGCGACAAGCGGGGTTCGCACCTCACCCTCTCGCTCGAGCGGCTCCGGACCGCGACCGAGCGTCCGCCCGTCCGTATCGGGCTGTCGGCGACGGTCAAGCCGGTCGAGACGGCGGCCCGCCTGCTGGTGGGAGCGGACGAGCCACAGCCTACCGTCGTCGACAGCGGGCACCGGCGCCGCCTTGACTTGTCGCTGGAGGTGCCCGACGGCGAGCTGGAGGCGGCGATCTCCGGCGATCAGTTCAACGAGATCCTCGACCGTATCGCGACCCACGTGGGCGATCACCGGACCACCTTGGTGTTCGTCAACACCAGAAAGCTGTCCGAGCGGGTGGCCCATCAACTGGGGGAGCGGCTGGGTCAGGACCAGGTGGCCGCCCATCACGGGTCGCTGTCGCGGGAGCGACGCCAGCGGGTCGAGCACCGCCTGCGGGCCGGCGACCTGCGAGCCCTCGTGGCCACTGCCTCGCTGGAGCTCGGCATCGACGTCGGGCCGGTCGAGCTGGTGTGCCAGATCGGCTCGCCGCATAGCATCGGCACCTTCGTTCAACGGGTTGGTCGGGCCAACCACCAGCGCACCGGTGTCCCCCGGGGGATCATGTACCCCACCACCCGGGACGAGCTGGTCGAGTGCACCGCGCTGCTGGCCGCGGTCAAGCGGGGGCGCCTCGATGCCCTGCATCCGCCCGAGCGCCCGCTGGACATCCTGGCCCAGCAGATCGTGGCCGAGGCGGCGGCCCGGGGCGAGGACGGCGTGGCCGAGGACGAGCTGTTCGGCATGCTTACCAGAGCGGGGCCGTACCGGCGGCTGACCCGGGATGAGTTCGACGAGGTCGTCGATCTGGTCTCGGCCGGCATCGAGACCGGGCGCGGCCGGCGGATGGCGTACCTGCATCGCGACCGGGTCAACGGCCGGCTCCGCGGCCGCCGCGGCGCCCGGCTGGCCGCTCTCACCTCCGGCGGGGCGATTCCGGAGACTGGGGACTACCGGGTACTGATGGAGCCGGGCGACGTGTTCGTCGGCACGGTCAACGAGGACTTCGCGATCGAGTCCTTCCAGGGCGACGTGTTCCTGCTGGGCACCCATCCGTGGCAGGTCGTGCAGGTGACGAACGGCGTCATGCGGGTGCGTGACGCCACCGGCAAGCACCCCACGATCCCGTTCTGGTTAGGCGAGGCCCCCGGCCGCACGGACGAGCTGTCCGAGGAGGTGTCCCGGCTGCGGAGCGCCGTGGCGGAACGGCTCGACGCCGCCGGACCGGACGCCGCCGTCGCCGTCGTGCGGGAGGTGTCGGGTGTCGACGTTGTTGCCGCCGCCCTGGTCGTCGACTATCTGCGGGCCGGCCAAGCCGAGCTGGGCGGAGTCCTGCCCAGCCTCGACGACATCGTGTTCGAGCGGTTCTTCGACGAGACCGGCGGGATGCAGCTCATCGTCCACGCCCCGTTCGGCGCCAGGATCAACCGGGCGCTCGGCCTCGGGCTGCGCAAGAAGTTCTGCGTGACCTTCGACTTCGAGCTGCAAGCGGCGGCCACCAACGACGCCGTGCTGCTGTCGCTCGGCCCCCAGCATTCGTTCCCCCTCGAGGACGTACCCGCCTTCCTTCGCTCGCGCAATGTCCAGGACGCGGTCTCCCAGGCGGTGCTCCGCAGCCCGATGTTCATCGCCCGCTGGCGCTGGAACCTCAACCGGTCGCTCGCCGTGCTGCGCCGCAAGGGCGGTCGCGTCAACCCGTTCAACATCCAGCGGATGGAGGCGGCCGACCTCATGGCTGCCGTCTTCCCGTCGCTCGCCGCCTGCCAGGACAACGCCCCTGCTGGTCCCATCGAGATCCCCGATCACCCACTCGTGCGCGAGACGCTGAGCGACTGCCTGACCGAGGCCATGGACATCGACGGCCTCCAGGCTCTGGTACGCCGGTTCGAGGAACGGACGGTTCGCCTCCATTTCGTCGACGCCGTCGAGCCCAGCGTGCTGGCCCACGAGATTCTGGGCGGCGCCCCGTACACCTACCTCGATGAGGACACCGAGATCGGCGAACGCCGGTCGCGGGCCGTACCGCTGCGCCGTGGTCTGCCGGTGCAGCCTCACGAGCTGGGCCGGCTCGACCCAGCCGCCATCGAGCGGGTGCGGGCCGAGGCGACTCCTGACGTGCACGACCCCAACGAGCTGCACGACGTGCTGCTGTCCCTTGTCGCCGTCAGGCCGCGACCCGAGTGGTCCGGCCACTTCGAGGCCTTGGCGAGCGCGGGCCGGTCCTTCGCGATTCACCATCCTGGCCGACGCGACGTTCTCTGGGCGGCCACCGAGCGCCGGGCCGAGATCGAGGCGCTGTTTCCGGAGGCCAGGTTCGTACCCGATCATCCGCTGCCGCCCGCGCTCATCGCGGTGCTCGATCCGGCGTCCGCCGACCCGGCGGTGACCCTCGTCCGGGGCCATCTCGACATCTCCGGCCCCGTCACCCGAGACGATCTCGCCGCGGCCACCGGCCTGTCGCCGTCCACGATCACCATCAGCCTCGAGACCCTTCGGGCCGGCGGCTTCGCGGTGAGCGGGCGGTTCGAGCCCGAGCGGCAGGCAGAGCAGTGGTGCGCCCGCCGGTTGCTGGCCCGCATCCACGGCTACACGCGCGAGCGTCGGCGAGCCGCAGTCCGTCCCATCAGCCAGGAGGAGTGGCAGGGGTTCCTCCAGTCCTGGTGGCACGCCACCCCCAAGACCCGTCTGCATGGCCGGGCCGGGCTGGCTGAGGTGATCGAACAGCTCCAAGGATTCGAGTGGCCGGCCGGGGAGTGGGAGCGGATCTTCGCCGAGCGGGTCGAGTCGTATCGCCCCGAATGGCTCGACGAGCTGTGCCTGTCGGGCGAGGTGACATGGGGCCGGCTGTCCGTCCTCGAGCCGGCTGCTGACAGTGACGATCCCGCGGCTGGGGAGCCTCGCCACTCGATCAAGACTCCGTCCCGGCGGACGCCCATTACCTTCATGCTGCGGCAGGATCTGCCCTGGCTCCTCCAGGCCCATCGCGGGGCCGTGGCGCCGGCCGAACCCACCGCCGGCTCCGGGCGCGAGGTGCTCGACGCCCTGCGCAGCCACGGCGCCCTGTTCCACGCCGACCTCCAGGCCGCCACCAAGAGGCTTCCCGCAGACGTTGAGGAAGGCCTGTGGGACGGCGTCGCCCGGGGACTCATCAGCGCGGACGGATTCAACCCGGTCCGGTCGCTGCTCAACGCCCGCACGCGGTTCGCCCGCCGCCAGCGGCCCTACGCGCGTCCGGGTTTCCGCAGCCGACGGGGCACCTGGCGGCACGGCGTGGAGGGCCGTTGGACGCTGCTGCCCCCCGCCGAGCCGATCGACGACGTCGAGGAACTGGCTGAAACCGTCGCATGGCAGCTCCTGCTGCGATGGGGCGTGGTGTTCCGCGACGTCTATCTCAAGGAGCGGCTGGCCGTTCCGTGGCGGGAGATCCTCTGGGCCCTGCGCCGCCTCGAGGCACGGGGCCAGATCCGGGGCGGGCGCTTCGTCACCGGTGTGACAGGCGAGCAGTTCGCCCACGAGGAGGCCGCGCCCTTGTTGCGACCCCGCCGCGCCGGCTGAACCTTTTCACCGGTGACGGCAGCGTGCGGGGTGGCTTCAACGCAGGCCAGGGGTGGACGCCTCCTGTGTGCGCGAAAGTTCTTCCTCGCCGGTGTCTTCTTCGCCTCCGGCTTAGCCCAAGGTGGCCATAGAGCGCGGCGACCTCGTCGACCAACCTGACCAGCCGGCCGCGGCGGGACGCCATGATGCACGTGTCGTTCTCCGAGACCATCGCCTTCGGCAACCCACCCAGCCGGGCCAGCCCACCGACCAGCGCCGGGCAGAACGAGGCCACCGTCTGATCGAACGCGAACACCACCCGGAACGCCGCCGAGAACGGCAACCCGGTCAGCAACCCGAACACCTCCCGGACCTGACCGCGCCCGACCGGCACCGCCACCCCCGGCTCCCGTCGGCGCGATCGGACTGTGGCTGCAGAACCTGTCCGCAGGCCGCGCGACGGCGGGCCACTCGGTTGCCCCTGTGCACCGACGCCGCGGCATCGCGAGCAGCGCGTTGAAGGCGCTGACCACGTTCGCTTGGACCATCCCCGCCCTGTACCGAGTCGAGCTGTACATCGAGCCGTGGAAAACCAGCTCAATCCACGTTGCGGAAGCATCCGGATACCAGCGAGAGGGCCTGCTCCGCAGCCACCAGGAGATCGGCGGCATCCGGCGCGACATGCTGCTCTAGGCGACAACGCGACCTTGACCGCTTCTCGGCTATGTGAGGAAGGCCCGCGACTGCGCTGGCGGCCGCCCCACCACAGTCTACCGGCGTAGACGATCAGGCTCAGCGCCCGGGGCCGCTCGGCGGCGCTCCCTGGGCACCACGAGCGGCCGGGCTCGATTCGATGGCAGCTGGTGGTTCGTCGAAGATCTGCTGGTGGAGGTCCCGGCACCCGGGGACCACGATGGATGCCTCGACCCTGGCCGATCGATCCCGGCGATCCGGACGAGATTTGGTCGGCGCGCCGAGGCCGCCCGCATTCTCGTCAGCGCTGACCGTCGCATCGCGAGCTTGCCCGACGTCTTGTGACAGTTCGCCGACGACCATCGAGCTGCCGCCCGGGCGGCAGCGGCGCGGCCGGCGGCGACTCACCATGTGGGAGAGCCAGCCGCCGAACCGGGACCGGTTCGTGCTCTCCGCGGGACACGCCTCGACGCTGCTGTACGCGCTGCTGCACCTGGCGCGGGTCACGGCGGTCAACCCGGCGTACGAGAGTCTGGGTGAACCGGCCGTCGCTCTGGACGACCTCAGGCGATTCCGCCAGCTGGACTCGAAGTGCCCGGGCCACCCGGAATACCGGTGGACCTCGGGGGTCGAGGTGACCACCGGCCCGCTCGGCACCGGTGCGGCGACCAGTGTCGGCATGGCGATCGGCGCGCGGTGGATGGGCGCCTACTTCAACCGCCCGGGCTACGACCTGATCGACTTCGACACCTACGCGCTGTGCGGCGACGGCGATTTGATGGAGGGCCTCGCCTCCGAGGCGGCGTCGCTCGCCGGCCATCTCGGGTTGTCCAACCTGTGCTGGATCTACGACAACAACCGGATCACCATCGAAGGCGGCACCGCCCTGGCGTTCACCGAGGACGAGGCGACCAGGTTCGTCGCCTACGGATGGAACATCACCCGGGTCGGTGACGCGAACGACCTCGCGATGCTCGACCGGGCGTTACACACGTTCCGCCGGGAGCAGTTCCGCCCGACGCTGATCGTCGTGGACAGCCACATCGCGTACGGGGCGCCGACGAAGATGGGCACCGCCGCGGCGCACGGAGAGCCGCTGGGCGAGGAGGAGGTCCGTGCCGCCAAGCGGTTCTACCGGTGGCCGGAGGACGCGCAGTTCGTCGTGCCGGAGCAGGTGTACGACCACTTCGGCGCCGGCATGGGCGCGCGGGGGCGGTCGCTGCGCGAGGCGTGGATGGACCTGTTCGAGCGGTACCGGGTCGACTACCCGGACCTGGCCGACAGCCTGTACAAGATGCAGCACCGCCAACTGCCGGACGGGTGGGATGCCGAGGTCCCCGAGTTCCCCGCCGACCCGAAGGGAAAGGCGACCCGGGACACCTCCGGGGCGGTGCTCAACGCCGTGGCGCGCCGGGTCCCCTGGCTGGTGGGCGGCTCCGCGGACCTCTCGCCATCGACGAAGACTCGGCTCACCTTCGATGGCGCCGGCGACTTTACCGCCGACACTCCCGGCGGCCGCAACCTGCACATGGGGGTGCGGGAGTTCGCCGCGGCGGCGGTGACGAACGGGCTGTCGCTGGTGAAGATCCGCCCGTTCTGGTCGACCTTCCTCATCTTTTCCGACTTCGCCCGCGGCGCGATCCGGCTGTCCGCGCTCATGGAAATCCCGGTCATTCACATCTTCACCCACGACTCCATCGGAGTCGGCGAGGACGGGCCCACCCACCAACCCGTCGAGCAGCTCGCCTCGCTGCGGGCGATCCCCGGGCTGCTGGTGTTCCGCCCGTGCGACGCGAACGAAGTGGCCGAGATGTGGCGGACCGTCATTCCGCTTCGACACGACCCGGTCGCCCTCGTCCTCAGCCGGCAGGCGCTGCCCACCCTGGACCGGACCCGCTACGCGCCGGCGTCCGGGCTGGCCCGCGGCGGCTACGTCCTCGCCGACCCGGCCGACGGCGACCCCGATGTGCTCCTGCTGGCCACCGGCAGCGAGGTTGCTCTCGCGCTGGAGGCCTACCAGGCGCTCACCGACGAGGGAATCCGCGCGCGGGTGGTCAGCATGCCGTGCTGGGAGCTGTTCGAGCAGCAGCCGGCCGCCTACCGCGACGACGTACTGCCGCCCGCGGTGACGGCCCGAGTCGCGATCGAGCAAGCTTCCACCATGGGCTGGCACCGCTACGTCGGCCTGGACGGCGCGGTCGTCGGCATGCACACCTTCGGCACCTCAGCACCGCTCACGGCGATCAAGGACAAGTTCGGGTTCACTCCGGCGGCGATCACGAGCATCGCCAGGCAGCAGATCGCCGCACGAGGCCGCACATCTAGCTGACCGCGTCCGGTGCCACGGGGCCTGCCCGACTCTGGTCACCCGGCGGCGACCGCCACTTCGACCGCGTGACGGACATCCGCCGGCCGCTCCATGTGCACCATGTGGCCGGCACGGACGACGACACGGACGTCGCCGGGTCTGTTGCGTTGGCCGGGTCGTGGGCCCCGGTCCCCGGTCGGGCAGGCTGAGCGGATGTGTGCGAGCCGTTGTCCGATCCGAGAGTCAGCATGTGCGGGTGGAGTGGTGGCATCCGCATCCCGGTGACCGCGGCGAGGGCGCGGAGGCGGCGGGTGGCGGCGTGCCGGTCCATCCGGGCGCCGCGGCGGTTGAGCAGGATGGGGCCGGCGGTCCGGTCGCCGATCGCCTGGTCGAGAGCCCGGCCGACGGCGGGTGGCAGGGGGATGAGGACGGTCTTGTCGCCCTTGCCGGCCACGCGCAGGACGCGGTGGCCGTGTTCCTCGCCAAGGTCGGTGATGTTGGTTCCGGTGGCTTCGAAGATGCGTAGGCCGAGCAGGCCGAGTAGACAGACCAGGGCGAAGTCATTTCGGGTTGGCGACTGCCTGGCGGCGGTGAGCAGCGCCTCGAGTTGCAGGTGGGTGAGGCCGAGGGTGGGTGAGTCGGTCGGCACTCGGGGTCGGCGGACATGGTCGGCGGGGGAGTGCTCGAGCAGGCCGTCGATGACGGCGGTGCGGTAGAAGCCGGCCACGACCGAGGTCCGGCGGGAGACGGTGGACGGCTTGAGCCGGCGGATCTCCTGCATCCATCGGATGTAGAGCTCGACTTGTGGCCGGGACGCGGCGAGCGGTTCCAGGCGATGCTCTCGGCACCAGGCGAGGTAGGCGCGCAGGTCGGATTCGGCGTGGGTCCGGGAGATGCCCTTGAAGCGGGCCAGGTGACGGCGATCTGCAGCGGGTGGGAGTCAGGGACGTGGTTGGGAAGGACTTGGGACGTTGTCATGTCTCCACCGTGCGCCGGTTGCGTGTGACGGCAAACGGCGGAATCGGGCGCAGTCCAGTCTTAGTGCCTTTGTGCGCGTGAGTTCCGCAGAGAAGCGGTTATAGTGAATGCTGCCGGACGAGCGGCCAGGCTTTCCGGTCCAATTCTGTCACTCTCCGACTACGAAGGGTCTCAAACGATGGCGCAGCGTACGATTGTCCAGCTCACCGACGACTTGGACGGCAAGCCCATCCCGGAGGGAAAGGGCGAGACGATTCGATTTAGCGTGGACCGGACCGATTACGAGATCGACCTCGCGGAGAGGAACGCCAAGGCGCTGCGGAACGACCTGGCCAGGTATGTCTCCGCCGCCCGCCGCACCGCCGGCGGCCAGCGCGGCGGCGGCCGCGGCCGGGGTCGCCCCGGAAGCGGAGCGGGCCGGGACTATGACCCGAAGGCGGTCCGGGCCTGGGCCGAGTCCCAGGGCATCCAGGTCAGCCAGCGCGGGCGGGTACCGGCGGATCTGGTCGCCAAGTTCCAGGCAGCCCACGCCTGACCCCAGCGGCGGTCCCGGCCGTTCCCCTCGCGCCCGCGCACATAGCCCGGCAGCAACCGACGAGGCGGTCTATCGAGGCTGGGCGCGGCGGGTGGGCGATTGGACCGCAGGAGGTGCGCCGCCGGATTTCGCGCCGCAATCCGAGCGGGCCAGATCGCCGGGGGGTTCAGGGCAGGTCGGGGT
>Ga0210378_10001278_pt1 | contig 13149 bp, 14 predicted proteins | sample PLM1_60_b1redo_FD_155465 | JGI IMG/M metagenome (GOLD analysis project Ga0210378, IMG submission 155465) | Groundwater sediment microbial communities from an aquifer in East River, Colorado, USA - PLM1_60_b1 redo | ecosystem: Environmental > Terrestrial > Soil > Riparian zone | place: USA: East...
CGGCGTCCGGCCAACCCACGACGGGTGCTCGTGGGTCTGGGCGAACATGCCTGGCAGCACCCGGGCGCCGAGCTTCCACGCACCGGCGTGCGCCACGTCCGGTGCGCCGGCGAGCAGCCGCAGGAAGTGGCTCTTGCCGGAGCCGTTGGAGCCGAGCACGGCCACCCGGTCGCCGAGGAACACCTCGACGTCGAACGGGGCCATCAGCCCGGTCAGCTCCAGCGCCCGCGCGGTGAGCACCCGCACACCGGTGCGGGCGCCGGCCAGCCGGGGCCGCAGCCGCTCGACCCGTGGCAGCTCCGGCGGTGGGCCGGCCTCCTCGAACTTGCGCAGCCTGGTCTGCGCGGCGCGGTAGCGGGACGTCATCGCGTCACTGATGGCGGCCTGCTGGCGCAGCGTCAGGACCAGCTCGCGCAGCCGCTCGTGCTCCTCGTCCCAGCGGCGGTGCAGCTCGGCGACGCGCTCCCAGCGCGCCTGCCGAGCGGCGTGCCAGGTGGCGAACGAGCCGCCGTGGGTCCACGCCGTGCGGGCCTCCAGCGTCACAACGGCCGAGGCGGCAACCGACAGCAGCTCGCGGTCGTGGCTGACCAGCAGCACCGCCTTGGCGGTCTCCGCCAGCCGCTGCTCGAGCCACCGCTTGCCTGGCACGTCGAGGTAGTTGTCCGGCTCGTCGAGCAGCAGCACGCCCTCCGGCCCGCGCAGCAGCACCTCCAGCACCAGCCGCTTCTGCTCGCCGCCGGACAGCGTCCGAACGCCACGGTACTTCGCGCGGTCGTACGGGACGCCAAGCGCGGCCACCGTCACGGTGTCCCACAGCACCTCGGCGTGGTACCCGCCGGCGTCCCCCCACGCGGTCAGCGCGTGCGCGTACCGCAGCTGGGTGGCCTCGTCGTCGGCGTCCATCATGGCCAGCTCGGCGGCGTCCAGCTCGGCGGCGGCCGCCCGCAGCGGCGGCGATGCGACGGCCAGCAGCAGGTCGCGCACGGCGCGGTCGTCGCGCACCGAGCCGACGAACTGCGGCATGACGGCGAGCCCGCCCTGCACCGCGACACTGCCACCGGTTGGCGCCAGCTCACCGGCCAGGATGCGCAGCAGCGTGGTCTTGCCTGCGCCGTTCGCCCCGACCAGCGCGACCACCTGGCCGTCGCCGGCGCGCAGGGACACCTCGCGGAACAGCTCGCGCCCGTCGGGCAGCGTGTATCCCAGCCCGCCGCCCTCCAGAAACGCCACGAGCGGCCATTCTGCGCCGCATCGGCCGTGCGACGCGACGCAGATTCCGAACCGCCGCCGCCGCGGGCGGCCGCGGGCGGCCGATTGCCCCCACCGAATGTGGCATCGGGTGCGCTGAACGCAACGAATGCCGCATTCGGTGCGGCGGTGCGGGGGGGTGGAGCCGAGGCCGCCGGCCGCCGGACGCCGGGCGTCCACCGTGGTGGGATGGGCGGCGTGGACCGACTGTGGCCGGTGGCCGGGCCGCCAGAGGCCGACCTGATCGAGCTGTACGACTACCCGCCCAACCTGCGGCGGCCCTTCGTCAGGGCCAACTTCGTGTCCAGCGTGGACGGAGCCGCGACGGTCGACGGCCGCTCCGGCGGGCTGTCCGACCGGGCCGACCGCGAGGTGTTCGCGTTGCAGCGGGCGATGGCCGACGTGATCCTGGTCGGCGCCGGCACGGCGCGCGCCGAGGGCTACCGCGGGGCGCGGCTGCCGGAGGAGCACGCCGCGCTGCGCCGCAAGCTGGGCCTCGCGCCGGTGCCGCCGGTCGCGGTCGTCACCGCGACCTGCTGGCTCACCTCGGAGCACGTGCTGGTCACCGACACCGAGGTGCTGCCGATCGTGATCACCGTGGAGTCCGCGCCGGTGGAGCACCGGCGCAGGCTGGCCGAGGCCGGGGTGCCGGTGCTGATCGCCGGCGAGCACTGGGCCGACCCGGCCGCCGCGGTCCGGATGCTCGGCGAGCGCGGCCTTTGCCGGGTGCTGGCCGAGGGCGGTCCTCACCTGTTCGGCGAGCTGATCGCCGCCGACCTGGTGGACGAGCTGTGCCTGACGCTCTCACCGCGGCTGGTCGGTGGCACGGCGGGGCGCATCGCGGCCACACCGCAGGAGCTCGACCCGCGGCGGCTGCGGCTGGCATCCGCGGTGCACGCCGACGACGCGCTGCTGCTGCGGTACGAGCGTCACCAGGCAGTCGACCAGGCAGGCGGCCAGGCACGCGGCCAGGCTGCCGACCAGGCAGGATAGGCGCCATGCTGCCGTTGACGCCGCCTATCGAGCCGATGCTTGCCACCTCCACCGACGGGATCCCGCGCCGGGACGGGCTGGTGTTCGAGCCGAAGTGGGACGGCTACCGCTGCATCGTGTTCCGTGACGGCGACGAGGTGCAGTTGCAGTCCCGTTCGGGCAAGCCGCTCACCAGGTACTTCCCGGAGGCCGTCGTCATGCTGCGGGAAGCACTGCCGCAGCGCTGCGTGCTGGACGGCGAGCTGGTGGTGACCCGTGGCGGCCGGCTCAGCTTCGACGCGCTCAACGAGCGGGTGCACCCAGCGGCGTCGCGCATCGAGCTGCTGTCGCACGAGAGCCCGTCCTCGTTCGTCGCGTTCGACCTGCTCGCGATCGACGACACGGTGCTGCTGGACGTGCCGTACCGGGACCGCCGCGACGCGCTGGAACAGGTGGTGGTGCCCGGCGACAACGTGCACCTCACGCCGATCACCGACAATCCCGACGTGGCTGCGCAGTGGTTCGACCTCTTCGAAGGCGCCGGGCTGGACGGGCTCGTCGCCAAGCAGGTCGACGCGCCGTACCAGCCGGGCAAGCGGACCATGCTCAAGATCAAGCACGCCCGCACCGCGGACTGCGTGGTCGCCGGTTTCCGCTGGCACAAGACCGGTGACGTGGTGGGGTCGCTGCTGCTCGGGCTGTATGACGACCACGGCGCGCTGCACCACGTCGGCGTGGTCGGCGCCTTCCCGGCGGCGCAGCGCGCCGCGCTGGTGCACGAGCTCGCGCCGCTTCGGGAGGGTGCCGAGACCGACCACCCGTGGCTGGGCGAGTCGGCCACAGCGCGGCGGCTGCCCGGCGCGGAGAACCGGTGGCGCGCCGGCGGGCTGCCGTGGGAGCCGCTGCGGCCGGAGCGGGTCGTCGAGGTGGCCTACGAGCACACCGAGGGCGGCTTCCCGTACCGGTTCCGGCTCAACCCGCGGTTCGTGCGCTGGCGGCCCGACCGCGAGCCGCGCTCGTGCCGCTACGACCAGCTCGACGAGCCGGCCCGCTACGACCTCGAGTCCGTGCTGCGCGGCGAGGTGCGCGCCGCCCGCGTTTGACCCCGTTCTCACCGCGGGGCTGCCACGCTGGCCCGGCCCAGCCAGTGCACCCGCGCCATGAGGAGCAGCCAGTGCGACGCCGTGAGCGATGCGCCGCGCTGCTCGCCTCGCTTGCGCTGGTGCTCGGCGGCGGCACCGCCTGCGCGGTCGGGCCGTCGGACCGTCCAGCCGTCGCGGTGCGGGACGCCCCACTGCCGCCGGCGCCACGGCCAACCCCCACAGCGAGCGCGGTGCCACTGCCCGAGCTCGAACCATCCGGCCCGGACTCGATCGACTTCGGCGACTGCACGACGCAGACCCGGCAGCGCCTCGGCGCCGCGGCGACCCGCGACGACCTGCGCTACGAGTGCGGCTCCATCACCGTCGACCTCAACCCCGACGAGCCGCGGCGGCGGGCCGGCATCGCGGACATCCACGTGCTGCGCACCGGCACCGGCCCGGTGCCGCTCGTGGTGGTGGGTGACGTCGCCGGCGAGCCGGGGTCGATGCTGGCCGCCCGGCTGGCCAACCAGGTGCCGCCCGAGCTGCTCACGTCGTTCCGGCTGGTCGGCATGGACCGCAGGGGCACCGGGGAATCCGAGGCGGTCCGCTGCGTGCCGGGCGACGTGCGCGAGCGGCTGATCGCCATCGACCCCGGCGCGCCGCAGCCGGCCGGCGCGCAGGCCATCCTCGACGCGGCGAACGAGGCCACCCGGACGTGCGTGCAGCAGATCGAGGACCTGCTCCCGCTCATCGACTCCTGGCGCGCCGCCGGCGACCTCGAGCAGCTGCGCAAGGCACTGGCGTCCGACCGGCTCAACGCCATCGCCGTCGGCGACGGCTCGCGGGTGCTCTCGGCCTACCTCGGCCGGTTCACCCAGTACGCCGGCAGGGTGGTGCTGGACGGCACGCCCGATCCCACCCAGGACGCCATCGGCGCCGGGCAGGACCTGGCCGCGGCGGCCGAGCACGCCTTCGACGCGTTCGCCGCCGACTGTGCCTCCGCCGGCTGCCCGCTGGCCCCCGACCCGCGGCAGGCGCTGACCACCGCGGCGCAGGTGCTGCGTGGCCAGCAACGCAACGCCGTCGACGGCACGACGGTCGGCGCCGGCACGCTGTTCACCGCCGTCCTCGTCGGGCTCGCCGACACCGCGCAGTGGCCCGCGCTGGTCTCGGCGATCGCCGACGCCGGCCGTGGTGAGGTGGACGGGGTCGCCCGGCTGGTGCGGCCGCTGCTGGACAGCGGCACCACCGACCCGGCCAGGCTCGACGCGGCGCTGCTCACCGTGTGCAACGACACCACGACGCGGGTGCCGCCGGACCGCGTCGGCCAGCTCGCAGACGACTGGAAGGCGCGCGCCCCGCTGTTCGGCGCGCTGTTCGCCCAGCGCCTGCTCGTGTGCAGCCCGGCGCCGGTGCCAACCAGGACGGTGCCGGCGCCGCGCGCGGCCAACACCCCGCCGGTGCTCGTGCTCGGCACCGACGGCGACCCGCTCACCCCGCTCGTCGGCGCCCAGCGGATGGCAGACGCCCTTGCCGCCGGCCTGATGGTGACCTGGCAGGGCAACGGGCACGGCGCGTACCCCCGCACGCCGTGCATCACCTCGGCCGTGCAGGCGTTCCTGGTCGACGGCACGCTGCCGCGCAACGGCACCGTCTGCCCGCCGTAGCGGGCGCTACTCGACCGGGACGATGTTCCCCGTGGTGTCGGGTCGCGAGCGGGACGGCTGCACGCGCTTGGGCTCGCCGGGCATCTTCGGATAGTCGGGCGGGTATGGCATGTCGCCGAGGCCGCGGTCGCGCTCGTCGCGGGCCACCCAGTCGAGCAGGGTCTCCAACCCGTAGGCGACGTCGTCCAGCGCGGCGTGCGGGTCGCCGTGCTCCCGGTACAGGGCGGGCACCGTGTGCACGTCGAAGTCGTCGGGGTCCACGGCGCCGAGCTGCTCCCAGTGCAGCGGCATGGACACGGTGGCCCTCGGCGTGCCCCGCACCGACCACGCCGAGGCGATGGTGCGGTCGCGGGCCGCCTGGTTGAAGTCGAGGAACACCCGCTCGCCGCGCTCCTCCTTCCACCAGTCGACGGTGGCCTTGGCCGGCACCCGCCGCTGCACCTCACGGGCCAGCGCGATCACCGCCCGCCGTACCTCGATGAACGTCCACTGCGGCCGGATGCGGACCGCGACGTGGATGCCGCGGCCGCCTGAGGTCTTGGGGAAGCCGACCATGCCGGCCTCGTCCAGCACTTCCCGGAGTACCGCAGCCACCTCGGCGGCGTCGGCGAAGTCGGTGCCCGGCTGCGGGTCGAGGTCGACGCGCAGCTCGTCGGGGTGATCCACGTCGGGCCGCCGAACCGGCCACGGGTGGAAGTCCAGCGTGTTCATGTTCGCCGCCCAGAGCAGCGCCGCCGGCTCGGTCGGGCACAGCTCGACGGCCTTGCGGCCGCTCGGGAACGTGATCTCCACGCCCTGCACGTAGTCGGGAGCGCCCTTCGGCAACCGCTTGGAGTAGAAGACCTCGCCGGTCACCCCGTCCGGGTAGCGCTTGAGCGTGGTCGGCCGCTCGCCCAGGACGCCGAACAGCGGGTCGACCACGGCGAGGTAGTACTCGACCACCTCGCGCTTGGTGATGCCCCTTGCCGGGAAGTACACCTTGTCCGGGCTGGTCAGCCGCACCGCACGGGGCCCGTTCGGACCCGGCACGGTCAGTTCGGTCACGTCTTTGGCGGCCACGGCGCAGCACGGTACCGCGTCACACCAGGACGGTGAGCAGGAACAACAGCGCCTCCCACACCGTGAACACCACGCCGAGCAGCATCAGCCCGACCATGATCACGGCGAGCGCCCTTTGCGCCCCCTGCGCGCGGTTGGCCGACTCGGCGAAGTCCCGCACCCCGGCCAGCGACCCCTCCACGGTGAACGACGGTGGCGTGCGCTCCATCCGGTCGAGGTGCGCCGCGAACGCTTGCACGTCGGGGTCGGTGGGGTCGAGGCCGATCAGGTCGTCGGCATAGCGCCCCCGCGGGCCGGCCTGGTCGTCATCAGGGTGGCCGGCTCGGGGCATAGGACAACCGTAACCCGAGGGCAGCGCGCGTACCGCGTAGCGTGGAACTCATGAAGCCCGTTGTTGGTGCGACCCCGAAGGTGGTCAAGTCCGACGCCGAGTGGCGCGAGCAGCTCTCCCCTGCCGAGTACCAGGTGCTCCGCGGGGCCGGCACCGAGCGCGCCTTCACCGGTGAGTACACCGACACCAAGACCGTCGGCATCTACGAGTGCCGCGCCTGCGGCGCCGAGCTCTTCCGCAGCGACACCAAGTTCGACTCGCACTGCGGCTGGCCGTCGTTCTTCTCGCCGCTGGCCGGTGACTCCGTGATCCTGCGCGAGGACCGCGGCCTCGGCACGGTCCGCACCGAGGTGCTGTGCGCCACCTGCCACAGCCACCTCGGCCACGTCTTCGAGGGTGAGGGCTACAACACCCCCACCGACCAGCGCTTCTGCATCAACTCCATCTCGCTGCGGCTGCAACCTGACGGGTAGCACCCGCGACCCAGGAAGAGGGTAGAATCACAAGCCTGTAACTATCCTTCTACCTGGGGGAGCCGCCGGTGGCGCGCTCATATGATCCGGTCACCGTGCCGCTTCGCTATCCGACCGCTGCGATCTTCGTCGACGAAAGCGGATCCAAGTCGACGGCCGGCGGCCAATTCTTCGTGGTGGCGGCGGTCAAGGTAAGGCAGGCGGGGCTGCTCTCCCGCGCCATCCGCCAGGTGCGGGATCGCACCGGCTGTCACGGCGAGCTGAAGTTCAGCGGCGTCACGCAGGGCACGTTGGCCACGTACTACGAACTGATCAACGTGCTCGACGCGTCGGATGCCCACCTGGCCGAAGCCAAGGCCGAGCTTTCCGTCATCGATCAATCGACACGCGCTGTCTAGCTTCGGCGCTGGTATGGTGGGCACCGGTGTGGCCGGAGCCTCAGGTTCATAGCTGCACCCTCGGTCCGAGCCGCAGGCTCGCAGCCGAGTCGAACGGGCACGCTGTGCCCTCCAGAAACATCACATGCGAGTGCCCGGGGCCTCTGGTCCTGGGCACTCGCCGTTTCTAGGGGAGCGCTGCGACGAGCTCCGCGACCGGGACGCGGGGGCCGGTGAAGAACGGGACCTCCTCGCGGACGTGCAGGCGCGCGCCGGTGGCCCGCAGGGCGCGCATGAGGTCGACGATGCGGTGCAGCTCGTCGGCCTCGAACGCGAGCAGCCATTCGTAGTCGCCGAGCGCGAAGGCCGCGACGGTGTTGGCCCGCACGTCCGGATACTCCCGCGCGGCCATGCCGTGCTCGGCGAGCAGCCGGCGGCGCTCGGCCTCGTCCAGCAGGTACCAGTCGTAGCTGCGCACGAACGGGTACAGGCACAGGTAGCGGCGCGGCTCCTCGCCGGCCAGGAACGCCGGCACGTGACTCTGGTTGAACTCGGCCGGCCGGTGCACACCGGTGTTGGACCACACCGGGACGCTGGCCCTGCCGAGCGCGGTACGGCGCAGCCCGTTGTACGCGGCCTGCAACGCCTCGACGGCCTCGGCGTGCCACCAGACGACGTAGTCGGCGTCGGCGCGCATGCCGGCGACGTCGTACACGCCGCGGACCACCACGCCCTTGTCCGCCAGCGCGTCCAGGTACTCGGTCGCCTCCAGCGCCGCATCCGCGCGCTCGGCCGGCAACCCGCCCGGTTCGATGCGGAACGCCGACCACATGGTGTAGCGGATCGTGGAGTTGAGCTCGGAGTAGTTCAGGCGCGCCATCCACCCATGGTCTCAGACCTGCTCGGACACCCACCGCAGGTAGTCCGCGCTGCCGCCGACGATCGGCGTGGCGACGATCTCCGGCAGGTCATACGGGTGGTGCGCCTTCAGGTGCTCGACGAGGGCGTCCAACCGCCCGGCCGTGGTCTTGGCCAGGCACTGCCACTCCTGCTCGGCCTGCACCGCTCCCTGCCACCGGTAGACGCTGCTGACCGGGCCCACCACCTGCACGCAGGCCGCCAGCCGGGCGTCCACCATGCCGTGCGCAAGGCGCTCGGCGGCCTCCTCGGAGTCGACGGTCGTGAGCACCTGCACGTGGTCGGCCACGCTGTCCCCCTTTGGCGAGGATGTGCCGTTGTCCCATATCTACTGGGGAGATTCCACATCGTCGCCGAGGGAGACGTGCAGGTGCGCGGCGAGGTGGTTGGCGGCGGCGTCGGCGGTGGCGATGCAAGCCGGGACGCCGATGCCGTGCAGGGCGGCTCCGGCCACCGCCAGCCCCGGCAGCCCGGCGACGCCGGCCTCGATCGCGGCGACCCGGTCGAGGTGCCCGACGGCGTACTGCGGCAGGCCGCCACCCCACCGGGTGACCACGGCGTCGACCGGAGCCGCGGTGATGCCGGTGAGCTCGGCGAGGTCGGCGCGCACCAGCCGGACCAGCTCGGCGTCGTCGGCCTGCAGCGTCGCGGTCTCTCCATGCCGCCCGAGGGAGGCGCGCAGAACGGTGGCGCGGGCGTCGAGGTGCGGCCACTTCACGGTGGAGTAGGTGAACGCCTTGGTGTGCAGCGGCTCGCCGGCGGCGACCAGGACACCGGAGGACGGCGGCAGGCGGACGGTGGAAGGCAGGGCCAGCGAGACGATTACGCAGGACGCCACCTCGATGCCGGCGGCCGCGGCGCAGGCCCCGACATGCAGCGGCGCGAGCAGCCGGCGCAGGGCCGGCGGTGGCACGGCGAGCAGCACGCCGTCGGCGTCGAGGTACTCCGGCGCGGGCGCGGCGCCGATCTCCAGCCGCCAGCCGTCGGCGGTGCGGACCAGCCCTCGCACCGGCAACCCGAGCCGAAGCTCCACGCCCGCCGCCCGCACCAGCGCCTCGACCAGCACGGCCATCCCGCCGCGCAGCGCGCCGAACACCGGCCGCCCGGCACCGGACGGCCGCGGCGCGCCGGTGCCGTCCGCTGGCCCAGCGGCGTCCGGTGGCCCCGCGCCACGCTGGGCGGACAGCGCAGCGTCGCCGTCCGGTAGCCCCGCACCACCCTGGGCGGACAGCGCGAGCGCCGCGGCGGACAGCAGCGACGGGGGTCGGCCGGCGGCGACGAGGGCGTCCAGGGCGGCGGCCAGCGGTGGCATGGTGGGGCGCAGGCCCAATGCCTCGGCCCGTCCGGCGTACACGCCGCCGAGCAGCGGGTCCACCAGCCGCCGGGCAACCTCCGGTCCCAGCCGCTCGGCCACCAGCGGGCCGACGGCCACGTCGGCGCCGTCCCACCGCATGGGCGTTGATGGCTCGGCGCGGACCCGCGCAAGCCCGGACGGGGACAGCACGCCGTCGAGGTCGTCGGCGGCTGCCGGCACGCCGAGCACCGTGCGGGCCGGCAGCGGTGCGTGCCGGCCGTCGAAGCGCACCTGCGCCGCGGCCGGCCCAGGGTGCACCAGCCCGTCGGCCAGGCCCAGCTCGCGAACCAGGGCCAGCGCCTCCGGCCGTCGCACCAGGAATGCCTCGGCGCCCACGTCGTACGGTGCGCCGGCCAGTGGCACGGTACGCAGCTTGCCGCCGAGGACGGCGGCCTGCTCGACCACGGTGATCCGCGCGCCGGCGCCGAGCAGGCGGCGCAGCCGGTACGCGGCGGCCAGTCCGGAGATGCCGCCGCCGACCACGACGACATGCACGGGTGGTGCCGCTCTCACAGCGAATGCACGAGCCGCACGACGCGGGTCAGCACGTCGGGGTCCGTCTCGGGCAGTACGCCGTGCCCGAGGTTCACCACGTGCCCGTCCGCGGCCCTGCCCTCGTCCACCACCCGCCGCACCTCGCGCTCCACGACCGGCCAGCCGGCGAACAGCACGGCCGGATCCAGGTTGCCCTGCACGACCACCGGCCGGTCTGGTCGGGCCGCGCGGATCCGCCGCGCCGCGGCGTCCAGCGGTGTCCGCCAGTCCACCCCGACCACGTCGGCGCCGGCCTGCGCCATCGAGCCGAGCAGCTCGCCGGTGCCGACCCCGAAGTGGATCCGCGGCACGCCGAGGGCGGCCAGCCCGTCGAACACCGCCGCCGAGTGCGGCAGCACGAACTCCCGGTAGTCGCGGTCGGACAGCGCCCCCGCCCACGAGTCGAACAGCTGCACGGCGTCCACCCCGGCGTCCACCTGCACCCGCAGGAAGGTCAGCGCGAGCCGCGCCAGCCGCCCGGCGAGCTCGTGCCAGGTGTCCGGGTCGGAGTGCATGAGCGCCTTGGTCCGCTCGTGGTGGCGGCTCGGACCGCCCTCGACCAGGTAGGACGCCAGGGTGAACGGCGCGCCGGCGAAGCCGATCAGCGGCGTCTCGCCCAGCTCGCGGACCAGCAGCCGGACGGCCGCCGCCACCGGCTCCACCGCGGCGGGGTCGAGCGCAGGCAGCGCGGCCACGTCGGCGGCGGTGCGCACCGGGTGCTCGATCACCGGCCCGGTGCCGGCCACGATGTCCAGCCCGACACCGGCCGCGGCCAGCGGGACCACGATGTCGCTGAACAGGATCGCGGCGTCCACCGCGTGCCTCCGTACCGGCTGCATGGTGATCTCACTGGCCAGCTCGGGAGTGAGGCAGGCCCGCAGCATGCCGGTGTTGGCGCGCAGGTCGCGGTACTCCGGCAGCGATCTGCCGGCCTGCCGCATGAACCACACCGGCGGTCGCTGCGGGCGGCCGCCACGGGCAGCGACGAGGAACGGCGCGGTGTCCAGCGTGCGGCGCTGGCTGACTGATGTGGTCATCTCGCCAGCCATCGTCGCACGGAGCGCGCCGGCGTCCGGCGGGGCACGGCGTCCACCAATCGCCGACCGTCCGGCGTGGCGTCCCGGCACCGGCGCCACGTCCGTGGCAGCGTTGGTCGCCTAACGTCACCGCGGCGCGGAGGTAGGACATGGCCAGGCGGCAACACAGCGTCACCGCACCCGCTGGGCTCGAACTGCGCGTCGAGGTGCACTGGTGCACGCAGTGCCGGGCGGAGCGCACCGTGCAGATCGTGCAGCTCGCCAGCGACCCAGAGCCGATCGCGATCTGCGTGGAGTGCGGTGCCGGCGTCGACATGTGGCTGTCCGCCGAGCTCGTCGACCCACCGGCCGGCGCTGCCGGGCCACACACCGGCGCCACCCGGCCACACACCGGCGCTGCCGGGCCACACACCGGCCAGCAGGGCGCCGCGTGACCGAGCGCCAGCGGCGCGCCTGCAGCGGCACCCCCCGTACGGCTCCTAGAGTTCGACATGTGTCCGGAGGCAGGGCTCGCCCCGGGGCCGGGGGTGTCCCCGCCGGCGCCGCGGCGCCGCGCGACACGCCGGCCGCGGAGGCTCCCGCGCCGGCCCTGTTCGCCGACGCCGTCGCAGCGCTGAGCGCCGTACGGCCGCGCCCCGAGATCACCATCGACCAGGTGCCGCCGCCGCAGCGGCTCGCGCCGTGGACGCACGCCATCAGCGCCGAGGTGAGCGCCGAGGTCGGCGCGGAGGACGAGGACACCCCGGTGGCCACCGCGCGGCTCGTGCTGTTGCACGACCCGGACGGCCACCGGGCGTGGGACGGCGTGTTGCGGCTGGTGATCTACGTGCGCGCCGAGCTGGACGACGAACTGGCCGGCGACCCGCTGCTGCCCGAGGTCGGCTGGTCGTGGCTCACCGAGGCGCTGGAGCTGTCCGGCGCCAGGTTCACCGCCCTCGGCGGTACCGTCACCCAGACCTCCTCCGCCCGCTTCGGCGACATCGCCGGCCCCGTCCACAGCCATGAGATCGAGCTCCGCGCGTCATGGACCCCCCTGGACGCCGAGCTCACCTCCCACGCCGACGCGTTCTGCGACCTCCTCGCCACCGCGGCCGGCCTCCCCCCGGTGGGCGTCACCACGTTCACCCGCTGACCGACCCGGCCGTGGGAGACTGTCGGCAGACGTGAGGAGCCCAGGTGACCGCACTTCCCAAGCCGATCCTGCCCGACCCGATCGGGCACCTGTTGACGGTCGAGGAGTACGCCGAGCTGGGCGAGACCGAGACCGGCTACACCGAGTTGCAGGAAGGCCGCCTGCTCATGTCGCCGAGCCCGGTTCCCGACCACAACCTCGCTTCGGGAGAGTTGTTCGTCCAGCTGCGTTCGCAGTTGCCGGACCACCTGTTGGTGATCCAGGACATCGACCTCGACCTGCAGCTGGTCCCGGCTGGTCAACCCGGCTTCTCCCGCCGACCTGACCTGATGGTCTTCGAGAGGACCGCGCGGGAGCGGGTACGTGCCGAGGGCGGGATGATCAGGGCCAGCGAGGTGCTGGTCGTGATCGAGGTCGTCTCTCCCGGATCGCGCCGCACCGACCACGTGATCAAGCGCGACGAGTACGCCGACGCCGGCATCCCGCACTACTGGATCGTCGACCTGTACCAGCCGGTGTCGATCATTGCCTGCCACCTCGCCGGCGAGTTCGGCTACCAGGACCCCGGCGCCGTCAGCGGCACGTTCACGACGGCCGAGCCGTTCCCGGCTCGCCTGCAGCTGGACCAACTGCCCTAGCGCCAAGCGGCCGATCGACCTAGTGTGCCGCCGCTCGACCGGCACGACACACCCCGTTGTCAAGCCGCCGTTCGGCGTAGCCGCGGATTCTCAGCGTGCCAACCCTGGCACGTCGTGTCAGCACGACCGTGTGTTAGCCGGTCGGCAGCATGCTCACGCTATCGAGCGACATGAGAACAGTTGGTGACAACTCGATCGGTAAATCGTCCGGTCGAATGGTCCCGTTGAGCCGCTTGGGCGGCTACGCTTCCCCCGTCTACACCACCCCCGATCGGTCGGCGGCGCGGTCAACCGGTCGGGGGTCCCGGTGAGGTCGGGGGGCAC
>Ga0210378_10001279_pt1 | contig 13149 bp, 10 predicted proteins | sample PLM1_60_b1redo_FD_155465 | JGI IMG/M metagenome (GOLD analysis project Ga0210378, IMG submission 155465) | Groundwater sediment microbial communities from an aquifer in East River, Colorado, USA - PLM1_60_b1 redo | ecosystem: Environmental > Terrestrial > Soil > Riparian zone | place: USA: East...
CGCGGCAAGGTGCGCATCACCGACTTCGGCCTCGCCGGGCTCGCGGAGTCGCTGCGTGGCGAGGACGTGCGCTCGGGGACGCCCGCGTACATGGCGCCCGAGCAGCTCGCCGGGCGCGAGGCCACCGTACGCAGCGACGTGTACGCGCTGGGCCTCGTACTCTACGAGCTGTTCACGGGACGACGGACGTTCGGCGGCAAGAGCGCCGTGGAGCTGGCGCGCCAGCACCAGGACGAGGAGCCGGCCCGGCCCTCGACGCTGATCGACGACATCGACCCCGCGGTCGAGCGGGCGATCCTGCGCTGCCTGGAGAAGGATCCGCGGCTGCGCCCGGCCTCCGCGCTGTCGGTGTCCGCGGCCCTGCCCGGAGGCGATCCGCTGGCGGCCGCCCTGGCGGCGGGGGAGACGCCCTCGCCGGAGTTGGTGGCGGCCGCCGGTGAAACCGAAGGCCTCTCCCCGGCGGTGGCGGGGGCCTGCTTGTTGGCGGCAGCGGCCGGCATCGTTCTGTTCGTCTTGCTCGCCCGGCCGATGTTGCTCTTCCGCCAGGTGCCCATCGAAAAGAGCCCGGCCGCTCTCGAGGACCGGGCCCGCGAGCTCGTGCAGGGCCTGGGTCACTCCGAGGCGCCCGCGGACACGCGCGTGGGTTTCTCGGTCGACCACGACTACCTGCAGTACGTGGCCGAGCGCGACCGCTCCCCGCGGCGCTGGGACGTGCTGGCTGCGGGCGAGCCACCGGCTCTGCTCTTCTGGTACCGGCAGAGCCCGCGCCCGCTGGTTTCCACGCTCGTCACCGGACGCGTGTACTCGGCCGTCCCACCGCTGGTGGAATCGGGGATGGCGGGGGTGCGCTTCGACATGCAGGGGCGCCTCCGCCACTTCTATGCGGTCACGCCGCAGGTGGAACCGCCGCGGGGAGACGCCACGGTGCCGGACTGGACGCCTCTCTTCTCACAGGCGCACCTGGACCCGGCGCTCTTCCGGCCGGCCACGCCCACGTGGACGCCTCCGTTCTATTGCGATGCGCGGGCGGCCTGGGACGGAACGTACCCGGATCGGCCGGACATCCCGATACGGATCGAAGCCGCCGCCTACCGCGGCCGTCCGGTCTTCTTCCAGATCGTGGCGCCGTGGACGCGTCCGGACCGCATGCAGCCGATGCGGCTCACGGCGGGACATCGGGCGGCCGGCATCACCGGGAGCACGCTGCTGATCGTCCTTCTCGCGGCCAGCGGGTTCCTGGCCCGGCGCCATCTCGTGGCGGGCCGGGGAGACCGCACGGGCGCCTTCCGCTTGGCCGCCTACGCGGTGGTGTCCGGGATCGTGGCATGGGTCCTGTTCGCCGACCACGTCGCCGACCTGGCCGCGGAGGCAACGCTCGCCGGACGCGCGCTGGGCGCCATCCTCGTGGTCGCGCTGATCGTGTGGGTCCTCTACCTCGCCGTGGAGCCGTACGTGCGGCGGCTCTGGCCGCACGCCCTCATCTCGTGGACGCGTCTGCTCGGCGGCAACGTCAACGACGGGCCGGTGGGCCGCGACGTCCTCATCGGCACCGCCACTGGCGCGGTGATGGCCGTGCTCCTGACCCTCTGCTATCGGCTGCTCCCGTTGGCCGGCCAGCCGGCCCTGCGCCCATCCTCGTTCGGCCTCGACGCCCTGCTCGGGACGCGCGAGGTGGCGGCCGCGATGATCCTCGGCGAGGTCAACGCCGCCGCCCTGGGCATGGTCCTGCTCCTCATGCTCCTGCTGCTGCGCCTGGTGATGCCGGAATGGCTGGCGGTCGTGCTCGTCCTCCTCATCGCCAGCCTCCCCGACTCTCTGGCCTCGGATCTCTCGCTCGCCGTCGCCATGCCGATCAGCGCCGCCGGGCTGGCGGTTCCTACGCTCGTGCTGCTCCGGTTCGGCCTGCTGGCGGCCATTGCCAACATCTTCGTGGTGAACCAGCTCATCAGCCTGCCGCTGACGCCCAACCTCGGAAGCTGGATGGGGGGACCGACCGTGATCGTCGCCCTGGTCCTGGGAGCCCTGCTGGCCTTCGCCTTCCAAGCCGCGACGACGTCGCGACGACGGGGCTAGGGCCGGGCGACGCCGGCGGCCGCCGTCTGGGGAACCATCTCGGCCCACACCGGGAGGTGATCGCTGGCGCCGTTGTTGTTGAGGACGATGCCCCTCCTGGGCGGCGCCTTCATCACCAGGCCGCGCACGAAGACGTGGTCCCAGGCGAAGAAGCTGATGGTCCGGCCCGCATCCTTCGTGACCCACTGGAAGCCGGCGGCGCCGAAGGTGTCGCCCACGACGTCGCGGCTGTTGAAGTCCCCCGCCACGACCACGGGTCCCGGAAAGCGGGCGGCGTCCTCCACGATGGCCCGGGCCTGGTCGCGACGCTCGGAGGCGGAGATCTGGAACGGCGTCTCCAGGTGAACGCTGTAGACGCGCAGTCGCTGGCCGTCGACCACGACGTCCGCCGCCACCGCGCAGCGGAGGAGGTGCCGAAAACGTCCCGGGTGGGGGAGCAGGAGCTTATGGTCGCTCTCGATCGTGCCCTTCACGAGGATCGCGTTGCCGAAGTCGCCGGAGGCCTGGGGGTGGAAGGCAGACGGGTAATAGACGTAGCTCATGCCCAGGGCGCGGGAGATGCGGTCGACCCCGGCGTTGTTCATCTCCTGCAGGGCGATGATGTCCGGGTTCTGGAGCTCGCGGTTCTTCTGGAACAGCTCGATCGCGCGGTCGATCTCCCGCGAATACTTGATGTTGAAGGTGACGATGCGCAGGGCAGGGTCGGCGTCGACACCGGTGAAGCGCCCCTCGTAGCGGGGGCCGGACGGGTCCGCGTAATTCAGCGCCTTGGTGCAGCCGGCGGCCGCGAGGAGCGCGAGGGCCAGAGCCAGGGTTCGGCGCGGAAGACCTTGCACTTTATCATCGTGCCATGGAACCAGTCTAAAGTGCGCGGATGCTCGCCAGCCCCCTGACGCTGCTGCGCGGGCTCCCGCCGACGGTGCGCGTGCTGATCGCGGGCGCCCTCGTCAACCGGCTCGGCGGCTTCATCGGGCCCTACCTCGCCATCGTCCTCCGGCGGGAATTCCACCTGTCGCCCTCTCAGCTCGGCCTCCTCCTGACGTGCTATGGCGCGGGCTCCCTCGTGTCCGTCCTGGTCGGCGGGGTGGTGGCCGACCGGCTCGGCCGGCGCCTGGCCCTCATGATCAGCCTCTTCGTCGGCGGGGCCCTCGCGTGTGCAATGGGCTTCGCCCCGTCGATCGGCGTCTTCATCCCCCTGTTGGTGCTCTTCGGCTTCGTGTCCGACCTCTACCGACCCGCGGCGTCCTCCGTCATCGGGGACCTGTTGCCTCCCGGCCAGCGCGCGGTGGGCTTCGCCGGCCTCCGCACGGCCATCAACCTCGGCTTCGCGGTGGGGATGGGCGTGGGCGGCGTCCTCGCCGACTGGAGCTGGCGCGCGATGTTCGTCGGGGACGGCATCACGACGATCCTCTACGGCCTCATCGTGTACTTCTTCGTGCCCGAGACGCGGCCGGCGGCGACCGCCGACGGCGCGCGCCCGGCGACGGGCCCCACCCCGTGGCGCGACCCGGTCTGCCTGCAGCTCGCCCTCGCTTCCTTCGCTTTTGCCTTCGCCTTCCACACCAACGTGACGGCACTGCCGCTGACCATCACCGTCACCGCGGGGTACCCGGCCCCGATCTACGGCTGCCTGGTGGGTCTCAATGGCCTGCTGATCGTGCTCTTCGAGATCTCGGCCACCGACGCGCTGCGGCGCTTCCGGCGGCTGCGGGTGGCCGCCCTCGGCATGCTCCTCGTCGGCGTCGGGTATGGGATCACCGGCTTCGTCATGCACTGGGTCTGGTTCCTTCTGACGGTCGTCTTGTGGACGGCGGGAGAGATCCTCTCGGCCCCGCAGAAGCTGGCGTTCATCGCCGACTGGGCGCCCGCGGAGTCACGCGGCCGGTATCTCAGCCTGATCCAGGCCACCTGGAGCCTGGCCACCGCGGTGAACCCGATCCTGTTCCTGCCGCTCTACGCCCGGCTCGGCGAGCGAGCCTTCTGGCCTCTGGTGGCCCTCGTCACCCTTCCGGGCTGCCTGCTGCTCCTCCACCTCGACCGGACGGCCGATCGAGGTGCGCTCCGTCCATTCGCCGGCGCTTCCTTTAATCCCTCTCCCCGCAGGGGAGAGGGACTGGGTGAGGGGTGAGCGGCGCTCCGTCCATTCGCCGGCGCTTCCTTTAATCCCTCTCCCCGCAGGGGAGAGGGCCTGGGTGAGGGGTGACTAGCCTCCTAAGATCTTAGTTGACAAACCGCCTCTGCCCGCCTATTGTCCTAATAGATTAGGAGAGCGCATGGCCTCCCGGAGCCCCGACGGACTGACCCCGCTCGAGCTGGAGATCATGAAGGTGCTGTGGACGGCGGGGCCCGCCGGCGTCCAGGCGGTACGCGACGCCCTCGCCCCCCGGCGCAAGCTGGCCTACACCACCGTGCAGACGATGTTGAACGTGCTGTGGAAGAAGGGCCGCGTCCGCCGAGCGCTCAAGGAACGCGCCTACGTCTACCACCCCGTGCTCACCCGCCGCCGCGCGCTGCGCCACGCGTTGGGGGACATGGTGGAGCGCCTCTTCGGCGGCTCGGCGGAGAGCCTCGTCGTGAGCCTGGTCGAGAGCCGGCACCTGACGCCGGAGGCGCTGGCCCGCCTCACTCGCGCCCTCGAGCGCGCCGAGAAAGACGACGATGGAGACCGCTAGCCGCGTCGCGGTCGCCTTCGTCGTGAACGCCGCGTGGCAGGTGCCGCTGCTCGCGCTGGCGGCCGCGCTCGGGGCGCGGCTCCTGCGCTCGGCCGCCGCTCGCCATCGCCTCATGCTCGCCGCTCTGGCTTGCAGCCTCGTCCTTCCCATTGTGGGGAGCGTCGGCTTCGGCGCAACGCGTTCCTCGGGGGCGGCCCCGTCGGCCGCGTCCACGGGCAATTCGGGTGGCGCCGCCGCGTGGACGAGCCTCGGGCAGGCGCCGGCCGCGTCCCTGGCCCCATCGCCGCGTGTGGGCACCGCGGTGGCCGCCGTCTATCTTGCGAGCGTCCTCCTGACGGCCGTGCGCCGAGCGAGGTCCTGGCGCCGTGCCCTCGCATTGCGCCGCTCGGCGCTTCCGGGCCCGCTGCCGGAGGCGGTTCGGATCGAAGCGGATCGCTGCCGCCGTCGGCTCGGCCTCGGCGACGTCGTCGTGCGGCTGTCGCTCGCGGTGGACTCTCCGGTCACCCTCGGCACCCGGTGGCCCCTCATCCTGTTTCCCGCCGACCTCCTGGGGTCCTGGGAGCGCGACGAGCTCGAGGCCGCTCTCGCCCACGAGTTGGCGCACGTGCGGCGGCGCGATTTCGCCTGGAACGCGGCCGCCGAGCTGGCGGCGCTCCCGATCGCCTTCCATCCCGCGACCGCCTGGCTGCGGCGCCGGATCCGCCAGTCCCGCGAACTGGCCTGCGACGCGCTGGTGGCCGAGCGCGTTCTCGAACCGCGGAGTTACGCCCGGGCGCTGGCGGCGCTGGCCCGGTCGCTGGCGCCCGCCCCCGCCTACACCCTCGGCGTCGCCGACGCCGGAATCCTGGAGGAGCGTGTCATGAGCCTCGTCACTGGCCGTTCTCGCCGCAAGACGGGTGTGCTTTTCTCGGTGGCCGCCGCGTTGCTGCTGGCGGCGGCGTCGGTCGTCGCCGCCTCCTACGCCGTGGCCGTCAAGCCCGGGGCCGGTGCTGACGCGATCGTCGGCTCATGGACGGGCCGGGTGGCCGAGTGGGGCGACCTGCCCTCGGTGGACCTGAAGATCGCCGAGAAGGACGGCAAGCTCTCCGGCCGGGCGACCTTCTACCTGATCCACGTGTCGGCCGACGGGCGGCGCGAGGTGGGAGGCAAGGACGAGATCGATCTGCGGGAGCCGAGCTTCGATGGCCGCCGCCTCGCCTTCAAGCTCAAGAGCCCCGACGGCAAGACGCATTCGATCGAGCTGCGCCTCACGGGCGAAGGGCTGGCGGACTACGTGGAAGTGGGCGCCGGCGGCGAGGTGGGCGCCGAGGGCCAGGACCTCGTCGTCAAGATGAAGCGGTCGAAGTAGCGGCGGCGACCGCCAGTACTCCGCTCAGCCGCATCTCTAAGGGGAAAACATCTCGCGCAGCACAGCGAGAGCATGCGAAAGCACCCCCGGCGAGAGAGCGCCCAAACGCTTGATCAACCTTTCCCGATCCACGGTCCGAACCTGGTCGAGGACAACATGGCCAGCCTTGCCGCCGAACCTGCACGCTACGCGGAAAGGATAGGAGTGGCTGCCTGTAGTAAGAGGCGCCAAAATGAAAGTACGCAAGTAGGCGTTCAACTCGTTGGGCGACACCACCACGCAGGGCCTCGTCTTGCGGATCTCCCCTCCCCGAGTGGGACTGAGCGTGACGAGGAAGACGTCGCCTCGAGCGATTCGGCCTACCGCCAACGCCACTCCTGGTCATCGAACTGCGTGCCGGTTGGCTCGTCGAGCAGGCGATCATCCCCTCGCTCGCGCATCTGCCTAGCGGCTTCTGCCCACCCGGCCCGCGGCCGGCGAGGCGAGGTGATGACGAGCGCGTTCCCGCGGATCCGGACCTCGACTTCCTCCTGCAGGCCCGCCTCCTCGATCAGCGGTTTGGGCAGTCGGATGCCACGGGAGTTTCCGATGCGAATGAGTCGCGATTTCATTCATCCCACCGTGAGCACATTGTACTCACGTGGGCCTATTGCGTCAAACGGGCTAACACCGCGGATCAGCTGCGAGGGCCGCGCCGCTTTGCCTTCGCGGACCTCGTCAGCTGCATCCGCTTGTTCGGCCGCCTCTGTGGACTCGAGGGACGCCGTATGACGCGCCCACTCTTGCGGGCCGCAGACGCCAGTGCACGCAGAGCTTGGTTGACGGACTCGGAGTTCGGGAAGGCTTGTGATACATCGGGATCCAGAAGGACCACGTTGGAACTCTGGCGGAAGCGTTCGTAGTACTTGCCGCGGACAGCGCCACTAAAGTCGTACTCTGGTCGCATGTCGTCGTTACCGGCGGTGTTCTTGACCTTCTTCATATTTCTTCGCTTCGGCTCGCGTTGCAGGGCGAGCACTGATCATCCGCATCCGATCGACCCGGTCCGTATGGACCACAACGAGCAGATGCTGAGCCGGCGTCACTCCGATGGTAATGAAACGCGGCTCCTCCGTCGAGTGCTCTGGATCGGGAATCGTCCCGGCCAGTGGATCTCCGAAAACGGCCGCTGCATCTTCGAAGGAAACGCCATGCTTCCTGAGGTTGAGCGCAGCCTTCTGCGGGTCCCACTCGAATTTCACCCACCGAGCCTACAGCCAGCTTGGGTCTGCTCGGGACCTTTCTGGTCGGCCGAACACATTAGTCTCCCAAAACTGGCCAATCAATTATCCCGGCGAAACCAGATCTCTGGAAGTTGCGGAGCCGTCGGCTGGGTGTCCGTTGACCAACGCCGACTCACTGTACCTGAAGGGGCTTCTAAGGAGCCGGCGCACGATGCGTACGGGTTGGGCGCGGGCCGCTGCCCAATTGGATCTTCTGGCAAAGGGCAGGGGGCTCGGTGCCGAGCGGTCACAACTCATCGTCCAGGGGGTTCTCACTTCCTCCGTCCCCGAGGCTCGTCATGCGGGTGTCGATCATCGTGGTGCTGCGACCCCGATGACCGCGTACGCCGACGGAGCGTGAGCACCCCTCACCCAGGCCCTCTCCCCGGAGGGGAGAGGGATTAAATGATGCGCCGCTCCGCGACGGAGCGCGAGCACCCCTCACCCAGGCCCTCTCCCCTGCGGGGAGAGGGATTAAATGATGCGCCGCTCCGCGACGGAGCGCGTCTCGACGTGGGTGAGCCACTTCTCGTAGCGGAGGTTTTCGCCCCGCACCGCGGCGTGGAACGCCTGCTGGACGCTCCGGGTGACGGGGCCCATCCGGCCGGAGCCGATCTGGCGTCCGTCGATCTCCCGCAGCGCCACGACCTCGGCCGCGGTGCCGCAGACGAAGACCTCGTCGGCCAGGTAGAGCTGGTCGCGGCTCACGGGTTGCTCGCGCACCTCGTGGCCGAGGTCGCGGGCCAGGGTGAGCAGGCTGTCGCGGGTGATGCCCTCGAGGATGGTTGCCGTGGGCGTCGTGACGATGGCCGCTCCGCGGACCAGGAAGAGGTTCTCACCCGTGCACTCGGCCACGAAGCCCGACGGGTCCAGCATGATGGCCTCATCGAAGCCGAGCCTCACCGATTCGGTCTTGGCCAGAGCGCTGTTGGCGTAGTTCCCGGCGATCTTGGCCTTCGTCATCATCACGTTGGGATGATGGCGGGTGAACGAGGACACGTTGGCGCGCACGCCCATCTCGCGCGCCTCCGCTCCCAGGTAGGGCCCCCACTCCCACACCGCGATGCCGAGGCTCGACTTGCCGTTGCCGACGTCGAGGTTCCAGGCGCCCTCGGAGAGGTAGATGAGCGGCCGCACGTAGCAGTCCTCGAAGCCGTTGGCGGCCACGACCTCCCGCACCGCCTCCACGATCTCCGCCTCCGACCACGGAATGGCCGGCATCGCGAGCACCTGCGCCGAGTGCATGAGCCTCTCGATGTGCTCGCGCAGCCGGAAGACGGCCGGTCCCCGCGCCGTGCGATAGGCGCGGATGCCCTCGAAAACCGCCAGGCCGTAATGGAGGCCGGTGTTGAGGAAGGGGACGGTGGCCTGCTCGGCGGGCACCAGGCCGCCGTTCATCCAGATGTGCTTCGAGCGCATCACACGCCCCATTCGTACGATGCTTCGTCCTCGGGGGAAGCGTGCGACCAGCGCATCCAGTCCAGGTTGCGCCGCACCGCGGCCGTGAAGTCGGCGGTGGTGGCGCGCCCGCCCAGGTCGGTCGTGCGCACCTCGCGCAGCGTGGCCATGACCGCCGCTTCCACCGACCGGGCCAGCTCCGCGCGTCCGAACGACAGCTCGAGCATCATCGCCGCGGACAGGATTGCACCGACCGGGTTGGCGGTGCCATGGCCGGCGAGGTCGGGAGCCGAGCCGTGGACGGGCTCGTAGAGCGAGGGGCCTTCGCCGAGCGAGGCCGAGGGCAGGAGACCGATGGACCCCACGACGACGCCCACCTCGTCGCTCAGGATGTCGCCGAAGAGGTTCTCGGTGAGGACCACGTCGAAGCGGTGCGGCGATTTCAACAGCTCGAACGCGGCCGCGTCCACGTATCGGTGCTCCAGCTCCACGTCGGGATACTCCTTCGCGACCTCCGTCACCGCCCGCCGCCACAGCCGCGAGACCTCGAGCACGTTCGCCTTGTCGACCGACGTGACCCGGCGGCGCCGCCGGCGCGCGGCCTGGAAGCCCACGTGAGCCACGCGGCGGACCTGGTCCGCCGTCTGCCGCCACGTATTGAAGGCATAGGTGGCGTCGCCGCCCCGCGGCTCGCCGAAGTAGACGCCGCCCGAGAGCTCGCGCACGACCAGGATGTCGGCGTGCCGCGCGAGCGCCTCGCGCAAGGGCGTGGGCAGGCCCATGTAACGTGCGGGGCGCAGGTTGGCGAACAGGCCCAGGCTCTGACGCAGCCGCAGCAGCCCGTCCTCGGCGCGGACGGGACCCTCCCAGCGCGCGCCGCCCACCGCGCCCAGGAGCACGGCCTCGCTGCGCAGGCAGGTTTCCAGGGTGGCCGGGGGAAGCGGATCGCCGGTGGCGTCGATGGCGGCGCCGCCGATCACCGCCTCGCGCACCCGCAGGGGCACGCAGGCGCCGAGGACGGAAAGGGCGGCCTCGGTCACCTCCGGACCGATGCCGTCGCCCCTGAGGACCGCGATCGTATGGGTCATGACGTGGAGCCTCCGGAAGGGGAACCCGTGCGCCTCTCGTAGGCCGCGATGGCCTCCTCCTGGCCGAGGAGGAACTGCAGCTCATCGATGCCGTTCAGCAGGCAGTAGCGTGCGAAGGGGTCGATGGGGAAAAGCGCCTCCGTCCCATCGGCGAGCGTGAGGCGCTGCGCCTCGAGGTCTACGGTGACCGCCGACCCCGGCGCGGAGACGAGGCGGGAATAGACCGCGTCGTCCACCGCCACGGGAAGCAGCCCGTTCTTGAGGGCGTTACCCCGGAAGATGTCGGCGAACGAGGGCGCGACCACGGCCTGGAAGCCGAAGCCCTGGAGGGCCCACACCGCGTGCTCCCGCGAGGATCCGCACCCGAAGTTGCGACCGGCCACGAGCACGCGCGCGCCCTTGGCTTCCGGCCGATTCAGCGGAAACTCGGGGCGGGGCCGGCCCTCGGCATCGTAGCGGCGGTCGGCGAAGAGATGCTCTCCCCAGCCGCTGCGCGCCGTGCCCTTGAGGAAACGGGCGGGAATGACCTGGTCGGTGTCGACGTCGTCGGCCGCCCACACGACCGTGCGCGAGGTGAACGTGGTGATGGGCTCCATGGCTATCCCAGCACCTCGCGCGCGTCGGCGATGCGCCCGGTCACGGCCGCGGCGGCGGCGGTCAGCGGGCTAGCCAGGAACGTGCGGCCGCCCGCGCCCTGCCGGCCCTCGAAGTTGCGGTTGCTGGTGCTGACGGCGTACTGTCCCGCCTCGAGGCGGTCGCCGTTCATGGCGATGCAGAGCGAGCAGCCCGACTCACGCCAGTCCGCCCCCGCGTCGCGGAAGATCCGGTCCAGGCCTTCCGCCTCGGCCTGCCGTTTGACCTGCTGCGACCCGGGCACGACCAGCACGCGCACGCCGGGGGCGACCTTGCGGCCGGCGAAGACGGTGGCGGCCTGGCGCAGGTCGGACAGACGCGAGTTGGTGCAGCTGCCGATGAAGACGACGTCGATGGGCTGTCCCAGGAGCTTCTGGCCCGCCTGCAGGCCCATGTACGTGAGCGCGCGCTGCAAGGTTGCGTTCCCCGCGGGATCGGGCACGGTGCCCCGGATCGGAATGCCCATGCCGGGGTTGGTGCCGTAGGTGATCATCGGCTCCAGCGCGGAGGCGTCGAGTCGCACCGTGCGGTCGAAGGCGGCGCCGTCGTCGGTGGGCAGCGTGCGCCACGAGCGCACGGCCGCCTCCCACGCCGCGCCCTGCGGCGCGTGCGGCCGGCCCGAGACCCACTCGAAGGTCGTCTCGTCGGGCGCGACCATGCCTGCCCGCGCCCCGGCCTCGATCGACATGTTGCACACCGTCATCCGCTCTTCCATCGAGAGCGCGCGGATGGCGGCGCCGCGGTACTCGATCACGTGGCTGTTGGCGCCGCCGATGCCGATGCGGGCGATGAGGGCGAGGATCAGGTCCTTGGCCGTGACCCCCCGCGACAGGCGGCCGTCCACCTCGACGGCGAGCGTGCGCGGCCGGTTCTGGAGCAGGCACTGGGTCGCGAGCACGTGGGCGACCTCGCTCGTGCCGATGCCGAACGCGAGCGCCCCGAACGCGCCGTGGGTGGACGTGTGGCTGTCGCCGCAGACGATGGTCATCCCGGAGTGGGTCAGGCCCAGCTCGGGTCCGATGACGTGGACGATCCCCTGGCGCTCGCTGCCGAGCGCATGGAGGGGGATGCCGAAATCGCGGCAGTTCACCTCCAGCGCCTTCACCTGCGCGGCCGCCTGCGCATCGGGGATCTGGATCGGCACTCCCGGCGGGCGGGGGGCGGTGGGGGTGGAGTGGTCCATCGTCGCCACGGTGCGGTCGGGCCGGCGCACGCGCAGGCCGCGCTCGCGCAGGAGCGAGAAGGCCTGGGGCGAGGTGACCTCGTGCACGAGGTGCAGGTCGACGTAGAGGACGGCGGGCGTCTCGGTGGTCTCGGGACGGACGAGGTGCGACTCCCACACCTTGTCGAAGAGCGTGCGGGGCCCGGTCTCGCTCATCAGGCCCGTTCCCCGGCCAGGGACGGCTGCTGCTCGTGCGCGGCGCGCGCGGTGGCTACCGCGGAGAGGTAGGCCTTCAGAGCGGCCTCGATGGTGTCCGTGCTCGCGCCCTGGCCGGTGGACTCGGCGCCGTCGTGCCGCAGGCGCACGAGCACCTCGGCCATGGCGTCCTTGCCTCCGGTCACCGCCCGGGTCGTCAACTCCAGCAGCTCGAGGTCGAGCCCGAGGGCGGTGTCGGCGGCTTTGAGGGCGGCGTCGAGCGGGCCATTGCCGACGGCGGAGGCGGAACGCGTCTCGCCGTCCACCTCCACCTCGACGGTGGCCGTGGGCAGCACCTGGCTGCCGGAAAAGGCCTGGAAACGCACGAGCCGGACGCTGCGGGCCTGGCTGCTGCCTACGATGCCGAGCAGATCGTCGTCATAGACGTATTTCTGCACGTCGGCGAGCTGCTTCACCCGCGCCGTCACCGCCTCGACTTGCTCAGGCGGCAGATGCACGCCGAGCGCGCGCAGGCGGGACTCCACGGCGTGTTTTCCGGAGTGCTTGCCGAGCACGAGCAGCGTCTCCTTCACGCCCACGCTGGCGGGGGTCATGATCTCGTACGTGATGGGGTTGGCCAGGATGCCGTGCTGGTGAATGCCCGCCTCGTGGGCGAACGCGTTGCGTCCTACCACCGCCTTGTTCGGCTGCGGCCAGATCCCGGTGATGCCGGAGAGCATGGCGCTCGTGGGGTTGAGCAGCTCCGAGCGGACGCCGGTCTCGGCGCCGAGCGCCTCGCCGCGCACCTTGAGGGCCATGACCAGCTCTTCGAGCGAGGCGTTGCCCGCCCGCTCGCCGATGCCGTTGATCGTGCACTCGACCTGCCGCGCTCCCGCGTGGACGGCGGCGAGGGAGTTGGCCACCGCGAGGCCGAGGTCGTTGTGGCAGTGCACGGAGATGATCGCGCCCGGGATGTCGCGAACGAGCTTGCCGATGAGGTCCGCGTACTCGTGGGGGAGCGAGTAGCCGACCGTGTCGGGGACGTTCAGCGTGGTGGCGCCGGCCTCGAACGTGGCCTGGAGCACCTCCCGCAGGTAGCCGTAGTCGGTCCGCGTCGCGTCCTCGGCCGAGAACTCGACCTCGGAGACGAGCGACTTCGCCAGCTTGATGCCCTCGACGGCCTGCTTGAGGGCCTCCTCGGGGGTGATCTTCAGCTTCCACTTGAGATGGATCCCCGACGTCGCGAGGAACATGTGAAGGACGGGCCGCGCGGCGCCCCGCAGGGCCTTGCCGGCCGCCAGGATGTCCGGCTCCTTCG
>Ga0210378_10001280_pt1 | contig 13140 bp, 8 predicted proteins | sample PLM1_60_b1redo_FD_155465 | JGI IMG/M metagenome (GOLD analysis project Ga0210378, IMG submission 155465) | Groundwater sediment microbial communities from an aquifer in East River, Colorado, USA - PLM1_60_b1 redo | ecosystem: Environmental > Terrestrial > Soil > Riparian zone | place: USA: East...
CCGCCTTCGAGCCGCCGGCGCAGCATGCGCGCCTGCTCCTGCAGCTGGCGGCGCCGCTCGTACAGGTCGACGAAGACGGCCACCTTCGCGCGCAGCACCCACGGGTCGAACGGCTTGGAGACGTAGTCGACGGCGCCGACCGAGTAGCCGCGGAACATGTGCTCCGGGTCGCCGTGGAAGGCGGTCAGGAAGATGATCGGCACGTCCCGGGTCCGCTCCCGGCGCTTGATCCGGGTCGCCGTCTCCAGGCCGTCCATGCCCGGCATGCTGACGTCGAGCAGGATCACCGCGAAGTCGTCGGTGAGCAGCGCCTTCAGCGCCTCGTCGCCCGAGTTGGCCCGGACCAGGTCGTGGTCGAGGACGGAGAGGATCGCCTCCAGGGCGAGCAGGTTCTCCACCCGGTCGTCGACCATGAGGATCTTCGTTCTGGACACGACCGGCCCCTACTTCCCGAGCCGCTCGTGCAGCACCCGGAGCAGGTGCTCCACGTCCACCGGCTTGGTGACGTAGTCCGAGGCGCCCGCGCTCAGGGTGCGCTCCCGGTCGCCCTGCATCGCCTTCGCCGTCACCGCGATGATCGGCAGCTCGGCGTGCGCGGGCCGGGACCGGATCGCGGCCATCGCCTCGTTGCCGTCCATGCCGGGCATCATCACGTCCATCAGCACCGCGTCCACGGCCGGGTCGCCGTCCAGGGCGGCCAGCGCGCTGTCGCCGGTGTCGGCGTACGAGACCTCCATGCCGTTCAACTCCAGCATGCTGGCCAGGGCGAAGACGTTCCGGACGTCGTCGTCGACGACGAGGATCCGCTTGCCGGTCAGCGCGCCGTCGTCCGACCATCCGGCGGTGCCCCCGTCCGCCGCCGCCAGCGCGGGAGCCGCAGCGGTCCAGTATGTGGCCTGCCCGGCCGGCCGGGTCGGCAGGTAGAGCGTGAAGGTCGACCCGCTCCCCGTGCTCGAGTCCACGTGGATCTCACCGCCGAGCAGGTGCGCGATCCCCCGGCTGATCGACAGCCCCAGCCCGGTCCCGCCGTAGCGGCGGCTGGTCGTGCCGTCCGCCTGCTGGAACGCCTCGAAGATGATCTTCAGCTTGTCCGCCGGAATGCCGATGCCGGTGTCGGTGACCTCGAACGCGACCACCCCGGGCGCCCGGCGCAGGGCCGGGTTGGCGAAGCGGTCCGGGTCGGCCGGGCGGACGGCGAGCCGCAGCCCGCCCTCGGAGGTGAACTTCACCGCGTTGGACAGCAGGTTGCGCAGGATCTGCTGCAGCCGGCGCCCGTCGGTCTGCAGGCTGTCCGGCAGCCGCTCGTCCAGCTCGACGGTGAAGTCCAGCCCCTTGTCCGCCGTCAGCGGCCGGCACAGGCCCTCGACGTACTCCACCAGGCTGGCGAAGGAGACCTCGGCCGGGGCGAAGTCCATCTTGCCGGCCTCCACCTTCGACAGGTCGAGGATGTCGTCGATCAGCTGCAGCAGGTCGCTGCCCGCGCCGTGGATGACCGACGCGTACCTGACCTGCTCGTCGGTGAGGTTGCCGCCCGGGTTGTCCGCGAGCAGCCGGGCCAGGATCAGCAGGCTGTTCAGCGGTGTCCGGAGCTCGTGCGACATGTTCGCCAGGAAGTCGGACTTGTAGCGGGAGGAGACGGCCAGCTGCTCGGCCCGCTCGGCCAGCGCCCGGCCGGCCTCCTCGATCTCGGCGTTCTTCAGCTCCAGCTCGGTGTTGGTCCGGCGCAGCTTCTCCTGCTGGCCCTGCAGCTGCCCGGACCGCTCCTGCAGCTCCTCGGTGAGCCGCCGGGACTGGATGAGCAGCTCCTCGGTCCGCGAGTTCGCGACGATCGTGTTGACGGTGACCCCGATCGTCTCGGTGATCTGGTCCAGGAAGGCCAGGTGTACGTCGCTGAACGGGCTGAACGAGGCCAGCTCGATCACCGCGAGCATCCGGTCCTCGAAGAGCACCGGCAGCACCACGATCTCCGCGGGCGGGGCCGAGCCGAGCGAGGAGGAGATCCGGACGTAGCCCGCCGGGACGGTGGTCAGGTGGATCCGCCTGCCCTCGGCCGCCGCCTGCCCGACCAGCGTCTCCCCGAACGCGACGCGTTCCGGCACGGCCGGCGCATCCGGCCCCGCCGGCCAGCCGTAGCTGGCGATCATCCGCAGCAGCGCCCCCCCGTCCGGCCCGACCGGGTCCGCCTCGTCGGCCTCGGTCGCCTCCGCCGCCTCGGCCAGGAAGAAGGCGCCGCACCGCGCCTCGACCACGGGGGTCAGCTCGGTCATGATCAGCCGGGCGACGGCCGGCAGGTCCCGCCGGCCCTGCATGAGCCCGGAGACCCGGGCCAGGTTGGTATTCAGCCAGTCCTGCTCGCGGTTGGCCCGGGTGGTCTCCCGCAGCGTCGCGATCATCTGGTTGATGGTGTCCTTCAGCGCGGCCACCTCGCCGGCCGCGTCCACGGTGATCTTCCGGGTCAGGTCGCCGCGGGTCACGCCGGTGGACACGTCGGCGATCGCGCGCAGCTGGGTGGTCAGCGTGCTGGCCAGCTGGTTGACGTTCTCGGTCAGGTCCTTCCAGGTGCCGTCGACGCCCGGCACCCGGGCCTGGCCGCCGAGCTTGCCCTCCGTACCCACCTCGCGGGCGACCCGCGTCACCTCGTCGGCGAAGGCGGACAGCTGGTCGACCATGATGTTGATCGTCGTCTTCAGCTCGAGGATCTCGCCGCGGGCGTCCACGTCGATCTTGCGGCGGAGGTCGCCGCGGGCCACCGCCGTGGTCACCTCCGCGATGTTGCGGACCTGGCCGGTCAGGTTGTTGGCCATCGAGTTGACGTTGTCGGTCAGGTCCTTCCAGGTGCCGGCGACGCCGGGCACCCGGGCCTGGCCGCCGAGGATGCCCTCCGTGCCCACCTCGCGGGCGACCCGGGTGACCTCGTCGGCGAAGGCGCGCAGCGTGTCGACCATCGTGTTGATCGTCTGGGCCAGCGCCGCGGTCTCGCCCTCGGCCTCGACGGTGATCTTCTGGGACAGGTCGCCACGGGCGACCGCGGTGGCGACCTGGGCGATGTTGCGGACCTGGCTGGTCAGGTTGCCGGCCATGGAGTTGACGTTGTCGGTCAGGTCCTTCCAGGTGCCGGAGGCGCCGCGGACCCGGGCCTGGCCCCCGAGCTTGCCCTCCGTGCCGACCTCGCGGGCGACCCGGGTGACCTCGTCGGCGAAGGCGGACAGCTGGTCGACCATGGTGTTGATCGTCGTCTTCAGCGCGAGGATCTCGCCGCGGGCGTCCACCTCGATCTTCTTGCCGAGGTCGCCGTTGGCGACCGCGGTCGTCACCTCGGCGATGTTGCGGACCTGCGCGGTCAGCGTGCCGGCCATGAAGTTGACCGAGTCGGTCAGGTCCTTCCAGGTGCCGGAGGCGCCGGGCACCTCGGCCTGACCGCCCAGCCGGCCCTCCGTGCCCACCTCGCGGGCGACCCGGGTGACCTCGTCGGCGAAGCCGGACAGCTGGTCGATCATGGTGTTCACGGTGGTCTTGAGCTCGAGCAGCTCGCCGGACACGTCGACGGTGATCTTGCGGGACAGGTCGCCGCGGGCCACCGCGGTGGTCACCTGCGCGATGTCGCGCAGCTGCGCGGTGAGGTTGCCGGCCATCAGGTTGACGTTGTCGGTCAGGTCCTTCCAGGTGCCGGCCACCCCCGGCACGGTCGCCTGCCCGCCGAGCGTGCCGTCCGTGCCCACCTCCCGGGCCAGCCGGGTCACCTCGTCGGCGAAGTCGCGCAGCTGGCCGACCATCCGGTTGACGGTGACCTTCAGCTCCAGCATCTCGCCGGCCACGTCGACGGTGACCGTCCGGGACAGGTCGCCGTTGGCGACCGCCGTCGTGACCAGGGCGATGTCGCGGACCTGGTTGGTCAGCCGGCTGGCCATGGTGTTGACCGAGTCGGTGAGATCGCGCCAGGTGCCGGAGACACCGCGGACCCGGGCCTGGCCGCCGAGCTTGCCGTCGGTGCCGACCTCCCGGGCGACCCGGGTCACCTCGTCGGCGAAGGAGCCGAGCTGGGCGACCATGCCGTTGACCGTGCGGGCCATCCGGAGGAACTCGCCCCGCAGCCGCTGGTCGCCGGAGCGCAGGTCGATCGTCTGGGACAGGTCGCCGGCGGCGACCGCGCCGAGCACCCGGCCGACCTCGACGGTCGGCCGGACCAGCTCGTCGACCAGGTCGTTGGCGGCGGTGACCGCGGCGGCCCACGCCCCGGTGCCGTCGCCCGGGCGGAGCCGCTCGTCCAGCCGGCCGTCCCGGCCGACCACCCGGCGGACCCGGTCCAGCTCACCGGTCAGGTGCCGGTTGCGCTCGACCACCTCGTTGAACGCGGTCGCGAGCCGGGCCACGGCGCCGTCCGGGTCGCCCGTCGCCCGCAGCCTGACCCGGAAGTCCCCGTCCCGTACGGCGGTGAGCGCGGCGAGCAGCCGTTCGACCTCGGCCCCGTCCAGCGCAGCGGTGGATGCAGCCACCGGGCCAGTCTGGCACGCACCGGCCGGTGACCTGGCAGGGTGGACGCGTGCTGGGTGCGTGGCCGGTCGCGGCGGTCCGGGCGGCGGAGGACGAGCTCCTGCGGACCGTGCCGGAGGGCGCGCTGATGCAGCGGGCGGCGAGCGGACTCGCCGTCCACTGTGTCCGTCTGCTCAGGACGGTGCACGGGGCGCCGGTGGTGCTGCTCGTGGGCGCCGGCGACAACGGCGGGGACGCCCTGTTCGCCGGCGCCCGGCTGGCCCGGCGGGGCGCCACGGTCACCGCCGTGCTGATGTCGCGGTCGCGGGCGCACGCCGGCGGGCTGGCCGCACTGTCCGCCGCCGGTGGGCGGACGGAGCCGGTCGGTGCCGCGGCCCTCGCGGCCACCCGGGGTGCCCGGCTGGTGGTGGACGGGATCGTCGGCCTCGGCGGGTCCGGCGGGCTGCGACCGGAGGCGGCGTCGCTGGTCGCCGCGGCGGCGGACGCGGTCACCGTGGCCGTCGACCTGCCGAGTGGGGTGGACGCGGACACCGGCGCGGTGCACGGCGACGCGGTCCACGCCGACGTGACCGTCACCTTCGGCTGCCTCAAGCCGGGCCTGCTGGTCGGCGCCGGCGCCGAGGCGGCCGGGGACGTGCGGCTGGTGGACATCGGGCTCGGCCCGTACCTCCCGGAGCCGGACGTCCGGGTGCTGGAGCGGCCGGACGTGGCCGCGCTGGTGCCGGTGCCGGGTCCGCGGGACGACAAGTACACCCGGGGAGTGGCGGGGGTGGCCGCCGGCTCGTCGACCTACCCCGGCGCCGGGGTGCTGTGCACCGGCGCCGCGCTGCGCGGGGGTGCCGGCATGGTCCGGTACGCCGGCTCCGCCGCCGAGCACGTCCGGGCCCGCTGGCCGGAGGCGATCGTCACCGACGGCCGGCCCAGCGAGGCCGGCCGGGTGCAGGCGTGGGTGGTCGGTCCCGGGATCGGGACGGACGTGGCCGACCTGCTGCGGGACGTGCTGGGCATCGACGTGCCGGTCCTCGTCGACGCGGACGGGCTGACGCTGGTCGCGCGGTCGCCGGAGCTGGTGCGGCGGCGGTCGGCGCCGACCGTGCTGACCCCGCACGACCGGGAGTTCGAGCGGATCGCCGGGCCGGTCGGCGACGACCGGATCGGCGCCGCCCGCCGCGCCGCTGCCGACCTCGGTGCGGTCGTGCTGCTCAAGGGCAGCGCGACGATCGTCGCCGCGCCGGACGGGACCGCGTACGTGAACCCGACCGCGCCGCCGTGGCTGGCGACGGCCGGGAGCGGGGACGTGCTGTCCGGGCTCGGCGGAGCGCTGCTCGCCGGCGGGGTCCCGCCGGTGGAGGCCGCCGCGGTGGCCGCCTGGGTGCACGGGCTCGCCGGGCGGCTGGCGGCGGACGGCGCGCCCACCACCGCGTCCGGCGTGCTCGACGCCGTCCCCGCCGCCCTCCGCACCGTCCTCGGCGATCGGGCCTGACCCGCCGCTCCGCGCGGACGGTCAGCGCAGGGTCAGCCGGGTCGGGTCGAGGAGGACGTACGCGCCGCTCGCGCGCAGTTCGCCCGCGCCCTCGGCGGCGGTGACGCCGGTGCGCGAGGGGAAGTCGCCCGTGGCAGCGACCACCTCGGCGGTGAAGCTGGCCAGCTGACCCGGCCGGACCCGTACGGAGGACTCGCCACGGGTGGCCAGCTGCACCCAGACCCGCCGCCCCGGCCCGTTCCCGACCCAGAAGCCCTCGTCGGCGGGCACCGACTCGACGGGCACCGCGCGCGCGACCGCGATCCGGCCGGCGTACTCCCGCAGCGAGCCGACCCGACCCGCCGGCAGCAGCCGGGACTCCCCCACGGTGAGCTGCGCCGGCGCCACGACCGGAGCGGCGGCCGGCGGGGGCGGCGCGACCGGGGGATGGCCGGCCAGGGCTACCGCCACCGCGACGGCGACGGCGCCGATCCCCGCCGTGCCCGCGGTCGCCGGAGCCGGGTTCGCCCGCGCCCAGGCCCACGCCTTCCCGGGCAGCGCCGTCAGCAGCGCGACCGGCGCCAGCGCGGTGAGCGCCCGGCGCCGGGTCAGCAGCGGCTCGGCGAGCCCCGCGCAGGTGGCGCAGCCGAGCAGGTGCTCGGCTGCGCCCAGCGCCTCCTGCCGGCGCCGGTCGCCCAGCGACAGCGCGTCGAGGACCGGCCGGCAGCGCGGCGTCGGCAGCTCCACCCGGCGCAGCGCGAGCAGGTGCTCGACCCGCAGCCGGGCCCGGGCGCGGGCCAGCCGCGCCGCCACCGCCCCCCGGCTGGTGCCGCGGTCCGCGGCCAGCCTGCCGGTCTCGACGCCGGCGACCTCGTGGTCGAGCAGCAGCCGCCGGTCCTCCGCGCGCAGGGCGGCCAGCCCGGCGAGCAGCGCGGCCCGCTCCTCGCCGGCGAGCACGTCCAGCGCCGGGTCGTCCGTCGTGGACTGCTCCGCCAGCCGGGAAGCGTGCCGGCGCTGGATCGCCCGCCCCCGCTCGGCGGACGCGAGCAGGTTGCGCGCCACCACGATCGCGTACGCGAGCAGCGCGCCGCGCTCCAGCCGCCACCGGGTCTCCCAGAGCCGGGCGAGCGTCTCCTGCACGACGTCGTCGACGTCCGCCGGCGACGCCAGCCGGACGGACACGAACCGCCGGACCGCCGCGGCCACGACGAGCAGGTCCGCCTCGGTGGCCTGCTCGCGGGCCGGGCGTACGGGTCGGGTCATGAAGGGCTCCGCGACGTCGGGCTGCGTGTCCGACCCGGTGCCCCGGACGGGGCGCCGGAAAACGTGCGTCATCCGCGGACGGCCAAGTCGTCGCGGGTCCCGCCGGTTCCGCCGGGTTCCCAGCGGGGATCAGTTGCCGCGTCAACCGGCAGTCGCACGCCGGTCGGCGCCCGAAGCCGCTTCATCGAGGAGTTCCCGTGGTCCAAGCCGTTGATTTCGCCGCAGGCGTCGAGGACGCCTGGTCGGCCGTCGCGGCCTTCGTGCCCAAGCTCGTCGCCTTCCTGGTCATCCTCCTGATCGGCTGGCTGGTCGCCAAGGCGGTCGAGAAGATCCTCGACAAGGCGCTCGAACGCGTCGGCTTCGACCGCTGGGTCGAGCGCGGCGGCGTCAAGCGGGCACTCGCCAACTCCAGATACGACGCGTCCAGCATCCTGGGCCGGCTCGTGGCCCGGCAGGCGCCGTCGCCCGGCGAGCAGGCGCGGCAGGCCTACCAGCAGGCGCAGCCGGATGACGGCTACCGGGGTGGGTACGGGCCGGACGGGGCCACCGCCGTGACGCAGCACGGAATCGACCACCCGCGGCATTGAGATCCGCCGATCGGGGGAGCGCGGGGGCCCTGACCCTGCCACCGCCCTGTCAAGACAGACCAACCACGAGGGAGAGACGATGGACCAGAACGACGTGACCGCCCTTTCCGGCGCCACCGTGCGCGACCCGGCCGGCGAGAAGATCGGAAAGGTCGCCCAGGTCTACCTGGACGACCGGACCGGCCGGCCGGAGTGGGTCACCGTCCGGACCGGCCTGTTCGGCACCAAGGAGAGCTTCGTGCCGCTCGCCGCGGCCCGATTCCACGCCGGCGAGCTGGTGCTGGACGCAACGAAGGACACGGTGACCGGCGCCCCGCAGGTGGACGAGGACGGCCACCTGTCTGAGCAGCAGGAGGCGGAGATCTACCGCTACTACGGGATCTCCGCCACCTCGGCGTCGGGCGGCACCGACGGCACGGATGCGGCGCGCGGGCAGTACGCCGCCGGGGCGGTCGGGCGCGACACGTCCGGCCCGACCACCGACAGCGCCATGACCCGGTCGGAGGAGCGGCTGCGGGCGGGCACCGAGCACGTCGAGGAGGGCCGGGCGCGGCTGCGCAAGCACGTGGTCACCGAGACGCAGCAGGTCGATGTCCCGGTCAGCCGGGAGGAGGTGCGGCTCGAGCGGGAGCCGATCACCGACGCCAACCGCCCCGCCGCGTACGAGGGGCCGGCGATCAGCGAGGAGGAGCACGAGGTGACGCTGCACGCCGAGCGTCCCGTGGTGGCGACCGAGGCGGTCCCGGTGGAGCGGGTCCGGCTCGACAAGGAGACCGTCGGCGGGACCGAGACCGTCTCCGGCGAGGTCCGCAAGGAGCAGGTCGAGCTCGACGACCCGACCGGGACGGCGCGCAACCGCTGACCGGGGCTCGACGGGGGAGCGGCCCGGCATCCTTCGGGGTGCCGGGCCGCTGTGCCGTCATTACGGGCCGGTCAGCCGGCGGCGTGGCGGAAGTCGTCGAGCTGCTCGGCGAGGGCGGCGCAGGCCGGGGCTGCCGGCGCCGACCGGCGCAGCATCCGGTCCAGGTCGACCAGTCGCCGCTGGATCGTGTCGATGCGCTTCTCCGGTGCCAGCCGGAGCAGCGAGCCGACCCGGTCCGCGGCGCCGTCCAGCTCGCCCGTGGTGACCTGGGCGATCGCCGAGTCGATCAGCGCCAGCGCCTCCGGGCCGTAGAAGCGGTCCCGCGGCGCGGACAGCTCGAACAGCCACACCGCCCGGTCCGCGGCCTGCCGGGCCTGCTGCGGCTCGCCCAGCCACAGGTGCGTCGTGCCGGTCAGGTAGTGGTGCTGCGCCTCGCTGAAGCCGTAGACGCCGCCGACGTCGTCCTCGCCGTCCAGCCCGTCCTGCTTCGAGTCGGCGACCCGGAGCGCGCGGCGGGCGCGGACCGGCTCCCCGGCACGGGCCCAGCCGCGGGCGGCCAGGCCGGCCAGCAGCGCAGGGCCGCTGTCCCGCACGCCGTGGCGCAGGCCGTCCTCGGCGAGCTGGGCCGACTCGCGCGGCCGGCCGTCCCAGTACGCCAGCTTGCTCTGGGTCGCCCGCACCCAGCCACGCAGCGTCGGGCAGTCCGCGATCTCCGCGCACAGCCAGGCGGTGCGGGCGTGCGTCGCGGCCTCCGCCGGCCAGCCGAGGTCGCCGACCATCCAGGCTCCCAGCCCGCACAGCCGGCCGGCGAGCAGGTAGAGCTCGCGGGCCTGCGCCGGTCGTTGCCGCCCCTCGAGCAGCCGGAAGACCCGGTTGCGGCGGCGGAGGGTGCGCCGCAGCAGCGGGAACGGTGGCTGCGTCAGGTACTCCCGGGCGATCTTGCGGACGTCCTGCCCGAGCTGCTCCAGGGCGGTCGGGCCGACGCAGGTCGCCTCCGCCCACTCCCCGAAGTCGGCGGCCTCCGCGGCGGCGGCCGCCATCAGCTCGGCCTCGTCCGCGCAGCCCTGGGTCCGGTCCAGCAGCTCGTCACGCTGCCGGGCGCGGACCTTCGTCAGCAGCTCCTCGCCGAGGGCGACCAGCGGTATCGCGGGCACGGGCGGCTCGAGCGGCACCGTCTTCACCAGCGGCGGGGGCGCGAGCGGCACCGTCTTCAGCAGCGGCGGGGGCGCGACCGGCACCGGCGCCGGTACCGGCACGGGTACCGGCGGCCGCAGCTGGCGGGGCACCGGGCGCGGCGCCCCGTGCGGGAGCGGCCGGTCCACCGCCCCGCTGGTCAGCGCCGCCAGCACGGCCCGCTCCTGCTCCGGCATCGCCTCGGTGTCGGCGTCGTCGAGCAGCCGCGCCAGGTCCGTTCCGTACACCTCGGCCAGCACGGTCAGCACGTACGGCGAGGGTCGCCGGCCGCCGTTCGGCCACCGCTCGAACTCGCCGATCCGGGTCCCGACCATCGGCGTGGAGCGGCCCCTCGGGGCCAGTCGCGCCGCCACCTCGGTGAACCGTGCGGCCACCTCGTCCTGGCTCCACCCGTGCGCGTGCCGGTAGGACTCGCGGGGCCGGAAGCGCCACCGCCGGCGCATCTCGGCGGCCACGTCGTCGAGCGTGCGCCCCGCCACGAGCAGCTGCTGGCACAGGGCCACGCGGTCCGCTTTGGCGCCGCTCTTCACCGTCCGTTCACCACGTGGGAACCATCCCGCGGCGGTTCTCGGTCGCACAGAGTGATTGGTCAATTTCCGTGAGCCCACCTCGCTAGATCAGTACCTCGAGGTCACCCGGACGCGGTACGGGCGGGTTCTGGGACGATGACGGTATGGAGCGGTCGGAGGCGGTGGTCGACCTCGACGCGATCCGGGGCAACGTCGGGCGGCTGCGCTCCGGCACCGCCGCGGAGGTGATGGCGGTCGTCAAGGCGGACGGGTACGGGCACGGGCTGGTGCCCTCGGCCCGCGCCGCGCTGGCCGGGGGAGCGAGCTGGCTCGGGGTGGCGTTCCTGGAGGAGGCGCTGGCGCTGCGGGCGGCCGGGATCACCGCGCCGGTGCTGTCCTGGCTGGCGGTGCCGGGGGAGAGGCTGGCCGAGGGGATCGCCGCGGACGTGGACCTCTCGGTCAGCGCGCCGTGGGCGCTGGCCGAGGTGGCGGCCGCCGCGCGGGAGGCCGGGCGCCGCGCCCGCGTGCACCTCGACGTGGACACCGGGCTGTCCCGCGCGGGCGCCACCCCGGCGGACTGGCCGGAGCTGGTCACCGCCGCGGCCAAGGCGGCCGCCGAGGACGTGGTCGAGGTGGTGGCGGTCTGGAGCCACTTCGCGTACGCGGACGCGCCCGGGCACCCGACCATCGCGCGGCAGGTCGCCGTGTTCACCGAGGCGGTGGAGGTCGCCCGCCGGCTGGGCGTCGACCCGCCGCTGCGGCACCTGGCCAACTCCGCCGCCACGCTCACCCTGCCGGACGCGCACTTCGACCTGGTCCGGCCGGGGATCGCGGTCTACGGGCTGACCCCGGTGCCGCCGGAGACGCACGGGCTGCTCCCGGCGATGACGCTGCGTACCCGGGTCGCCTTGGCCAAGCGGGTTCCGGCCGGCAGCGGCGTCTCGTACGGGCACGTCTACACCACCGACCGCGAGACCTTGCTGGCGCTGGTGCCGCTCGGGTACGCGGACGGGCTGCCGCGCTCGGCGACCGGAGTGGGCCCGCTGCTGCTCGGCGGGCGGCGGCGGACGCTGGCCGGCCGGATGTGCATGGACCAGTTCGTGGTGGACGTCGGCGACGACGAGGTGCGGGCCGGCGACGAGGTGGTCCTGTTCGGACCCGGGCTCGCCGGGGAGCCGACCGCGCAGGAGTGGGCCGAGGTGCTCGGCACGATCTCGTACGAGATCGTCAGCCGGATCGGCCCCCGGGTGCCACGGACGTATGTGGGTGAGCCGTGAGGCCGGCCGCCCGCCGGGCCGGGATCGTCGCCGGCGTGGCCGGCCTGGTCGCCGCCGGCGCCGCCGTCGGGCTGGCCACCGAGCGTTACGCGATCGGCCGGATCCGCGGCGGTCCGGACCCGGAGGCGGACGAGCCGTTCGGGCGGCTGCCGGCCGACCGGACCCGGACGGTCACCACCGACGACGGGCTGCCGCTCGCGGTGGAGGAGGTCGGGCCGCGGGACGCGCCGCTGACGGTCGTCTTCGTGCACGGCTACTGCCTGGCGATGGGGTCCTGGCACTACCAGCGGCTCGGGCTCGCGGACATGACCCACCCGCGGATCCGGATGGTCTTCTACGACCACCGCTCGCACGGCCGGTCCGGGCGGGCGCCCACCGAGACGGCGACCATCGACCAGCTCGGCGAGGACCTGCACCGGGTGCTGCTCGACCTGGTCCCGACCGGGCCGATGGTGCTGGTCGGCCACTCGATGGGCGGGATGACGATCATGGCGCTGGCCGACCGGCACCCGGCGCTGTTCGGCCGGCGGGTGATCGGGGTCGCGCTGCTGTCCACCTCGACCGGGCGCCTCGCCGAGGTGACGCTCGGCTTCCCGGCGCTCACCGCGAAGCTGCGGGCGCCGGTGCTGCCGTTCGCGCTGCGGGTGATGCGGTCGCGGCCGGTGCTGATCGAGCGCAGCCGACGGATCGGCAGCGACATCGCCTGGCTGCTCACCCGGCGCTACTCGTTCGGCTCGTCGGACGTGTCACCGGCCCTGGTGGAGTACGTCGGGCAGATGATCGCGGCCACCCCGGTCGAGGTGGTGGCCGACTTCTTCCCGGCGCTGAACGCGCACGACAAGCTTTCCGCGCTGAACGAGCTGCGCGACGTGGAGACGTTCGTCGCGGTCGGTGACAAGGACCTGCTCACCCCGAGCGACCACAGCCGGCGGATGGCCGAGGCGCTGCCCGCCGCCGAGCTGCTGGTGCTGGAGGGCGCCGGGCACCTGGCGATGATGGAGCGTCCCGCGCTGGTCACCCTGCGGCTGCGCGCTTTCCTGCACCGGGCGGCCCGGGCCGCCTCCGGCGGGTCGGCGTCGCGCGGGGCGCGGTAGTGGCCGGGCTGCTGGGCGGGCCGGGCCAGCCCGCCGGGCCGCGCTTCCGGGTGGTCCCGGGGTCGCTGGAGGTCGCCGAGCGGGCTCGGCGATGCGGCTCGTGGGACGAGCTGGTGGCCGTGTCGTCCACGTGCACCGCTTGCGCCGAGCTGGCGGCGACCCGGACGACGGTCGTCGTGGGCGAGGCGCCGGCCGGCGCGCGGCTCGCGGTGGTCGGCGAGGCGCCGGGGGCGGACGAGGACCGGCTCGGGCGCCCGTTCGTCGGGAAGGCCGGGCGGCTGCTGGACGAGCTGCTCGCCGAGGCCGGGCTGGACCGGTCCCGGGTCGCCGTGCTCAACGTGCTGCAGTGCCGGCCGCCGGGCAACCGGGCGCCGACGCCGGCCGAGATCGCCCGCTGCTCC
>Ga0210378_10001281_pt1 | contig 13137 bp, 10 predicted proteins | sample PLM1_60_b1redo_FD_155465 | JGI IMG/M metagenome (GOLD analysis project Ga0210378, IMG submission 155465) | Groundwater sediment microbial communities from an aquifer in East River, Colorado, USA - PLM1_60_b1 redo | ecosystem: Environmental > Terrestrial > Soil > Riparian zone | place: USA: East...
GATGTCCAAGAGGGCGATGCCCACCAACATGAAGACGCTGCCAAGCAAGGTATAGAGCACGAATTTCAGTGCTGCGTAGTGCCGCTCCGCTCCTCCACCCCAGAGCTTGATCAGAAAGTAACTGGGGATGAGCATGAGTTCCCAAAAGACGAAGAAGAGGATCAAGTCGATGGAGAGGAAGACCCCCATCGTGGTCGTTTCGAGGGCGAGGAGCGCCATCATGTAGAGCTTCACTTGATGGCGGACGGTGTCCCAGCTATAGATGACGATCAGGACCGTGAGGAATGCCGTGAGCCCAACGAAGAGGACACTGATCCCGTCAACCGCGAGGTGGTAGCTGACCCCGAGGGCGGGAATCCACGGCACGTGTTCGGAAAACTGCATGGCGGCTGATTCGGGAATGAATCGTAAGAGCACGAATACGGAGAGGGCCAACTCCAAGAGCGCAATCGTCAAGGCGGAGGTCCGGACCATGTCCGCGTCGTCGAACAGCCACAGGACGACGGCCCCGACGACGGGGAGAAAAAGAATACAGGTGAGAATCGGAAAAGTTGATGCCAGCTCTTCTAACATCACAGTGCTTTATAGTTGCATGATGAGCTGAATGATGGCCGCCAGCAGGAAGAGTCCTGCCACAATGATGGCGGCATAATGATGCACCATCCCGCTCTGCAGTTGCCGCCACTGGCGTGCGGCAAGATGGTTGCCGTATCCGACCACGTTGATGCCGCCGTAGATCACGTGTTTCTCCGTCCAAGTCGAACCGGCCGCAACCAATTCAGCCAAGTGTGCGACGGCGCGCACGAGGCCATCGATCACGGTGCGGTCGAACCAATCGAGCAGAAGTCCCAACTTCTTGATCGGCTCCACCCATAACAGGTCATAGAGCTCATCGACGTAGTACTTGTTGAGCAAGATTCTGTAGGCCGCCTGAAACTTTGCAGCCAGGCGGTCCGGCGCCGAGAGATTCACGCTATAAAAATAGTGCGCGAGGCCCCAGCCCAGCAACGCAATTCCTGTGGCAATCATCATGAGCATGAGCACGAGTCCGGTGCTCACGTCATGCTCCCCTCCCGTGCCCGCGACCGGTGCAAGAAATTGATGGAGCCAGCCATGTTCAGGAGGAAACCCCAGGAACCCACCGAGAATGGACAGCACACCTAACGCCATTAACGGACCGACCATCACCATCGGGGACTCATGTACATGTTCCTCCGTATGATGGTCCATGCGAGACGTGCCATAAAAGGTCAGATAGATCAGGCGGAACATGTAGAAGGAGGTCAATAGCGCGCCGATGGCAGCCATGGCGTAAAGCAGATAGTGCTGATGCGTAAAAGCATGGGCCAGGATTTCATCTTTGCTCCAGAAGCCTGCCAACGGTGGAATGCCCGCAATGGCGACCGTGCCGATCAGAAACAGTCGATAGGTCCATGGGATTTTCGAGCTGAGGCCGCCCATCTTTCGGATGTCTTGCTCGCCCGAGAGCGCGTGGATGACCGATCCGGCTGTGAGAAACAAGAGGGCCTTGAAGAAGGCATGGGTCATGAGGTGGAACATGGCAGCCGTATAGGCCCCGATCCCGCACCCGAGAAACATGTAACCGAGCTGGCTCACCGTCGAATAGGCCAAGACGCGCTTGATGTCCGTTTGCACGAGGCCGATGGTGGCGGCAAACAAGGCTGTGAGTCCGCCGATGACGCCGACGATCGTCATGGCCGTCGGCGATAAATCGAAAATGGCATGGTTCCGCACGATCATGTAGACCCCGGCCGTCACCATCGTTGCCGCATGGATGAGCGCGCTGACGGGTGTCGGACCTTCCATCGCGTCCGGGAGCCAGGTGTAGAGGGGGAGTTGGGCTGATTTGCCGACTGCTCCGATGAGTAGGCAGAGCGCAATTGCTGTGGCCATTTCCGGCGAGAGCTGGCTGACCTGGGCAAAGACCTTCGTATAGTCGAGCGTCTTGAAATTAATGAAGATGAGGAAGATGGCCAGAAGGAAGCCCGCGTCGCCGATGCGGTTCACCACAAAGGCTTTCGAGGCGGCCTTCGCAGCGGAGACCTTGTCATAGTAGTAGCCGATCAACAGATAAGAACAGAGTCCCACCCCTTCCCAGCCAATGAAGAGCACCACATAGTTGTTCCCCATGACGAGGAGCAACATGGAGACCATAAAAAGGTTCATGTAGGTGAAGAATCGCGTAAACCCGCCCTCCCCATGCATGTAGCCCACGGAGTAGACGTGGATCAGGAACCCGACTCCCGTGACGACAAGCAGCATGATGCACGTGAGGGGATCGACGAGATAGGCTAGATTGATGGTGAGATCGCCCCCGAAGATCCATTGATAGGCGATGACTTCATGGGGCGTGCCGGTCCGCAGAATGTCGGTAAACACGCCGATCGTGCAGAGGAATGACAATCCCACCGACCCCCAGGCAAGCCGGTGCGCGACATCGTGGGAATACCGCCTACCCGCCAACCCATTCAGGATCACGGCCAGCAAGGGGAACAGCGGAATGAGCTTTATCAGCAGATCGGTCACGTTACCACTTTAAGAGGTTCATCTCGTCCACGTTCGTGGAGATCTTTCCACGGAACACGACGATGATGATGGCCAGCCCGATCGCTGCTTCCCCGGCAGCAATGGCGATGATGAAAAGGGCCACCAGTTGGCCCGCCATGGATTCCAGGTAATGGGAGAAGGCTACGAGGTTAATGTTCGCCGCGTTCAACATGATCTCGACAGACATCAGCACGATGATGAAGTTCCGCCTGATCAATACGCCGAGCAGGCCGGTGATAAAGAGCACGGCGCTGACGGCGACATATGCGCTTAGAGGAACCATAAATCCCAATGATTAATGTTGAATGTTCAATGTTAAATTACGGCGCATGGATGGGTGGTTCAAGTCCGCAATTCAACATTCATCATTCAGCACTCAACATTTATCCCCTGCGTTCTCGGTTGACCGGTTTCGGCGTTTTTGCCAGCACGATCGCTCCGATGACGGCGCCCAATAGGAATACCCCGACGATTTCGAACTGCAACAGATACTCACTGAACATTTTGATCCCGACCGCGTAGGTATCGCCGTCCTGAAGTACCGCCACGGTGTTCGCATCGCCCTTTACGCCTCCGAAGGGTGAACGGACCAGAAGGGTCAATACGTACAATGATCCGATGGTTGCGGGGGCCAGAAAGTACAGGTATGAGGAGTGGAGATACCGGTCGTCGGTCTTCAAGTTCAGGAGCATCAGTACGAAGAGGTACAAGACGAGGATCGCCCCGGCATAGACGATGACCTGCACGGCCCAGAGGAACTCGGCGTTGAGGAGGATGAAGAGTCCGGAGACATGGACCAACAGGGCCAAGAGCGCCAGGCCGCAATGCACCGGGTGCTTTAGCGAAACAGTCAAGACGCCCGCAGCAATACTGGCTAGTGCGAAATAGGCAAAAAAAACCAAAACCATCGATCGCCTTAGCCCAGATGCTTGGGTGGTGGTTGGGTCGGCTTCAGTACCGATTGCGGGAAGTAATACCGATATTCCCGGCTTTCCTCAACGTTCTTTTCCTGATTATGCGCGTACAAGTATTTTTTAGCATCGTCGAGATGGCGCTCGCCGATTTCGTACAGCCGCTTCTTGTCGAACAGCAAGGTGCGCTTATCATGGGTCGAGAACTCGTACATCTTCGTCATAGCCAGTGCGTTGACGGGACAAGCCTCGACACAGTAGCCGCAAAAGACGCATTTCGTAATGTCGATGTAAAACTCGCTGGCGAATCGCTGCAACGGACGCTCCGCATCTTCCGAGCTGATGACCTTGATGCAGCGGGATGGGCAGGCGGCTTCGCAGAGGTCACAGCCGACACAACGTTCCTGGTGATCGTCGTAGCGTAAGAGCGCGAGTGCCCCCCGGTGGGTGTCGGGAAGGGTTCGTTGTTCCCGTGGATACTGGAGAGTGATGGGCTTGTGGAACATGTGCTTGAACGTCACCTGCATCGCTTCCCATATCTCGTAGAACAATGCGGCCTGGAGGACTTGCTTTATCAGTGCGGTCACACGCATGTGCGATTCCTGCTCCTTCTTACGCCTTTTCGATTGTCACGCGGGTCTGCTTGAACGAGGGAACTCCCGTCACCGGATCAACCTGGATCGACATCAAGTCTTTCACTGGCGGCTCATTGAAATGCTCCGGAAAGAAACAAGTCTGCGGGGCAATGGAGTGATCGGGCTGCACCGCCAATTGCATCGAACCGCGGTCCGATGTGAGACGCACTGTCGTCCCCTCACCCACTGCGAGCCGTTCCATATCTTGGGGATTCATCCTGAGCCGCCCGGTATTGGGGGCAATCGTGATGAGCCCGGGGGCTTTGGTGGACAGCTTGCCGGAATGATACAGGACCTGTCCCATCAGCAACGCGAAAGGTCGCTGGTTCTTGGGGTCTGATGGAGCGGAGGCTCGATAGCGCGCTGCCACATCGGTGGTATAGCCGTTTGAGAGATAGCGGTCCATCGTTGGCACAACCTTGCGTGGCTGTCCGAGGTTGTAGTACCCGGGCAGCAACTTCATGATTTCGGCTTGAATATCGTTCGAGGATTCGTACTCCCATTGACAGCCTAGCGCGTTAGCCAGTGCCGTCATGATGTGCCAATCCGGCAAGCTTTCCCCTATTGGATCGATGGCCTCGCGGACGCGCAGGACTCGGCCTTCCAGATTGGTGAAGGTGCCGTCTTTTTCCGCAGAGGTACAAGCCGGCAACACCGCATGCGCCATGCGCGCAGTGTCGGTCAGGAACGGATCCTGGACGACGAGCAACTCCAGTCGATCCAACGCGGCGCGGACTTCCATCGATGCGGGTAACGTGGCGAGCGGGTTTTCCCCAATGACATAGAGGCCGCGGATTTCGCCGCTCCTGCAGCGTTTAAGAATTTCGACGAGATTCGCGCCGGAGCCAGCCGCTGGGAGCGTGACGTCCCAGGCCTTGGCAAATCGGTCGCGAGCAGTCTGATCGTTGAACGAGGCTTGACCAGGGAGGAATTCCGGCGCAGCACCCATGTCCACGGCGCCCTGCTCGTTCGGCTCTTCTGTCAGCGTATTCACCCCGCAGCCTGGCTGGCCCAGCTTGCCTGTGACCCAGGCGAGGTCAATCAGTTTCAGTACGTTCTCATACCCATTGGGTTGGCGGACGATGCCTTCAGCGCAGAGGATGATAGATCGGGACGCTTCGGCGAAGATCGCCGCGGTGTTTTTCAACGCCTCGACCGACATGCCGGTGTGCGCAGCTACCTGCTCCAACGATACGTGGGCCACGGCAGCCTTCAGGGCCTTGAAGGCTTGCGGGTGCTTCGTGGTGCTATCTTCGTCGATCAAGTCCAGCTCCAGGGTGGCCTTCACGATTCCGTCGATCACAAGTCCCTCCGTTCCGGGCTTGATCAGGACGGGATGGGATGCAAGCTTGGCCATGTTCGTGACGGTGGAATCGATGACCACCACTTGCGCTTTATAGACACGAATCGCTTCTTTGATGCGCACCGCCGTAAGCGGGTTTGTTTCTGTGATGTTGGAGCCGATGAGTATCACGGCTTTGGCTTTCGTCAGGTCTTCCCAGTCGTTCGGGCTCCGCCCGATTCCCAAGGCGTGCCGGGAGGCATGCACGAAGTTGAGGTGGCCGTAGCGCGCGCTGCTGTCGAGATGGTTGGTCCGAAACCCGGCGCGCATGAGTTTCTGGAAGAGATACAGTTCTTCATTGGTGCAGCGAGCGGTGATGAGACCGGCAATCGCGTCGGGTCCGTGCTTGCGTCGGATTTCGGAGAACCGATCAACCACCTGGTGCATGGTTTCGAGCCAGGGCGTTTCGACGAGCTGATTGCCCTTGCGAAGGAGCGGTTGCTTCAGACGTGCGGCGCTATCGATGTACTCGAACCCAAAACGCCCTCGTACACAGAGTCCCCCGTGCCCCTTGGCCGTTTCGGCCCGGTCGCCCCATTTGTTCTTCCAAGACAGAGGTGAGGTCACGCGGACGACTTCGGCGTCCTTGGTCTCAAGGTACATCTGGCAGCCGTCCCCGCAGTAGTTACACGTCGTTGTAGTTTTCTTCATCTGCCACGGCTTATACAAATATTTAGAGAACTTGTTTGTGATGGCGCCGACCGGGCAGACGGCGAGACAGTCTCCGCAGAACTCGCAGGACAGTGCGAGATCTCCCTTCGGCACGACTTGATTGAAGCCGCCCTTCTTCATGAACTGGAGCGCGTCGATCATCAACACGTCTTTACACACGTTGATGCATTCCGCGCAGGCAATGCAGCGGTTCATATTAAAGTCGAGCACCGGGCTGCGCGTATCTTCCGGAATAAACTTCTGTTTCGCGTTGGCCAGGTTCGTGACCCCGTGCTGGAAGGCCGTGTCTTGCAGTTCGCAATGGCCGTCGGCGTCGCAGACCGGGCAGTCGAGCGGATGGACCGAGAGATGTTTTTCCACTGCTTTCTTCCGGGCTTGGAAGAGATCGTCCCCCTCGGTTCTGATGATCATGCCGGCCGTCGCTTTGGCGGTGCAGGAGCGGACGGGCGCCTTCTTGCCTTCCTGCACAACCAAACACATGCCGCAGGAGCCGAAGGGATCGAAGGTATAGTGGTAGCACATGGCCGGGATGATCTTGCCCGTGCTCGAAATCACGTCGTAGAGCGAAACCCCACCCTTTGCCGTCACGGATTTCCCATCGATCGACAGTTCAATCGCGACTGCTTCCACGTCAGGATTGGTTGCTGGCTTCAGTCCCATATTGCCTCAATGTTGAATGGTGAATTGTGAATGTTGAATTGAAGAGCCGTCTCTCCATTCATCATTGAACATTCAGCATTCAATATTCCCTTCTCATCGATCGCACTCTCCCATCACAATGTCGTAGGTTCCGAAGATCGTGACCGCATCGGCGATCATGTAGCCTCTGGACATATGATCGAATGCGCCCATGTGAATAAAGGAGGGGGCGCGAATTTTCAAGCGGTAAGGTTTTCCGCCGCCCGTGCTGACGATGTAGAATCCCAACTCCCCTTTGTGCGCTTCGGTCCCGCAATAGATCTCTCCCGGAGGGGCGTCGAAGCCCTGCGAGAAGAGCTTGAATTGCTGGATCATGGATTCGAGATTCGTAAAGACTCGTTGCTTCGGCGGCAACGTGACGCTGGGTACATCGGCCATAATGGGGCCGTCCTGCATCTGTTCCAGGCATTGCCGGATGATTTTCACGCTCTCATAGAGTTCCTGGACGCGGATCCAGTACCGGTCGTAGGTGTCGCCGTTCTTGCCGAGCGGCACACTGAATTCGCATTTTGGATAGGCCGAGTAGGGCTGGGCTTTACGAAGGTCGTAGTCGACACCCGAGCCGCGGAGCGGCGGCCCACTGAGACCGAAGCTCACGGCGTCTTCCGCCGAGATGATGGCCACTCCCTTGGTCCGCCCGACCCAAATCCGGTTCTTTTCCAGGAAAACCGTGTACTCGTCGATTTTTGGTGGAAAGTAGTCCAGGAATAGCTTCAGCTTCTCGAGTAGTGAGGGCGTGAAGTCCCGCTCGACGCCGCCGATGCGATACCAACTGGTGGTGAGGCGCGCGCCGCAGAGTTCGTCGAACCAATCCATCAGAATTTCCCGATCCCGGAAACAATAGAAAAAGACGGTCATGGCTCCGATGTCGAGCGCCTGGGTGCCGAGCCAAAACTGATGGCCGATGATCCGTTGGACCTCCGCCACGATTGTGCGCAGATATTCCGCCCGGTCCGGTACGGTAATATTCATGAGTTTTTCGACCGCGCGGCAGTACGCAAAATTGTTGTACATCGCGCAGACATAGTCGAGCCGGTCAGTATGGGGAATAAATTGGTGATAGGTGCCGTCTTCCGCGAGCTTCTCCACACCGCGGTGCAGAAATCCCAACACGGGGGTAGACTTGACGAGGCGTTCTCCTTCCAATTCGAGGATCACTTTCAGCACCCCATGGGTGGCGGGGTGTTGGGGACCCATGTTGAGCAGGAGTTCCTCCGTGCGCAGCGTCGGGAGGGTCTCGCTTTCCGGATGGGCCGGATCGACCTTGTAGACGGTTGTTCGTTGATCTTCAAGGGCCATCGTCTGTCCTACCGAGCCGTTTCGTCCAGGAACTCGAACGTGTCGCGCCAGCCCTTGCCACGGAGGGGAAAATCTTTTCGCAACGGATAGCCTTCGGTGTAATCGTCCGGCAGGAGGATCCGGCGGAGATCAGGATGGTGTCGGAAACGGATTCCCATCATGTCGTAGACTTCGCGCTCCATGAAGTCCGCGCCTTTCCAGAGATCCGTCAGGGAATCCACGATGCAATCCGACTCGGGCACCCTGGTCTTGAGCCGGATGCGCTGGCGTTTCTTGATCGAGTAGAACTCGTACACGACTTCAAACCGTTCTTCGTCGTCGGGCCAGTCGACCGAACTCACATGCACGATGTAGTCGAAGTCCATGGCCGGGTCGTCGTGAAGGAATTGTGCGACCTCATGGAGCCGATCCCGCACCACAGTTACCGCAAGATCGCCACGCCATTCGACGGCTTTTACGAAGCCGGTGGCAAAGTTTTCTTGGAGTCGGCTGGCCAGTTGCTGCAATGACATCGATCGAGACCTATATTTTAAGGCTGGGCTTGACCTGATCCGGTTGTTTCAGGAACACGCGTTTCAGCATGATTCGTTCTTGTAACTTGAGGATGCCGTCAAAGAGTGCCTCCGGTGTTGGAGGGCAACCCGGTACATAGATATCGACCGGCACAAAGCGATCAACACCTTGGACAACGCTATAACTGTCATAGATATTTCCTGACGTGGCGCACGATCCCATTGCAATGACATATTTCGGCTCGGGCATCTGATCGTAAAGTTTTCGAATGACAGGGGCCATCCGCCGGCAGACGGTACCGGCCACGATCATCAGATCGGACTGACGCGGTGTGGCCCGGAAGACACCGGCACCATAGCGGTCCATATCGTACCGTGACGAGACTGCGGCGATCATTTCGATCGCGCAGCAGGCCAGGCCAAACGTCATGGGCCACAGTGATCCCTTGCGAGCCCAGTTGACGGCCTTTTCCACCGTCGTAGTTACGACATCGGACGTGCCGTCTTTTTCATGACGACCGATTTGGATCAGTCCCATTCCAGGGCTCCCTTCCGCCAAGCATAGAGATAGGCCACCAAAAACAATCCGATGAAGACCAGCATTTCAATCAATCCGATCAACTCGATCTTGCTGAAGACCACTGCCCAGGGATACAGAAAGATGACCTCAATATCGAAAATAACGAAGAGCATCGCGAAGATGTAATACCGAACCGGGAAGGGCATCCGAGCATCCGAGAACGGTTCCGATCCGCACTCATAGGTAGAGAGCTTCTCCGATTCTGGATATTTCGGCTGGACCAGATAACTGAGGAGCAGGGTCGCCACGCCGAACACCAGCGCCACAAAAATAAACAGCAGAATCGGAAAGTACCTTGTCAGGTACTCAAGGAGTAACTCAAAACCGCTCATGGGGCTGACCTTTCAACACCTTGAGATTGTTAGGAGGGCTGGATTTTAGACCCTAGATTACGGGGATAGCAAGCGTCCAAAAGACCTGTTGGATCGACCCGAAAGTCCTAGGCTCTGTTGCATTGAGAGGCGTCGCCGGCACGAGTGAGAAGCCAGGGTGTTGGGGCGTTTGTGCGACCGGCGGCATGGGCGAGGCTCAACCCAAAAAGAACCGGTTCTACTCACGTACTTCTATTGTCCGGCTGGAGTAGCTCATTTAAGAGGGGTTCTTCGCTTTGTTAGGTGGGGTGGGAGACATGCGGTCTGATGGCATGCGCAGGTGGGAGGGCTTTACCTTGTCAATTTGATCCCATTCAGGCTCCAAAGGCGAGAAGGCCTTGGCTTTCTTGCGTCGGTGAATCTGAGTCTCGATGCGAGGACGATCTTGACGTTGAGCGCCGTGGGTCGGAGGTTGGTCAGGCACCATGATGTTCCCCGTCTGTGAGAAATCATTCTCCAGATCACCATAGCATCGGGTGAATTGGCGGGTCAATGAGGACAAGGCCTTAATATTCTTGACAATGCAGGACTATTTGCTATGGTTCTGACAGTAATACTTGCCTTACATGAAGGACAACCACCATGGCTAACTATTCATTGAAATGTGTCGTCTTTCTCATGGTCTGGACATTGGCCACGCCGCTCCTTCCTCTGGCCTGGGCAGCAGATGACCTCAATTCGATCCGATTCGGAGAACCGGCCTTGGCCTTTTCGTCCGGCTCCATTCAGCGATCGACTCCACAAGATGGGTTCGTGAATGTGATTACCGGTGACAATCAGACTACCGGGAATCATATGAGATTGGGAAGCTGGGATGTCCTGTACCTCCGACTGAAGAATCCCAGCGATGTCGCGCCTGGAGATCTTTTCACGATCTATAAACGAGCGCACAAAGTATTCCATCCCACCACTGGTCAATACCTGGGTCATTTGGTCAATCGGCTCGCTGTGGTTCAGGTGAACCAAATTGACAAGGACCTGACCACTGTTCAGATCATACGGGCCTACGCAGCTGTATCGCCGGGTGACCCGGTGATGAAGTTCGTGCTCCCGACTGACGAGGGAGCAGCGGTTGACCAGCCTTCCGCCGGCGATGTGGAGGGCCGGGTTGTGGATTTCCAGTCCAACATGGGGATGATGAACGTTGTGGCGCAAAGGAATATCGTCTATCTGGACCGGGGACGGGAAGACGGAATCAGGTCTGGGGATCGAATGGACGTAGTTCGGTCCGGAGGGAACCTTCCTCAACGGGTTGTGGGCGAATTGAAAATCCTGTCCATGGAAGATCGAACTGCCACGGCGTTGATCACAAAATCGATCTCCCGTATTCTCAAGGGCGATCGCTTCAGGGTGAAGGGTCATGCTACTGCTCCTGAGGCCATGCCTATTTCTCAATCACCCCAGCAGTCTCTGGGTGTCTCCCCTGCTGTGGCTTCTCCTCCAAGCAAGTTCCAGGTCCAGAATGGCGCAAGCGAAACCCGAATCAGCCTCGGTGATTTGATGAAGCAGCTTCGGTTTGAATCGGGCGAAGCCACGATCAAGTCCGAGGGCTATCAGGTGCTCGATGAACTGATTGCGTATCTCAAGACCGCTGCCGGAGATCGGTTGATTCGAGTCGAGGGCCATGCGGATAACATGGAAATCGGTCCTTCCCTTAAGTCGCTCTACCAGACGAACTGGGACTTGTCGAAAGCTCGGGCTGGAGGCGTCCTCCGCTACTTGCTTGAGAAGGGCGGGATCGATTCGGCGAAGCTTTCGTCGGTCGGCTATGGCGATACGAAGCCGGTAGCCGGCAACGCGACTGAAGTGGGTCGACAGATGAACCGCCGTGTGGACATCGTGCTCTATTCGCCCGAGTCAGCCGGGGAAGAGTCTGAGCCGGCGGCGAAGCCAATTGAGACCGGCGATAACGGGTCCAGCTTGTCCCGTGTCAGTTCAGCGGAAAGCGGAAATCCAATTCCCACAGTGGACACGACGATCCCAGCGGCTCCAACGGGTTCGTCCAAGGTGGAGTCCTCATCTGTCCCTGCGGATCCTGCTTCGGTGACGATTCCGGCATCAGTTGGCCAGGGCAATTCAGATCAGAAACCCCCTGCTCCTGTCGTCCCTCCACAGTAAATTCATCGAGTATCGTGCGGAGGGTTGACGATTCAACGTCAACCCTCCCCGGTTCTCCTTCAGAACTTTTCCGCTCTTTCCCTCTCGTTGTTCCCCCTTTTCCTGTGCTGCTACAATGCCGCATGATTTCGACGCGGGCAGCCCCTCCACGCACAGAGCCAGTGGCCCTATTCGCAGATGTCATTGTCCCACGGCATCTGGCAGGCCCGTTCACCTACACCGTACCATTGTCGCTCCGATCCATGCTGCGTATTGGACATCGAGTGCTTGTGCCCTTCGGACGGTCGATCCTCCAAGGAGCTGTGATCGCTCTGTCCCACGTCCTTCCTCAGGGTCTTGATCGAGCACGCCTCAAGGAGATTCGTTCGTTGCTCCCGGAGGGGGCCGCAACAGATGTGGCCTCGAACCTGTTCCAGCTCTCACGGCAGGTGGCCGAACAGTATGTCGCGCCATGGGGACAATGTCTCAGGCTGGTGCTGCCTCCGGCACACAAACCACAAGCGCAGGTTAGCCACTACGAACTGACGGAGCAAGGGCGGGCCGCACTTGCGGCTCGGGAACCCTGCTCGGTGAAGGCGCGGGCACTTCTCGCACGTCTCGGAAAAAAACCTTCAGAACTTCGCCTGTCGTCTCGCAGTCCTGGGCGGGGCGACTTGTTGTACGATCTCAAGGCTCGTGGATGGGTGGTGGAGGTCCAGACCCTTCCCTCTGCCTCCACAGCGCCCCTCGTCCGACCAAACAGACAGGCGAACCAGGACAATTCTGACATTGCCGCACCACTCATTCCTGATCCCGCAATGTCTTGGGCGGAGCCACTGTTCGAGGCGCTGAGAGGCCAAGGCCCGTCTCGGGTCTTGGTGCAGGCCTCCTGGACCGATCGATTGAGGCTGTTGCAGCAGGCCGTTCGCCTGGTGCTCGACCGTAGACATACGGTCCTCATCATCATTGGCGAAGCAGAACGGGCCCAATGGGTTGCGGGCTTGATCCGTGATGACGAGACAGGCATCTCTCCGGTCTGTTTCCACAGCGGTCTTTCAGACCAGGTGAAGGCCGAGATATGGGATCGGATCAATCGGCAGGTCATTCGCGTGGTCGTGGGGACCCGGTCCGCCATCTTTCTCCCATTGAGTGCAATCGGGGCGATTTGGATCGAGGGAGAAGAAGATGCAGCGCTCAAAGAACCACAAGAACCACGCTACCATGCACGGGAAGTGGCCTGGTTGAGAGCGCAGGATGAACAGACGACACTGGTCCTGAGTTCGTCTCATCCCTCCCTTGAGACCAGAGCGGCGGTGGAACAACGCGGGATTGTTGTACGTAAGCTCATGCCGTCTGATGCGCGACCGAACGTACAGGTCGTTGAATTACGAGATCATGTTCGCAATACGGTGCTGAGCCAGCCGCTCGTTCGGGCTATCGAGCAGGCGATC
>Ga0210378_10001282_pt1 | contig 13130 bp, 10 predicted proteins | sample PLM1_60_b1redo_FD_155465 | JGI IMG/M metagenome (GOLD analysis project Ga0210378, IMG submission 155465) | Groundwater sediment microbial communities from an aquifer in East River, Colorado, USA - PLM1_60_b1 redo | ecosystem: Environmental > Terrestrial > Soil > Riparian zone | place: USA: East...
GAGCGGCCCGCAGGCGGGGGCGGACACGGCGGCGTCCGGCGCGTTCGGCGCGGCCCGGCGCGCGGCCGACCAGATTCCCGACCGGCGACTTCGGGCGGCGGCGTTCACCCAGATCGGCGCGGCTGAGCGGCAGTACGGGCTGGCCCGGGCGCAGGCGCAGGCGGCGGTCGCGGCGATCAACACCGGGATCGCCAACCTCAGCGTCGCGCTCGGCGCGCTGACCGCGGCCCAGCGCAGCCAGGCCCAGGCCGCCCTGACCGCGGCGCAGCGCGCGGTCGATGCACTGACCATCCGCGCGCCGATCGCCGGCACGGTCCAGCTCGGTGGCACCGCCGCCAGCGCCGGCACCGGCGGCGGCACCGGCTCGCTCGGCTCGGCGTTGGACCAGCTTCCCGCGGAGGTGCGCGACCAGGCCGCCGCGGCGCTCGGCACCGACCCGGCGGGATCGGCTCGGCAGGTACGGACCACCGGCCCGGTGACCGCCGGCATGCCGGTGGCTACCGGGACGCCGATCGCGACGGTCATCGACGTCGCCGCCCTGTCGCTGGTCGCCGAGGTGGACGAGACCGACGTCTTCCTGGTCCGGCCGGGGATCCGGGCGAACGCCGAGCTGGACGCGGCGCCCGGAGCCAGCTACCCGGCCACCGTGGCGGCGGTGGACCTGTCGCCGACCCGGTCCGCCCGCGGCGGCGTCAGCTACCGCGTGCGGCTCACCCTCGGCCGCGGCCGGCTGGCCGACGGCAGCCGCGCGCCGAGCCCGCGGCCCGGGATGAGCGCCGTGGCCAACCTGCGGGTGCGGGTGGCCCGCAACGTGGTCGCGGTGCCGGCGTCGTCGGTCGTCCGGGTGGAGACCCAGGACGCGGTCTGGGTCGTCGCCGGCGGGACGGCCCGCCGCCGCATCGTCACGCTCGGCGCTCAGGGCGCCGACACCGTCCAGGTGGTGGCCGGACTGCGCGAGGGGGAGCGGGTCGTGGTGCGCGGCGCGGACAAGGTCACCGATGGGCAAGACGTTCGGTGAGCGGACGCGAGCGGGACCGCCCGGCGAGCGAGCGCGAAGCACCGTGACCGGACCGGGCGCGCCGCCGGGCGCCGGGCCCGACCCGGTGCTGGAGGCGGTCGAGGTGACCCGCACGTACCGGCTCGAGGGAGTGTCGGTGGAGGCCCTGCGCGGGGTGTCGCTCGCGGTCCGGCCCGGCGACTTCCTCGCCATCGTCGGGCCGTCCGGCTCCGGGAAGTCGACCCTCATGCACCTGCTCGGTGGCCTGGACCGGCCGACCAGCGGCACCCTGCGGGTCGGCGGCGCCGACGTCTCCAGGATGGGCCGGGACGACCTGGCCCGGATCCGCAACCGCACCGTCGGCTTCGTGTTCCAAGCGTTCCAGTTGCTGGCGCGGACCAGCGCCGTGGACAACGTCGCGCTGCCGCTGGTCTACCGCGGGACCCGCCGGAGCGAGCGGCGGGAGCGGGCCGTCGCGGCGCTGGCGGCGGTGGGGATGGGACACCGGCTGCGGCACACCCCGAACCAGCTCTCCGGCGGCGAGCAGCAGCGGGTCGCGATCGCCCGAGCGCTCGTCGGCGAGCCGCAGGTGATCTTGGCGGACGAGCCGACCGGCAACCTGGACACCCAGCGCGGCGCCGAGGTCATCGACCTGCTCGGGCGGCTGCGGTCGGAACGAGGCATGGCCGTCGTCGTGGTCACCCACGACACCGGCATCGCCGGCCGGGCCAGCCGCCAAGTGCATGTCCGAGACGGCGTGGTCGAGTACGTCGTGGACGGACCGTGACCGGCAGGGCCAGCGGCCCCACCGGGCCACCCCCAAACTGCGCGAACTGGACTAGCGAGCGGGGATCGGCGTGAGGCTCGCCGAGGCGTGGCGGGTCGCGCTGACCGCGCTGCGCACAAACCGGCTGCGCAGTGCGTTGACGATGCTCGGCGTGGTCATCGGCGTCTCCGCCGTGGTGCTGCTGGTGGCCATCGGCACCGGCGCCAAGGTCGAGGTGGAGAACCAGGTGCAGGGTCTGGGCAGCAACCTGCTGCTGGTCGTGCCCGGCGAGCTGAGCTTCGGCAGCGCCCCGACCAGCAGCCGGCTGACGCTGTCCGATGTGGACGCCGTCGGCCGGCTGGTGGGCAACCGGGAGGTGGTCGCGGCGACGGTGACCAGCGGCGAGGTGATCCGCACCGGGAACCGCGAGGTCTTCGCCACCGTGCAGGGCACCACGGAGACGCTGCCGAATGTGTTCTCCCGGCCGCTGGCCCGCGGCGAGTACCTGCGGCGAAGCGACGTCGACACCCGCCGGCGGGTCGCGGTGCTCGGGGCCAGTTCGGCCGGCCGGCTGTTCGGCGACCGGGAGCCGATCGGCCGGCAGGTATCGATCGCCGGGGTCCGGTTCCGGGTTGTCGGCGTGCTGGCCCGGACCGGCACGTCGGCCTTCGGCGGGGCCGACCCGGACCTCACCGCGTACATCCCGATCACCGCGGCACAGCGGCTGCTCGGCACCCAGCGGGTGGACGGGCTGGCGGTCAAGGCCCCGGACCTGGCGGGCATCAACGCGCTGGGTGCCCGGATCGTCGCCGCGCTGCAGCAGCGATACCCGGGGGAGAAGTTCTCCGCCGTCACCCAGGAGCAGATCCTCGGCGTGGTCGGTCGGATCCTCGGCCTGCTCACCTTCGTCCTGGCCGCGATCGCCAGCATCAGCCTGCTGGTCGGCGGCGTCGGCATCACGAACATCATGCTGGTCAGCGTCCGGGAGCGGACCCGGGAGATTGGCCTGCGCAAGGCGGTGGGCGCTCGGCAGCGGGACATCCTGGTGCAGTTCCTGATCGAGGCGGTGCTGCTCACCACCGTGGGCGGCTTGGTCGGCATCGGGCTGGGGGTGGCCGGAGCGGCGCTGATCGACCGCTTCTCCCCGGTCCCGGCGGCGGTCGTGTGGTGGTCGCCGCTGCTCGCGTTCGGGGTGTCGGCCGGAGTCGGGGTGTTCTTCGGAGTGGCACCGGCGCGGCGGGCCGGCCGGCTCGACCCGGTCGCCGCTCTCCGCACGGAGTGAGCGAACCGAGAGCGCGGGCCTCGTACCGCGGGCGGGCGGGGAGGCATCGTGACGATCCAGTCGGGGGATCGCATCCGTCACGTCCGTACCGCTACCCTCCTGGTAGCACGTGCGTGCCGTCGCCGCCGGAGGGGAAGCCGGCGGCCCGACGCGTGCAAGAGGGTCTGGTGGCGTATGTCCTCATCGCCAAGGCCGGGGCGGTCGGCCCAACCCCCGGAGCCGGTTCCTGCGGACGCTCCGCTGTCCCAGGTGAAGTTCCTGACAGTGGCCGAGGTCGCCGCCCTGATGCGGGTCTCCAAGATGACCGTCTACCGGCTCGTGCACTCCGGCGAGCTCACCGCGGTGCGGGTCGGCCGCTCGTTCCGGGTCCCGGAGAAGGCCGTGCACGACTACCTGCGGGAAGCCTTCATCGAGGCCGGTTAGGACCGGTTGGGACAGGCCGCCACCCGGCAGGTCGGCTGCGGCGGGTACCCTTCGCGCCCATGGGCTCGGTCATCAAGAAGCGTCGTAAGCGGATGGCGAAGAAGAAGCACCGCAAACTGCTCAAGCGCACCCGCGTGCAGCGGCGCAACAAGAAGTAGCCGGAGGGCGAGATGGCTGAGCCGACAACGAGGTCGGACTGGGTCACGTTCATCTCGGACTACGGCCTTGACGATCACCTCGTCGGGGTCTGCAAGGGCGTGGTCGCGCGCATCGCCCCACACGTGCGGATCATCGACGTCTGCCACCAGGTGAAGCCCCAGGGCGTGCTGATCGGTGCGACGATGCTCGCCGAGGCGATGCCCTACCTGCCGGTGGCGGCCGTCCACCTCGCCCTGGTCGACCCCTTCCGGGCCACCTCGGCCCGGGGTGTCGCGGTGGCCTGCGCGAACGGGTCGGTGTTCGTCGGGCCGGACAACGGCCTGACCTCGCTCGCCTGGCCGGCCGCCGGCGGGGTAACGGAAGTCCGCCAGCTGACCAACCCGGATCTGTGGGACCCCAAGCCCGCGCACTCCTTCCGGGGCCGGGACGTGTTCGCGCCGGTCGCCGCCCACATTGCGGCCGGCATCCCGTTCGCCGAGGTGGGCACGGAGCTCGACCCCCGGTCGCTGGACGAGATCGAGACCGTCCCGCCGTACCCGCATGGTGACCACGTGCACGGCTGCGTCCGGATGGTCGACCACTTTGGCAACCTGGCGCTGAACATCCGCCGCTCCGACCTCGAGGCGGCCGGCCTCCAACTCGGCGACCTCGTCGAGCTGCGCTGCAGCGGCAAGGTCATGGAGGTGCCGTTCACGCTCGCGTTCGGCGATGTGCAGCCCGGGCGGACGGTGGTGTGCGAGGACGCGTTCCGGGCGATCACCATCGCGGTGAACTCCGGCCGGGCCGACCGGGTGCTGCGAGCCGGCCCGGGCGATCCGATCGTGCTCAGCCGGGTGCATCGGCACGCCGCGCGGGTGGCCGGCGTGAAGCTCGGTGTTATCGACGCTCCCCCCAGCCCGGTCGCTTGACCGCTGCTGGCCGCCCCGGCGGTCAGCAGTGGGCTATCTTGCGGTCGCTTGACGGCCCGAGCCCCGTAACCAGACGTAACGGGCAGGTCTCGGCGCGGACACATGGCGGCGGTAGCATGCGGACGATGCCCGCCTCGGTCGTTCTCGTCACCGGAGTGAGCCGCTATCTCGGCAGCCGGCTGGCCGCCCGGCTTGCGGCCGATCCGGCGATCGAGCGGGTCATCGGTGTGGACACGGTAGCGCCCGGCCGGGAGCTGACCAGCTTGCTCGGCCGGACCCAGTTCGTTCGGGCGGACATCCGCAACCCGCTGATCGCCAAGGTCGTCTCGGCCGCCGAGGTCGACACGGTGGTGCACGTCAACATCACCGCGACACCGGCCGGCGCGGGCGGCCGGACGTCGATGAAGGAGATGAACGTCATCGGCACCATGCAGCTGCTGGCCGCTTGCCAGAAGGCGGCGAGCGTGCGGCGGCTGGTGGTGAAGTCGACCACGGCGGTGTACGGCTCGTCACCGCGCGACCCGGCGCTGTTCACCGAGGACATGGAGCCGAAGGCGCTGCCCCGGTCCGGGTACGCCAAGGACGCGGTGGAGGTGGAAGGCTACGTCCGGGGCTTCGGCCGGCGCCGGCCGGATGTCGCGCTGACCGTGCTCCGGTTCACGAACTTCATCGGCCCCCGGATCGAGAGCCCGCTGACCCGCTACTTCGCCCTGCCGGTGGTGCCGACCGTGTTCGGCTACGACCCGCGGATCCAGTTGTTACACGAGGACGACGCGCTGGAGGTGCTGCGGCTGGCCACCACGGAGGACCGGCCGGGCACGGTCAACGTCGGCGGCAGCGGCGTGCTGCTGCTGTCGCAGGCGCTGCGGCGGGCCGGCCGGGTCGCCATTCCCGTGCTCCCACCGGCGGTGCAGCTGGCCGGCCGGGCGGCGCGCCGGGCACGGCTGGTGGATTTCTCCCCCGAGCAGCTGCGGCTGCTGGAGTTCGGCCGGGCGGTGGACACCACCAAGCTGCGCAAGGAGTTCGGCTACACGCCGCGGTACACGACCGGCGAGGCGTTCGCCGACTTCGTCCGGACCCGCGGCCTCGGGCCGAGGATCGACCCGGCGCGCCTCGACCGGGCCGGCCAGGCGGTGCTCGGCCTGGTCGGCCGGCTGGCCGAGGTCGGCAGGGTCGGGAGGGCCGGCGGGGTCGGCACGGCTGCCGAACCGGTCGGCGCGGGGGGTGACCGCCGTGGGTGACGCCAGGGTCATCCCGCTGCGCGCCGACGATGCCGCCGACCCGGCCGCAGCCCGGCGCCGCGCCGTTCGGCAGTCCGGCTCGGACCGGCCCGCGCCCCCGCCGGCGGGAATGGACGGCGTTGTGGAGCGGCCGGGCCGGGCGGCGCCGCCCGTCCAGCGGCCGGACTGGGAGCGGGCGCTGGCCGGCGGGCTCGCCTTCCTGCGCCGGCGGGTCACCGGCGAGTACGAGGTCGACGAGTTCGGCTTCGATCCGGACCTCACCGAGCATGTCCTGGTGCCGGCGCTGCGGCCGCTCTACTCCCGCTGGTTCCGGGTCGAGGTGCAGGGGATGCACAACGTGCCCGACACCGGCGGCGCGCTGGTCGTCGCGAACCACTCCGGCACTGTGGCGCTCGACTCCCTGATGACCGCGGTCGCCCTGCTGGACGATCACCCCGCCCACCGTCACCTGCGGATGCTCGGCGCGGACCTGGTCTTCCGGCTGCCGGTGCTCGGGCCACTGGCCCGCAAGGCCGGCAACACGCTGGCGTGCAACCCGGATGCCGAACGGCTGCTCGGTGGTGGCGAACTGGTCGGCGTCTGGCCCGAGGGCTTCAAGGGCGTGGGCAAGCTGTTCAGCGACCGGTACAAGCTGCAGCGCTTCGGCCGCGGCGGGTTCGTCAGCGCCGCGCTGCGGACCGGGGCGCCGATCGTCCCGTGCTCGATCGTCGGGGCCGAGGAGATCTACCCGATGCTGGGCAACGCCGGCACGCTGGCCCGGGTGCTCGGCCTGCCGTACTTCCCGCTCACCCCGACGTTTCCCTGGCTCGGCCCGCTCGGGCTGGTGCCGCTGCCGTCGAAGTGGCTGATCGAGTTCGGCGAGCCGATCGAGACCGCCGCGCTCGGCGCCGCTGCCGCCGACGACCCGATGCTCGTGTTCAACATCACCGACCAGGTGCGGGAGACGATCCAGTCCGCGCTGTACCGGCTGCTGATGCAGCGCCGCTCGACGTTCCGCTGACAATGCTCGGGGGCCACCCGGCCCGAGGCGCCGGCAGGCCCACCCAGTCGGCGGCCAACCGCACCAGGCTGGCGAACAGCGCGTCCCGGTACGGGCCGGTGCAGAACTGCAACTGCCCGTACACCTCCAGCGAGACGAATCCGTGCAGCGCCGACCAGGTGTGCATGAGGGCATGCGCGGTGGCCGGCGGCAGCGGCGGCTCGTCGGCGGTCGCCTCCTCGACGGCCAGATCGGGAACGGCGAGTTCGGCCACCCGGGGCTCGGCCAGTACGCCGGCCGCCTGGGCCTCGTACGCGATGCTCTTCAACGCGATCATCGCGCGGTGCGCCGCCTCGGCCGCGGGCCCGGCCTCGGCCGCGACGTAGCCCGGCACCGGCGGCCCGAGGATCAGCGCGAACCGCTGCGGCTCGGCCACCCCCCAGGCCCGGAACGCCGAGGCCACCGCGAGGAGCCGGCCGCCGACGTCGTCGGCCGGCACCGCGTCCCTGGCCTGCTCGACGGCCTCGGCCAGGCTGGTGAACGAGTCCGCGATCAGTGCCGTGAGCAGCCCGTCCCGCCCGTCGAAGTACCGGTACAGCCCGGCGGCGGACATCCGCATCTCGCGGGCGATGTCGGCGATCCGCACCTCGGTCGTGCCGAGCTCCCGCATCTGGGCCAGCGCGGTGTCCTTGATCTCCTGGACCGTGGCCTCGCGGTGAAGCTCGCGCCTGGTCTGCTGCACCGCCGCCTCCTCTCCGCGCCGCGTCGGCTGAGAACGCTCTCAGCTTCGCTCAGCGTGCTCACAGTGTGGCTCGTGTAAATCTCCTTGACAACACGACGTGGCATCGCGTTCGCTATGGTACATCACAAAGTGAAGTCTATTCGCAGAACTCCTGAGGAGGGCACCATGGCAGACCCGGCCTCGTACCGCGGCACCGGACTGGAGCCGCCGCCCAAGGTGGGCGTCCTGGGCCGCATCGCGGACTTCAGCCAGCGCAGGCGGGGCCTCGTCGTGCTGGTCTGGCTTGCCGCCGTGGCGGCCACCATCGGGCTGTCCTCGGCGTTCGCGGGCGACTTCAAGGCCGACTACACCGCCCGCGGCTCCGACTCGCGCACCGCGCAGGACCTGCTGGGGCAGCGGTTCCCGGCGCTGGCCGGCCAGGGCATCGACCTCGCCGTCCACTCCGACGGGCCGGTCACCGACCCAGCGGTCCGGGCGGCCGTCGCCGACCTGCTCGCCCAGGTGCGCACCGTGCCGCACGTGACCGGGACGACCGACCCGTTCACCTCACCCGGCGACGTCGCCGCGGACGGCCGGACGGCCCGCGCCACCATCCGGCTGGACGTGTCGAACCCGCAGGACATGCCGGTCGCGGACACCCAGCGCATCATGGCGCTGACCGAGGCCGCGCAGCGCCCGGGCCTGACGATGGCGGTCGGCGGGCAGGAGGTGCAGAACGCCGAGCAGGGCGCGATCGGCTCCGAAGGCCTCGGCCTGGCGGCGGCCGCGCTGATCCTGCTGCTGGTGTTCGGCTCGGTGGTGGCGGCCGGCCTGCCGATCGTCGTCGCCGTGATCGGCCTCGGCATCAGCGGCGCGCTGGTCGGCCTGATCGCGGTCGTGATCGATGTGCCGGACTGGTCGACCTCGCTGGCCGCGATGATGGGCATCGGCGTCGGCATCGACTACGTGCTGCTGATGGTCACCCGCTACCGGGAGTTCCTCGGCCGCGGCCTGGCTCCCCGCTCGGCGATCATGGCTACCGCCGACACCGCGGGCCGGGCCATTCTCGTGGCCGGCAGCACGGTCGTGATCAGCCTGCTGGGGCTGTTCGCGATGGGCCTGTCCGCGATGCGCGGGGCGGCGGTGGTGACGATCGCCGCGGTCGCGGTGATCATGCTCGCGTCGGCGACCCTGTTGCCGGCGCTGCTCGGGCTCGTCGGGCGCCGGATCGACCGGCTGCGCATCCCGGGCATGCGGCCGCGCGGGACGGACGGGTCGCGGCTGTGGTGGGGTTGGAGCCGGCTGGTGGAGCGGCGGCCGTGGGCGGTCGGCGTGGCCGGGCTCGCCGTGCTGGCGGTGCTCATCCTGCCGGTGCTCGGGGTCCGGTTCGGCTTCCCGGACGCCGGCAACGACCGCGCCGGCACGTCCAGCCGGCAGACCTACGACCTGCTCAGCCAGGGCTTCGGGCCGGGCGGGAACGGCCCGCTGCTGCTCGCCGCGGAGCTCGACCGGCCGGGCGACACCGCCGCGCTGGTCGACCTGCGCGGGCGGCTGGAACGCGTGCCGGGCGTGGCGGCGGTCAGCCCGCCGCGGCTCAACCCGGCCAAGGACGCCGCGGTGCTCATGGTGGTGCCGACCACCAGCCCGCAGTCGGTCGCCACCGAGGACCTGGTGCGGACGCTGCGTGACGATGTCGTGCCCGCGGCGACCAGCGGCACCGGCACCCGGGTGTACGTCGGTGGCGCCACCGCGGCGGCGATCGACAGCACCGCGGACACCGTGTCCCGGCTGCCGCTGCTGATCGGCGGCGTGATCGCGCTGTCGTTCCTCCTCCTGCTCACCGCGTTCCGCAGCATCGCGATCCCGATCAAGGCGGCGCTGCTCAACCTGCTCTCCATCGGTGCGGCCTACGGAGTGGTGGCGCTGGTGCTCGAGGGCGGCTGGGCCGGCCGGCTGTTCGGCATCGACACCCCGACCCCGCTCCCGGCATTCCTGCCGGTGCTGATGTTCGCGATCCTTTTCGGACTCTCGATGGACTACGAGGTGTTCCTGGTGTCCCGGATCCGGGAACGCTGGGTGCGGTCGGCCGACAGCCGGACCAGCGTCACCTCCGGCCTGGCGGCGACCGCCCGGGTGGTCGTGGCGGCCGCCGCGATCATGGTTGCGGTGTTCGCCGCGTTCATCCCGAGCCCGGACCTGATCCTCAAGGTGGTCGGCATCGGGATGGCCTCGGCGATCCTGGTCGACGTGCTGGTCGTGCGGATGATGTTGGTGCCCGCCGCGATGCACATCCTCGGCCGGGTCACCTGGTGGATGCCGGCCTGGCTGGACCGGCTGCTCCCGCGGGTTCGGGTGGAGGGCCGGGGCGACCACGACGTGCTGGTCGCGTCCGAGGACGGCGCGCCGGACCTGGTGCTGGAGCCGGTCGGCTGACCGGTGCTGACCGCCCGGCGGTCGGCACCGGGCTATCTTGCTCCAGCACAGTCGCATGACCGGCCGAGGCACGGCGCGGAGGGGCGGGCCGCCACCCGGGCAGCCCGCCCCTGCCCGTCAGCTGGGCAGGCCGGCGGCGACCCGACGCCGGGCCCGCCGGTGCCGCCGCACCGGTGCGGACCGAGGGTGGGTGCGGCTGGGCCGGCCCGCGCGGCTGGGCCAGCCCACCGAACCGGCCCGGTCGACCCGGCTGAGCCGGTCCGTCCGTCCCGGCGGCGGCCGGTCGGTCACCCGGCGGCGGGCCGCGAGTCCAGCCAGCACGCCACCGATCACGACACCGGCGCCCAGCGCCGTCGGCACGCCGATCCGGGCCGCCTTGCGTCCGGTGCGGAAGTCTCGGATCTCCCAGCCGCGGCTGCGCGCCTCCAGTTTCAGCCCGCTGTCCGGGTTGATCGCCACCGCCCGGCCGACCAGGGACAGCATCGGCAGGTCGTTGACCGAGTCGCTGTACGCGGTGCAGCGGGCCAGGTCGAGCCCTTCCCGCTCGGCCAGCGCCCGCACCGCCTCCGCCTTGGCCGGACCGTGCAGCGGCTCCCCGACCAGGTGGCCGGTGTAGTTGCCGTCCCGGACCTCGGACACGGTGCCGAGCGCGCCGGTCAGCCCGAGCCGGCGGGCGATGATCGAGGCGAGCTCGACCGGCGTCGCGGTCACCAGCCACACCCGCTGTCCGGCGTCCAGATGCATCTGAGCGAGCGCCCGCGTGCCCGACCAGATCCGCTCTGCCATCAGGTCGTCGTAGATGTCCTCGCCGAGCGTGACGATCTCGTCGACCGGCTTCCCGGCCACGAACGCGAGCGCCGCCTCCCGGGCCTCGACCATGCCCTCCCGGCTCTCTCTGCCGCCCACCCGGAACTTCACCTGCTGCCAGGCGAACGCAGCCAGGTCGCGGCTGGTGAAGAACTTGCGCGCGGCCAGGCCGCGAGCGAAGTGGTAGATCGACGCACCCATCATCACGGTGTTGTCGACGTCGAAGAAGGCGGCGGCGGTCGGGTCGGGCGGCACCGTCAGTGCGGCCTCGACTTCGGCGGCCGCCGCGGCCGCCGTGCCGGCCAACACGGCGCGGGCGTTGCGGCTGTCCCGGGAGCGGAGCCTGCGAAGCGCCAGCACGCTGTCCTTCCTCCGGTCGGCGGTCGCACCTCGGCACGAGAATAGGCGGCTCGGTAGGGCGGCCGTGCAGGAGCAAGATAGCCCGGTCCTGACCGCCGGGGCGGTCAGCACCCGGTCCGGCGGCCGTGCGGGAGCAAGATAGCCCGGTGCTGACCGCCGGGGCGGTCAGCACCGGTGAGGCGGCCGTGCGGGAGCAAGATAGCCCGGTGCTGACCGCCGGGGCGGTCAGCACCGGTCAGCCGGCCGCGGCGGCCTGCCGCAGCTGGGCCTTGCTCACCTTGCCGGTGGCCGAGTGCGGCAGCGACTCGACGAACTCCACCGCGGTGGGCAGCTTGAACCGGGCCAACGATCCGGCCGCCCAGGCGAGCAGGTCGACCGCGGACACCGACTTGTCGGGGCGCAGCACGGCGTAGGCCTTCACTGCCTCGCCGGAATACTTGTCGCGCACTCCGATGACCGCCACCTCGGCCACCGCGGGGTGCTGCCCGAGCACGGCCTCCACCTCGGCCGGGTAGACGTTGAAGCCGCTGACCAGAATTAGCTCCTTGCGCCGGTCGACCAGGTGCAGGTCGCCGTCGTCGTCGGCGTAGGCCACGTCATCGGTGCCGAACCAGCCGTCTTCGTCCGGGCCGTCCCGGCCGTCCGGCCAGTAGCCGGAGAAGAGGTTAGCGCCGCGGACGACGATCTCGCCCGGGTCGTCCTCGTCGACATCCTCGCCGTCCTCGTCCCGCAGCACGAGTTCGACGCCCGGGATCGGCCGGCCCACCGAGCCGGGCTTTGCCGCCCCGCCGATCAGCGTCGAGGTGAGCACCGGTGCGGTCTCGGTCAGCCCGTACCCCTCGAAGATCTGCACGCCGAGGTCGGCGAACCGGGCCAGCGTCTCGACCGGCAGCGGGGCGGCACCGGACAGCGCCAGCCGGACCGACGCGAACCCCTCCGCGACCGCCGGCTGGTCGGCCCAGGCCAGGTACATCGCCGGGGCGCCGGGGACGTTGGTGACCCGGTGCCGGGACATCAGCGCCAGCGTCTCGGCCGGGTCGAACCGATCGACCAGCACCGCGCTCGCCCCGGCCCAGGCCGCCATGCCGAGCCCGGGGTTCAGCCCGTACACGTGAAACAGCGGGAGCACCAGCAGCATGACGTCGTCCGGCACCACGACCCTCGGCGTGATCTCCGCACACTGGTCGAGGTTGGCCAGCAGCGCGCGGTGGGTGAGCATCGCCGCCCGCGGCCGGCCGCTGGTGCCGCTGGTGTAGATGAGCGCGGCGAGGTCCTCGCCCCCGGTCGCCGGCTGCCAGGGCTCCGCCGGCGCAGCCTCCAGCAGCGCCGGCAGCGGCACCGTTCCCTCCGGTCCGGACGGGGCCGCCACGACGACATGGGCCAGCTCCGGGGCGGCCGCGCGCAGCCGCTCGACCGCCTCCATCGCGGCCACCGACGAGGTGACCAGGGCCGTCGCGCCGGAATCGGCGAGCAGGTAGGCCAGCTCGGGCTCGGTGTAGCCGGTATTCGTCGGGACGGCGACCAGGCCGGCGCGCAGCGCGCCGAAGTACACCGTCGGAAAGTCGAGCGTGTTGCCGAGTTGGATGGCGACCCGGTCGCCGGGGGCGAGGCCGAGCCCGGCCAGCGCTGCCGCCGCCCGATCCGCCGATGTGTCCAGCTCGCCCCAGGTCAGCTGGCTCGAGCCCTGCAGCAGCGCCGCGTGCTCGCGGCCGCGCCGCGCGGCGCGGCGCACCAGGTCGGCGACGTTCGTCAGCACGTCCGTGTCGTCGCGCTGCGAGCCCTCGCGCTCGCTCATTGCAGCCTCCACGTTCCCGCCCGGCATCCTCGCCAGGCCCGGCAGTCTCGCACACCCTCGGAGGGTCTGTCGGCCGAAGTGACGAGCAGTCAACTGTTGTGTGCATTACGCTACCGAGCCGCAACTGAATGCAGCGGGGCTTGGCGGGAACGATGGCTCAGACGGCGCGATCCCGACGGGGGCGGTCATGACCGCCCTTCTTACCCTCGAAGGACGCAATGACCTGCTACGCCGTGGCCCAGCACCGCGACGCCGACCT
>Ga0210378_10001283_pt1 | contig 13128 bp, 10 predicted proteins | sample PLM1_60_b1redo_FD_155465 | JGI IMG/M metagenome (GOLD analysis project Ga0210378, IMG submission 155465) | Groundwater sediment microbial communities from an aquifer in East River, Colorado, USA - PLM1_60_b1 redo | ecosystem: Environmental > Terrestrial > Soil > Riparian zone | place: USA: East...
CGCGAACGAATTCGTGATGAGTTTCGTCGGGCCCGTGAACCGTTTCGGCGAGTCGTTCGTGCGCCCCCACGATCTCGAGCTGCGGATCGAGCCCAACGGCGAGACGACTGAGGGGAAGGTCGAGCGCATCATCCATCTCGGCTTCGAGGTGCGAGTCGAGGTCCAGCTCGAGGATGGGCGAGACTGCTGGGCTCAGGTCACGCGTGAGGAGGCGGAGCAGCTAGAGCTCGCCCCTGGCGGGACAATCTTCGTCCGGCCCCGCCGCACAAAAGTCTTTCAGACCATCTAGGACCACCACACGAGCTGCCGCCGGAGCCGGGCTTCGCCCGGCGGGAGGCTCACTACGAAAGAACCGCCCGAAGTAGGAACACCTTGGGCGGCTCCTGAAACGGTCGAACCTCGCTCCCGCCCGGAAGGAGGGGGCACACGGGGGAACCAGGGGTTCCCCGGTGAAGCGAGGGAACCAGGGGTTCCCCGGTGAAGCGAGGGAACCGAGCCGTCTAGCTAGCGAGCGCGAGGAAGGGGAGCTGGCTCATCAGCTCGAGCGTCCCGACCGCGGGCAACCAGTCGCGGCGGCAAGTCGTGAAAGCCAGTGCGCTCGTCTCGCGGCGCATGAGCCAGTTGTCGAAGACCGCGTCCTGAGCGTTGCGGACGAGCGCCGCACGGATCGACGCGCTCGCTGCGCTCAACGAGAAGGCGCCGAGGGGAGCCGCCGGGCTCAGCGCCCGCACGCGTAGCGTTCCCTCGCGTGTCTTCAGGTTGACGAAGGGGCCTCTCGCGATTCTGAACACCGCTGCCGGAGCCATGCCCTGAATCGCGACTCCGCGTGACCTGTGACCTAGCCACGACGGGGCGGGCCTGGCCTCGACGAGTCGCGCGGACGTGTCCGAATACGTGCTGCGGTAGTCGGCGGCCTCCGCCCGCGAAGGCGCCGAGACGCGGAAGCGTCGTTCGACCCGCGCCTGGCGAAGCTCGTCCGCGATTACGCCACGCGCGATCGTGGGTGTAGCTCCGGCGCGCGCCAGCGCCCTGCGGTAAGCCGCGCGCCGGCCGCCGAAGCGGTAGGCGATGATTGCGCGTTCCGCTGCGCGAAGCTGCTTGGGCTTGATGGCGACTTGCGCCTTGAGGACGAGCCGTCCGAACAGCGCGGTGTATGCGATTTCGCGGTCGCGGGTCACCCCGGTGAGGCTCGAGAGCTGACCGCTCCGGATCCGCCCCGAGCGCGTCGTGCACTGGACTCCGCCTGGGAAGGCGAGCTGGCCGACTGTCAGGGAACGATCGAAGCCGGGACCAGCCATGCCGGGCCCCTCGCAGAGTCGGTGGTCGCGCGTCCAGAGCCACACGCACGCGGCGGCCGGCTTATCGGGATCGCGATCGGCAGCTGCCCACTCGCCCCAACCCCACGACCAGATCGTCTCGAAGGGAAGCTCCCGGCGCACCTGCTTGACGGCGAGTACCTGGAGCTTGACATGGTTGAACCACGCACTAGCCGGCTTCAGCCCCTCACGGCCACCCTGGCCGGGGTTCGTGTGGAAGCCGAGGATGAGACCAATCTTCGTCGGCGGGATCCCGATGGACGTCAGGTCGGTGACGCCCTCGCGAAAAGAGTTTCGAAGCATCCGCGAGCCGAGAATCGGCCCCCGGGAGTGAATCTGCGTGGCTGGGAAGTAGACCTCGCGGACGAAGCTGGTGTAGAGCGCGGCCTCTCGCCACCAGTCGCCGGCTTCCCCGTCGGTGAAGGGCCGGGTCGAGAGCAGGAGGAAGGGGCGCGCACCGAGCGCCTTCAGGCGCCGAACGAGAATGATGACGTTCTGCCGGTACTGGGTGGTCGTGGGCGACCACGGAGTCGCGACGTTCGATCCGAACATCTCGTTGAGCGCGATCCAAGGGGTCGCGCAGGCCGTCGAAGCGGCGGCGCGGTAGAAGACACGGTTGGCCCAATCCTCGACCGCTGCAGGTTCCATCGGGTTGGTGGGCGTCCCGATTCGCTGCTTGAGGTTCATCTCCCAGAAGACCGTCTTCGCGCCCAGCGCTCGCAGCTGCGCGGGATAGACGAAGTTCGCCGCAGCGGCGACGACGCCGGGCCGCGCGAACATCGTCCAGTACGGGACTGAGCCGTCCGCGAAGTCGACCCACACGGGCGAGCGCGACGGCAGCCCGCATTCGCGAGCCTCGGCCTGGCCGGGCGCAGCCGCGAAGAATGCGACGCCTGCGAGGCCGAGGACGAGGAGGCGCTTCACCGGCTCAATGTTAGATACGTCGTGGGCGGGCGGCCGCCCTTCTCGCAGATGGTCCTCCAAGGCGTCGCTGGCGGTGCCGACCATCAGGGCATGCGGGTTTCCCCCTGCGTCCGTCTCTAAGATCGCGTGGGTGACGAGGCTGATGCCCACGGTGCTCGTGGTCTGCCTGCTGGCGGCGACCGCGACCGCCTTTGCGGTGAGCGAGCGGCTGAAGCTCGAGGAGAGCCCGGTCATCAAGGTGCAAATCGACCACTTGGTTTCGCCGGTCTGCACAGCATGCCCCCCAAACGCTCACGAGGCGAAGATCGGCTTCCGGCTCCGGCACGAGGACAACATCAGGCTAGACATCGCCGGCACGGGCGGGACCGTGGTCCGGCATGGGGTCGGCTCCGGAGTCTTCCCGGCCAGCTATCGCCAGTTCGCGTGGGACGGCCGCGACGACTCCGGGCGCGTCGTGGCGGACGGTCTCTACAAGGCGGAGCTGAGGCTCCTCGACGAGGACCGAACCTTCGAGTTTCCGGACGGGATCCGCGTCGATGCTACGCCGCCTCAGATCGAGGAGGCCTCGGTCCGGCCTCCGGCGTTCTCGCCGGACGGCGACGGACGCGCCGACCATGTCGATCTGCGTTACCGCCTGAGCGAGCCCGCCTATGCGATCCTCTACGTGGACGGGCGGCTGAAGGGGCCGAGCTACCGGCGTCAGCCGACGGGGAAGATCCAATGGTATGGGCGACTGGGCGGCGCGGTGCTGCGGCCCGGCGAGCATCGGCTCGCTCTTGCCGCGCAAGACCCGGCGGGCAACGTCGCGCCCTCCACCCGCGAGTACACGGTCACGATTCGCTACGTGAAGCTTTCCCAGCGGCGCTACGTCGTCCGTGGTCGACGGCTTCACGTCCGTGTCTCTACGGACGCGACCACCGTTCGCTGGCGGCTCGGCGGCCGCAGCGGCAAGGTCTCCGGCCGACGGGCGGTTCATTCCCTGACGCTGGCGGTGCCGCGGCGCGCCGGCAGGTACCGCCTCGCAGTGACGGCAAACGGGCACCGGGCGCGGGCAACAGTCGTCGTTCGCCGCTGAAGCGTCCGGTCCGCCGGGTTCCCCCGCTAACCTCGATCTCTTGCCGCTCGCTGCCTCCCTCGAACGCGCCGTCACCGATTCCGCCGAGCTCCTGCTCGGTGCCGGAGCCGTCCTGGCCATCCTCTGGGGTGTCCTGCGAAACCGAATCGGCAGTTTTCGCTGGCCTCTATTCGGCGCGGCTCTACTGGCGCTTGGCTTCGGCACCGCTCTCGGCGGCTGGGCCTGGCACGAGAAGCGGCCGCGAACGATCCGCGGCTCGTCGACGAAGGAGTTCGTCGACAAGATCCGGCCCCCGGTGAAGAAGAAGCAGAAGCGGCACACGGGACCGCGGTACAAAGAGCAGTGGCCGACGTACGGGTACGACAACCAGCGTACGCACCTCGCTCCCGGCTGGCTGAATCTGCGCCCGCCCTTCCACGGGCTCTGGCAGGTCAAGGCGCGCGAGGACATCGAGTTTCCGCCCTCGGTGGCGTACGGAATGGTCTACATCGCCCAGCAGAAGGGCCGGTTCTTCGCCGTCAACGCGCGCACCGGAAAGGTCGTCTGGACGAAGCGCTTCCCGAACTGCGCGGCCTCCTCGCCGACGATTCGCGACGGCATCGTTTACCAGGCCTTCATGCACACCCTCCCGTGCCGCAAGCACCAGTCCGGCGCGCGCGGCTTCGTGATTGCCTGGAATGCCCGGAGCGGGCACAAGATCTGGCGCGTGAACGTCGGTGTGGTCGAGTCGTCGCCGTTGCTCGTCGGCAAATCGCTCTACTTCGGCTCCTGGGACCACCGGCTCTATGCGCTCAAGCTGCGAGGCAAGCGCCGTCCGCGCACACGCTGGACGTTCAAGGCCGATGACGAAATCATCGCCGCGCCCGCCTACGCGAGCGGCACCGTCTACATCGCGACGAGCAGCGGGAGTGTCTACGGCGTCGATGCGCGTACCGGTCGCATGCGGTGGCACGCGACCTCGTTCTCGCGCTTCGGGCGCCGCGAGTACTTCTATGCGACCCCGACTGTGGCGTACGGCCGTGTCTTCATCGGCAACGCCGACGGGACCGTGTATGCGTTCGGTGCTGGGAGCGGGCACTTACTCTGGGCGCGACAGGTCGGCACGTACGTGTACACGGCTGCCGCTGTCTGGCGGAAAACCGTTTTCGTCGGAACCTGGGACGGCTACTTCGTCGCGCTCGACGTGCGCACGGGCGACGTTCGCTGGCGCTTCAGCGCCCCGTCCACGATCTCGGGTGCGCCGACCGTCCTCGCCGGGTTCGTCTACTTCGCGACGTGCGGCCGCTGTGGGGCCGGCAGCCTCCGGCGGGTAAAGGTCGGCCCGCGCGGCACCTGGGCTCTGAACGCCCGCAACGGGAGACCCGTCTGGCGGTTCCACGACGGCAAGTACTCGCCGATCGTGGCCGACGGCTTCAGGGTCTATCTCGCCGGGCGCAACAAGGTCTACGCGCTCATTCCGCGGATCCGCTGGCAGAAGGTCCAGAAGGCGAAAGCCCGTGAGCGCTGCGCCCGACTCCGGCGAGCAAAAGCGCGAGCGCGATGCCTGTCAAAGGCCAAATGAGGTACGAGTTCTGGAAGACACGGCTGATGAAAAGCAGCACGAACATCGAGATCGCAAAGCCGGCCGCCCCGGACCAGAGGCTCGCGGCCCGCCGCTGGCTCCAGAGCAGCCACGCCGTGATCGGCAGCCAGACGAGCAGAGCCAGCGGCACGAAGGGGTAATAGCCGAAGCGGTCGTCGATCACGCCGGCATTGAAGAGGATCGCCGAGAGCCCATAGCCGATGATCCGGTAGGTGCCGGCGCCGTAGGAGACGGTGTCGTGCCACAGAGCGCCTGGATCGGCGGCGACAAAGGGCAGGAAGCAGGCGATGGCGACCCCCGCGAATGCGGCCACGGCCTGGCGCAAGGCCTGCCGGGGGGCTCGAACGGTCAGCAGCATGACGGCGAAGAAGGGGACGGCGACGAGCGCGAATTGCTTCAGGGCGACCGCGGCGCCGAGGCTCGCCGCCGCCCACACGAAGCGACCGCGGGTGAGGAGCGCAAAGGCGAGCACGAGCGCGAGCAGCGACGGCGCATCCGCCGTTCCGAACCACGCCCCGCGTACGAGGAGCGGGTTGGCGGCCAGCACGGCCCCGATCGAGAGCCGCCAGTGGAGGGGGCCGGAAAAGAGCAGGGCGGCGGGAAGGAGAGCGAGGGTCGCGAGCAGGACGAAGAGGCGATAGTCGTCGAAGGGTCGGGGCAGGAGCCGCCACGCGGCCGAGGTCAGCGCCGTCCCCGGGAAGTACGCGAAGTGGCGGAGCGCGACCTGCGGGAAACCGGCCGGCTGGTCGTGGGCGGCGGGGTAAAAGCGCTCGAGCCCTGAGCCGTCGTAGTCGTGCCCGTAGGGATTCTCGCCGTCGAGGATCAGGTCGCCGGCGAGCTCGATCTGGTAGGTCGAGTCGTTCGTGTAGTACCAGGGCTCCGTCGCGTCGCGCAGCCCGACCTGCAGTAGGACCGCCGGGACGAGCAGCGCTACCAAGACGACCGCTGCGAGCCCGATGCCGGCCCAGCGCGGCCAGGAGCGCAGCCGCCAAATCGCCGCGGCAGCGACGGCGACGACGACGCCTGCAAGCACGGCAGTCGAGCGCAAGATGCCGAGGTCCCATTCCCGGTCAGCCGCGCGAACGAGTGGCCCGAAGATCCCGCGAGGGTGGACCGACGGTGGCTGGAAAGGCCAGGCGTCGGAGCCGAGCTCCGGCATCGTCACGGCGACGAGCACGCCCAGGGTCGCGAGGAGCGTCCAAGCTCCGAGCTCTGGGATTGTCCGCTTGGTCATCGCACCGCCGCCGGCTCGGCCGCATCCTCCCTCAGGCAGAAGCTCGACGCGACGGCGAGGACGACCCAGGTGATCGGGTCTTCGAAGAAACCGCTGTAGAAGAGCGAGTGCACGAAGAGGGCGAGCAGGACAGCCGCGAGGCCGAGCCCTAAGGCGTGATTTCGGCGGCGTACGCGCCAGATCAGTGCAGCTGCGCCCGCGAGCAGGGCGAAGTAGGCGACGAGGCCGAGCAGGCCGAGCTCGGCCGCAACCGTGAGCGGCGTCGTGTGCGAGACGAATCTCGTCGGCGAGCCGCCCTGCTTCGAACGGGCCGCACTCGCGACCGGCTGCGCACCGAGGCCGACCCCCGTGAGTGGGTGGTCGCGGATGACCTTCACGGTCAGGTCGACGCGCCGGGAGCGGTCGCTCGTGATGCGCCGCGCAGAGTGGTCGCCGGCCGAAGCGGCGAAGGCGACTGCGCCGCCGAGCACGACCGCGACCGCCGCCAGCGCGGCGACTGCCCGCAACTGCCGGTCTCCGGCGAAGCCGGCCAGTGCGATCGTGACGGCGAAGAGCGCCACCATGCTCGACTGCGAGTAGGAAAACCAGAGACCGGCGAAGAGGAAGGCTGCGAGCGACAGCGCGACGAGCGGGTGCGCGCGCCGGAGCAGGACGGCGACGAGGAGGACGGCGATTCCGAGCACGACGTGCCGCCCGTAGAGGCTCGGATCCCGGAACAGAGAGGTGACCCGGAAGAACGAGCTGTAGGCATTGCCGACCTCGACGCTCGGCGAGAAGAACCAGAGTTTGTGAGTTGCGGCCTGGATCAGCCCCGCCGCGGCAAAGACCGACGCAAGCGCAATTGCGATCACCGCGAGGGCACGCGTCATCCACGACGGGAACGGGGCGCGAGCGACCACTGCGACGAGGACGGCAAACGGGAAGAGGAAGTATGCGAGGACGTTCTCGCCCGCTGGAAGGTCGTCCGTCCACAGGAGTGAGAGGGCGGCAACGACGAGAAGGGCAACGGCTGGGAGTGAGACGACTGCCGGGACGCGAGCGAGCTCGCGACCACGAAGCGCGTTCCAGCCGAGCGCCAGCGCCGTCGCGGCGAGGACGCCGTACAGCGGTAGCAGGCGCCCGAGCTGGCCCGCGCTCGCGACGCCAATGTAGAACCGATGTTCGCTCCCGAACGAGAGCGGCGGCCGGAAAGGCGCGGCGGCGAGCACGAACGGCGTGACCGCGGCCGGCCACCGCACGAACAACGCCGCTCCGATTGCGACCGGCACGAGAGCCGCGGCCCCGAGGGCGACCAGGGTCGCCGAGACTCGGTTTCCGTGGTCGGAGAGGTCGAAGACGAGGCCAGCTTCGGCAACGGCAAGGAGGGCCAGCCCCGCCAAGAGCGGGACGCGGCTTCGTCCGAGCAGGACGAGAGCAGCGCCCAGCGCCCCGACCAGTGCCCCAACCTGGGCCGCGTCTCCCGAGTCCACCGGCGGAACGCTAAACGCGCCCGGGGAGAAGCCGCTTGCCGAAGGCGCCGATCCTCGCGCGCTCCTGCGGCAGATAGAAGCCGACCAGGGCGAGGAAGAATGGGTAGGCGAGCGTGAGCGCGACCGCGCCCGGGAGGCCCACGTCGAGGACTTTGCCGATGACCGTAAGCGCGACCGCGGTTCCGACCGCGAGGCCGACTCGTCGCCACTGGTAGTCGACCGGGAACACGCGCTGGGCCTTCCAGGCGATGCCTGCGAACATGGCAGCGTAGGCGACGACGGTAGAGACGGCGGCGCCCATCATCCCGTAGGGCGGGATCAGGACGATGTTGAGAACGACGTTGAGAAGCGCCGCCGTGCCCGTGACGATCCAATTCGACCCGCGACGCCCCGCACGGCCGATCGAGGTCACGACGACGATATAGGCGCCGAATATGACCGCCGAGAAGGCGAGCGGCGCGACAACGCGTGAACCGGCGTAGAAGTCCGGCGTCGTCAGCAGCCGAACGAGCCAGGGCGAGCCCAGCCCCAGCGCGAGCGCGCCCCACGAGGCGCCGAACACGACGTACGTGAGCACGAAGCCGTAGGTCCGTCGCGCCTCCCGCACGTCGCGGATCGAGTAGGCGAAGGCCGGCCAGGCGGTGCGGAAGGCTCCCAGCAGGAAGATCAGAGCGGCCGAGATCCGGACGCCGATCGCGTAGAGGCCCAGCTCGTGCTGGTCACGGAGCCGGACGATGAAGAAGCGGTCGCTGAAATCGATCGCCGAGAGCGCAATCACCGAGGGCACGAACGGCATTCCGAACTCGGTCATCCTCCGGAACACCTGCCCGTCGAATTCGAGCCCGAGCTGGGCGCGGCGGTAAGCGAGGAGGACGACATAGACCGCGAGCGTGCCGCTGAAGTTGCCGACGAGCACGCCGAGCGGCCCCTTGTCGAAGACCACGACGAGCAGGATTGTCGCTCCGATGGTGAGCGTGACGTTCGTGAGGCTGGCGACGGCGTAGCTCGCCGAGCGCTCCTCGACCCGGAAGAGCGCCGTCAGCTGGTCGTAGTTCATCGAGGCCCAGAGCCCGACGAACGCCGCCCGGACGAGGTTCACGTGCTCGGTCGATCCGTAGAGGGCGTGCGCGATCGGCCCGGCGAAGACCAGACCGGCGAGGAGCGCGGCGCTCGCCGTCCCCATCGTGAACCAGAAAGAGGTCCGGACGATCGTCAGGCGCCGGCGCTCGTCGTCCGAGTCGAAATAGAAGCGGAAGAACGAGCTCTGGATGCCCGCACGGAGGAGCGCGAAGATGATCGCCGAGAGCCCGACGAGGGCCTCGATCGCGCCGTAGTCGGACGGCGACAGGTAACGCGTGTACAGCGGCAGCAGGGCGACGGCGACGATGCGCTGGACGAGGCCGCCGAGCCCGTAGATCGCCGAGTGCTTGGCGAGCCGCTTCATCTGTGAAAGGAGCGGCAATTCAGAGCCGAGCGTAGATGTCGAGCAGGTGGTCGGTCATCCGCTCGACGTCGTGCACGCGCTCGACGTAGGCTCGCCCCGCTTCGCCCAGCCGCTTGCGCTCCTCGAACGACTCGACGAGGCCGCGCAGCTTCTCGACCAGGTCGTCTTTCGTCGCCCGGACGATCGGCACCTGGACACCGAATGCTTCCTCCGTCTGCCGGACAGCGTCCTCGTCGAGTGACGTGACGACCGGCTTCCCGAGCGCCATCGCCTCGATCGAGAAGACTCCGTGCCAGTCGCGCAAGAGCTGGTCGACGACGATGTCGGCTTGCTTGTAGCGCTCGAGCGCTTGCTCGTTGAGGACGCCGTGGACGACGTCGAGGTCGACCGGGAGCTGCTTGCAGGCCTCGATCACCCACTCAGTGCCCTTCTTCTCGAGGTGGGAGGGGGCGTGCACGATCCGGACCCGCTCGCGCTCGACCGGCGGCACGGGGTCGTAACGCGACAGGTCGATCCCGGGTGGCAGCACCTCGGCATCGAACGGGATGAAGCGCAGCGCCGCATACGAGCCGACAACCCGGGCGTCGGCCTTGAGGCCGTAGGTGAGGCGCTCCTTCGGATGGTCGCGGATGTCGGCGCCGAGAAAATGGAACAACGACTTGCGCTTAGTCGCGCGCAGGATGGGGAACTGCAGCTTCTTCGGAACGAGCGTCAGGCCGAAATAGAAGTGGAAGATGTCGGTCTGCGGCAGGAGGCGGGCAAAGGCGCGCCACTGAACCGCCTGCTGCCGGAGAAACCCGGAGCGGGGCCGCTTCAGGTCCCAGTCGGCCTGAGTGGGGCGAAACGGCTGCGTGTTGAAGACGACGAGTCGCGCGTCGACTCCGCGGCGGCGGAGCGCATGCACGTTCGTCCAACCGACGCCGGCCAGGTTGACCGGGCAGTGAGTGACCCGTAGAGCCATGCTGCGAGAAGTATGTTGTTCAGGCCCCGGGGAAGAGGAAGCGGACACGATTCCAGCGAACGATCTCGCAGCCGTTCCCGCGCGCGAAGTGTGCGTTGATCGATCGCCCGCGGAACGAGCCGCGAACCTCGGCGATCTGGGGGCCGCCGTAGATCGCGGTGCAGGCGGCGCTCCTCGGAACGGGCGCGAAGGGATCGTCGAGCGCTTCGAGCCGGCGGCAGGCCCGTGCGGGATTGGGCAGCGTGCCACCGGCGGGACAGTTCAGCGTCCAGAGCTTCGTCGGGGCGTTCTTGCCGCCGAGGGAAATGGAGATCTCGAGTCGGGTCGAAGGCGGTTTGCCTCCGCCTCCGGTGCTGCGACCCATGCATCCGGTCGCGGCGAGCGCCGCGAGAGGCAGGACGACGACCCTAGAGAGCAGCGGTGGGCAGCAGCAACGCATAGCCTTCGCGCAAGAACGGCGTCCGGTCGACCAGCGCGCCGACGCCGTCGCTCGTCACAGAGCCCTCCTCGGTGACGATCTCCGAGATCAGCTCCGGAGGCGTGAGCTCGAACAGCGCCCGCTCGGCTTTGCTCGGCTTTGGCCCAGAAGCAGCATCGACCGGAGCCAGCTTGACGATCTCGCAGGCGACGATCGTCGGCACCTCTTCCTTTTGGGCGGCTTCGGCGAGCTTCGTCGTGCCGATCTTGTTGCACAGCGTTCCGTCGAGAAAGACGGTGTCGGCTCCGATCAAGAAGATCGTCGCGTCGGCAAGCGCCGCCGGCGCATCCGCGTCCTCGACGAGGTCGACATCGAGGCCCTGAGCTCGGAGCTCGTCCGCGAACGCTCGGCCCTCGCCAATGGGCTCGGAGACCGTGCAGACCGCGCGGGCCGGCGGCGTGTGGCGGAGGGCCTCGCGGACGGTTGCCGATGCGGAATGCGTCACGACGACGGCGTCGAGAAGCCGATCCTGGAGCTGAATTGCGATCGAGGCTGCGGCACGGCGTCGCCCATCCAAGACCGCCTCGCCCTCTTCGCCGATCAGGCGGCGCAGCTCGGGGACGTCGAGAAACCGATGCGCGTTCGCCGCCGCGAGGACACGGCCCGTAGCGCCGGCGATCGCGCCCACTCCAGGCCTGCTCTCGGCGAGCTTGCGACCCGCTTCGACGAGGCTCTCGACCAGCGCCTCGCTGGTCTCGAAGGGCTCCTGGGCGATCTCGAGCAGCGTCTCGACCGCTCGCCGTGCCATCCAGCTCGCCCCGTGCTCGCGGTCGTTCTGCAGCTCTTCGACCCCGGCGGGAAGGCGCGACATATACGAATCTTGCCTGCTCGCGGGCTCGGTTGCCACTCGGGCGCCGTTAGGCTTCCGCCATGGCGACGACCCGGGGAGAGGCTCTCCCGCACGCGGCTCCGCCTGTCGGCGAGGAAGCAGCACCGTCGGTTTCGGTCGTCGTGCCGCTCTACAACGAGGCTGCGAGCGTGGCCGAGCTCTACCGGCGAACGGTCGCGGCGCTGGACGATTTCGGCCGTCCCTACGAGCTGATCTTCATCGACGACGGCTCGACCGACAGGACCTTCGCCGAGCTCGAGCGGCTCCACGCTGCCGACGGACGGGTCCAGGCCGTTCGCTTCAAGCGCAACTTCGGGCAGCACGCGGCCATGCACGCGGGTCTCGTCCGTGCGCGCGGCGAGATCCTCGTCACGATGGACGGCGACCTGCAGAACAGCCCCGAGGACCTCGCCCGGCTGATCGCAGCCGTCGAGAGCGGCGCCGACATCGCCAGCGGGACGCGCACCGCCCGCCGGGATTCCTGGGGCCGAACCGTGCCGTCTCGCGTGATCAACGGGATGCTGCGCCGCTTCACCGGCGCCGAGATCAGCGACTTCGGCTGCGCGTTCAATGCGTACCGCCGCAGCGCAATCGAGCCCATGCTCGGTGCGATCGGCAAGCAGAAGTTCACGAAGGCGTTGGTGCTCTCGGGCGGGGCGAGCGTGATCGAGGTCGAGGTCGCCCACACTCCCCGCGCGGGGCGCTCGCGCTACTCGCCGCTGCGCCTGACGCGTGTCGCCCTGCACGTGCTCGCCGGCTTCTGGCCGCAGCCGATCCAGTGGATCGGGGTGACGCTCGGCGTCCTCTGCACGACCGCGGCGCTCGTGCTCGGTGGCTACGGAGTCTTCTACTGGATCGACCGATCGAATTTCCCCGGCCCGCTCTTCGGCGGCGTCGGCGTCATCTTCGTCCTCGGCATGCAGGGCTTCGTCCTCGCCCTCGTCGGCGAATATCTCGGACGCATCCAGCGCGAGGTCGAAGGCCGACCGCTTTACACCATCGACCGCGAGCTCTAGGCCAGGGATCACGGGACTCACGAGCGCGCGGGTGGGCGGGCCCGTCGACGCATCGTTCCTCGGCAGGCGTGCTTTAAGTCGCGGAAAGTGCGAAGCACTTTGCGCGAGTCCCCGGCCCGTGGCCCGGGACCTATCAGCGGAGTTGCGGGGCGAATCTGGTGCCCTCGAGCGCGTCTCTGACCTCGCCGTAGTTCTCGATCAGCTCCTCGTGCGCGGTCGGGTTGACCTTCTGCAGCAAGGAGGAGACAGGCTGCGCTTCTACGCCGAGGAACCGGAAGAGCGACGAATAGCCGCCTTCCTCGTCGGCGACGAGCTCCTCGTAGACCACTTCCTCGTACGGCAGGCCGATGTGCCGGAATCTGGCTCGCGCGCTTTCGACCTCGCGCTCATGGGCCGCCATCCGATCGAGCAAGTCGTCCGTGTGGAGGTGGACACGCACGGGCTCCACCGCCTGGCCGGAGCGCGCGTGGAGAACTCCCTGTCGTGCCCGCCCGGCCTCCTTCGAGAGGACGATGTCGAGGACGTTGCGACGCACGAGGTGGATGACTCGGACCCGTTTGAGGACGAGGAAGGCGAGCAGGGGCCTGCTCACGCGCAGCTGGCTGTACATGAGCTTGAACCCTGCGGCGTCGATGCCGGGCTGCGCGGCGTAAACACGGCCGAGATAGCGCCAGAGCAGGTACGCCCGCGTGATGCGGCTGCGGGGTGACCCATTCTGCTCCAGGAACGTCGGCCAGTAGACGAGCCGTTCGTCGCCACCCCACTTCGGCCGACCCTGGCCGCCGTGCATCAGGAGCTCC
>Ga0210378_10001284_pt1 | contig 13119 bp, 6 predicted proteins | sample PLM1_60_b1redo_FD_155465 | JGI IMG/M metagenome (GOLD analysis project Ga0210378, IMG submission 155465) | Groundwater sediment microbial communities from an aquifer in East River, Colorado, USA - PLM1_60_b1 redo | ecosystem: Environmental > Terrestrial > Soil > Riparian zone | place: USA: East...
GTCCGGCACCACCTGTCGGCGCTGGCCTGGGCGGGTCCCCGGCTGCGCCTGGCCGGACGCGCCCACATCGAGCATGTCGACACCGTCGATGTCACCACCCAGCTCGTGCTCAGGGACCGGCTGGGCCGCTCGGAGCAGCGCTGGCCGGTGCGACCGGTGCCCACCCCGGAGCTGACCGAGGAGTGCGGCGTGGGCCGCTATCATTACGGCCTCGCCGGATTCGAGGTAGAGGTCGACTGCGCCGGGGGGCAGGGTGGGCCGCCGCTCGCACCGGGGAAGTGGGGCGCCTTCCTGGCCGTCGGAGCGCAGGGCGTCAGCAAGGAGGTGCCCCTCGGCGGCAGCCGGGCCGCGTCCCTCGACTGTCCACTGGAGACTCCGGTGATGGTGCCGGCCGGGTCGCCGGGAGCCGTCGGCATCTCGGCCTACTTCAGCAAGTACGGCACCCTTACCCTGGATGTCGGCGGGTGACCTGCCGGCCGGGGAGAGGTCGAGATGGCGGTCAGCGAGCAGGACGTGCGCCGGGTCGCCCTGTCGCTACCCGCGACGGTGGAGAAGCCGTATAACCGGCTGCCGGGATTCAGGGTACGGAATAACCTCTTCGTCCGGATTCACGAGCGGCCGGACGTCATCGTGGTCGGCTGCGTCGACGTGGGCGAGCGGGACGCGCTCCTCGCGGCGGAGCCGGACAAGTTCTTCATCACCCCGCACTACGACGGATATCCCGCGATCCTGGTGCGGCTGGACAAGATCGACCTCGACGAGCTGACCGAACTGGTGACCGAGGCCTGGCGGCTGGCCGCGCCGCGCCGGCTCCTTGCCGAGTTCGACGCCGCGCACCCGCCCGCCTGAGCCGCCCGAACGACCTGAGCCAGTGGCCGGCCGAATCCCGGCCGGCTGAGCGTCGGGCGGCTGAGTCCCGGCTCGCTGCGTCCGGTCCGCTTGCATCAGGGACGGCCGTCCCCCTCGGCCAGCACCGGCGCCCGTCCCCAGGCGGCGGCATCCGCCGGGTCCGCGGGCTCCGCGGCGACCCACCGGTACCAGTTCGGCGCCCGCACGTCGGTGCGCTCCTCGACCGCCGCGACGAACTGCCGGTGCAGGTCGGCGAAGGGCGGCGGGGCGGCGCCGACCACGTAGCCCACCAGCCGGTGCTCGCCGGGTTCGCCGGGCAAGTCCTCGGCCAGGACGGTGCCCTGGTCCGACCCGGTCACCTTGTGCCAGAGCTCCTCGGCGACCGCCAGGTCGAGCCAGCCGTCGCCGCACCGCACCCAGGACGGACCGCGCGACACACCGGTCACGCCGCTCACCCGGCCGAGGTCGGCCGCCGCCAGGTCACCATCAGCTGCGGCCGCGAGCAGCAGGCGTTCCATCCCGGTCAGCAACTGCCGCATCGCCTCGCGCGGGACGTACCTGGTGTCGCAGAACAGCAGCAGCGGCAGCTCGCGTCCATGTTGGACGGTGAGCAGCAGCCGGATGTCCTTCCGGGTCACCTTGGCCTGCCAGGACTGGTCCCAGCCCGACCAGGTGTCCGGCGGCGCAAGCGCGGACCCGTCGGTTTGGGCGCGGCGGGCGGCTCGGGCCAGCTCCCCGAGCTCCTCGTCGGTCAGCTCCGGCTGGTCGTCGCTCGGTTCCTGCCCGGTCTGCATGTCGTTGAAGTAGACGGCCAGGTCCAGGTGCGCGCCCTTGCGCAGTTCGACGTCCCGGCGAACCGCGCGGACCGAGGCCGGGTCGCAGTAGCCGAACTGGTGGGCGGTGCTGGTCGCCCGGGACGCCTCCCGCGCGATCTGCCCGAACGGCAGGCCATCCAGGTCGAGCCGCAGGAGGCCCTCGGAGATCAACGTGCCGAGCAGCTGCCTCCGGCGCCGGTCGCTGCGGTTCCCGGCGAACATCTGCACGACGGCGTCCCGGTGGCCGGTGTACTGGCCCAGCACCACCGCCAGGGCGGCCAGCACCAGCGGGCCGCCGGTCACCCGCCATCGCTTCCGCAGCACCTGCACCGCGCGCGCCAGCGGCACCGACTCGAGTTGGGCCATGACGAACCGCATGTCGTCCAGCGACGCGACCGGAAAGTCGAACATCGACGGCGGCGTGGCCGCCAGGACCTCTCGCCAGTACCGCATTGCCCGGTCGTTGACCGCCGATCCCTCCGGCGACTGCTCGTACCGTGCCTCCTGCGCCGTCTGCCAGCGCGGCACCAGTTCGCCGGTCCGGCCGCTGGCCACCTTCCCCACCTCGTCCACCAGGAAGTCCAGGCTCTGCACGTCGAGCACCAGCCGGTTGTGCGCGATGACGAGTTGGGTGGGCGTCTCGCCGGCGGCGACGACGGCCAGCCGGACCGGCCACTCCCGGCCGCTCCACGGCAGGCCGGACAGGCGATCCGCGACCGCCTGAGCGGCCACCCAGGTCTCCTGCGAGCCGGCCTCGTAGACGTCGACGGAAAGCTCGCCGGCGCCGTGCACCACCTGCCGCGCCACGGCGCCGTTCTCGATCTCCAGCACGGTACGCAGCGCGTCGTGCCGGTGCAGCACCGCGCCGATCGCGCCGGCGAGCGCGTCGAAGCCGCAGCCGCCCGGCGCATAGTCGACCAGGTCGAAGAACTTTCCGTTGACGAAATAGGCCTCCTCCTGGTCGGCCATTCCGTGCCACTGCCAGATGGATCGCTGTCCCCAGGTCGGGGCCAATGTCGCCTCGACTGCGCCGGTCACCGAAATGGTCAGCGATCGGGTCGGCTCCACCACGCTTGCACCCCACATGTCGTCATTCGCCGCGGCCGGTCGACACGGTCCAGGTCCGCCCAGCCTCCCGCGCCGGTCCGGGCGAGGCGAGATGTGTGATTGAACGCGCTTCCTTTTCCTCCGCATTCTGACCCGGCTGGACAAAGCCGCGGAGGCGGCTCACGCTCGTCCCGGCGTCGGAATGGAGAAAGGCGAGCCGAGATGGGGCGGTCCATCCAACGTATCGAGACACCGTCGGGGGACCCGGCCTGGCATGTGGTCCGCTATGCCGAGGTCAAGGCCCTGCTGGCGGACCAGAGGCTGGGCCGGGGACATCCCGACCCCGCGCACGCCGGACGCTACTCGTCCGATATCGCCGGGCGACCGGCCAGCGCCAGCAAGTCCGAGCACGCCGAGCACGCCTGGTGGCGGAAGGCCATGAACAAGGTGTTCTCCCCGGCCGGGCTCGAGCGCATGACGCCCACCGTCCGGTCGCTCGCCTCGCGGGTGGCCGACGACCTGGCCAGCAAGCCGCCGCCGGCCGACCTGAACGACGCGTACTCCACCCCGTTGGCCTCCCAGGTCATGTGCGCGCTGCTCGGCGTCCCGACCGACGACATCGCCCGGTTCCGGGGGTGGACGGAGGAGGGTGCGCAGGTCACCGACCTCGACCGGTCGATGAGCGGGATGAAGCTCCTGATGGCGTACGCGGCCAACCTGGTCAGCCGGCGGCGGGCCGACCCCGGCGACGACGCGGTGTCCGTGCTCGTCACGACCGGCGTCGACGGGTCGAAGATCCACCAGGGGCGGGTCGTCAAACTCCTGGCCGGCATGCTGGCGTTCGGCCGCGAGACCCCCGCCTCGGTGATCGACTGGGGTGCGCTGCTCCTGCTGACCAACCCCGACCAGCGCGACCTGCTGCAGCACGACCGGTCCCTGCTGCCCTCGGCGGTGGAGGAGATCCTCCGCCTGTTCAAACCGCACGCCGCCACCGAGCAGGGTCTGCTGCGCTATGCCCACACCGACATCGAGACGGGGGTGGTCACGATCCGCTCCGGGGACATGGTGCTGCTCGACGTGATGACGGCAAATCGCGACGACGACATCTTCCCGGACCCGGACAGGTTCGACATCACCCGCGAGCCCAATCCACACCTGACCTTCGGCTACGGCTCCTACATGTGCAATTTCACCAAGCTCGGCCGGGCCGAGATCGGGATAGGCTTAGCGACTCTCTTCGAACACTTCCCCACCCTCGAGCTGGCCGAGCGCCCTGACCAGTTGCAGACCAAAGATCATCTCCGGACCGGCGGCCTGGCCAGGCTGCCCGTAGCCTGGTGACACCTCGGCGCGCTGGATATGGTCCGAGTGGAAGGGGACGATCTCTGCTGACTCGCGTCAAGTGCGGATGCGCCGCACTTGCACGGTTGCGCGAGCCGGCCGGCCGCGCGAAACGTTCTCCCGGCTGTGCGTGAGCGGCGCTGAATTCCATCGGACGGTGGCGCGCATGGTGGTTGTTTTCCCAGAGGAGGAGATGCAGTGAGCGAACGCGCCGAGCACCTCGCCACCCGGCTCGATCAGGAGCTGTCCCGAATGATCGGGTTCGTGTCCGGGTTGACGGAGTCCCAGCTGGACGCGGCCTGCAAGGATCCCCAGGGCGCCACGGTCCGCCATGTGCTGGCGCACCTGCGCGAGGGGACCGACCAGGTCGTCGGGTGGGCCGCGAGCGTCGCCGCGGACCCGTCGAACGGGAGCCCCGCCGCCCCCGCCCATGCCGATGACCATGCGCATGCCGATGACCATGACCACCCCCACCCGCATTCGCATTCGCACTCGGCCGGCACCGGCCGGCCGGCTGCGGACGTGGAGCAGACGGTCGGGCAGCTCAGAGACGGGGGATCGGTCATCGTGGGTGCGGTCCGCGGTCTTTCCGACCAGCAGCTGGACCTCGTCCCGCCGCCGAGCGACGGTCTGGCCGACGGAGCGATGCCGCTGCACGGGATCATCACCTTCATCGCCGACGACGTGGCCGGACACCTGCGGCACCTGCAGGAGGCCGTCGCGGGAGGCGCGCGAGTGCCTCAGGACGTGGCGTGACCGGGCCGGCCCGGGAAGCCGCCGCATGACCACGAAGGCCCGGCGGCCTTCCGCGCTCCGGTCCAGTGGTGTCCGCACGCGGGAGGCGGCCGCATGACCCAGCTCGGCGACCTGGTGGGTCAGCTCCTGCGCACCGCCGACGACCCGTACCCGGTCTACGACCGGATCCGCGACGCGGGGCGGGTCCTCTGGGTGGAGGAGCTGGGCCGGTGGCTGGTCACCGGCCACCGGGAGGCGCTCGCCGTCCTCTGCCACAGCAGGGCGTCCTCAGACCGCCGCCGCTACGAGGACGCGCCACCCGGCGGTGCCGGCGGCGGCTACCGGCCGGGCGGTCTGCCGTTCGTGGACCCACCGGACCACACCCGGTTGCGGGCCCTGGTCCAGCAGGCCTTCACCCCGAAGGCGGTGGAGCGGCTCCGACCGGAGGTGGAGCGGCTCACCGACGAGCTGCTGACGGCGGCCGGCGAGCGCGGCGAGGCGGATCTCATCGCCGACTTCGCCGGGCCGCTGCCCGCTGTCGTGCTCGCCGAGCTGCTCGGCATCCCCCCCGGCGACCAGGAGCTGTTCCGGTCCTGGGCGATGAAGATCATCGAGACCATCGACCCAGTCAGCCAGCGCGTGGTGTCCGGCGCCGGGCACCAGGCGAGCGCCGACCTGAGCGACTACCTCACCCGGGTCATCGACGAGCGCCGGCGGCGACCGGCCGACGACCTGATCAGCGGGATGGTGCATGCCGAGGAGTCCGGCCAGCGGCTGTCCGGCGACGAGCTGCTGCAGATGTGCCTGCTGCTCGCCGTCGTCGGCCTGGAGACGACCACCAACCTCATCGGCAACGGGGTGAGCGCCCTGCTCGCGCACCCGGCGGAGCTGCGGCGGCTGCAGGCCGAGCCGGGGCTGGTCAAGAGCGCGGTCGAGGAGCTGCTGCGCTACGACGCCCCGGTGCAGCTGGCCGGGCGGGTCGCGGTCGACGACATCGAGCTGGACGGGCGAACGCTGCGCCCGGGTCAGGTGGTCGGACTCGTGCTCGGCGCCGCGAACCGGGACCCGGCCGCCTTCCCCGACCCCGACCGGCTCGACCTCACCCGCAGCCCCAACAACCACGTCGCGTTCGGCCGCGGCATCCACTTCTGCCTGGGTGCGCCGCTGGCGCGGCTCGAGGGGCCCATCGCGATCGCGGCGCTGGTGACCCGGTTCCCGAAGGTGCGTCCGGCCGGTGAGGCCAAGCGGCGGCAGAACGTGCACGTGCGCGGCTTCGAGTCGGTGCCGATCGCGCTGACCTGACGAACGGCCGGCCACACGGGCTGGGACTGGGGAGGTGACCGTCATGCTGGCGTCGTTGCTCGGCGAGCTCGCCGAGGCCGGCATCAAGCTCAGGGTTGCCGGCGGTGGTCGGCTCGAGGTGACCGCACCCAGGGGTGCGGTCACGCACGAGCTGCGCGCTCGCATCGCCGAGCACAAGACGGAGCTGGTCGACTGGCTCGCCCGCACGCCCGGCCGGGCCGGCGACGACGGCGGCGCGCTGCCCACCATCACCGCCGACCCGGCCGGCTGGGACCACCCCTTCCCGCCGTCCGACCTGCAGATGTCCTACCTGGTCGGCAGCCGGGAAGGGCTGGAGTACTACGTACGGCCGCACCAGTACATGGAGTGGGACTACGACCAGCTCGACCCGGCGCGGTTCGAGCGGGCGCTGAACCAGGCGCTCCGGCGGCAGCGGGCGAACCTCGTCGTGCTGCGCGAGGACATGCAGCTCCAGATGGTCCGCGACCCCGGCCCGGTGCGGGTGCGCGTGTCGGACGTCCGGCACCTGTCCGACGCGGAGGCGCAGGCGCACCTCGAGCGGGTCCGGGCGGCGCTGCAGCACCGGGAGCTGCCGCTCGACCGGTGGCCCTGGCTGGAGATGCGGATCACCCTCCTCCCCGCCGGACGCGCGCGGCTGCACTACAACCACAACAACTTCTTCATCGACGGCCCGGGCACGGGTCGCTTCCTGGACAGCATCCAGCACCACTACGACCACCCGGACCAGCCGCTGCCGGAGCTGGAGGTGAGCTACCGGGACTGCGTGCTGGCCCTGGCGGAGCTCGAGAGCTCGCCGCCGGGCAAGGCCGCGCAGCGGTACTGGCTCGACCGCATGGCCGACTGGCCGGGGCCACCGGACCTGCCTCTGGCGGTCGGAGTCGACGCCCGGGAGCGATCCCGGCTGAGCCGGCGGGACTTCGTCCTGCCGGCCACGGTGTGGACGGCGTTCAAGGAGCGAGCGGCCGCCCGGGGCCTGACCCCGACCACCGCGGTGTGCGGGGCCTACGCCGAGGTCATCTCCTACTGGAGCGGCTCTCGGCACTTCCTGCTCAACAACATGGTCACCCACCGGATGCCGCTGCATGCCCAGATCGGCGAGGTCATGGGCAACTTCGCGGCGCTGTACCCGCTGGAGGTGGACTGGCGGCCCGACGAACCGTTCCACGACCGCGTCCGCCGGCTGCGCACCCGGGTCATGGCCGACCTGTCCCACACCCACTGGAGCGGCACGAGGGTGCTCCAGACCCTGAACCAGGTACGCGGCACCCCGGGCCGAGCCGCCTGCCCCTTCGTCATCGGCAGCGGGCTGTTCATGGACCTGGACCGGCCCGCGTTCAGCCGGCTGGAGACCCCACAGGTGCTGCTCGACTGCCAGTTCTTCGGGCAGCGCGACGGCAGCCTCTGGATGGTCTGGGACCTCATCGAGGCGATGTTCCCGGCCGGCCTGGTCGACGCCATGCAGGCCGGCTACCGCTGGCTGCTCGGCAGGCTGGCCGGGCACGACGCCGCGTGGGACGAGGATGCCTTCACCCTGCTGCCCGGAGACCAGCGCGACCAGCGGGTGCGGCTGAACCGGTCCGACGTCCCAGTCCCCGAGGGCTTGCTGCACCGATCTCTGGCGCCGCAGGCCGGCAGGTTCCCGGACAAGCCGTGCGTGGTGGCTGCGGACCGCACGCTGGGCTACGCCGAGACCCACCGGCGCAGCGTCGAGCTCGCCGAGCGGCTCCGCGACCATGGAGTGCGGGGCGGTGACCTGGTGGCCGTCGTGCTGCCGAAGGGCTGGGAGCAGGTCGTCGCCGTGCTCGCCGCGCTCACCGCAGGCGCCGCCTACGTGCCGATCGACCCGGACTGGCCGGACGACCGGGTCCGGTACCTGGTCGGCGAGACCGCGGTCGCCGCCGTCCTCACCAGCGACGCGCTGTCCGGCCGGCTCGCCGGCCTCGCCGGGGCCGCGGTCCCGCCCGCCGAAATCCCGGCGGCCGAAATCCCGGCGGCCGAAATCCCGGCGGCCGAAATCCCGGCGGCCGAGGTCCGGGCCGCCGAGGTCCGGGCCGCCGAGATCCCTGCTCCCGAAATCCTTGCCGTCGACCGCGTCGACGATCCCGGTGCCGGGGCGGCGGCGAGCCCTCCGGCCGGCGGCGATCCGGCCGCCGGCGTGGACCCGGACGACCCGGCGTACGTCATCTACACGTCCGGCTCCACCGGCCGCCCCAAGGGCGCGGTGCTGAACCACCGGGGCCCGCTGAACACCATCGTCGACGTCAACCGTCGGTTCGGGATCTCCGCCGGCGACGTGCTGTTCGGCGTCTCGTCGCTCTGCTTCGACCTGTCCGTCTACGACATTTTCGGCGCGATCGAGGCCGGCGCCACGCTGGTGCTGCCGGGTCCGGACCGGACGGACCCGGCGGCGTGGCTCCACCTCCTGCAGAACCAGCGGGTGACAGTCTGGAACTCGGTGCCCGCGCTGATGGAGCTCGTCGTCGCGGAGGCGGTGGCGGCCGGCGTCCGGCTGCCCGCGCTGCGCACGGTCCTGCTCAGCGGCGACTGGGTTCCGGTCCACCTGCCGCAGCGGATCAGCGAGGTCGCGCCGAACGCCCGGGTGATCAGCCTCGGCGGCGCGACCGAGGCGTCCATCTGGTCGATCTGCTTCCCGGTCGACCAAATGGACCCGGACTGGGTCAGCATCCCGTACGGCCGGCCGCTGGCGAACCAGACCTGGCACGTGCTCGACGGGCAGGGCCGGGACGCGCCCACGTGGACGGCCGGCGACCTCTACATCGGCGGGTCGGGTGTCGCCCAGGGGTACCTCGGCGACCCGGTGCGGACGGCGGCAGCGTTCGTCCCCCATCCCCGCACCGGCGAGCGGCTCTACCGGACCGGCGACCGCGGGCGCTACCTGCCCGGCGGGGAGATCGAGTTCCTCGGGCGGGCGGACTTCCAGGTCAAGATCCAGGGGTTCCGGGTGGAGCCCGGCGAGGTCGAGCAGGTGCTGTCGGACCATCCGGCCGTCCGGCAGGCCGTGGTGGTCGCGCGGGCGACCCCGTCGGGGAAGCAGCTGGCGGCCTTCGTGGTGTGCCGGACGGCGCCGGCGGCACCGGGCCCGGCGGAGCTTCGGGCGTTCCTGGCCGACCGGCTGCCCGGCTACCTGGTGCCGAGCCACCTGACCGTGCTCGACGACCTGCCGCTGACCGCGAACGGGAAGGTCGACCGGCCGGCGCTGGAGGCCGTGCCCCCGTCCGAGCCGGCGGCGGACCGCGGCTACCTGGCACCGCGCACGCCGACCGAGGAGGCGCTGGTGGCGGTGTGGCAGGAGATCCTGTCGGTGCCGCCAGTCGGCGTCCACGACGACTTCTTCGCCCTCGGCGGGCAGTCCTTCGCCGCGCTGCGGATGATCGGCCTGGTGCGCAAGCGGCTGGGTCGGCAGCTGCCGATCAGCGCCGTGCTGGAGCTGAGAACGGTCGCCGCACTGGCGGACCGGCTGGACGCCGAGGCGACCCGGTGGTCCCCGCTGGTCCGGCTGCGGGCGGGCGCGGGGACTGACCCGGGGATGCCACGTGCGGGTGACGGGCGCGCCGCGCTGCAAGCGGGCGCGGGGGCGGATCCCTGGTTCCTCGTCCACCCGGCCGGCGGCGACGTGCTCTGCTACCGCGAGCTCGCGGAGCTGGTCGGGCGGCCCTGCTACGCCTTCCAGGCGCCGGGACCCGCGGTCGGCCGCGCCCCGCTGCAGGACGTCGAGGATCTGGCCCGGGAGTACCTGCCCGAGCTGCTGACGGCGCAGCCGCGCGGCCCGTACCTCCTCGGCGGCTGGTCATCCGGCGGCACGATCGCGTTCGAGCTGGCGCACCAGCTCGAGCGCCGGGGCGAGGTGGTCGACCGGGTCGTGATGATGGACGCTCCCGCCCCCGTCGCGGCGCACGCCGTCGACGACGTGACGTCGCTGCTGTGGTTCCTGGAGGATCTCGACATCGGCTTCGACGCCGGCCGCGTGACCGATGACGTGCTGCGGGAGCTCGCTGCTCTCCCGGACGACGCCCGGTTCGGCCGGGCCCTTGCCGTGGCCCACGACGCCCGGGACGCCCGGGACGCCCGCGACCCGGTTGGGCGCGAGGTCGACGCGGACCGCGTCGACCTGGTGAACACGCTCGCGGTGTTCCGCGGCGTCGTCCGCGCCTGCAACCGCTACCGCGCGCCGACCGTCGCGGCCGACATCACCGTCCTCCGGGCGCGGCAGGGCAGAGTCACCGAGTTCGCCGACCACCCCTGCCTCGGCTCCCCGGACTGGGGATGGGGGTCGCTCACCAGCGGGCGGGTAGACGCGGTCGCGGTGCCCGGCACGCATCGCACGATGCTCGGCGCGCGGCACGTGGCTGCCGTCGCCGCCGCGATCGACGACCACCGGGTGCGGCACCGGCCCGGCCGGGCCAGCCGAGTCGGCCGAGTCGGCCGGGCCGGCTGAGCGCCGCGTCGGCGAACGGGAGAGGGAGACCGGGATGGCGCAAGACCTGCTCCTCGAGCTGCACCGGCGCGGCGTCCGGCTGAGGCTGACCGACGGCCGCCTGGACGTGCTGGCCCCGGCGGGGGCGCTGACCGAGGATCTGCGCACGCAGCTGCGGATGCAGCGTGACTGGCTGGTCGCCCTGCTCAGCCGGACCGCGACCGCGGAGCACCTCGCCGAGATCGTCCCGCAGCCGGCACGCCGCCATGACCCGTTCCCGCTGTCCGACATCCAGCACGCCTACTGGGTCGGCCGCAACCCCGCAGTCGAGCTCGGCGGCGTCGCCACCCACTTCTACCTCGAGCTCGAGCGCACCGGACTCGACCTGTCGCGGCTGACCGCGAGCCTGCGCAGGGTGATCGAGCGCCACGACATGCTGCGGGCGGTGATCCGATCCGACGGCACACAACGGGTGCTGCCGGAGGTGCCGCCGTACGAGCTGGCCGTCGCGGACCTGGCTCGGCTGGCTCCGGCCGAACGGGAGGCGGAGCTCCTCCGGATCCGCGGTGACCTGGGGCACCAGGTGCTTCCCGCGGACCGGTGGCCGCTGTTCGAGATCCGCGCGTCCCGGCTCGATCACGACCTGCTGCGCCTGCACGTCAGCATCGACCTGCTGATCGCCGACGCGTTCAGCATGTACCTGCTGTTCCAGGACTGGCGCCGGTTCTACGAGGATCCCGACTGGTCGGCAGAGCCGCTCGAGCTGTCATACCGGGACTACGTGACGGCGGGGGAGTCGCTGCGCGGCGGCAGCGGCTACCAGCGGGCCGAGGCATACTGGCTGGCCCGGCTGGACTCGCTGCCGCCGGCGCCGGCCCTGCCGCTCGCCGTCCAACCGGCACAGCTGCGCCGCCCCGAGTTCACCCGGCGACGCGGACATCTGTCACCCGGGCAATGGGACACGGTGAAGCGGCAGGCGCACCGGCGCGGGCTCACCCCTTCGACCGTGCTGGCGGCCGCCTTCGCCGACGTCCTCCGGCTGTGGTCCGTCCAGCCGCGGTTCACGCTGAACCTGACCCTGTTCAACCGGCCGCCGGTGCACCCGCAGATCGGCCGGGTGATCGGCGACTTCACCTCGGTCACGCTGCTCGTCGTCGACGCGTCGCCGGACGAGCCGTTCACGGTCCGCGTCGAGCGGGTGCAGCAGCAGCTCATGCGCGACCTGGAGCACCTGTCGTACAGCGGGGTGCGGGTGCAGCGGGAGCGGGCGAAGCGCCTCGGCGGCGGGCCGGCCGCGGCGATGCCCGTCGTCTTCACCAGTGCGGTGGCGCTCAGCCCGGCCGAGGACTCCACCGACGGGCGGAGCTTCTTCGGCGGCACCGGGTTCTTCGGCGCGTTCCGGTACGGCATCAGCCAGACGCCGCAGGTGTGGCTGGACCACCAGGTGGCCGAGGAACAGGGCGAGCTGTTCTTCAACTGGGACGCCGTGGAGGCCCTGTTCCCCGCGGGTCTGCTGGCGGACATGTTCTCCGCCTACTGCGGTCTCCTCGACCGGCTGAGCCAGGACGAGCGGAGCTGGGACCACAGTGGACCGATGGTCGCGGTGCCCGCCTGGCAGGTCGAGGAACGAGCCCGCGCGAACGCCACCGCTGCCGCGATCCCGGACCGCACCCTGTGCGAGCTGGTGGCGGCGCAGGTGGCACAGCGACCGGACGCGGTCGCCGTGGTCGGCGCCGACGGCCCGTTCACCTACCGCGAGCTGGCCGAGCACGCCCACCGGCTGGCCCGGCGGCTGGCCGCGCTGGACGCTGGTCCCGGGAGTCTCGTCGGGGTCGTGACGCCCAAGGGGCGGGAGCAGGTGGCCGCCGTCCTGGGCGTCACCCGGTCCGGGGCGGCCTACCTGCCGATCGACCCGGAGTGGCCGGCGGCCCGGCGGCGGCAGCTGCTCGACCAGGGCAGGGTGCGCACGGTGGTCACGACCGCGGCGCTGCGAGACCAGCTGGCCTGGCCGGACGGGGTCGGGCTGGTCACCTTCGCCGACCCGGAGGTGCGTGACGCCGACCCCGGCCGACCCGAGGGCGGGCCGTCGCCCGGCGACCTCGCCTACGTCATCTTCACCTCCGGCTCAACCGGCGAGCCGAAGGGCGTGATGATCGACCACCGCGGTGCGGCCAACACGATCCAGGATCTCAACGACCGCTTCCAGGTAGGTCCGGACGACCGGGTGCTGGCGCTGTCCGCGTTGAGCTTCGACCTGTCCGTCTACGACGTCTTCGGCACCCTCGCCGCCGGCGGGACGGTCGTCCTGCCGGACCCCGCCGGCGCGCACGATCCCGGACACTGGACGGAGCTGATCCGGCGGCACGGCGTGACGGTGTGGAACTCCGTCCCGGCGCTGATGCAGGCCTGGCTCGACGCCGCCGGGACCGCGGCCGGGACCGCGGCCGCGACCGCGGCCGGGTCGCAGGACTCGCCGCTGCGGCTGGTGTTGCTCAGCGGCGACTGGATCCCGGTGACACTGCCGGCCGCGGTACGAGCCCGCTGTCCGGGGGCCGAGCTGATCAGCCTCGGCGG
>Ga0210378_10001285_pt1 | contig 13101 bp, 15 predicted proteins | sample PLM1_60_b1redo_FD_155465 | JGI IMG/M metagenome (GOLD analysis project Ga0210378, IMG submission 155465) | Groundwater sediment microbial communities from an aquifer in East River, Colorado, USA - PLM1_60_b1 redo | ecosystem: Environmental > Terrestrial > Soil > Riparian zone | place: USA: East...
GCTGATCAGTCCCGGCTTCGTCGAGTCGGAGATCCGTCAGGTCGACAACCGCGGCGTCTGGCGCCGGGAGGCGCCCGCGAGGCCGATTCCCGGGCTGCTCGTCATGCCGACGCCGACGGCGGCCCGGCAGATCGTCCGTGCGGTGGCGCGCCGCCGCCGGGAGGCGGTGATCACAGGCTTCGGGAAGGCCGTGGTCTTCCTCCAGCGGCACGCGCCGGGGCTGCTCGCGACCGTGGTACGACGTTTCGCTATTAAAGGACGACGCGAACCGCGTTAAGATGGGCCGGGCGCCAAGGCGCCGGGGGGAGGCGAATGCTCCATTTCACGATCGACGGGTTCCGCGGATTCCGCTCGCGCTTCGACGACGCTCACCTGATCCAGGAGGTGCTCGAGGACGCGCCAGCGCAGCTCGGGCTGCGGCGGGCGATGCCGGCGTTCGTGCTGCCCTACTACAACGGTGTCGTGCCCGAGGACTGCGGGATCAGCGCGTTCGTGTTCCTGGCGGGCGGTCACTTCACGCTCCACACCTTCTCGTTCCGCGAGACGTACTTCGCCGATCTGGTCGCGCCCGACGACTTCGACCCGGCCAAGCTCCGGGCGCTCCTCGAGGCCGTCTTCCCGTGCGCGGTCACGAGTGTGAGGGCCGTCGAGCGCCAGGACCTGAAGGACTCCGAGCCGGACGTCGACAATGACTTCGGGCCGCATCTCTTTCTCAACGTCGACGCGTATCAGGGCCCGCAGAGCCTGGACGCGCTCTTCGAGCTGTTCGACCGGCTCCCCGCCGACATCGGCATGACGCCGATCATGCGGCCCTACGTCATCCGCGACACCGTCGGCGGGAAGCCGGTACTGAGCGCGATGACGATGATCGCCGAAAGCCATGTGAGCCTGCACGTGTTCCCCGACGAGGAACGCGCGTACTTCGACATTTTCTCGTGCCGCTTCTTCGACCGGACGTTCGTCGTGCCCCGGCTCCGGGCCCAGTTCCCCGGCGGCAGCGTTCAGGAAGCGCTGATCGCGCGGGGCAGCCGGTACCGCTATCTCCGGACCGAGCGGGCCGACGAGCACGCCAAGTCGCGCACCTGGCTTCCTCAGCGATAGGAGCGACCATGACCGGCGACCTCCGTTACGACGACCCGAGCCTGCTCCGCGAGCCCATGACCGTAGCCGAGGACAGCCCGCGTGGCAGCGTCCTCGCGCTCCTCGGAAGGATGGGGAAGTCCGCCTTCCAGGGGCGGAAGCTCGGCGAGGCCTTCGAGACCTGGAAGACGATGATCGAGGGCGACAGCCTGATCTGCCTCGGTTACGCGGCGTCGATGTCGAGCGCCGGCATGTGGCCGCTCGTCACGTGGCTGGTGGAGCGCGGATACGTGGACGTGCTCGCGTCCACCTCGGCCAACATCACCGAGGACCTGCTGGACCAGATGGAGGAGACGCGGGTCTACCGCGTCGATCCCGAGCACGTGGACGACGTGGCGCTCGCGGAGAAGGGTTACTACCGGTTCTACGACCACATCGTCTCCTCCAAGAAGTACGACCAGATGGAGACGGTCGTCATGGGCCGGTTCTTCGACGACCTGGCCGAGACGTGGCGGAAGCCCACGATCCCGACGGTGCGCTTGCTCTTCGAGCTCGGGCTCTGGCTCGAGGCCAAGGGCTTCCCGAAGTCGATCCTCGCCACCGCGGCGCGGCGCCAGGTGCCCGTGTTCTGCTGCGGGTTGCCCGACGGCCCGATCGGCGAGGGCTACAGCACCTCGGCCAAGGCCGAGCAGGCGCCCGTGGTCGACTTCTTCAAGGACTACCGGATCGCGACCGACATCATGGACATGGCCATGATGTCAAAACGGGGGACCTCGGTGGTCTTCCTGGGCGGCGGCGTGCCGAAGGACTTCCTGCAGATCACGGCGACGAGCGTCCGGACGCGCCACGGGAACGCGGATCCCACGCCGCACAAGGCCTCGATCCAGATCACGACCGACAACACCGTGTACGGCGGGCTCGGCGGCGCCACGCTCGCCACCGAATGCATCTCCTGGGGCAAGGAGGCGCACGGCAGCGACAACGTCATGTGCTTCGCCGACGTCACGATCGCGCTGCCGATCATCTGCCAGGGGCTCTCCGAGCACTTCGGGCGCGGGCACCGGCGCGAGCAGCCCAAGCCGTTGAAGCTCGCCGAGATCTTCTAGACCCGTCGCCATGCTGCGCCGTGCTCTGCTGCTTACGCTGGCGACGCTGCTCGTCAGCGCGCGCGGCCACGCGCAGGGTGACCGCCCCACGCCGGACGCGTTTCGGATCGAGTGGGCGCGGCGCCCGACCTGGATGCGCCCGGGGACCGACGGATACCTGTACAACGATTCACGCTGGCGCTTGACCAACGTCCGCGTGCGCGCACAGGTGGTCGATGGCGGCGGCCGCGTCGTTCGCGAGACGGTTGTCTCCGTGTTCGGCAACGCGGTGCCTGGGGCGCGGACGTTCTTCACCCTGCCCCCGCTCGCGGACGGCGAGAGCTATCGGCTCACGGTCGCGAGCTTCGACTTGATCTCGCGAGAAAGCTCGTCGCCCGAGAGCCCGTAAGGATCACGTCTCCCTCGACTACCTGCCTCGGCCGTGACCCTTTCCACGGCCCTCTCCGTGACCCTCTTGGCGGCCGTCCCCGCGACCATCTTCGCGGTCGCGGTCGCGACCGTGACCCTTCCAGGCCCGCTTGTGCGCCCACTCGTGTCCCCACTCATGCTCCCAGCGGGGTGGCGCTTGCCGTTGCCACTGCTTCCAGTGTCCGGGCGGCACGTGATAGTACCTGACTGGCACCATCAGGACGGGCCGCGGAACGAATTGAGGGGCTACGTGAATCCACGGTCCGTCGTGTTGACGGCCGACGTGCCAGCCGCCATCGGTGAAGACCCAATATTGGCCGCCGTAAAAGAAGAAGTTCGCCGGCGCGGCAGGAGCGTAACGCACCGCCGGGGCCCCCGGAACGACCACTAGTTGCGGGGGTGCAGGAAGGCGAATTCCAATATCCACGTGCACCTGAGCGTTGGCCGGGCCCGACAGGATGAGCGCCAGCAGCGCGACGATCGTGAACGAGATGAGCATGAGCGATCCTCCTCTTACCGGTTCACGCGCCTGCGGTAATCCATGCGCGTCGTGAACCAGCGCATCGAGCAAAGGTGCAAGAACGCTGCCGGGTCGCGGACTGGTCGCCCGGGTTGACTGCGGCAGATTCGGCGGCTAGTCTCGGCGCTGGGAAAGGAGACCACCATGACCAGGATAAAGCACATTGCTATCCGTACCCCGGATCCGGAGAAGACCGCCGCCTTCTACAAGGAGGTGTTCGGCCTGAAAGAGGTCGGGCAGGCCAGGACGGGCTGCTATCTCTCCGATGGATACATCAACCTGGCGATTCTCAAGTCCCGGGATGAGGGGACGGCTGAGAGTCCTCGAGACGAGTCCGGGTACGCGGGCGTCCATCACTTCGGCTTCATGGTGGACGACGTGGACGAGACGTGCCGGAAGCTGGAAGCGGCGGGGGCCAAAGCCATGACGAACCGGACGGACGTGCGTCACGCCGCCGCCTCTGGCGCCCGCTCGTACTACGAAATCAAATACCAGGGCCCGGACAACCAGGAGTTCGACGTCACCGAGACCGGGTGGATCAGCGGGTAGACCATGTTCTCGCGTACGCAAGGAGCCAGCCGATGAGCTACCGCATCATTTCCGCCGACTGCCACATCGACATGACCTGGATGCCCGGCGACCTCTGGGTCAAGAACGCGCCCGCGAGGTTTCGGGACCAGGTCCCGCAGGTGCGCCAGACGCCGGATGGTCCGCGCTGGTACGCCGAAGAAAAGGAGCTCGGAGTCTTCGGCGGCCTCGGGTTCGGCTTCGACCGCGTGCAGCGGGGATTCTCGAAGCACGTGGAAAAGATGTTCGAGGTCGGGTTCTACGAGGGCGGCCCGCACCCGACCACGCCAGACTTGCGGCTGAAGGACCAGGACCTCGACGGTATCGACGCCGAGGTGATGTACGGGATCCTGGGGATCGGCCTGCGCATGCAGGACCGCGAGCTGATCCAGGCGGTGTACGAGATCTACAACGACTGGGCGGCGGACTTCTGCAAGAGCAATCCACGGCGCTTCGTCGGCCTCGCGTGCATTCCCAACCATGATCCCGCGGCGGCCGCGAACGAGCTTCGGCGCGCGGCGAGGCTCGGCCTCAAGGGCGCTGACTTCGCCGTGTCCACCGCCGTGTTCCCCATCTGGCATGCCGCCTGGGATCCGCTCTGGGAGGCGGCGCAGGAATGCCGCATGTCGATCTCGTTCCACACCACGGGCTATCCCGTTCGCGAGCCCGCCGACGAGGCCATGAAGAAGGAATACGACCTGCGATACCGCGCCACCCGCACCACGATGTTCCAGATTGCCGCCGCCGAGTTTCTCGCCGGTATCGTGTTCTCGGGCGCGCTGGATCGGTTCCCGGGCTTCAAGTTCGTGCTCGGCGAGGCTGGCGTGACGTGGCTTCCCTACATCCTCGATCGGATGGACGAGGAGTACGAGGACCGTTATTACCAGCTCAACCTGTCGATGAAGCCCAGCGAGCTCTGGCGCCGGCAGGGGTACTCGACGTACCAGCACGAGCCTTCGGTGGCCTTGATGATCCCCCTCATCGGCGAGGACAACATCATGTGGGGCTCGGACTACCCGCACCCCGATGGCATCTGGCCCGAGTCGCAGAAGTGGATCAGCCAGGATCTGGGATCGGTCAGCGCAACCGTCCAGCGCAAGATTCTCTGCGAGAACGCCGGGAAGCTGTACGGGTTGCTGTAACGGCGCGAGGAGGAGCCGCGGTCACACTGCCGCCACGCCCTCGACCTCGATCAAGAAATCCGGGTGGAACAGGCTCCTGACCACGATCAACGTGCTGGCCGGAAGCTCCCCCGAGAACACCTCGCGGCGCGCCTCGGCCACGGCTGGGAAATCCTCGATCTTCGTGATGTAGGTCGTGATCTTCATGAGATCCCCCAGGTCGCCGCCCGCCGCCTGCAGGACACCGCGCAGGTTCTGAAACGTCTGGCGGGCCTGGGCGCGCACGTCGCCCTTGCCGACGATGGTGCCGCTCGCGTCCCACGCCACCTGGCCGGAGATGTAGAGCAACCGACCGCCCTCCATCCGCGTCGCCATCTTGTAGTTGGCCACGGGCTTCGCGTCCGGTGCGGCAATCGTGCTGTATGGCATGGTCGGTCCTCCGTGCGCCGCTCTACGCCACGGCCGCGATCACTTCGATTTCCACCAGGAACTCCGGTCGCGCCAGCCCCGGAATCTCGACCAGGGTCGAGGCCGGGTAGTCGCCGTTGTAGAGCGCGCGACGGACCGGGGCACCTTGCTGCCGCCAGGAGTCGATACTCAGCACCCACGTGGTTTCTTTCACCACGCTGGCCGGCGTGGCGCCGGCGGCGCGCAGTACGTGGCCGATGTTCTCGTAGACTTTCTCGGCCTGACGGCGCCAGTCACCCGTGCCCGCCACCGAGCCATCGGGGTTGTTCGCGACCTGGCCGGCCAGGTAGAGCAATCGGCCGCCGTTGACGATCACGCCCTGATAGAAGTCTCCGCCGTGCTGTTCCACGTTGTATTTTTCCAGCAACGGCTTGCCCTGCGCGGAGCCGGGGAGATCGACCACCAGCTCCACCTCGATGAGCATGGCGGGGTCGGCCAGGCGACGCACGACCAGGCCCGTCGACGCCGTGCGGGCGCTCCCGAAGAACTTGGCGCGCTCCGCGCGACCGCTGGCGTTGTAGGCCTCGATGTCCGTGACGTAGACGAGCTGCTTGACGGCGTCGTCGAACTTCGCCCCCGCCCGGCCCAGGATGGATTGCAGGCGCTCGAAGGTGCGACGCGCCTGCGGTGCCATCCCGCCGGCGACAAGACTGCCATCGGGGGTTCGCCCCGTCAGCCCGGCGGTGAACAAGAGCCGCGATGGATTGACGCTCACCCCCGGCATGAAGCCCCGACCCCTCTCGACCGGACGTTCGGCAAGAATTTCCCGGCGGTCCATGGCCTCCTCCTCTCAGAAAAGCGTGACCATCGGGGATGATCGGCTCGCGCCGCCGGCCTGTCAAGCGGAAGGGACTCGGCACGGTTCTACTTCGCGGGCTTGATGAGATTGAAGTGGGTCGATCTCCCGGCTGCGATACCGGGGTAGACCCACTCGCCCACCACCTTGGGGTTTGCGACGACCTCGTTCGAGAACCAGAAGAGCGGGATGTCGGCGAACTCTTCGAAGAGATGGTCGCCGATCGCCCGGGCCAGGCGCTGCCGCTCGCTGGGATTCACGCTTTGAGTCAGAGCCGCGTAGGTCTTGTCGATGAACTCGTTCTCGTAGTTGTGCGCGTTGGACTTACTGTAGTAGCTCGTGCGGATCCACTCCTCCGCCGGCCGCCAGGAGATGATGTTGGGCCAGATGCAGCACTGGATCGTCTTCTTGCGGAACATCTCCCGCACCTTGGCCCAGTCGAGCACCTCGATCTCCGTCTCGACGCCAATGTCCTTGTAGTAGATCCCCAGGGCCTCGGCCACCTGCGGGCCTTCGGACTCCCCGGGCTCGGTGAACGCCAGGATCTTGAACTTGAGCTGCCCGGGGCCGTAGCCGGCCTCCTTCAAGAGCGCCTTGGCCTTCGCCGGGTTGTAGCCATACATCTGATCGAACCGACTCTGCCACTCCGGGTTATAGCCCTCCGACTGGGCGGACCAGCCGGTGACGTACGTCATGGTTCCCTTGCCGACGAACACCGTGTTGAGGAGCTCTTTCCGATTGATGGCCATGTTCAGGGCCTGCCGCACCGGCTTCTTGGTCCAGGCCACGTCGGGCTTGAACGCCGGGTCTCCGGGCATGTAGTACTGGCCGCCCAGGTACACCGTCATCCAGTCCACTGGGAACGACGACGAGAAGAGCTTCAAGCCCTTCTTGAGCGCGTCCTTCTGCAGCTCGCGGGGCAGGTCGGCAATGTGGGCCTCGCCAGAGAGCACCAGCGCCAGCCGGGTCGATTCCTCGCGGGCCAATCGGAACTCCAGCTGCTTGAAGGCCGGCTTCTCTCGCCAATGGTTGTCCGCGCGCTCGAAGGTGATAGACAGGCCCGCCTGCCGGCCGCCGTACCGGTAGGAGCCGGTTCCGGCGGGCCGCTTGTCGAACCCCTCCAGCCCTTCCTTGTCCCACTGGGCCTTGCTGACGATGCGCAGATCTCCGGCTCGGGACGCCGCGTACGGCATGACGGTCGTCGGGCGCTTCATGCGGAACACGACCTGGTGCTCGTTGACGACCTTCACCTCCTCGACCTGGCGCCAGAATCCGACCAGCGTCGCGGTCGCTTCCGGACGCATCATGAAGGAGTGGGAATGGACGACGTCCCTGGCGGTGAACGGGCCGTAGCCGAAGTGGAACTGAACGCCTTTACGCAGGAAGAAGGTCCACTCTTTGAAGTCAGGGCTGGCCTGCCACTTCTCGGCCAGGCGGGGGGTGTACTCGCCGGTCTTCGGATCCACCTCGAGCAGGGTTTCCAGGAATGGGTCGTACTGCAGATGATCGGGACGGCTGACCATCCAGAATCGGTTGCTGTCCTCGAACCCCGCGGACGCAAACACCAGTTTCTGGACCTTCGCCTCCTGTGTCGATGCTGGGTCGGTTCCCAGGATCGATGCCAGCGCCACCAGCAGCGTAAGGGAAACGAGCCTCCGCAACGGGAGCCGTGACCACGCCTCGCGTCTCATCGGGCACCTCCTCGGAATCAGTGCGTTAGGGGGATTTCCGATAGCGAACGCTTTACCTGATCTCGGTCTTCGACTTCCACTTCACGAGCGCGGGGTCAATCTCCTCCAGGAGTTTCGTGTAGATCACGCTCTCGGGTGGGAATTTCTGCTTGATGCGGTCGAGCGAGTGCAGGAAGTCCACGAACTCGCCCATGCCGCGCGGGATCTTCTCGTTCATCTCCATCGAGTAGATGTTGAGCGCCATGATGTCGCGGGTCAGCGCCTCGTCCGTCTTCATCTCGCGAGCGACGATCTTCACGGCCGTCTCGCGGTCGCTGTTAATCGCGTCGGTCGCCTTACGGAGCGCGCGCAGAACCGCCTTCAACGTGTTGGGGTTCTCCTTGAGCATCTTGCCGCTCGCCACCACGCCGGCGTGCACGTGCAGCCAGTCGACCTGGCCTTCCTTCCCGGGGATGAAGCTCCGGTTGCCGGTGAAGTAGACCTTGCCGCCCGCCTGCTTGACGGCGTTGAACACCCACGGCGCCCATGCGGCCATGGCGTCGATGTCGCCCTTGGCGAGCGCGGTGACCGCGTCGGGCGGCGCGAGGTTCACGAACTGGAGCTTGTTGAAGTCCACGCCGGTGTCGCGGGCCATGGCCTGGATGGCCATCGTGACCGAGGCGCCCTTGGGCATGCCGATCTTCACCTTCTCGAAGTCCTTCGGCGACCGGACGATCTCCTGCCCCTTCTTGCCGAGGACGATCTGCTGGGTGCCGGCGATGTCGCTCTGGGGGGCGATGTTGTAGATCGTCTGCCCGGCGGCGGCGATGGGCACGACCATCGTGGCGGTGGCGGTGCCGAGGTGGATGTTGCCGGCGCCCCACATCGACGGCAGGTCGGTGCCCGCGATGTACCAGCGCGGATTGACCTTGATGCCCTCGGCCTTGAAGAAGCCGAGCTGGTCGGCGACGGCGAACTGCGAGGACATCTGCGCGTCGCGCACGAGCCAGGCGTCGATTTCGGTGAGCTCGAGCTTGCCCTGGGCGAGCGCGTCGCCTGTCACGGCGAGGACGGAAACGAGGATAGCGAGCAGGGTGCGCATGCGAAGCTCCTTTCAGGCCGCGGCGCGCCAGCGTAGCAGCCGGCGCTCGACGGTGAGCAACAGCGTGTTGATCAGCGATCCCAGGAGTCCCAGGGTCAGGGCCCCCATGACGATCTGCGCGGGGTTGAAGAACGTGCGGCCCTCCATGATGAGGTGGCCGAGGCCGGCGTCGGCCCCCATGAACTCGGCGCCGACGATCACGAACAGCGCCAGGCCGACGCCGACGCGCAGGGCGACAACGATGCCGGGCAGCGCGGCCGGCAACACCACGCGGCGGACGAGGTCCGCGCGGGAGGCGCCCAGGCTGGCGGCCGCGCGCAACAGCACCACGTCGACGCGCAGCACGCTGGCCGCGATGGCGACGAACATCGGAAAGAACGTCGTGTAGCCGATGAAGGCGATCTTCGAGGCCTCGCCGAGGCCGAACCAGACCAGGAACATCGGCAGGAAGGCCAGCGGCGGGATCGGGCGCACGAACTCGATCACGGGCTCGGCCATGAGACGCAGCGGCACGCACATCGCGACGAGCAGGCCGAGACCGAGCGCGGCCAGCGCGGCGAGGCCGAAGCCCTGGGCCACGCGGCCCAGCGATGTGAGAAAGTGACGCGTCAGCTCGCCACTCCACGCCAGCTCCAGCCCGACCCGGCCGACCTCCCCCGGCGTGGGCAGCAGCACCGGGTTGACGACGCCGAGCCACGCGTTACCGTGGGCGACGGCGGCCCACAGAGCGAGCGCGCCCAGCAGCGCCACGGCCCGCGTCGCCGCCGCGTTCACGCGCGCACCTTGGCGACTTCCTCCCGCAGAACGCGCGTGATGTCGCTCTCGTACCGCGTGAACTCGTGCGCGAAGCGGTCACGGACCTCCGGCAGCTTGATCGGGAAGACCTGCTTGATGCGCCCCGGCACCGACGTCATGACGACGACGCGGTCGGCCAGGTAGACGGCCTCACGGATCGAGTGGGTGACGAACAGGATCGTCTTGTGCTCCACCCGCTGGATGCGCGACAGCTCGTCCTGCAGCACCTCGCGCGTCTGGGCGTCGAGCGCCCCGAACGGCTCGTCCATCAGGATGACGGCGGGGTTGTTGGCGAGCGCCCGGGCGATGGCGACGCGCTGCTTCATGCCTCCCGACAGCTGGACCGGAAACTTGTCTGCGTGGGCGCTGAGGCCGACCAGGTCGAGATAGCGGTCGACGGTGCGGCGCCGCTCGGCGGCCGGCCGGGACCGGAGCAGCGGCCCGAACTCCACGTTGCCGGTGACGGTGAGCCAGGGGAACAGCGCGTACTCCTGGAACACCACGCCGCGCTCGGGCGCGGGCCCACTCACCGGGCGGCCGTCGACCAGGACGGTGCCGGTCGTCGGTACCAGGAATCCGGCGACGATGTTCAGCAGCGTCGACTTGCCGCAGCCCGACGGACCGAGGAGACACACGAACTCGCGCTCGGCCACGTCGAGGTCGATCTCCTCCAGCGCCGACATCGCGCGACCCGGCGCGCCAAAGGACTTGGCGACGCGCTGGATCTGGATCTTGGGGCCGCGGGACATCATCACGCGGGATGCTGCCAGCGGGTCAGCCGGCGCTCCAGCAGCCGCACGAGGCCGTTGCCCGCATAGCCGAGGAGCCCCAACACCACGGCGGCGCCGAGCATCTGCGGCACGAGGAAGAAGTTGCGACCGTCGTTGATGAGGTAGCCGAGGCCGTGCTCGGCGCCGATGAACTCCGAGATGACGATGACGAAGAACGCCAGCGCCACGCCGAGCCGGAGCCCGGTCAGGATATCCGGCAGCGCGGCCGGCAGGATCACGCGCGTGAACAGCGCGACGCCGCGCGCGCCGAGGCTCTGGGCTGCCCGCACGAGGAGCGGGTCGATCTGCCGCACGCCGGTGACGGTGGTGAGGAAGATCGGAAAGAACGTCGCGTACGTGATGAACCCGATTTTGGAAGCTTCGCCGATCCCCACCCACACGATGAACATCGGCAGCAGCGCCAGCGGCGGGATCGGCCGGAGCACCTCGACGAGCGGCTCGACCACGTTGCGGACCAGCGTGAGATGCCCGGCCGCCAGGCCGAGCGCGACGCCGAGGGCCGCGCCGGCGCCGAAGCCCATCGCCACGCGTTCGAGCGTCGCCGCCAGGTGGATCCAGAGCGGGCCTCGTACCGCCATGTCGAGCACGCTGCCGAGCACGAGCCAGGGGCCGGGCAGGAAAATCGGGTTGAAGAGCTTCAGCACCACGACGGCGCCCGAGAGCAGACTCCAGAGCGCCAGGAACGCGACGATGGCGGCGAGGCGCAGCGCGCGCGCGCGCCCGCGCGACAGTCGGGAGCCGCGAAGTCCAGCGTCCATCAGCTCGGGCATACTGCTCAAGAATTGGGCCACCGGCGAGCCTCCGCGCGATCGGAGCCGAGTCTAGCAGAGCGTAGGCAGGCAGGCGTGGCCGTGCGTGCTCGGCCGGCCGAAGGATCGTGCGGGCGGGCTTTAGCGGTTGTCCGCGCAGTTGGGGCTTGCTAGGCTGAGCCCCCGGGCGCGGATCGTCCGGATCATGAAACTCTCGAATGAAGGGTCGAGGGCAGATGCTATGCCGCTGGTGTCGTTCCACAATGTGGAGAAAACCTACCGGTCGCTGCAGGGCGTCGAGTATGGGGCGGTGGAGCACTTCAGCGTCGAGATCGAGGCCGGGGAGTTCTTCTGCCTGCTCGGCCCCAGCGGGTGCGGCAAGACGACCGTGCTCAAGATGCTCGCGGGCTTTGAGGCCCCTACGGCAGGGCACATCCTGATGGACGGTCGTCCGGTGAATGGCGCCAGTCGCGACCGGGGGGTGGTATTTCAAGGGGATGACTCGCTCTACGGCTGGCTCACCGCCGTCGAGAACGTCGAATTCGGGTTGCGCATGCGGCACGTGGGCCGGGCTCCGCGGCGCGAGCGCGCCATGCACTACCTGGGGCTCGTCGGTCTCAAGGGCCAGGAGAAGAAGTATCCTGCCGAGCTTTCCGGCGGGATGAAGCAGCGCATCCAGATCGCACGGGTGCTGGCGAACGAACCGAAAATGCTGCTCATGGATGAGCCCTTTGCCGCACTGGACGCACAGACCCGTTCGCTGATGCAGGAGGAACTGGCCAACATTTGGCAAACCACGCGCACGACCGTTCTCTTCATTACCCACGACATCGACGAGGCAGTCACGCTGGGCAAACGCATTGGCGTGATGCGCGCTGGGCCCCGATCGCAGGTGAAGGGCGTGGTTGAGGTCGCGCTGAAGGGGGCGCGCAGCCGCACGGACGAAGTGTTCCTGCAATACTACAAGCAGGTCTACGAGATGATCCGCGATGAAGTCGCCAAAGCCATAGCCCGCGCGGATTAGCGAATGCCCTCCAAGGAGAATCCAACGGCCAGGGAAACCAACGCGGGCGGGAGCCTGTTCATTCTCGGCCCGGGGGGCGCCGCGCGACGCCTGTGGAGCGTGTACGGAGGCTACGCGCTGGGGTTTGTCAGCCTGTTTCTGATCTGGCAGTTGGCATCGCTCTACGTGGTCAGCTCCGTGCTGTTCCCGCCGCCGACGGTTGTGTTCAGCAAGGGCCTGTTGCTGGTGCGCAATGGCGTGTTGTTGGAGCACCTTGCCGCCAGCATGCAGCGCATCTTGGCCGGGTTCATTGCCGGCTCCCTGTTGGGCATTCCCATCGGGTTGGCCATGGGTTCGTTCTGGCCGGTCCGAAAGCTGCTGGAGCCTTACACGGAGTTCCTGCGGTTCATACCGTCGGTGGCCATGATCACCGTGGCGGTGATCTGGTTCGGGATCGGCGAAGGCGCCAAGATCTTCCTCATCATCTACACGACGATCTTCATCGTCATTCTGAACACGGCGGCGGGCGTGTCGGCCATCGCTCCCAACAAGATCCGGGCGGCGCAATCCCTGGGAGCGACGCGGGCGCAGATCTTCTTTCATGTGGCGTTGCCGGCGACGGTTCCCTACATCCTCACCGGGATGCGCCTGGCGATGGGCAATTCCTTCACCACCATCGTGGCGGCGGAGCTGATCGCGGCCAACGACGGGCTGGGCAAGATGCTTTGGGATGGACGGTTGTTCATGCTGGTGGACGAAATCTTCGTGTCCCTGGTGACTCTGGGGCTGCTCGGCTTCGCCGTCGACCGCATGTTCCGGTGGAGCATCTACACGTTCGCGGGCAAATATTCGCCGGCGACCTAGTGTGCCGGCAGGGAGGGCAACTGTCATGTGGACTCGCGGCGCACAATGCCTGCTCGTGGTG